>Ga0306920_100011054_pt1 | contig 12152 bp, 21 predicted proteins | sample flu12Cox44000170_FD_204666 | JGI IMG/M metagenome (GOLD analysis project Ga0306920, IMG submission 204666) | Lab enrichment of tropical soil microbial communities from Luquillo Experimental Forest, Puerto Rico - flux4day.12C.oxic.44.000.170 (v2)... | ecosystem: Environmental > Terrestrial >...
TGTAGGCGGCGCGGTCAGGCTTCGTGGCGCGCCAGTAGGCGTCGTATTGATCGCGGTGTCTGGCCCGCCAGCGCAGTGCCGCCCAGACTTTACGTTGGCGCGGCGTCAGGTCGGCGCGCTGCATGGCCTTGGCGATGGTCATAGTGCTGTCACCAGATGAAAGGCCCCGGCCTTGGTGAACCGGGGCCTCGCTCACTGCGGCGCTATCTCTGCCGCTGGAGCTTTCCGCTGTCGGGCTTTGCCCGGACGACCTACAGGGCCTGTCGGTCGTGAAAGGCTTCAGCGGCAACAGCGGTAAACGGCGGTGTGGTAGTGGCCGCACTACCACATGGAGGACGGCCGCCGGATTGGATCATTCGTGCACTTTAGCTTTCTGGAGCTTCTGCAATTTCAGAAGCTGTTTCGCGTATTCGATCTCGCCACAGCCGCCCGGCCCGTTGGCAATTTCACGCTGTGCTGGCGTCAGCTTGACCTGTGACGGCGACAGTTCCGGCTCGATGGAATGACCGGCCTCGCCGCGTGAAACCGGCGCTGATACGAAATGGGCATCCATGCGGGCGCTCTCCGGTTCGTGGTCGGGGGTTTCAACTTTCTCCAGATCGATGTGCGTCATAGGTGGCGGCATCGGCGGTGCTGGCGCGGCTGCTGGCTGCATCTGCGCCGCCGCATGCTGATCGAGAAGCTGTCCGACGAACTGCAAAAACTGCGGGTCTTGGCGCGGAATGCCACGCTGCGCGGCGATCTGCGCGGCAGCATGGATCAGCGCCGGGTTGCCCAGATGGTGCGGGTTTTTCATCAGCCAATCGGCTTCATGCGCCAGAGCACCGGGAAAATGGCCAGCGATGTACTGGCGGAGCGCATGGTACTGGGCATAGGCCCGTTGCTCGGCAAGCTGATCGCGCAATCCGGTTACCGGTTCGGATGCGGGTTGCGGGTGCGATGTTGTCTGTTGTGGCGATTGCTCTGACAGTGGCTCAAGCGGCTGATCGAGGCTTGTGTCACCTGTAGGATCGCGCGGCCGTTCACTCTGCCCGGCCGTGCTTATCGCAGGGGAAGGTTTGCCGTATCGTCTGCGCGCCAATCAACGCTTCCCAATCTTTTGCAAACGGCCTTCGCCGCTATCGCTGCCCGCCGAATAGTTCGCCCAATTGTCTGTTGATGGCTTTGGCAAAGGTGCCAAATGCTCATCGCTGCCCGCGCCACGTCCTTTCGGGTCTTTGCCGTGATAGCTGTCCTTGGTCGAGTAATCAGCCCACTTGTCGAGATTGGCTTGGCTGGCAATACCGGAACGCGGATCGCTGCACGACGTATAGACACCTTGCAGCTTCGGCCGGTCGCGGAACGTGCGCGCGGTATCGCCGCTATCATAATTGGTCGGGCGGCCGATAGGGTTTTTGGTCAGGCTCGCGTCGGTCGCCTTATGGCCTAAGTTTCTAACTGGATCGGGGCGATTGACTGCCATGGCATTTCCTCTCAGGCGGTTTCAGGGGGTGGCGAACTGATTGAACGGATGGGGCGACGGCGCGGCGGTGTTAGCGGCGGGACGGTGCGCTTGACCAGTGGGGAACGCGGCGGCGACGTATCGATGGCCGGGCTGTCTAGCGCCTGCTGGCAGACTTTCTGCGCGGTCAGGCCCCACAGTTCACCGTAGGTTCGTTCCTCAAACCGCTTCGCGCCAATCCGCGCAACAACAACCCAATGGCCGTCAGCCTCTTGTCGGCCTTCCAAATCGATGCTGCCGCGCAACTCATGGCTAAACGTGCCGCGAAATGCTGCCATGGTCATTATTCCGGAATTTTCGGACCTTCCTCCCAGGAAGTCTTATGCCGATTTTGGGCCCTCGCCGAAGGATGTGACGCGCCGCCCGGCATGGGTATGTTATCGACGCCGGTTTCGGCATGTGATCTGCGCATGTTGGTAATCGCGGCTGCGGCTTGGCGCCTCTCCCAGTCCACTGCCTTGCGGCTTATCTCTATCGGTTGTCTGAACAAGGCGAGATTCTCGATGCGAACGATTCCGTCCTTGATGCCAAAGTGATCGAACTGGCCTTCAAAGTCGCCCTTTCTCACTTCTTCCCACTGATTGCGCCTGCGCGTCGCAACAAATTCATTTTCCTTTCCCAGACATTCGAGCGCAATCCACATCAACTTTTGTCCCCAATCGGCTTCAATCGAGTCGGTGACATCTTTGGGGATGTGGAACCGGTCGCGCGCTTCGTGCGGGTAAAATTCATAACGCGGATTTAAGTCGGGTTCCTCGTCGCCGCCGTGCGGCCCGCGATGCACCGGTTCGCGTCTAACGGGTCGCTTGGTCTTTGCACCTTTCGGCCGTCCGGGGCTGCGCTTCTCAGTAGTTTCAGTTTGTTGTTCGCTCATTTGTTGTCCATGGGATAAAAGCCGTATTTTTTTAGCTCGGCGAGGCGCCGGGCGTTTTCATTGTACTCGGAAGCCGTGACCTCACCGTATTTGCTTTGGCTCGCGCGCAGTGCTTCGTTCGGTGAAGCGACCTCATTGCTCTCTGTAAGGTCACTGTTAAGCACGCCGCACGCATGCGCGATGGCGGCGACGTACTCGCCGCTGTTTCGGTCGTAACCTCTCAGGATCAGGTTGTTTGCTGCCGCGAGTGCGGTGCGCCATTTCGCAGGATCGTTTGCAATCTGCGGGTAGTCTCTGAGCAAGTCCCGTTCAGCGCCGGTAAGTTGCTGCTGGGATTGCTGCTCCTGCTGCTGCGGTTGCTGCTGCGGCGCTTGCTGCTGTTGCTGCTGTGCCGCTTGACCGCCGGTCATTTCGGCCAATTCGCGCGTATTTTTCCGATATTCGCTTTCCGCAAAAGCTGCCGCATTCATGTCGTTTTCGGCAATCGCCTGCTGATAGTCGTGCAGGTTTGCTTGCGCCTGATTTTGCAGACCCTGCACGTAGCGCTGATGGGCGGCCTGTTGCCGGATTTGGTAAAGTTGATCGTAACGGTCATCGGCCATTGGCGGTTCCGTTCATCGGCATTTGTGCGAACGGCGATGGCATCGGTGCAGGCTGTGGCATCGGTTGCGCGGGCTTGGCTTCGGTTTGCGCAAGCAAATAATCCGTTGCGCTCAACGCAGTGTGGCCTTGCCCCATGAGCCATTGGTGATGCCGCAGCCATAGATCGAGGGCGCTGCGGATGATGTCGCTGTTCCTGATGCGGTTGGCGCGGGCCACGCCTAACGCCGTGCCCGCTTCCGGCGAGAACTGGACAGTGAAAACGAAGGGAGGCTCTTTGTTCGCCACCGCGAAGAACTTTCCATTTTGCGTCAGAGGCACATTAGGCTAAATTGGTAACTAAGGCAACGAAGGTAACTGTCACGTCAGGGAGCGCATAGGCGTCAGGGAACAATGGCTGTAAACGACGCCGAGCTTGCTTTTCGCCGTGAGGTTGAAAACTTTGCGCGGCTGTTGTGGAAATCCGATCTGATCCATTTGTGGTTTTCCGCCGAGCCACATCCGCTGGCCGTCGATGCTAATGAGCCTGACTTTCCGGCAGAACCGATGGACCGTCGCCGCATACTGGAACGCATCCGCGCCCGGTTCGGCGTGACCGGTGTGAACTTCGCGGCCGATCTGCCGCTATTGCGGCTGCACTGAGATTCCTAATGGCCCGAATCGTGGAGTTTCCGATGGCCCGTCCAAAGATTTGTCGCACCAAGGAAGAATGCCTTGCCGTGCCGCTGCATCTGCCGATCCAAGTCGAAATCGAAATCGCGCCACTGACGCCCACAGAGAAAATGCACCTAGCTCTGGAAAAACTGGCGCAAGCTATCCGGCTGGCAGAGAACAAACTGGTGCTAGCAGAGCAATTAGTCCTAGAAAAGGAACAACTAAGACGGCTTACACATGTCGGCTATCTCAAGGCGCCGCTGGGATAGTCATCCTCGCGTTGCCCGAAAAGCGAAACCGAAGGTCGCGTTAGACGACACCGAAGCGCATTTGGTGCTGCCTGAAAAGCAATACCGCGAACTGCTGTTCCGCGATTTCGTCCGGTTCTGCCGCGACCATGATGCATTCGTGGTTTCGGTGCCGTGGCAGTCGCCCGCCGTCGTACAAGTGCCGCTCGGCGACGGCGAAACCTCGCGGCTGGAAATTGCGCTGCGACAGCTTCCGAAATATCGTGTGACGCAATTGCCCGGTACGGCCGCCCGGCTATCGCATGGCGTGTTCGAGACGATGCGCCAGATCGAGGTGACGTTGTGGCCACGCGGCTAAATATCTTTGCAGAGGAACTACCAAGCAAGCCGGTCAGCTTACCGGTGTTCAATTTGCCGCCGCTCGATCTTGAAACCGAAATCCGAGAAGCCGCCGCGAAAGTCGCCGAGCGTCGGGTTATCAGGCGCGGCCGCGATGCGTGGCTCGCCATCAACGCCATCAACCGGGCGGAAAGTTTTGAAAGCTGGCAGGCCATCGGCGCAGCACTCGCCATCGGCAAGCGGCTCGCCTTGCGCACCACTGGCGCAAACGACACAAACTCGCGGCACTATATCTTGTGGTTTAGCCGCTGGCTGGCGCAGAACGGATTTGGACGCATAAAACCAAAGACCAGATCGTGGGCGATTGCCTTGCATGAGAACGCCGAAGCAATCACCGCATGGCGCGACAGCCTGCCGGAACAACAAAGGCGGCGGCTGATCAATCCGCACTCAATCATGCAACGCTGGAAAGCCACACAAGGCAACGGCCATCGTTGTTCGCGCGACATCAAACGCGCCGCGATGTATGCGTGGCGGCGATTTGTTTCATGCACAGCGCAGTTGCCGCCCGCCGATCGAATCGAGATGTGGGCAATGGTCAGCCAAGCGAGGGTTACCGATGCGGCGGCTTAGATTGGCGCCGCGTCCTGCACCGCCGCTAAAAACGGGAAAGCTCAAAGCCGCTGTCGGGCGATTGCGCCGCACGGCACGCGGCGATCCGACGACCATGGAAATTGTCAACGAAGCCGAGAAGCTGATCGCTAGCGGTTGGACCGTGAGACGCGGCGGCCCGGACGAACCTAAGCGGGCCGCGCCGCTCCCCGAATGGCGCAAGCCGCCGCCGGAAACACCGTAACGGGCTGCCGTACTAGGTAGATAGACCCTTTTATTACATAGTGTTTTGTGTAAATATTTTGCGCAAGGCTGAGGTCTCCGTAGGGCTAACGGGACACTCTCACCTAGACCTCAAAAAGTATCCCGATCTGAACCGCGTCGCGCATCCGCTGCGACTGCGCGTCAGCGCGGCTAACCCGGAGGTCTATGCAATGACATCGCGAGGAAGTATTTCGTTGCCGCGGCTGTTCGCGGCAATTACGACGTTAGCGCTGGCTTGGCTTGTTACGCCTGCGGTTGCCCAGAATGCGTACATTACGGATGGAGGTGACAATGCCGTAGTGGTCATCGCCACAGCGAGTAATACCGTGGTCGCGACGGTCGGTGTCGGCACCTTGCCCCAAGGCGTCGCGGTCACGCCGGATGGCACCAAGGTCTACGTTGTGAACTTTTCTGACGGTACCGTATCGGTCATTGCCACAGCGAGTAATACCGTGGTCGCGACGATCAACTTGTCGGTGTCGGGGGGTATAACGGCCAAAGGCGTCGCGGTTTCGCCGAACGGCAGCAAGGTGTATGTCGCGACCCAAAGCGGCAGCACCGGCTTCGTCGCGGTCATCGATACAGCAAGTAATACTTTCACGACGATCGACCTCGGCAGTGTACCCGTCGGCAGTGTACCCGCCGCCGTCGCGGTTTCGCCGGACAGCAGCACGGTCTACGTTACGATTGCACCTGCGGGCGTAGTGGTCATCGATGCGGCGACCAATGCGGTCATCGGGACGATCAACGTTGGCAACGATCCCGTCGGCGTCGCGGTTACGCCGGACGGCACCAAGGTCTATGTTGCGAACATGGAGGACGGTACCGTATCGGTCATCCAGAGTAACGTCGTGGTCGCGACGGTCCCTGTCGGCCTATTCCCGAGAGGCGTCGCGGTTACGCCGGACGGCAGCAAGGTGTATGTCGCGAACGGTGGGGGTGGGACTGCTGCAGAACCAGCGAGCGTATCGGTCATCGCCACAGCGAGTAATGCAGTGGTCGCGACGGTCACTCCCGTTGGCGCCACCGCCGTTGGCGTCGCGGTTACGCCGGACGGCACCAAGGTCTATGTTGCGAGCGTAAATAGCGTTTTCGTATCGGTCATTGCCACAGCGAGTAATACCGTTGTCGCGACGGTCTTTGTCCCCGGGAGAAACGCCATGCCGTCTGCGCTCGGCACGTTCATCCTGCCGAGATTCGCCGGGACCATCGGGTCTAAGAAGTGTGACAGCGTCAGTAGCCAGGCACTGCAAAAGACGTTTGGAAATCTCGGAGCCGCGGCTGCGGCCATAGGATACCCAACGATTAGCGATTTGCGGACCGCCATCGCGGCGTACTGCGGATTGAGCAGTTAGCTACTCAAGTGATTGGGGCCGCCGCGACGGCACTCAGCACGCCGGGAAAAACGCTATGTCTCACATGGACAGAGTGTTTGCGCTCATTGCTGTCGCGGTCGTCGTAGCGTTCACAGCCGGGCTGTGGTTGACCAATTTGCTCTGATACGCGAACTCCCGCAAACAGCCGTGCGGGGCATTGTATCGCCAGCCGCCGTTAGCCGGATGAAACCAGACAAGGCCAGCGCAGGCCGAGCGGTAAGGTGCTGGCACACGGCGCGCTGGATGTCGACTTTCGTCAAGCGGCATCATCATCCGGTTCTACTGGCAACGCGGTGCTGGCCAATTTCTCGCGCTGCTGTTGCTTGGCACGCCGCGCATCGGCTTTAACAGTTTGCTTTAGCCGCGCCTCGAAAGCGGCGCGGTCAACACCATTTGACGCGCAAGGCTCGGTCTTATCAGGTAATGGCTCGGTGTAGCCGCCGCCGAGCAATACACGCTTCAAGTCGGCAAGATCGCGCGCTGCCTGATCGAGCGAGGTAATAACGCGGTCAATGTGTACCATTTCATCGATAGTGAGCTTAGGAAATCCAGTCATGGTCGATTTCTCCTCTCGATTGCTCATTACGGTAGGCGACCGTTAAGCAGGCGCCGGACTTCGGCACGCACCTTGCGCTGTTCGGCAGCAAGGCGACGCCGATATTTTTCAAGCTGTGACTGCGATACGTATTTAAGGATGGCTTGCCGGCACAGATCGCGGCCAGCTTCGGGACAAACGACCAGTGCGTTAGCTTCGACTTTGCGGACGCCGAATTTTTTGATGTAGGACTGAACGTAATCCTTGTCGTGATCGTGGTGCTCGGGATCGTCGAGCCGCTCACCCGAACTGGTTTCCAGATTGTCGATCCATGTCAGGTGATGGCGATCAATGAAATTCTTATCCAATCCAAAACGGTCGATGATGAGCTTGTCAGGCTTCCAACCCACTTTATTCCCGTCCGAGTCCACTGCATTCGACAGATCGGCTAAATTCTTGCGCAGAAAATCAGCGATCCGTAATCCGCCGGGATCGTGATCGACAAAGACCAGCAGCACGCATTCCTTGCCGCGTGCTTCCCAGTACCTATAACGCAGCATCATCGCGACACGGCTGTTGATGTCGGACCAGCCGCCGATATTCACCAGCGGCGCATCGAAATTACCGGTCGGCATCTCGAACAGGCTGTAGACGCCCATCTTCTCGACCGCCATCTGCACGTAATACTCTTGGTTCTCCCACAAGCTGATGGGGTTGTAGTCGAGGTATGCCTCGTTCATGCGGGCGATGATGTCTTCGGCTTCCTCCTTCACAGAGGTGCGGTCGATGTATTTCAGGTTCGCAGTTGGCCGGCCGTTGTCATTACAGCAGATATCGACCGGCAGACCACCGTCCTTGCGACACGCGCTGATCAGTTTCTCGGCAGTATCAAATTCACCTTTGGTGAGTGAGCCGGCAACCTCCAGCACGTAACACCAGTCACGGGCGCCGATCTTGTAATCCATGGTGTCGGCAACCCGAATGATCTCCTGACACCATTCATCGCGCACCCGTTTGAATTCGGCTTCTGCCGCAGCGCTCTGGCCACCACGCTTCCGCCGCGGCAACAGAATGCACTTCATTCCGCCGGCAATGGATGCATGGTCGATCATGGTCATGGGCGCGCTGTTACCTTGTGACCGCTGTTACTCTGTTTCCGGGGGTACGGGGGGCGGCAGGTACCTACGCCACGTGTCTAAGAAGTCCTCGCGCCGGTAGCCCTTGTGCGTGGTGCTGCCGATCCTGATCACACGCCGTTTAATGCTGTAGGAACGAAGGCGTGCAGCTAGCTCTCTGTCGTTGAGCGGTTTGCCCTCAAGGTCCGCCCAGGGTGCTTCATCAAGCCCGCGCAGCTTTTCTAAAATCACTTTGGTAGGGAGTTTCTCATCATCACCAAATACAGTTCGCATATCGTCCAATAAGCGGATGCCCAATCTCTCCTCTCCGTACTCTCGGGAAAGGGTAACAAGAGTAACGGCGGTAGCGCGTGCGGTTTCCGGCCAGTGTCCGCCGGCCACGTCGGCTACGGCAATGAGCGGCTCCCAGATGTCCGCATCGCGATCGACTATACCGTCGGGCATGTCGGGAACTGTGATCCGGTCGATCGCAGCAGCCGCCCAGGCGGCAAGACGGTCGCGTAACCCGTGGCCTTCCCTTTCGCGGTCACGGCGGCGATAAGGTTCAACGATCTCGCCGGGCGCCCGTCGCCGCATTTTTATGATGATCGCACGCGAGTGGATCGTATCCGGCAGATCGTTCAGACCGGCTAACGCTACCGCACAGAAGGCCGGAAGCTCTTCCGGTATAACAACCGACCCGTGTGTGACACAGCGGCCGACCGTGGCGCCGCGGCGATAACCGGCGTTGAGCAACGCACGCACATCCTCGTTGCCTTCTCTTGTCTTCGGACCAAACACTGCATCGATCTCATCGAACAGTACGGTCGGCAGCCCCTCGTCGGCCTGGACCTTGCGCACCAGATACGCTGGCGAGGCATTGATCGCTGGTGTCGGCCGCGGCACCAGCAACTCGCTAACTTCAAGAGCGCGTGTTTTGCCGCTGGCGGGTTCTGGCGACAGGAACGCCAGCCGCGGTGTCGTATCCCAAGCGGGCATCATGTGCGCATGCGCGACCCACAACGCGTGCGCGACCTGTGCATGCCGATCTGGATAGACGATGAAGCGGCCGAGAAAACTGTAGACCTGGTCCAGTAGCGCCGCACCATCAATGCTGGCATCGGGCGCCGGTCCCGGATGATCTTTGGACTTTTCGGTCTTGGACCACGACCGATCTATTTCCAGCCGCAGCCGGCCGTCCTCAAGATACTTTGCGGCACAGCCGGGCACTCCCGTGCCAGGTCTTCAAATTGATCCTGGTCCATGCCGGCACGCACGGCCGCGTTCACAGCGGACTGAAACGCTGCCGATCTGTCCGTCCTGGCCGTGACCTTGGCGGCGAGCTTGCGCTTCACACGAGCGACAGATTGGGGGGTAGCTTGGGTACGGGCATTGCGTTTTAACGCACCAGTGACGTTCCTACGAGGTTGAGTCTTTGCCGCTTGCGTCTTGTCGGTTGAAAAAACGGCAGCTAGCTCATTCGCCGTCCAAACTTTGTCAGTGATGCTGATCAGCCGTGTTGGCACGACGGTGCGACCGCGGGCGATCTTTTTGCTGCTGGGAAAATTTACACAACCAGGCACTCTAAACGGTTGCACGATATTGCCGGTGCAGTGATCGGCGCCGCTCGCTCTACGGATCGCCTCACCGAGTGGTTTTGCTTCGCCGGCACTTAGCGCGCGATCCAAAAAGAACCATTCGTGTGCATTGTTCGGCGAGGTTTCAACGACGACACTGGCATGGCCGTTCATGGTCCCGGCTTTACCGGTGTCGGCATCATGATCGATTACAAAACCAAAGCACCCGATTGTGCTTTCTAGCTTGCCGCGGCCGCGTTCGGTGGGCCGCCCTGGCCGTATCGTACGCGCTTCGACGAAAACATTGCGACCTGACCGGGCATGGTCCAGGGCAGCTTCAAGCATGCGGTCAACGTCACCGATGTTGAAGCACTCGACCGACATGCCCTTCTCGTCGGGCGCCATTGAAACGAGGTGCAGCAGACCGGGGCGGCGCACACCGGCAAATGCGGCGGCCGCCTTGGCATGCAGCAACTTTAGAAACTTGCGCGCCTCATCGGCGTTTATTAGATCGTTGTTCGACATTGCACTGCTTGGAAATAAGGGCCGGGGGGCTGACACCCTCGGCCCAGTTGTTAGTGAGGAATTTCGTCGTCATAGTCAGGCTTAGGATCGTCTGACTTCTTCGGCTTCGCCTTCGCCACTGTTCCGGGTTTGCGGACCCGAATGCAGTCCTTGATCTGGCCGTTAAACGGCACAGTCGAGGGGAAGTATTCGACCTTGGTCCCAGGCCAATCATCGGTTTCGTCGCTGCCAGCTATCGCAGCGATCGAATCGAAGTTGGTGGCGTTAAGGATCAGCGGTTTGTACTTGCGCGCGACGTAGACGACGACCTTTTCTTTCTCCTTACCGTCGAGACCTTTGATCGGTTCGAGGGTGACGGTCTTTATGGTCACTACGTCGGGCTTGCCGGCTAGATCGGCTGCCGTCATCCAGTTTTTTGGGAACGCATCTGACCGCTTCACCATGAATACCTCCTGTGTATGCGGTGCTGTGGGGGTTTATTTGCACGCGGTCTCGAACCACCGGCAGAAACATCTGCCGGCGGTCGCGGGTTTTGATCACCATTGGTCGAACAGCTTTTTGGAGTTCTTAGTGAGTTCGCCGATGACGACGTGAAGGACAGCCAACGCTTGATTGTCCAACTGAGCGATCAGTTCGTTGACCTCGTCCTTAACCTGATGGGCGGTAAAGCGCGATTTCCAAGCGTGATGGGTCGCGTTCTCGACCGCCGCCCGCAAATTACGGACGGCAAGTGTCCAGGCACCTCCCCAATGAGGCGAGCCGGGAAGACGCTTAGGCAGTTGTGGTTGAGGGGCGTGTACTGTAAATAGCGACATTGGAAATCTCCTTTCTGTCGCTTCCGCTGCGTGAACAGCGGGGGCCGGTCAAACGAACGGCGCCTGAGTTGGCCCTAAGCCTCAGGCGCCGTTTTCGTTAAATAGCGTCACCAGTGAAGGCGCGGCGGATGCGGCGGGGCGTGCTCACCAACAGGCGGCCGAATTTGCTTACGTCGAGATAGCCCTGCGCCGCGGCGTGATAAACCTTGCGAAGGTCCACCTTGCCGTCCGGCTTGAGGATGTTGGCCTCGCGGCCGATTGCCTCCGCGCCGTGAAGCGGGCGGTCGGGATCGTCAGTTTGTTTGGGGACCATTTATCGGCTCCGAGAAAATGCAAATGCATCGGAGCCGATGTATCTAGAAGGAATTTTTTAGGTCAGCAAAGTAATTCAACTGCAACGAAACGCTTCGTTGCAAACCGCGTTACGAAGACGAACGGGTTGCGTTATTGAGCGCGTTGTACACCGTCTTCCAGTGGCAAACCGTCCCACCCGCGACGGTGCGGGCGAGATTATCTACTTTACCGCCAGTGGCTATCTCGTTTTGATAAGCTTTAATTATGTCGGCGTGGTCCATGTCGCGGATTTCGTTGCGGCCGGGTATCGGCTCACATACCGGTCTGTCGGTGCAGGTCGACGTATAGGTAATTCCGTAGAGGCGGCCTTTCACGCGACTTACAAATATCCGGCCGGGATGCCTGCGTGCGCGCTGAAACAGTTTGTCGAAATCATCCGTCATGGCTCGAAAAGCATCGGGGTTGGAATCCCTTGTTGTCAATAAAAATAGATTGCAGTTGAGTGGCCATCGTTGCTCCGACCCGCTGGTCATCCATGTCGCGTCCATGTTGCATGGAGCCGCCGGCACTCGATGACAGTCATTGAAAATACAGGGAAATATTTCGCCGTGTAATGCAGTGTAGCCGGGTGCTGAAAAATGCAAGTCGTGCCCATTTCACGGGCATTTCTTCGCGTCGGCGCAAAGAAAAGGCGACAGATAGTATAGATAGCTGCGGCAACCAATGTTAGGCTTGGCGCAATTACAAGGAGGGGCATGATGTCTCGTTGGCCATTCCGCTTGAGCCGCCGCAAGTTTTTGCGCAGCACTGCGCTCGGCGCGAC
>Ga0306920_100011057_pt1 | contig 12151 bp, 7 predicted proteins | sample flu12Cox44000170_FD_204666 | JGI IMG/M metagenome (GOLD analysis project Ga0306920, IMG submission 204666) | Lab enrichment of tropical soil microbial communities from Luquillo Experimental Forest, Puerto Rico - flux4day.12C.oxic.44.000.170 (v2)... | ecosystem: Environmental > Terrestrial >...
ACCCTGGGATCGGTCGGGCTTCGTCCGAGAATGATGCCCACCAACAGTGAAACCGTCTCGTGGACTCGCTTGATTGCTCCTTCATAGATCAGGTCAAAGGCAGGAGTTGGCTGCATCTGTTCCCGCATGACAATCCGGGCCCACGTGCTGCTGGCTCCTCTGGTGAGCACTAACTCGAGCATGGTTGAAAGCAGCTTTTTCAGCAATTCAAGCGCTTCAGGCTTCGATAGCTTCCCAGTCGTGAGGCAATCCCGAATTTCGACAACGACCGGTTGGATCAGGTTGAAGTTTGTCGAGAACAAGTGCTGAATCACGGCAAGATAGAGTCCCTCCTTACCGCCGAAGTAGTATGGAATGGCAGCCTGGTTCGTACCGGCGCGTTCTGCCAGTTGCCGGGTGGTGGCGCCTTCGAGATTGTAGATACCAAAAATCTCGAGACCTGCCTGAATCAAGCGGCGTTTGGCATCGGTGTCTTCCTTCTTTGGTCTCGGGTCACCCATCAAGGAAGAAGTTATTCATTCATTTGAATAAATCAAATGAACTGTTGGCCGACATGGGCCAGAAGATCGGCCCGAACCAGGCACCGCTGCGCCGGCCAGCTTCATAGGTGGAACCTCGACCCTTGACTATCACGCCTTCGAGCTGGAACTGAGGTGCCCCGACCCTCTACTGTTCTCGAAAGAAGCCAGGTTAGCGCTCCATCATCGGAGTCGTCGGGACGTACGTATCGCCGATCGGTGCATCGGACGCGTAATTGGGCGCTGACTCCTGGTGGATGACCACAGGGGTACCGATGGGAGCATTTTGGAAAAAATGAATCGCCATTTCTTTGGGCAAGCGGATACAGCCGTGTGATGCCGGATAGCCGGGCAGATAGCCTGCGTGCATGCCGACCCCCCTTGGATCCTCAGGAAGTACGGCATAGGCGCCCCCCGGAACACCGTGCCGGGCGGGCGCGGATCTTCTGTGACGTTCACGTTCTCCACGACCACCTGTCCACTTCGATCGACATAATCTCCGTAGATGCTGGAGACATGCGTAAGGTCTTTCTGTGTGACTCGGAACTCGCCTGAAGGGGTGTCATAGCCTTCACGACCAGTCGAGACGACTGAAACGCCGACGACTTCGCCGCCCTTGTAAAAATACGCACGTTGCTGCTCGAGATCTATGATGATCCGCGGCTTGCCAGCAGACCGGGCGCCGTCCCAGTAAGAAATATCGTCCCCGTATTCCCCGCTGCTTTCGGCGGGGAAAAACGGACTGGTCGCCGATTGCGGGTTAGAAGCACAACCGGCTAACAGCATCGTGCAAATGAGCAGGATTTTGCTCAGGATACGCGCAGGGCTTCCCTGTTTTGAAGCGCCGTACATACATTGTTTTTGTATACAGGCAGACCGGACCTCGGAATGATAGCGTGAACCCGCTCTTGCGCGAACCAAATCCGTGAGCCGCCTACTTCATCGGCTGGGCTCGCTCCAATACTTCCGCTACCCCATCCGTGGATGGGAGGCAGCCGAACACCGTTCCCATCTCCCCGCCCAGACGGGCCGAACAGAATAAGTCAGCAACTGCAGTGTGCCCTGCGCGAATAAGCAAGGAAGCTTGGAGCGCTAATGCATATCGCGTCACCAGAACCCGGGCTGCGTGCTCAGAATTGGTCTCTGCCGCGTTTTCCAGGCTCCGGCAAAAGCGATCGTAAACCCTGTTCGACCCCGCAGCCGCCGCCAATTCGCCCCTCAAGGCATCGAGGATGTCAGGATCCTGGTTAATTGACCGCAGCACGTCGAGGCACTGTATGTTTCCTGCGCCCTCCCAGAGTGAGTTTAAAGGCGCGTCCCGGTAAAGCCGGGGAAGAGGAGACTCCTCGACATAGCCATTACCCCCGAGGCACTCCAGGGCCTCGGCAGCCAAAATCGGCGCCCGTTTCGTGACCCAGAACTTTGCGACAGCGGTAGCAACCCGGGCAAATCTTTTTTCTGCGGGATCTTCACCGGACCGGTCGAATGCGTGCGCCAGACGCATTGCCAGGGCAGTCGCTGCTTCCGACTCCAGGCAGAGGTCTGCCAGAACATTCCGCATCAGCGGTTGATCGATAAGGAGTTTTCCAAAAGCCATGCGGTGGGCCGCATGGAAGGTGGCTTCGGCAACTGCTTTTCGCATGGCGGCGGCCGAACCCAGAGCGCAATCCAGGCGAGTATGCCGGACCATCTCCATGATGGCCGGTATTCCACGCCCCTCTTCTCCGATCAGGAGAGCCCAGGCTCCTGTCAGTTCCACCTCGCTGGAAGCGTTCGACCGATTGCCAAGCTTGTCCTTCAGCCGTTGCAGATGGAACGCATTGCGGCTTCCGTCCGGCCGCCAGCGAGGCAAGAAGAAGCAGGCAATGCCGGCCGGGGCCTGGGCCAGGACGAGAAAGGCATCACACATTGGCGCGGAACAAAACCATTTCTGGCCGGTCAAGGTATATTCTCCTCCCGGCCCGCCCGCGGAAATCGGTTCGGCCCGCGTCGTATTGTTTCGCACGTCGCTGCCACCTTGCCGCTCGGTCATTGCCATCCCGAACAAGACACCGCCCTTTTGCGGCGCCGGGATCGATCTCGGGTCATAAATCGTGGAGAGGGCACGCGACTCCCATTCGCGCGCAATCTCGGCTTGCCGGCGAAGGGAGGGGATAGCGGCAAAGGTCATCGTCAGGGGACAACTTGTGCCCTCATCGACCTGGTGCCTGAGCATCACGAGCGCCGCTCTGGCAACGTGAGCGCCAGAGCGTCTCTGGAGCCACGGGAGCGCGTGTGTCCGCGCCTCGACCCCAAGACGCATCAAGGCGTGGTAAGCCGGATGGTAGCTGACCTCGTCGATCCGATTTCCAAACCGGTCATGCGTGCGAAGCTCTGGTGGAAATCGGTTTGCCTGGACACCCAATTGCAACGTCTCCGACCGACCCAGACGCTCTCCAAAACTGTGCGCCTCAGCTTCGATCCATCGGCCATCGTAGCGGCGAACCGCCTCTTGAAGAGCAAGGTCGCTCTCGAACAGATTATAATTTTCTAGCGGTGGCGGCTGGTTGGGAACGGCGTCTTCGGGCAGACTGATTTGGCGGGTCATACATCCTCGACTACATCGAGGTTAGTCGATTGCAATGCCCGGATAGCGGTATCCAACTGTTCGTTTCGAACAAGAATATAATCCGTTTCGTAAGTGCCGATCGGTAAAATCGCGACTCCTGCCTGGGCAAGGGGCGCTGCAACAGAGACTAGAATCCCAACCAGATTCAGATCCAATGGTCCCTCGATTTTCAAGGCGCGCCAGCCGCGGCTGGCATGAACGTCAGCGGGAACCCGGTCGGTCCTGCAAATAACCGTCAGACCATCCACGGTGCGCGTGGCCGAGCAGAAGCCCCCTGCCAACGCCCAATCCGGTAACCCGCTATCGGGCTGCAACCGGCAGACAGCGAGAGGGTCAGGCAACAGCGCTATTCGCAACTTTGGAGCTTCCATGGGACCGACAACATCGCAGAGAGAGCGCAGTTGCGCCACTAGGAATCTAAATAGACAGTTGAAAGTGGGAAGTAGACAGTAGGTGTCATCTCGGCAAACCACCTCTCTGGGTGTCTACTGCCTGCTTTCTACTTCCCAGTGAGTTCTCTATTCCCCGAACTCTCTTTTGCAATTTTCCCGTTTCGATGCATCCTTTCGGCTCCCTAAATGGATATTCAAAGGCTTCCAGGTTTTCGCGATTTTTACCCGGAGGACTGCGCCTTTCGAAACTACATTTTCGACACCTGGCGCAGTGTTGCGAAAGCGTTTGCCTTTCAGGAGTATGACGGACCGACCTTGGAGCCGACGGATCTCTACAAGAGAAAGAGTGGCGACGAACTCAAAACGCAACTCTTGCGCTTCAGCGATCCAGGCGGACGCGATGTTTGTCTTCGGCCCGAGATGACGCCGACCGCGGCCCGGCTTGTAGCCGCCAGAGAACGCGACTTCAAAAAACCAATTAAATGGTTCAGCATCTCGCCGTTTTTTCGATTCGAGAAGCCACAAAAGGGCCGCTTGCGCGAGTTCTACCAGATTAACTGTGATATCTTCGGCGACAACTCTGCAGCGGCCGACGCCGAACTGATCGCCTTGGCAATCGAGCTCCACCGCGCCTTTGGCTTGAACGAGCAGGACTTTTTTGTCCGGATCAGCAACCGCCACCTCTGGGCCGGTTTCCTGCAAGAGCGAAATAAGTCCGGAGATCGCCTCACCGAGTTTCTTGCTATTGTCGACAAGTTGGAGCGGGACCCGGAGGAGGTCACGAAAGCAAAACTTCTCCCCTTCGGAGTGGGCCTCTCAGACGTTCGCGACTTTTTGCGGACCCCTCCCGAATCGATCCCTGGTTTCGAGCCGCTCTTCAAGGAATTGCGCTGGCGCGGCCTTGAAGGGTTCGTTGAACTGGACTTGACGATTGTCCGCAGACTTGACTACTACACCGGGCTCGTGTTCGAGTTGTTCGACCGGAAGAAGGCAAACCGATCGCTGGCCGGTGGCGGCCGGTACGACGAGTTAGTCCGCGTTATCAGTGATGGGGCGGTTGATCTTCCGGCGGCAGGCTTTGCCATCGGCGACTCGGTGCTGGCGAATTTGATCAAGGATATCGATCACGCAAAAGCGGCTTTCGAGGCAGTGGAACGGCGGCGGTTTGGCTTCTTCGTTGTAATTGCTGATGAAAATCGCCGGCCAGACGCGCTCCAGATGGTTTCAAAATTGCGCCGGAGCGGCGCCTCAGTCGACTTCGCGCTTCACCCTGCGAAAGTTGCCCGGCAGTTCCAGCAGGCAGAAGGGGTTGGAGCCAGTCACGCGATCGTAGTCGGCCAGGAGTGGCCGGAGATCCGTTTAAAAACGCTCGGGGACCGAACGGAACGGAGCCTTTCCTCTGAAGAATTGTGCAGGAATTGGAAAGACCTTTCAGAACCCCAGCCCGATTCGCGCCAACCCCATTGAACGCCAGGGAACAGGACAGTTGAACATGTATCGAACGCATCATTGCAATGAACTGCGCGCGTCGAATGCCGGTCAACGCGTCACGCTAGCCGGGTGGGTTGCAGCACGGCGGGATCACGGCGGGGTCTTGTTCATCGACTTGCGGGATCGGGAGGGTCTGACGCAGATCGTGTTCCATCCGGATCAGTTTCCGGAGATTGCCAGAATAGCCCACATTCTTCATGACGAAGAAGTGATTCAGGTCTCGGGTACCGTCGCTGAGCGCTTCGAAGGTACACAAAATCCCAAGCTCGCGACCGGCGAGATCGAGGTGATTGCCTCAGAGCTGACCATCCTGAACCATTGCGCGGCACTTCCCTTTCAGATCGACGCTAACATCAGCAACGAAGATCTTCGGCTCACCTATCGATATCTGGATCTGCGGCGGCCGGCCATGCTGCGCAACCTGAAGATTCGCCACCAGCTGACAAAGGTAACCCGCGATTACTTTGACCGCCAAGGCTTTCTGGAGATTGAAACGCCGGTGCTCTCGAAAAGCACTCCGGAGGGCGCTCGCGAATTTCTTGTTCCGAGCCGGCAGAGCCGTGGTCATTTTTACGCGCTGGCGCAATCGCCGCAGCAGTACAAGCAACTCCTGATGGTTGGCGGCATCGAAAGATATTTCCAGATCGCCAAGTGTTTCCGGGACGAAGATCCCCGGGCGGATCGAATCACGGAGCTGACGCAGATCGACGTCGAAGCCTCTTTTATCCAAAGCGATGACATCTTTGTTCTGATCGAAGGACTCTTACGCGAGGTCTTCAAGACAACTCGTGGCACGGACATTCCGACACCGTTTCCGCGGATCACGCATCGGGATGCGATGGATCGTTACGGGAGCGATAAACCCGATCTGCGCTTCCAATTAGAACTGGTCGATCTGAGCGAAGTCTTCGGGGAATCCCAGTTCAAGGTTTTTCGAACGACTCTCGATGGCGGCGGAGTCGTGAAAGCGATTAACGTCAAGGGATTTGTCGGTATCACAACTGGCCAGATCGAAGAGTTGACCAGCCTGGCAAAGACCTCCGGAGCGAAAGGTCTTGCCTTTATCAAAGTCGAGAATGGCGAATGGAAGTCGCCGATCGTCAAGTTCTTCACCGATCGCGAAAAGACCGGTCTCCAGAAGGAATTGCGCATCGAAGAGGGCGATCTCATTCTTTTCGGCGCGGACACCTGGGAGACGGTCTGCACCGTATTGGGTCGCATCCGTCTCAGGCTGGCTGACCTGCTACAATTGATCCGGGACCCGGGCGATCTGAAATTCCTGTGGGTCGTAGACTTCCCCCTGATGGCTTTCGATCCGGCAGCGAACAAGTGGAACGCAATGCACCATCCGTTCACGCGACCAAAGAAAGAGGACATCGCCTTGCTGGAAAGCGGCGATTACGGCAAGATCCGCGCGGAAGCCTACGATGTTGTTCTAAATGGAGTGGAGATCGGCGGCGGGAGCATCCGAATCCATGAGCAAGCGCTCCAGCAACAGGTCTTTGCGGCCTTGGGCATTTCCTCTGAGCAACAACAGGTCCTCTTCCGCCACTTGATAGAAGCGTTTTCTTATGGCGCACCTCCGCACGGGGGAATCGCGTTAGGCGTTGATCGGCTGGTCATGCTGCTGGCGGACACGACAAATATCCGGGACGTGGTTGCATTTCCGAAGAACAGCCGGGGCGACGATCTGATGATGGAAGCTCCGAGCGAGGTCCCGGACCGGCAGCTTCGCGACCTACACATTCAGCTACGCCGCGAAAAGTAGAAACTGGAAAGTCGTTAGTAGACATTAGCTGTGCTCAAAGAGCGCCCCACTCGCCGTCCACTGACTCTCTGTCTACTCTCTACTGTTCACTTTTTCTGGCCGTCAAGGATTCTTCCCGACGGGCGACTTGGCTGGAGATTGTTCGCCGGCAGGCGGTGCTTGCTGGACCGGATTGCTCCCTGCTTCCTTGCCGGGACCGGCGGCGGCAGCCCCCTCCTTCTTGATCTTCAACAACTCAACCTGGAAGACGAGCGTAGAACCGGGCGCAATATCCTCCCCAGCCCCTTCATCGCCATAGGCCAGCTCCGACGGAACGTAAATTTCCCACTTCGATCCAACCGGCATCAACTTCAGGGCTTCGGACCAACCCTTGATCACTCCGCTTACCGGGAAGCTGACCGGCCCGCCGTTCTTGTCAGAACTATCGAATTCTTTCCCATCGATCAAAGTACCGCGGTAATTGGTTTCCACGATATCGGTGTCCTTGGGTTTCTCGCCCGCCCCTTCTTTAACGACCTTGTATTGCAGGCCGCTGGGGAGAGTCTTCACTCCCGCCTTCTTGGCGTTGTCTTCAAGAAACTTTTTACCGTCCGCTTTATTCTTTTCGGCGGTCGACTTCATCTCTTCCTGCTTTTTCGCGATCGATGCCTGCTGTTTCTGCATCATTTGCTGCTGAAACGCCTGCAAGGTTTGCTGGAGTTCCTGATCGCTGAGGGCCGTCGGTTTGTTCCCGAGGATATCACTGATTCCCTGTTTTAAAGCGTCTTGGTTCAGGTCGAGCTGGAGCCGTTGCAGCGTACGCCCGATATCCACGCCGATGCTATAGCTCACCTTGTCCTTGTCGTTGGTAAAGGCCGATCCGGCAGCTGGATTCTGGGAGGGGGATGCGGCCTGCTTGCTGTCCTGCGCAAAAACCGCAGTCGAGATCAGCAGGGCCGCAAGAATAATCCGTTTTTTACGCATTTGCCGAGCCTCCATGCAAAGACAGGAACCTGCAACCAGTTTTTCATCGGGCCTAACCGGCAGGTGACAGAAGGACGCGAAGGAGGTTTTTACAGAAGCTCTCAGAGGTCTCAAAGAGGTCCGGCCATGGGCATCGGGAACCATTAGCGCCTCCGGCGCTTGGCAATCCTTCCGCCTAATGGTTCTGCTTTAGCCAGATGCAGCGAAATCTGTTGCACTACCATGATGGCCGTGCCAAAAACCGGTTTTCCAGCCAGCTGCCAAAACAATCCTGTGAGACCTTGTGGCGGTTGCGAAATGCCCGCTACACAAAATCAGTCACTTTCGTCCGCTCCAGTTTGCTCCTCGCTATCCGATTCGTCTTTCTCGTCTTTCTGGTCCTTTTGATCTTTCTGGTCCTTGTTCTTCGCCAGCGATTCATTCTTGAACACGCTCCGGAGCAGTTCGCCAATCATTGGCGCCGCAGCTGTCCCGCCGTGAATCTTTTCACCAACATTGCCCTCGTAAACAGCGGCAAAGGCGTATTGCGGGGCGTCCGCCGGAGCAAAGCCTGCAAACCAGGCAGCTGTCCTCTCCTTTTTCTTCGGGCCCCACTGCGCTGTGCCAGTCTTGCCCGCGACTTTAACACCTTTGACACTTGCTTCGCCGCCCGTCCCGCTCGAGCTGGAAACGGCCCCAATCATCCCCTGTCGCAATTCATCGCGCGTGACCGGGCTCAGGTTCAAAACATCTCGGGCTCGTGGGAGATACGTATAGACGATCTCGTTGTTCAGTGTCTGGACCTGGCGCACAATCCTGGTCTGGTAGAGTGTGCCGCCGTTTGCAATCGTCGCCATCGCTTGCGCCATCTGGAGCGGCGAAACCAGGATGTCGCCCTGGCCGATAGAGAAGTTTGCCAGATCGCCGGAGTTGAAGTGCCGATGATAGGTTGCTTCCATGTATTCATTGGTCGGAATCCGCCCGTCAGCCTCCGCGTTCAGAAGGATTCCGGTTTTTTGTCCCAGACCCAGCCGCTGGCTCCAGCTTACAAGCGGTCCCGCGCCGAGTTTCATCCCGAGTTGGTAAAACCAGGTGTCGCAGGACTGGGTCAATGCCTGGCGGAAATTCAGGCTGCCGGCACCGCCCTTTTTCCAGTTGTGGAAAACGAGGTTCCCGATATCCATCGCGCCGGGACAATCGAACTCGCTCGAGGGCTGGATTTTGTGGGTTTCGAACGCTGCAACTCCGACAAAAACCTTGAAGGTGGATCCTGCCGGATAGGCGGAACGATAGGCGCGAGGCAAAAGGGGGATGCTCGGATCCTTGGCCAGCTTTTCATATTTCTCTTCCGTAATCGACGGAACAAAGTCGTTGGGATTGAACGTCGGCCACGAGGCCAGCGCGAGCACTTCCCCTGTCGCGGCGTCCAGGACGACGATCGCGCCGCGTCTGCCGCGTTTCTGAAGTATCTTCTCAGTTAATCTTTGGAGATCGACATCGAGAGTCGTGACAACGTTGTAGCCGGGCTCCGGCGGGGTGGACAAGCGCTCACCAGTTTTTCGGCCATCCTTGTCAAAGGTGAGTTCCAGCTGGCCTGGTTTCCCGCGGAGCTGATCGTCGAAGGTTTGTTCGAGGCCCTCCCGCCCCTCGCTTTCCGGCCAGAGCGGATCATTGTTTTGCAAGATGCGCGTACTGTTACGGCTGGTTCGTCCCGTGTAGCCAACTACAGCCCCAGCCAGCGAGCCCTGAGGATAGAAGCGAACGTATATTGGTCGAAGAGTTAACCCATCCGACAATTTTCCTCGAATCGATTCCACCTCCGCTGGGGGGACATCGGTCACCAGATCAAAGGGAATCGCGCCGCGATTTCGATAATGCTGGATCAATTCTTCCTGGGAAAAACCGACCGGCTGCGAAATCAAGCCCTTAAGAGAGGCAACCCGGCGATTGGCAAAGTCGATAATCTGCTGGTCTGTGAAATCCAGGGGAGTCGGAAAAACAAGACTGAGATTGTAGCTGATGCGCGTTTGCGCAAGTGGCACACCGTTGCGATCCGTGATCTGGCCGCGGGGCGCGGGCACGGCAAGGGAATAAGCGGCAGCCCTGCGCTGTGTCTCCCAGCTTGGAGTCAAATTCGCTCCGTCAGCCGTTGTAGAAGCCAGGTTCTGCGCTGGCGCCGCGGCAATAAATATGGCGCTAAAAATGGAAGCGTAGGCGATGGAAAGGTAATGCTTCAGAGCCCTAAAACAACATCGGAGGCGAAGTTGCGCAACCGGATTTTGGAATTGGACAGCCGAAGACAGTTGCAGGGCGCGTGGGCTCACGCGCCAGAGAAAGCGGGCAATCTGTCTACTTTCTACTGTTCACTTTCTACTTTCTACTCAGGAACACCAGGATCGTCTCCGCTAATCTTTCGCTGATGCCATCGGTTTGAGCGATTTCTTCCCGTGACGCTTTGCGGATACGATCTACTGAACCGAATTTTCTCAAGAGCGCCTGTTTGCGATTCTCGCTTACACCGGGGCAATCATCCAGAATGCTTTCGGCGACGCGCCGCTTCATCAAGAGCTGGTGATAGGAATTAGCGAAACGATGCGCTTCATCGCGGATGCGCTGCAGCAACCGGAGCGCACCCGAATCCTCGGGCAATCGCAGCGGCAATGGCCGGCTCGGCCGGTAGATCTCCTCAAACTCCTTGGCCAGCCCGATGATCGGGACGCTGTCCAGGCCGAGGCGCTGCAGCTCCCGGCAAGCAGAACTGAGTTGCCCCTTGCCGCCATCGACAATGATCAGGTCTGGCAAGCGGACAAGTCGCTCGGGCTGGGTCCTGGCAACGCGCTCGATCGCTTCGCTGACCGGCTCCTGGTTGAACTCGGCAAGCTGTGGATCCGACTGGCGACCCTCCAGCAAAACACGCGAATAACGCCGGCGTACAACCTCTGCCATGCTGGCGAAGTCATCCTGGCCTTCCACAGTCTTGATCCGATACCGGCGATAATTTGACTTGTCCGGGACCCCGGCCCGGAAACTGACCATGGAGGCCACAATGTGGGTAGTCGAGATGTTGGATATATCGAAACACTCCATTATCCTCGGTGGCCCGGACAATAGCAGCGCGTCAGCCAGAGCACGCAGATCCGCTTCGGGATCGATCGACGAAGGGAGCGCCCCGCGGGTAAATCGTCTCACCGGCCTGGTCGTCCGCCGCAAGTCGTCGAGCATGTTGCGAAGCTCAGCAGCCTTTTCAAAATCGAGCCGTTCGGCTGCCTGTTTCATCTCCTGCTCGATTTGCTTCAGCATTTCCTGGCTCTCCCCTTCCAGAAAATCGCAGGCTTGGAGAACCCGCTCCCTGTACTCCTCCAGAGACACTTTCCGGATGCACGGCGCCGAGCAATTCTTGATGATGTGTTCAAGACAGCGTTTGTAATCCATTTCGCCCGGCTCATGGGCACGACAGGAGCGAATCCCGAAGCGTTTCTTCATCCAGTTCAGCGTGAAGCGAAGCGCCCCGGCGTGAGCAAATGGCCCGAAGTAGCGGCACCCATCGTCCTTCTTCAACCGGGTAAGCTGGAAGCGGGGAATGGGATCAGCCAAGTTCACTTTCACCAGGAGAAAACGTTTGTCATCCCGGAAACTGACATTGTACTTGGGCCGAAATTCTTTGATCAATTTCCCTTCGAGCAGAAGTGCCTCCGGCTCGCTCCGCACAGCATGAACCTCAAAATCCCAGACCGAGTCCATCAGCGCGCGGCTTTTCAGGTCCGCGGTCATTCTCCGGGACGGCATAAAATGCTGGCTGAGGCGTTTCCGCAAGTCACGCGCTTTCCCGACATAGATCACGCGGTTCAGGCGGTCTCTCATCAGATAGACGCCCGGCTTATGCGGGACGTCGCGCAATTTAACGATGAGGTCGGGTCTTTCCCCCAAAACGACGGACGGCATCGTCATAAACTACCGTGTCTGAAGCCAGACGTCCATTCGGCAGAATGCGGCGCGGGAAGAACGTGCCGGCATAACGGCGATACATTTTGCCAGTGTATAGGCGTTTGCACTTCCTAAGGTACTGCGTTTAAATAGAGCGATCTGCATGAATCGATTTGTTTTTTCGGGTTACGTGTTGCTTGCCCAGGCAGCGGGATCTGCACCAGCCCCAGGCACACCTCAGGCTACCCTCCTGAAGTTATTACAGGCTGGCGGCTGGGTGATGATACCCCTGGTCATTGCCTCAGTGATCACGCTTACGCTGGTGCTTGCCTGCATGTTCACCCTGCGTCGGGGAACAATTGTTACGAGAAGATTTATGGAGACAGCGGAAGCGCTCCTGCGAAAGCGAGACTACCTGGGCTTGATCGCAGTCTCCAATCGTCACCCCGAGGCTATCGCCCGCATTACCGCCCGAACCTTGGATTTTGCTACAAAGAATCCGGCGGCT
>Ga0306920_100011058_pt1 | contig 12151 bp, 8 predicted proteins | sample flu12Cox44000170_FD_204666 | JGI IMG/M metagenome (GOLD analysis project Ga0306920, IMG submission 204666) | Lab enrichment of tropical soil microbial communities from Luquillo Experimental Forest, Puerto Rico - flux4day.12C.oxic.44.000.170 (v2)... | ecosystem: Environmental > Terrestrial >...
TTGCCGTCTTCAGATTGATCACCAGATCAAATTTGGTCGCTTGCAGTACTGGAAGATCGCCGGGTTTTTCTCCCTTGAGGACGCGTCCGGTATAAACGCCAGCCTGGCGGTAGGAATCGATCAAGTCCGTGCCATAGCTGATCAGGCCGCCCGCTTTGGCGAACTCACGATACTGGTAAATCGCTGGCAAATTCTGCTGGGCGGCCAACGTGACGACTTGTTCGGCCCGCCGGCGCAAGAACTCCCCGGTACCCACCAACAACCCGCGTGCTGCTGTCTGGGAAATGTCCGCAAACGCTTTATCAATTTCATTTTCATTGCTGGCTTTGACGACGTGGATTTGCAGACCAAGGCCACGCGCCGCCTCGCTCATGTCGCCGACCTGGGACTCGGCTCTTGGATCCGCCTGATCGACTAGCAAACCCACCAGCTTGGCTGTGGGTATCAATTCATGGAGCAGTCCCAATCGCTTTGAGATCAATTCGGAAGTCAATTGGGTCACCCCGGTGACGTTGTCACCCGGATGATTGAGACTTTTCACCAAGCCAAGCCTGATTGGGTCACCGGCGGTCTCGAACACGATTGGAATCGTCGTCCCGGTGGCTTTGACGGCCAGCGCAACGGGTGTCGTGGTCGCCGCGATGACGGTGACCTGCCGATGGACGAGATCCGCCGCCAGACTCGGCAGCCGATCAAAGCGACCATCGGCCCAGCGATATTCGACAGTAACGTCCTCACCGTCACTGTAACCGGCTTGCTTCAGTCCTGCCTGGAATGCGGCTTGAAGATACGCGCCCGTATCGGCACTTCCGAGGTAGAGGAACCCGACAACGGGCTTGGCCAGCTGCTGCGCGCCCGCTGAGCGCGCACAGAGCGCCGCAGCGCCCAAAATTCCGATGAATTCGCGTCGCCGCATGGGCCGCCCCCGGCTCCGAGCTGCTCTCACCTTAGCATGATGGCGATCATGGAGTGTGTGACATAAAGCACCGCAAACCGGCGCCTTGCAGCTCGCGGCCGCGGGGCCGATGGGCCCGCTATCAGTTATGCGCTGCCGCTTTTTCCAGAACCTCCGGATTGACGACATTGATTGGGCGGCGGGCCGCAAAGGCAAGAATCTGGTCAAAAATGTCGATGAATTGCGTCTCGTACTCCTCACGCGTCACATAGCCGATGTGTGGCGTCGCCACGACTTGCTCGAACTGCAATAGTGGCAAAGCCGGATCGCGTACCGGTTCGGCTTCGAACACATCGACGGCGGCGTAGCCGGGCCGGCCGGCGCGAAGGGCGGCGACCAAAGCTGCGGGCTCGATCAGCGGCGCGCGGCTGGTATTGACCAGGATGGCGTCCGGTTTCATCCGCGCCAGGTCCTCGGCTTTGACGATATGCCGCGTCGCCGGCACGAGCCGCATATGCAGGCTGACGACGTCGCATGATGCAAAGAATTCCGCCTTGCTGCTAGCGATCGCGTAGCCGTCGGAGCGGGCGCGGGCGAGCGACGAATCGCGCGCCCACGCCACCACGTTCATGGCAAAAGCTTTGCCATAGCCCGCGACCGTCGCGCCGATGCGGCCGTAGCCAAAGACGCCCAGCGTTTTACCGCGCAGCGTAGTGCCGACGCCGATCTGCCACTCGCCGGATTTGAGCGCCGCCATTTGCTGCGGCAGTTGCCGCGCAGCCGCCAGAATGAGGGCCCAGGTCAGCTCAGCCGCGACGTAACAGGGACTGCCGGCGTGCTGGCTGGACGACACGACGACGCCGCGGCGGGTGCAGGCTTCAACATCGATATGCGGAAAAACGCTGCGCTGGCTGATGAGCTTGAGGCGGGGCAGCCGTTCCAGCAGATCGGCCTGGATTTTTGTGCGCTCACGAATGAGCACCAAACATTCGGTGTCTTTCAGGCGGGCTGCCAGCGCCTCGGTATCCTGCACATGATCGTGCCAAACAACGACCTCGTGGCCTTCCAGTTTATGGAAGCTCGGCAGCGTCCGTATCGTGTCGAAATAATCATCGAGGATCGTGATCTTCATGAGCCGCCCTTTGTGCTGGCAAGGACTTAAAAATCAAACGCGTCCGATGCTGCATCTCTACACGCCACCAGTGGATTAGTGTAGCCTCGCATCATCATGAAGCTCAGCCGTAAGTCACTCTTGCGATTTGTCGCCGGCGCCGGCGCGTTGCCGCTAGCGAACGGTAGCGCAGGCATTCGCAGCGCATTTGCGCTGGATTATCCGACGCGTCCCGCTCGTATCATTGTCGGTTTTCCGGCGGGCACCTCGTCCGACATCAGCGCTAGGCTCGTGGCGCAGCGGTTGTCGGAGCAACTTGGCCAGCAGTTCATCGTCGAAAATCGCACCGGCGCCGGAACCAATGTGGCCGCCGATTCCGTCGTCCACGCCTCGGCGGACGGCTACACGCTGTTGTGGGTGACGCAGACGAACGCGATCAACGCGACGCTTTACGACGCGTTGAATTTCAACTTCATCCGAGACATTGCGCCGGTGGCCGGCATTCTTCGCGTTCCCGCCGTGATGATGGTGAATCCGGCAGTGCCGGCCAACTCCGTTCCGGAATTCATCGCCTATGCCAAGGCCAATCCGGGCAAGATCAATATGTCATCGCCGGGAGTCGGCAGCATCAATCATGTCGCCGGCGAGCTCTTTAACATGATGGCCGGCGTCAAGCTCACCCATATTCCCTATCGCAGCAGCCAGTTTCCCGATCTGTTGAGCGGACAGGTGCAAATCACTTTCAATCCGCTGCCGTCATCGCTCGACTTCATCCGGGCCGGTAAACTGCGCGGGCTGGCGGTGACCAGCGCCATGCGTTCGGGTGCGTTGCCTAGTCTCTCCCCGCTCGGTGAATATTTGCCGGGCTACGAGGCAACGGCATGGTTCGGGATCGGCGCGCCCAAGGCTACGCCGTCGCCGGTCGTCGACAGACTGAACAAAGAGGTCAATGCGGCGCTCGCTGATCCTCAATTCAAGACCAGGTTGATCGATCTCGGCGGCGCGCCGATGCCGTTGTCGATTGCTGAATTCAGCAATTTCATCGCAACTGAAACCGGCAAGTGGGCCACAGTGGTCAACTTTTCCGGCGCCAAGGCGGAGTAATTTCGGGAGAGCTACCCTACCCTAGCGCCTGCAGCACCAGTGCCGCGGCTTTGAATTCGCCAAAACGGAAACCGCGCCGTCGCAGCGCGATCTCGTCGCGGCCCCACTGCTCCATGTTCCAGTCTTCGTCGACATGAGCCGCCTGCCATGCGGCCTCGGGCGTAATCGCGCTGAGCATCAAAGCGAGCGCGATCAGCGCCGAACCAGTCAGCGTCGTCGCCACATGCAGCGCGCCGAGGCGCCAAGGATCGTGCGGCAGCGCCCGGCCAGCCGCATCCAGCGCCGCGGGCTGGGTAACATGCACGACGCCGGTGCCGAGCTTGAAATCGGCGCCGAGCGCCTGACGCGCCCAGGACAGCACCGGATCCCAATGCTGCAGCTGGCGCGCGGATAACGCCGCCGGGCTCTCGGCGCGGTAGAACAACAGGTCGGAAGCGAGATATTTGCGGACTTCCGCCGCGACTTGGTCCTGCGCAGCAGCGACGCCGTCAATGATGGTATTGGCAAGCCGCGTCAGCGGCATTGTGGCGGGGTCGATAGTGTCGCCTTGCGCCGTCCATTCGTCGGCGAGCGCGCGCGCAAGCTCGAGCGCCGGTGCAGCAAGTAGGCGGCGCCCCGGAGTCCGCACCGGCTTGCCATCGAGGCGGATTGCGTGGCTGGCGGTTTGCGCTCCTTCGCGCCCCTCGCCTGCGGCGATTGTCACCGCCTTATAGAAACGATGTCGCAGCGTCGGCCGTACTGCGCGCCGCGCCGCTTCGACCGGATCGTCGCTCTGGTGGCCTTCGAAAAGTTCCCACATGTGAAGACAATTACCTTATTTTCCAGCGGCTTACTTGGTCAAAAATCGGCCGCATACAAGCCCCAGGGCTATCGCGCCTGCCGCCTGTCTGCCACCTGCCCAAACCCGCCGCCAATCGCGCTTTTGTTAAGGACCGGCGACCACAAAAGCTTGTTATACCAAGTACAAACCATGGAAATCCGCATCCCTCTCGACTAGTATCCCGCGCCGGATTCGGCCACCGGACCGCCTAAAGGGAAGAAAACAGCAACGCAGCAGTGTGCGTACCGCCGGCCAACGAACGGACCAAAGAGCGGAAGCTGCGTGCAAGAGGAATTAATGAAGCCCACCGATATTTCGGTTCCGGACTACTTTCACAAAGTGGTGGACTGCCAGTGGGCCTGTCCGGCGCATACGCCGGTCCCGGAATATATCCGCCTCATCGCCGCCGGGCGCTACAGCGACGCCTATATGATCAATTGGGAATCCAACGTGTTCCCGGGGATTCTCGGGCGCACCTGCGACCGCCCTTGCGAACCGGCCTGCCGGCGCGGCCGCGTCGAGAAGGAGCCGGTCGCGATCTGCCGATTGAAACGCGTCGCCGCCGATTTCAAGGACGACATCCGGGCCCGGCTGCCGAAGCCGGCGGCGCAAAAGAACGGCAAGCGCATTGCGCTTGTCGGCGGCGGCCCGGCTTCGTTGGCCGTGGCGCGCGATCTCGCCCCGATGGGATACGAGTGCATCATTTTCGATCAAGATCCGCAGTCCGGCGGCATGATGCGCACGCAGATTCCGAAATTCCGCCTGCCGGAAAGCGTGCTCGACGAGGAATGCCAATACATTCTCGATCTCGGCATCGAATTTGTCGGCGGCAAGCGCATCGAGAGCCTCAAGGCGCTGCTCGCGGAAAACTATGACGCCATCTTTGTCGGTTGCGGCGCGCCGCGCGGCCGCAATCTCGATATTCCCGGCCGCAAGGAAGCCGCCAAAAACATCCATATCGGCATCGATTGGCTCTCCAGCATCTCATTCGGCCATATCGACCACATCGGCAAGCGCGTGATCGTGCTCGGCGGCGGCAACACCGCCATGGATTGCTGCCGCTCGTCGCGGAGACTCGGCGGCGAAGACGTCAAGGTGATCGTCCGCTCCGGCTTCGAGGAAATGAAAGCGTCCCCCTGGGAGAAGGAGGACGCCATGCACGAGGACATCCCGATCTTCAATTATCTGGTGCCGAAGGAATTCACCCACGACAAGGGCAAGCTGACCGGCGTCACCTTCGGGAAGGTCAAGGCGGTGCGCGACGCCAAAGGCCGGCGCGAACTCGTTCCGACCGGCGAGCCGGACCAGCATTTCCCTTGCGACGACGTTCTGGTCGCGGTCGGCCAGGAAAACGCTTTCCCCTGGATCGAGCGCGATTGCGGCATCGAATTCGACGAATGGAACATGCCCAAGGTCGATCCCGCGACCATGGCTTCGACGCACCCCAAAGTATTCTTCGGCGGCGACGCGGCGTTCGGGCCGAAGAACATCATCTGGGCGGTCGCGCACGGCCATGACGCCGCGATCTCGCTCGACCGACTGTGCCGCGGCGAGGACGTCAAGCTGCGGCCTGCTCCACAAGTCGCGGTGACCAGCCAGAAGATGGGCATCCACGAATGGAGTTACGACAACGAGATCACGCTCGACAAGCGTTACCGGGTGCCGCATCGCGACAAGGTGATTTCGCTGCGCGACATCAAGGCCGAGGTCGAGCTCGGCTACGACGTCGAGCTGGCGCTCAAGGAAGCGGAGCGGTGTCTGAATTGCGACGTGCAGACGGTGTTCACCGGCCAACTCTGCATCGAATGCGACGCTTGCGTCGACATTTGCCCGATGGATTGCATCACCTTCACCGCAAACGGCGACGAAGCCGAGTTGCGGCAGCGGCTGCAGGCGCCGGCGAAAAATCTGAGCCAGGATCTTTATATCGGCAACAGCCTGAAAACCGGCCGCATCATGGTCAAGGACGAGGACGTCTGCCTGCACTGCGGTCTGTGCGCGGAGCGCTGTCCCACCGGCGCCTGGGACATGCAGAAATACCTGATCGACATGACTAACGCAGAACAAGCATGCCAATTGAAAGCGTAAACGACTTCGTCGTCCGGTTCGCCAACGTCAACGGCTCCGGTTCCGCCAGCGCCAACGAGCTGTTTGCGCGCGCGGTGCTGCGCATGGGCGTGCCGGTGGCGCCGCGCAACATCTTTCCGTCCAACATCCAGGGCCTGCCGACCTGGTACGAAGTGCGCATTTCCCAGGCCGGCTATCTCGGTGCGCGCGGCGGCACCGATCTGATGGTGGCGATGAATCCGCAGACTTGGGATAAGGACGTCGCCGGGATCGAGCCGGGCGGCTATCTCCTTTACGATTCCACCAAGCCGATGCCGCGATCCAAATTCCGCGACGACATCACGGTCATCGGCGTGCCGCTGACTGCGATCTGCAACCGCGAATATACCGATCCGCGCCAGCGCCAACTGTTTAAGAACATCATCTATGTCGGTGCGCTCTCGGCGCTGCTCGACATGGATGTCGCCGAAATCGAAAAACTGATCGCCGAGCAATACAAGGGCAAGGAAAAGCTGTTCGACGCCAACAAGCACGCGCTGCATCTTGGCCGCGATTGGGTGATGATGAATATGGAGCACCCGATCGGACTGCGTCTGCAGCGCGCCAACGCGGTCGGCGAGCGCATCTTCATCGAAGGCAATTCGGCGGCCGCCCTCGGCGCGGTCTATGGCGGTGCCACCGTGTGCGCGTGGTATCCGATCACGCCGTCCTCCTCGCTCGCCGAAGCGTTCAGCCGCCATTGCAACCGGCTGCGCGTCGACATTCAAAGCAAGCAAAACAAATTCGCCATCGTGCAGGCCGAAGACGAGCTTGCTTCGATCGGTGTCGTCATCGGCGCCTCCTGGAATGGCGCGCGCGCCTTTACCGCAACCTCCGGTCCCGGAATTTCACTGATGCAGGAATTTCTCGGGCTCGCTTATTTCGCCGAAATCCCGGCGGTCGTGTTCGACGTGCAGCGCGCTGGCCCGTCCACTGGCATGCCGACCCGCACCCAGCAGACCGACATCATCTCCTGCGCCTATGCCTCGCACGGCGACACCAAGCACGTGCTGTTGTTCCCCGAAGATCCGGCCGAGACTTTCGATTTTGGCGCTACCGCGTTCGATCTCGCTGATCGGCTGCAGACGCCGGTCTTTGTCATGATGGATCTCGACATCGGCATGAACCATCGGCTGTGCCGCCCGCTCGCCTGGGACGACAGCCGCAAATACGACCGCGGCAAGGTGATGACCGCGCCAGCGCTTGAAGCCGGCAAGGATTTCGGCCGCTATCTCGATGTCGATGGCGATGGCATTCCCTACCGGACCTATCCCGGCACGCATCCGACTAAGGGCTCGTTCTTCACTCGCGGCACGTCGCGCGACCGCTACGCGCGCTACACCGAGGAAGGCCCCGCTTACGCCGACAATATGCAGCGGCTCCTGCGCAAATTCGAAACCGCCAAGGACCTGGTGCCGCGCCCGATCCAAGCCAATGCCGATAAGCCGACCAAATACGGCGTCATCTATTTCGGCTCGACCTCGCCGGCGATGGACGAGGCCATCGAGATGCTCGAGGCCAAGGGGCAATATCTCGACCGGCTGCGCGTGCGCGCCTTCCCGTTCCATTCCAGCGTCGCGAGCTTCATCGCCGAGCACGATTTCATTTTCGTTGTCGAACAGAATCGCGATGCGCAGCTACGCTCTCTGATCGTCAACGAAAGCGGCATCGATCCGGTGCGGCTGGTGCCGATCCTGCATTACGATGGCACGCCGATCACCGCGCGCTTTATCGCTCGCGCCATCGGCGACCACCTCGATGCCTTCAAGATCACGCCGTTACGGAAAGTCGTCTCATGACCTACGTCGTCAAGCCGAAATTCCATCATCCTGAGCTGCCGAAGAACAAGCTCGGCTATACGCACCGCGACTACGAGGGCAAGATCTCGACTTTGTGCGCCGGCTGCGGCCACGACTCAATCACCGCTTCGATCATCGAGGCCTGCTTCGAGCTCTCGATCGAGCCGCATCGCGTCGCCAAGATCTCAGGCATCGGCTGCTCGTCGAAGACGCCGGATTATTTCCTCGGCAATTCGCACGGCTTCAACTCGGTCCATGGCCGCATGCCGTCGGTGCTCACGGGCGCCAACCTCGCCAATCGCGACCTGATCTATCTCGGCGTTTCCGGTGACGGCGATTCCGCCTCGATCGGCCTCGGCCAGTTCGCGCACGCCATGCGGCGCGGAGTCAACATGGTCTATATCGTTGAAAACAATGGAGTTTACGGGCTAACCAAGGGTCAGTTCTCGGCCACCGCCGATCGCGGCTCAAAGTCCAAGCGCGGCGTCACCAACACCGACAGCGCCATCGACATGGTCGGCATCGCTTTGCAGCTTGGCGCGAGCTTCGTGGCGCGCTCGTTCTCCGGCGATAAGAAGCAGCTCGTTCCGATCATCAAGGCCGCGATCGAGCACCGCGGCGCCGCCTTCATCGACGTGATTTCACCCTGCGTCGCCTTCAACAATCACGCCGGCTCGACCAAGAGCTTCGATTACGTGCGCGAGCATAACGAGGCCGTCAATTTCCTCGATTTCATGACCGGCCGCGCGCCGATTCACGTCGATTACGCGCCGGGCACGGTCGAGATGGTCGAGCAGCACGACGGCACGGTGCTGGCGCTGCGCAAGCTCAATGCCGAATACGACGTGCATGACCGGCTCGCGGCGATGAATTTCACCGCCCAACATGCCGCGCAAGGCCAGATCGTGACCGGCTTGCTCTATGTCGAGGCCGACGCTTCCGATCTGCACGGCCATTTGAACACGGTCGAAACGCCGCTCAATGCGCTCGGCGAGAAGGAGCTGTGCCCCGGTTCGGCCGCGCTCGAGAGGATCAACGGCAGTCTGCGGTAGCTCGGCTATTACATTCCGCTCGTCCCCGCGAAGGCGGACCTAGCAGCAGCACAAATAAACTTCTGGCAAAGGCACCCCCTGCGGCAACTCCTGCTCACCAAATTCAACACGTCAAAAGAGCTTGTTGTTCCCTCGCCTCAATCCGCCGGCGCCTCCTCCATCGGATCGTAGCGCTTGGCATCGAGGCCCAGCAGATTCCACGACTGCTGCATATGCGGCGGCAGCGGCGCGGTGACGTCGATCACGCCCCAGCGCGGATGCCGCACAGCGATGCGGCGCGCCAGAAGATGCAGCCGGTTCTGCATGCCGCCGGGCGGCTCCCAGTTTTCCCGCGCGAAATATTTGATGTCGCCGACGATCGGATGACCGATATGCGCCATGTGCGCGCGCAATTGGTGGGTGCGGCCGGTCACCGGCTTGAGCGACAGCCAGGCGAGCGAGGGTCCGGCGGTGTCGACGACGGCGTAATAGGTCACCGCGTGGCTTGCGCCCTCCTCGCCATGGCGGGCAATCCGCATCATCGACTCGTCCTCGCGTTGGTCTTTGGCGAGAAAAGTAGAGATGCGGCCCTGGCGCGGTTTCGGAATCCCGGCGACCAGCGCCCAATAAATTTTGCGCGCCGAGCGCGAGCGGAACGATTTGGCGAGCGCCGCCGCGGCGAACCGCGTCTTGGCGACGAGAAGACAACCGGCGGTGTCCTTATCGAGCCGATGAACGAGCCGCGGGCGCTGCCCGTGCGCTTCCCGCATCGCTTCGAGCATGCCGTCGACATGGCGCGAGGTGCCCGATCCGCCCTGCACCGCAAGCCCTATCGGCTTGTTGAGCACCAGCACATCGGCATCTTCGTAGAGTGTGATCGATTTGAGGAAATCGCGGGTTTTGTCGGCGCCTTCCCCGCCGGACGCGCCCGGCGGCGCGACCCGCAGCGGCGGGATGCGCACGATCTGTCCGGTTTCAACGCGGTCGCTGGCATCGACGCGCTTACCATCGACGCGCACCTCGCCTTTGCGGATGGCGCGCTGAATGCGGGCGAAGCTGAGATCGGGAGTGCGCGCTTGCAGAAACCGATCGACGCGCATGCCCGATTCATCGGTGGTCACGGTGACGTTCTGGACGCCGGTATGCGTAGTCCCCTCTTCCCGCGCCGCGATGGCGATTGGTTTTCCTTTATCCTGAGGTGCGCGCCACCGGCGCGTCTCGAAGGATGAGCGGCCCCCGCCGTCGCCCTTCGAGGGCCGCTTCGCGGCCACCTCAGGGTGACGGCGCGAACGAGAGAAAGAATACCGCGGCCCGGCAATCTGCCGGCCGCCGCCAGGTTGGCGCGGTCCGCGGCTGCTTCTCAAGATCCGCCCCGCTCCTTGCGCAGCTTGGCCCAGTATTCGAGACGCTTTCTGATCTCGCGCTCGAAGCCACGCTCCGGCGGATCGTAGAATTGTTGCCGCGCGAGCGCCTCCGGGAAATAATCCTGCCCAGAGAACGCATCCGGGGCATCGTGATCGTAGGCGTAGCCGGCGCCGTAGCCTTCTTGCTCCATCAGCCGGGTCGGCGCATTGAGGATGTGCTTGGGCGGCAACAAGGAGCCTGCTTCTTTCGCCGTGTGCATCGCCGCACCGAACGCGGCATAGGCGGCGTTCGACTTCGGCGCGGTGGCGACATAGATCACTGCCTGCGCGATCGCGAGCTCGCCCTCCGGGCTGCCGAGAAAATCGTAAGCGTCCTTGGCGGCATTGGCGATGAGGAGCGCTTGCGGGTCGGCGAGCCCGATATCTTCGACCGCTATGCGCACGACGCGGCGCGCCAGGTAAAGTGGATCCTCGCCGGCATCGAGCATGCGGCAGAGATAATAAAGCGCGGCGTCCGGATCAGAGCCGCGCACCGATTTATGCAGCGCACTGATGAGATTGTAATGGCCGTCCTGGGATTTGTCGTAGATCGGGGCGCGGCGCTGCACGATGTCCTGCAGCGCCGCGGCATCGAAGACCTCGCCGCCGCGCGCGCCGCGCCAGACTTCTTCGGCAAGCGTGAGGGCGGCGCGCCCGTCGCCGTCGGCCATGCGAACGAGCGAGGCGCGCGCCTCGGCATCGAGCGGCAGTTTTTTGCCCTCGATCGTTTCGGCCCGCGCCAGCAGTTGTTCGATCGCCACGGCATCGAGCGGCTTGAACACCAGAACGCGAGCGCGCGACAACAGCGGCGCGATCAATTCAAACGACGGGTTTTCGGTGGTGGCACCGACCAGCACGATGGTGCCGTCTTCCATCACCGGCAGGAATGAATCCTGTTGGGCGCGATTGAAGCGGTGAATCTCGTCGACGAATAACAGCGTGCCCTGCCCGGTTTCGCGGCGCAGCCGCGCCGCGTCGAACACCTTTTTCAAGTCGGCTACGCCGGAGAAGATCGCGGAAATCTGTTCGAAATAGAGTTCGGTGGCGTGCGCCAGAAGCCGTGCCACGGTGGTTTTGCCGGTGCCGGGCGGTCCCCAGAAAATCAGCGAGCCGAGCGAGCGCGTCTCGAGCATGCGAGTGAGCGCTCCGTCCGGACCCAGGAGATGATCCTGGCCGACGACCTCCGACAGCTGTTCGGGGCGGAGCTTGTCCGCAAGCGGCCGCGGCGCCGTGCGATCGAGCCCAGCGGCGGCGAAGAGATTGGGCGTGTTCTTTTTTGGACGCGAGCTCATGCGCTTATCTACTCCCTCTTCCCGCCTACGGGGAGAGGGTGGGATATCTTTCTGAACTCTTTCTCTGTGTCGTAGGATGGCGGCTATCGGTCGCTGGTCGGAGCGAGCAGGTCCATGAAAATAGCGATGACGGCGACAGGCGGCGTCGGCGGCTATTACGGGGCCCGCTTGGCGGGGCGGGTGAGGGCGTCCGTTTTATTGCGCGTGGTGCTCACCTCGCGGCATTGCGGACTCATGGCCTCAAACTGCGCGGCGAGAATGGCAATCTGCACCTTCCATCTGTGCAGGCGACCGATGATCCGACGACGATTGGCAAGGCCGAACATCGTGATTTTCGCAGTCAAGCAATACGATACCGAGGCTGCCGCCAAATTGATTGTCCCGCTACTCGGCGATCAAACAGCGGTGATTTCGATTCAGAATGGCATCGATCCGCAAGAGCGGCTGAAAACGATTGTAGGCCGTGAGCACGTCATGGGCGGCACGACTTACATCACCGGTGCAAACGTCATCGCGCCCGGCATCATCGCGCACACCGGCTCTATCGCACGGCTTGTTTTCGTGAGTTCGACGGCAGCCTCAGCTCGCGC
>Ga0306920_100011059_pt1 | contig 12151 bp, 12 predicted proteins | sample flu12Cox44000170_FD_204666 | JGI IMG/M metagenome (GOLD analysis project Ga0306920, IMG submission 204666) | Lab enrichment of tropical soil microbial communities from Luquillo Experimental Forest, Puerto Rico - flux4day.12C.oxic.44.000.170 (v2)... | ecosystem: Environmental > Terrestrial >...
TCGATTATTTGCCGGGCCAGTTCCTGACGCTGCATATCACGCCGGGCGGCATGCCGATAAAGCGCTCTTACACCATTGCATCAACGCCGACGTGGCGTGACCGCATCGAGATCACCGTCAAGCGCGAGGATCACGGCTTGGTTTCACACTGGCTGCATGACGAGCTTAAGCTCGGCGAGGAAGTCTGCCTCGAGGCGCCTAACGGGACTTTTGTTTTCACTGGACAAGAGGCGGACAGTGTGGTGCTGATCGCCGGCGGTGTCGGCATCACGCCCATGATGAGCGTTGTACGCTACCTCACCGAGAAGTCCTGGAGCGGCCAGGTTTCCTTGATCCTCGGCTTTCGGACGCCTCGTGACTTCATTTTTCGCCGCGAGATTGCCAGACTGGAGAGCCAGAATCCTAATCTCAGCGTGACAGTAACCATGAGCAAACCGGGCGACGAATCGTGGTCGGGGTCCGTGGGTCGCATTGACGCTGCGTTGCTGGGATCGGCGGTATCGGACATCGCGCGGCGCAGGGTACACATCTGCGGTCCAGCGGAGATGATGGAAGCTACAAAAGCAGCACTCTTCGAGCTTGGAGTGCCCAGCGTAAAAATAAAGACTGAGGCCTTCGGCACGCTCAAGCGCAATCCCACGGCGAGGGGCAGCAGCGCCTCGAGCGAGATTGCGGGGAAGGTCGTCTTTCGAACCTCGCAAACGACCGCTACCGTGCGAGCTGACGAGACAATCCTCGACGCTGCTGATGGCGCAGAAGTCTTTATTGACAACGCGTGTCGTTCGGGGACGTGCGGCTCATGCCGAGTCCGGCTTTTTTCGGGCAGGGTGACTATGGCCGTGGAGGACGCGCTCACGGCTAGGGATAAAGTTGATGGCTGCATTCTGGCTTGTCAGGCCAAGGTTAGTGGCGATGTCGAAGTGGATGCATGACAGGAGGACTCGTGAATTTCACGCTGGAGACAATCCTCGTTTTTGTCGCTGTGGGCGTGGGACTTTGGCTCCTCTCTTTTGTCGTGGAAGCTCTGAGGCCCGCTCCGAAGGCGCCCAAAGCACTAAGCTGGGCTCCCGACATTCCGGTTGCGTATGTCGAGGTTGGCGGCTGCAAGCTGCGTTACATCAAGACAGGACGTGGCCCGAACCTGGTCCTGCTGCACACATTGCGGACGCAATTTGATCTATTCCTGAAGGTAATCCCAGAGCTAGCGAAACAGTTCACGGTTCACGCTCTCGACTATCCAGGCCACGGCTTTTCGGACATTCCAAAGGCACGATATGATACAGACTTTTTTGTCCGTTCCGTCGAGGGATTCTTGGACGCCCTTGATCTTCGCGATGTGACGCTCTGCGGAGTGTCAATCGGCGGGGCTATCGGTCTGATCATTGCTGGCCGCCATAATCCGCGCATCACTCAAGTCCTGGCCATCAATCCTTACGATTATGCCAAGGGCCGCGGGATGGCGCGCAGTTCGCTATTGGGCTGGATGATCACAACTACTTCAGACATCCCTTTCGTCGGAGAAACCCTCATGCGGCTGCGAAATTTCATCATTATGAAGGCTGTTCTCCGGGGCGGAGTGGCAAATGCAGAAAGCATTCCGCCGGAACTGCTGAAGGAAATGTATGAGGTGGGCAATCGGCGGGGCCACTATCGAGCGTTCATTAGCCTCCTGCGCCACTCAGCAAGCTGGGAAACCGCCACTAAGATATATGGGAAGATCAACGTACCCGTCTGCCTAGTTTGGGGCGATAAGGATTGGGCTCGGCCAAGCGAGCGGGAGCATGACTCGCGACTTCTACGAACAGCAGCAACCGCAGCCATTGAAAACGGAGGTCACTTCTTACCGCTCGACCAGCCTCGTGCGCTACTTGACCAGATCGAAGCTTTTGCTGCAAGGCTACAACACGGCAAGAAAAGCGTCGGTGTCTAAAATGCGGGGCCGTGCCGAGCTTCAACGACGTGCGCGTGGCCGTCCTCGAGTTCCCGAGTGAGTTCTCGGTGACAGCATTTTCGCTAATGCGGAAAAGATGAAGCGCTTCCTTCGTTTCGTAGTTGTGGAAACCCTTGAAGGAGCGATTCGGTTCTGTGCTAGGCTTGCAGCATGATTCCCACCGCCCTACCAACCAACATTCGCTCGAAATGACCTAGCGATTTCGTGGGGCGGCAAAAGGGGGCAGGGGAGACTAAAGAGCCTCTTGAGTGAAGCTTTCGCTCTGGCGAACGCCCAGCCGAGGTTGAATGAAAAACAGATGGACTCGCGCTACTCGCGCTTGACACATTCTTTGCTTTGCTCCTACCCTTAATGAGCATGGAAGTCGATCTGACTGCTGACCAAAAAGCATTTATTCACGAGGCCATACAGAGTGGCCGGTCTCAGAGTGCTGAGGATGCGGTACGAGAAGCGCTTTCTTTACGGGTAGAGCGTGAGCGCCGACGCGCCGAGATCCTGGCAACAGAGCACGCCGCAGAAGCCGCTCTCACGCGAGGTGAGGAGCGCGCTGTTACGCAGCAGTCGATGCGCGGGCTTGCTGACGAGGTCAAACAGCGTGGGCGCCTGCGCTTCAAGACAGATCAACAAAGCCCCGGCTAATGGCTCTGCGACTTGCCCCGCAAGTTGAATTCGAGCTGATGATATTTGGTACTACCTAGCTGAAGAAAGCGGCAGCATAGAAATCGCTGATCGCGTTATTGATTCGATCACTGACCGTTTCTCCCTCCTCGCCAGCGATCCGTACGTAGGTCGCCTCAGAGACGATTTGCGGTCCGGATTGCGAAGTTTTCCGGTCGGTCAGTACATCATCATCTATCGCATTGATGAAATTGATGTGCTGATTCTTCACGTGCTGCACAGCCACCGTGATATTCAGCGGGACATTCGGCAAATAGCCTGCCTGGTTATAGCAGGCATGAGCGACTTTCGAACGGACCGCCCCTTGAGACTTCGATCGCTTGAAGCGCTTCCGCTTTTCTCTCTCCGTTGCTCAAATCACACACCTCGCGCTATCCTCACCCACTTGATGGGGGTTTTATGCCTCGTTCATCGCTTCGTGCTTCCGGCGCGTACCTGGTCTTTCTGTTGTTTCCACTCTTCGCGCTGGCCCAGCGTCAATCTTTCTCTGTCGGTACCGCCTCTGCCGCTGTCGGTGAAAAATCCACGGGCTATCTCGAAGTCCCCGCTGGCGTCGATGCCGCCACCGATATTCCGGTCATCGTCATCAACGGCGCGAAGCCCGGTCCAGTTCTCGCTCTTATCTCCGGCGCCCACGGTACGGAGTATGCCTCCATCATGGCGGTCGAAAGGCTCATCACTCTACTCGATCCCGCTCCAATCTCCGGCACGGTCATCCTCGTACCGCTTGTGAACATTCAGTCCTTCGAACAAAAAGTCCCTCACGTCAATCCCGTCGACAACAAAAGCATGAATCGCTTCTATCCCGGCAAGGCCGACGGGACGCAAACTGAGCGCGCTTCCTTCCTCATCACGAAACAAATCGTCGACCGCTGCGATTACCTTATCGACTACCATGGCGGTGATCTGGATGAAAGTCTCCGCTCCTACGCCTACTGGGCGCCCACGGGTAAAGAGGCGCAGGACCGTGTCTCGAAAGAGATGGTCCTCGCCTTTGGCCTCGATCACATCATCATATGGCGCGACCGTCCCACCGACCTTGCCGCCACACGCTACCTCGACAACACTTCCACGGCTCGCGGCAAGCCTTCCATCGTCGTCGAAGCAGGCTACGCCGGCACCGTCGACGAGGACGACGTGGCCCAGCTCGTCGATGGCACACTCAGTACCATGCGTGCTCTGAAAATGCTGCCTGGCGATCCCCGACCCATCGAGAATCCTGTCTGGTTGGAAAAGACCATCGACGTAATCTCCGAGGGCCCAGGCATCTGGTACCCGCTAGTCAAGCGCGGCACCTATATCCACGAGGGCATGAAACTCGGCTATGTCACGGACTATTTCGGCAACCGTATCACCGAAGTCCGCGCTCCCGCCTCCGGCGTCATCCTCCACATCAACGCGGTTCCCTCCCTGAAAAAGGGCGACAACTTTGCGGACATCGGTGTCGTGGCCTCGCGCGCACCTTAGTTTTTGTCGCTCGGTGGCCGCAGGAACGGCGAATTTTTCTCTGGCGCGGCAGGATCAATGGTGCCGGGGTCCCGTCTCGCGTCTCGCACCATGCTGCCACCTGCCTCTTGATTCCGTTCGAAATCACAAAGGGGAGCGCTACCTTGTCTACGCGAGAGAGAATAACGGCATTCTCGCCACCAATCATTGCAGCAAAAGTAGGCGTGCGCGTGACAAAGACGGCGCGGAAATCGATAACCTCCGCCGCTTACATCGCCTGCCCTCCTCCATTTTGACGGGGACCTACGTCGTTCCCGCAGCCTATGGCCCAACGCTCCACTCGTAGGGGCAAACGTCACACTCACTTCCTCGGTCGGCCAGCGATTTACCACTAAAACGGACGCGGACGGCGCGTTTACCTTCTCCGGCCTACCACCTACGACTTACCAAATTCAACTCGACACTCCGCCTGGCTACGTCGTGGATTGGGCTCCAAATTCCGTTGCTTATTGGCGCACCAGCGAAGGAATTGTACCCGCCAACCAACGCGAAATCGTTGTCTCCATCAATGCGTGTCGCGACGCTTCATACAGTGCGATCCCCAACGGTCGCATTTCCGGTGCTGCCACCTCTCCACGAGGAAAACTACCCGAACCCATTCCGATTCGTGTCTGGCCAGCGAATCATGTCGACGCAATTGAAAATTCTTGGTCGGCCCAGTATGAGACCGGCCCCGGTGGTGCTTTTCAGATCGGGCCTCTCCTCCCCATCGACAAACGGTGAGAACCCTCTGCAATTTCTCCAAAACCTTGCGTCAACTCCTGGTTCTAACGTGTGGGATGCGCTTTCTGTTTTTGGGGGACTTTGATTGATGCCGGTGGGACGACAAAATCGATGTCGGAGACGTGACGGACAAAGTCCACGGTGATGGGCCAGGTGATCACATCGAATATTGAGACCGTGCTCATCGTCACAGGAGCACTCACGGCAGGTATGCTGGCTCAGTTCGTTGCTCGGCGGCTGGGTACTGGACGTCCCCAACTCACACGAAGAGGGGACCGCTCTCAGTTGCAAGCTAATTTGAACGATACTGAAAAATTCACAGCCACGTTTGTTTTGTAGCAACTTCGAATCGGAACGATAGTTCTCGATCGGAAGTGTTCCGGCTGATGAAGTTAGATTGTCGGCGAAGCTTGAATCTGGAGCACTTCCTTCTGGCACCAGCGCTGACATCTCCCCTGATTTTAGTGAAGCACGCCGATTGGCGCAGCGCCAGGCTCTGGAGCCCAGGGCAGCACGCGAGCGAAAGTGGCACCTACATGATGAGTTCCGGTCGTAACGGGCAAACAGGACATCTAACCTAGTACGAGATAAACACGGAGGGGGGAGAATCGCCGTGAGATTCTTGCACCTGATTGGCGCGATCTGCCTAACTTGTTCCTGCGGTGGTTGGACGATGGCGCAAGACTCGAATCCTCCTCCGAGTTCTTCAACGAATCCCGATGCAAATCCGGTGCTGAAGCGCAGACCAGCGGAGAGTCCAGAAACTCCCAAGCCCATCATCAAAGAAAACATTGATCTGACAGTCCCAAAGGGAACTGCCTTGCAAGTCGTGCTCGATAGCGAAATTCGCGTGCAGAAAGTGGGGCAGCCGATTCACGGGCGTCTCGTTGAGCCGGTATATGCGTTCGATAAATTGGTTTTGCCCATCGGAACAAAGGTAGCCGGTCAAATTGCACAAATTGAAAGCGTTTCAGCGGGCCGGAGGACACTTGCAGCCCTAGACGCAAATCTTACTCCGGCTAGGAAAATCACCGTTGAGTTTGCGGAATTGTTTTTGGCGGACGGAACACACATTCCGATTCAGACAAGCGTGGTGCCCGGATCAGGGCAAGTGATCCGGTTCGTAGCAGCTTCGGAGAATCAGAAAAGGAAAGGCGCCAGAGACGTGGTGACGGAAAAGGAAAGGCAAGCAAAAGAAGAAGCGCGAAGGCAATTCGATTCTGCAATGCAACAAGTGAAAGAGCCGGGCAAGCTGCATCGTTTGGAAAGGTATGTCGTGGCGCAATTTCCGGTGCATCCACAATACATCGACGCGGGCACGATGTATTTTGCCGAGCTCAGGAAAGCGCTGGAATTTGGGAGCGAGCCGCTTACGCCAGAAATGGCTGCGTCGCTGAACGCGGAGATACCCGAAGGGACACTGGTCCACGCGCGGCTGATGACGCCGCTGAATTCCGCAAGCTCGCAGAAGGGCACGGAAGTCGAGGCTGTTCTGTCCCGTCCGCTGGTGAATGACGGCAAATTAATCCTTCCGCAAGGAAGCGAGCTGAAGGGAAGCGTGGTGCAAGTCCAGCCGGCGCGGCATTGGAAACACAACGGGCAACTTCGATTCGTGTTCCGTGATCTGGTGCTGCCCAACGGCATCGAGTCCAAAGTAGAGGCGATGGTTCAAGGTGTCCAATCAGGCAGGGCGGATAACTTGCAGCTTGATGCCGAAGGCGGAGCCGAGGCCAAGACTTCCAAGACCCGGTACTTGAGGAGTGGGATTGCTGTCGGTTTAGCAGCGGCCACCCACGAAGATGAACCTTTAAACCGTGCCGAAGGTGGAGCGGGTGGCTTCAAGGTGGTTGGCATCGTAATCGGAGCGAGTGTGCACTCGCAGCCTTTGGCGATTGCTATGGGCGCATTTGGGGCCAGCCGGTCGATCTACAACAACTTCATGGCACGCGGGACAGAGGTTGTTTTCGCGAAACATACTCCGATGGAGATTGCTGTCGATACGCGCGCTACTGTGCCGAAGCAAACTGCAAGTCCCACGAGCAATAACGGTTCTCACTAATTCGCCTTTGCCTTGCCCGGCCAGGGAATCTCGGCCATCCATGCGTATTTTTGTGTTGTGAATAGTCGCCTCAGAGGTGGTGCGTCCGTTTCCCTGTTCGTTCAACAAAAATCTGGCCGACTTTAAAATGAAACGAGTTAGGGTTGACTGTGTAACGGTGAATTCTGCTTGAGGCCAATGCCTGAGTTTTCTGGTGGGGATAGCGTACGGAATCATTGAGGAGGACAGGCATGGGCATGTACCTGCAAGTTGGCGACATGCCACCTTTGGGGGCTGCGGGAGAGCGTTTCTCATTTGCTCGAGGGGGCCGAGGTTGAACCCTAGGGGTCAGCTGAGGACAGCCCATGAACAGGCGTTGCACCGGACGCGACAAAGGCGAAGTAGAGGACTTTCGAGACAGGGACTCCTCATGCCGCGAACCTAGCACGAGGACTTTGCGATCCCCGACCCAGAAGGCGCCCTAAAACATTAGTGGCGATATTTCGAAGCAAGAGTTAACGGCGCAAATATCGGATGGGTGCGCCTGTGCTCGGCGGCAACTCGCTCAGCTATCCAGAGGAGTGTTTCATTGTGTAGCATCGACAGAATTTCTCTTGTTTGTGTAGCGCTGCGTTCAAGGCGAGCAGAAACCTCTTTAACATAGCCTTGCGAGGTGTCGCCGGCTCCGAGAGGAGCGTAGTAGTCCGAATGACTGCCATAGGAAGAGACTGGCGTGGTGGGCCAGAGATTGAGGTTGAACAAAACCAGACGCATACCGCAACATTCGGTTGAAAGCGAACCATTGTCATTGCGGCCGAACAAGTACGGTGGAAAAATCACATCAGCCGACTTCGCCCCGAAGGAGTTTGCTATGAAGAGTGATATATGTACGGGGATTCAGGGTTGTCACCGAAAAGCTGGCTGCCTGCATTTTATGCGGATGGCGCGCTTTCCAGAAAGCAATCCGCTAACCGTCGCGGCTTGGGATGACAATCAGCTTGTAATGACCAACCTCATTCTTAGCACAAATCGTAGCGCAACGAATGAGAGGGCAGTACCGGGAACTCAAGCCAATTCAACAGCTTAGAAGAGCTAGTACTTGCGAGACCTTTTCTAGAGAGGATTGCCAGAGCAAGCCGCGCTTTGAGCTGCGTGTTCAAGAAGCCAAATTTGCCAGCTGTTTGAATAACGGACTCGAGAGTTGCCACGGCCTCCGTGGACTTCCCGGAAAAGGCCTGGACGCGAGCAGCTTCTACAAAGAAGTTCGATTGTACGTAAGGATTGTCAACCCTGGCCACCATTGTCTTCGCTTGTTCGATGGTCTTGCCTGCTTCAGCGGATTTACCCTGTTCCAGGAGCGCGCGCGCCAGGAGACCGGTGGCGGCAATTTCATCATCCCTGGAGTTCTCTTTTTTGAATTCTTCCAAAGCGTTGCGGAGAAGCTGTTCTGCTTCAGACGGTTGATTCGTGGCGAGCAGCAGTTCGGCCATTGACATCCACGTCTCAGCTAACCCCAACTGTTCACCGGTTTTTCGGCGCAACGACAGCGCTTCCTGGTAATGCTGATTGGCCTCGGAAAAGTTTCCCTAGGCTAGGCAAATGTCACCGTAGCTGTCGGCCGCTTCGCCAAGGATGTCTTGCTCTCCGATGTCTCGGGCAATGGGCACAGCATGCTCGATCTTTGGCTCCACGATACCGATGACGAAGGCCGACCGATCGACGAGTTTGGCCCCGCGTGTGGGACCCCATGTTCAGGGGCAGCTTATCTTTGTGCGTGAACAATCGCTTCGGAGTAGTTCTGCCCTTAACGGCGGATGCTCAGTTCCACGACATCCGGCTCATACCCTTCCTCCTGGACGGTCTTGTTAGCAACAGCGCGCAGGGTTTGTTCGTCCGCGTCCCTCGGAATCTTGCAATGGCGCCGAATCACCTCTTCCCCCGCTATAATCCGCACTAGCCAGTTCGATTTCGTCGTATCCCAGGAAATTTCCACTCGGTCGGCATGCATAGCGTCCTCCACGCCCACAATTTACTGACGATTCTACTCTTCCGAACGGCCCTTAAGAAATCTGTTGTGGTGCGCAATAATTGCTTACCAGAAAGTTAAGGAGCCCTTTGGGTTGTCCGAGTGTGAATTCATCCATGTAAGGTGTTACACGGCGTTGCCAAATCTTGCTGATTCTAAAGTCGGCCGGAGTTTTTCGGGGCCCACAGGAGACGAACAGCCGTTATGCTATTAATGTCACAATCGGTCGTAGTTTTGACGAGCCACAGGGCCCGCCCACTCCCCGTTTCCGCCCCGTCGTCCAGTCTTGCTGATCCGCGCAATCAGATTCAGGCTAGGATTCTTCGAGAGTTTTCTGAACCCGGTAAGCCGGCACTGGACGTATGATCCGTTTGCCCTCAAGGCAGGAAGGACAAGTCGATGAAGATCAAACTCGCGATCCTCGGGTTCTGTTTGGCAGTAGCTTTGCCACTTTTTGCTCAGTCGAACGAAGATCAGCGATTAGCAGATTCCGCAAAAGTGATGACTGAACTGCTCCAGGGAGATAAAGGCCTCCCGAAAAGTGTCCTTAACCCGGCTATGTGTGCCCTAATCTTTCCGAGCGTCAAAAAAGTTGCCGTTGGTATTGGCGGCAGCTATGGGCGCGGCGTGCTTGTGTGTCGTAAGGGCGAGAAGATGAATGGTGAGTCGGGCGCGCCCGCGATGTATACGCTGGACCAAGGGAGCCTGGGTGTTCAACTCTGTTCCACCGCCACTGATTTTGTGCTGGCACTCGTGCACAGCAAGGGTGTCGATGCGATCCTGAATGGCAAGATGAAACTTGGCGCCAATGCAGCGGCCGCCGCTGGCCCGACAGCGGCTCAAGCGACGGGTTACAATGCCGAAGCTATGAGTTTGGACGTTTTGACCTATTCGCGATCCAAGGGACTCTTTGCCGGTGTGTCCCTTGAAGGTGCGTCGATAGACGCGGACAACGACGCCAACAAGAAGCTGTACGGCAAGGAACTGGGCGCAAAAGAAATTGTGACTGGTTCCCAAGAGGTTGTACCTGCAGCCAAACCGCTAGTGAGTCTACTCGACTCGACCTCACCAACACGCAAGTAGGCAGGTGAACAGACTGCGAACGCTGCGAGGCGAGGCCTGCAAGGAGAGGCATAGACGCGCTTTTCAAGCCAACAAAAGTGGCCCCCACTGTACCGGTTAGCTAAGTGAAAATATATCTAAACGATAAGCAGATTCCCCTGTTTGTTGAAAAACGTGAGAAACGTAAGCTGGGCGTGTAAGGCCTGGAAGGAATTTCCGTCGTTGCAAAGCAGGTGGTCCGCCTCGGAGCGAAATTGGAAGCAAATCTGGCTGAACTTGAAACTGACCGTAGTGTACTTGAGCGAAATCACGGCGCCACGTTTGACGTTTGCGCCGGCAACAAACTCGACGCTGCGGTGAGCGTCCACGTGATCGGGTCCGTCTTGAGCGTCATCTTCAAATATAAAGATGAGCGTGTTGTTTTTGTAGACCGCGCTGGGCGAAACGGCTTCGACGATAATCCCGACGGCATAGTCATTGTCAGCGGTCTGCAGTTCAGGTGTGTCGACTCCGAAGCCACCGGGATCGCCTGAGCCGGTGTGGTCTTCCATGACCCGGACGAACTCCTGGTTTGGCAAACGAACACATGAACGTTGTCGTCTGGACCACCCGAAACGTAAAACTCGGTGCCGCTGGGATTCCGCGCCAGCACGATGGTCGAACACTCCTCATCCTGACTAGTGGCTACGGGACTGAGTGCTCTGCCCGGCCCACTGTGAATCCACTGCGTACTGATCGCCATAGCCCTTGCGCACGGAGACAAGCGGGCCGCTGCACTTGTCGCCATGGGACTCTTAGCGACCGGTGCTGCCGCCTGTTTCTTGCTCATAGGCGCGTATGATCGGGCTTTCATTCTCTCGATCCGGCCCGATCCGTTGCTGCAGGTCATGCCAGGAGGGGCGGGCCCAGCTCCGGGTTTGAAACAATAACGGGCCTTGCATAAGCTGTCGGATGTGTGAGGATACGGCTCACTCTCAGAGCGCTGCTGCGTGACTTCGCGGTCGGAAGCTCGCCAGAGCTTGTGTCTCATCGCGAAAGCTTGGAATAACGTCCAGCAGCCGAAACAGAGTCAACACTTCAAACACTCGGCCGCGTGGACTAAGTAGCTTCAACTCGCCACCGTGACGTTCGAGAGAAACGTACATTTCTACGATAACGCTGACGCCGGAGCTATCCACCTGGGATAGATTTGCTAGATTGAGCAACAGCTTGCGCTTGTTGCCGGACGCCAAGTCGCGTAGATGTCTGCTCAGCAGATCACTCTCAGCATCGCTTATGGTCGATCTTCCTCGAAGATCTAATACAGTGACATCACCGCATTCCCGGATTGAAATTTGAAGACCCACAAGACCCACTCCTGTGATGTTCATGTTCACTGCCCAGATTTCGACGCCCTTTCGGAGCAAACGGTTAAGAACTCCGTTGATGCCTACTCGCCAAGAGAAACTGCCGCTAGCCGATACATCCAAGTGATCGAGGCTCCCGCATCGTTGCATTTCGAGTACCCACGGCTTATGGGAACCACACGGGATGCGCGGACTGCGGTGCAAGCATTTGATCGGCAATGAGATAAGGAAAAATGTGGGGGCTGCAACCCGGCGTGTAACTGAACCACAGAACTATCCAATCAGATAGAATGACTATCCGATTGGGGCGAAGCGCCCGAGTTCTTGCGACCAGTCAAGCAAATCCGCTAAAGGATTCAATGTCCGTACCAGCAGGGTCTCCAGAGATCCGTGTGCGTCTCAAGCAGTTTGTCTGTTTGCTGCGTTACTGGCTAGTGGATAAGGTGCGACGCCGGCCCAAATGATCGTGAGAAAGAGGGCTTCCGCAGCGGTACCGAGTGGTGGGATGTCGAGACCGGGTGTGGGTGGAGTGGCGCGGAGGAGTTCGCCGCTGGAATCACTGACGCTAAAGAGACTCCAGGATTGACCCAGTGGAGAGGTGTGCGTGATGAATTGCGCAAACGCTGAACCGGAAAGGTACCCGATAAGGCCGTCAGGTTGCTGTTCCCATCGCGCCTGCCCTTCGAGAGTTATCCTGGTGAGCCAATGGACAAAGTCGGTGCAAGTGTCGTCGACGAGGGGTTCGGTCGCGTTCGTCATAAGAGCCTTCCGTACGGGCGGTCGACTCTAAGGTGACTGAGGGCTGCGCGGACGTAAGTGAT
>Ga0306920_100011060_pt1 | contig 12149 bp, 10 predicted proteins | sample flu12Cox44000170_FD_204666 | JGI IMG/M metagenome (GOLD analysis project Ga0306920, IMG submission 204666) | Lab enrichment of tropical soil microbial communities from Luquillo Experimental Forest, Puerto Rico - flux4day.12C.oxic.44.000.170 (v2)... | ecosystem: Environmental > Terrestrial >...
CTGGAGACGGGCGGAGTCCGTGGAAGGTTGAGGTTTCGTCAGACGATTATGTTTACGTCGTAGATCTTCACACGAATGGCGTGGTGCTTCGCTGGGATGCATTGGTCACGAGCAATTCCCTCGTGCAGGTGCTCCGCCAGGATAATCAGCCCGTGGGCGCGCACCTGAGCGGCCCGGCAATCGCCCTCGCAGGCACCAACGTCCAGCTCTGGATGGGGGATGACGCAAACGGCCTGGGCCTCTTGAGATGGACCCTGACCAATGGCGTGTGCGCGACGAACGACACCGGCTTGACCGTGGTCGGCACCGACCCCCTGGCTCTGACTGCCCCTGTGGATGTTGCGCTGGATCCCGCCGGAAACATTTACACCTGCCAATATGTCGACGTTCCGGGTGACACCAGCCCGCGCGTATTTCGCTTCCCGGCCTACGATCCTTCCACGAACAGCAATCTGCCCGAAATCACACCGACCTGGGCCATCGGGACCACCAACGACGACTTCGGCGGAGCCAGCGGCGTCGCCATTGATCCGACGGGAAAATACCTGGCTGTATCGTTCGAAGGCATTTTGGTCAATTTTTTGCCGACCAATGGCAACACGGCAGTTTTTTACGCCACCAATGGCGCGCTGGCAGCGACGATCGATTTGCGAGTCCAGATGCCTGGCCAGGTGGACAACGAACACCAGGACACCGATTGCGCCTGGGACGCCGTTGGCAACCTCTATTATATCGACAACTGGCTGGGGTATTGGCGAACCGTCTCTCCGCCCGGAACCAACCAAGCCACTACGGTCTCGGCAATCACGATGCAAATCGGAACCGCAGCTCCGCCGCAAATCACAGGGGTTACCATCACGAACGGGCTCGTCACCCTGACCTTCACCGGCATGCCGGGGGAAAACATCAATAATTTCCTGGTGCTTGGCGCTGCGGTCGTCACGGGTCCTTACACTGCGGTGCCCGGTGTTTTGATCACGCAACTGAGCCCCGGCATTTTTCAAGCCCGGTTCAGCGCCAATGGCTCCATGCAGTTCTATCAGGTAGTTCGTACCGGGGTCACACCGCCGCAAGCGCCGACGATAACCAATCTGCGTGTGGCAGGGGGAACAGTGACGATTAACTTTACCGGCTCCACGAGTGATGCAGCCGCCGCGTTCACGCTGCTCAGTTCGACAGGTGCCTCCGGTCCCTACAGCTCTGCGCCCGGCGCGAATATCACGCTCTTGAGTCCGGGTGTTTTCCAGGCCACCGCATCCGCACCCGCAAACAGCCCCATGCAGTTTTACCGCATCCGGCGGTGAGTTGGCGGGTAGGGCGGATCGTCCTCGACCCGCCGTTCGCACACCCACAGGCCCGGCGGGGTGCGACACTCCGTGGGGCAAGTTTCAGGGTCTAGCCAGGAGACTTAACCACGGATGACACGGATTTTGTTGCGGCCTCTTATCCGTGTGGTTCGTGTACTCCGTGATCATATTCCTCGTCCCACTTTTTTGAGACAGGCTCAGGGACGCCACCGCGCTTCCAGGTTCCTGGCCCCAGACGGGCACACTCCTAACCTTGCCAAATAATGTCCAGCAAATGACAAAATCTGTGTAGTGAGAAACCGACGCCGGAGCGAGCCTTGTCCCAGGAAGTATGAGCTGGAACCTGACCGTGGAGCCTGGGTCTGAAGCCCGTTGCGAAGTGTGCCCGCTGAGCCGGGTGAAAGCCGGCGTTGCGGTCCGGATCCGGCAACTTTGCGCCGGCCCTGAGATGCAGAACCGGCTGCGTGAGTTGGGTTTCTGTGAGGACCAAATCATCCGGTTACTGACCAGCCAGGCCAATTTCATCTGCCAGGTTTGTAATTCTCGCCTGGCGATTAGCCAGCAACTGGCACAGCTCATCATGGTCGAGCCGTTGCAACCGGCCCTGATTCCAACCCACCGCTGAACCTTCAACAGTAGCGCAGGCATTCCTGCCTGCCGTATCGCCGACATTCTTGTCGGCAGACCAAAGCGCTTCCATCGGGTTCGCAGGTTAAAACCTGCGATACAGCAGGCAAGAATGCCTGCGCTACCAGCTGCACGCGCTACCTGGAAACGAACCGCTTCACCATTTTTTCCAACGCCTCAATCCACAACGGATGCTCGTTGAGGCAGGGAATCAGCGCGAACTCTTTTCCGCCGGCCGTCAGGAACGTCTCGCGACCGCGCATGCCGATTTCCTCGAGCGTTTCCAGGCAATCGGAAACGAAAGCAGGGCAAATAACGAGCAGCCGATTCACACCGCGGGCGGCCAGCTTGGGTAGTTCCATGTCGGTGTAGGGTTTGAGCCATGGCTCACGCCCAAGACGCGATTGGAAGGCAACTGAGTATTTGCCCTCCGGTATGGGCGATCGCTTCACGAAGCCAAGAACCGTTTTGAAGCACTGGGCGCGATAGCAGGTCGCATGCGCGGGGCTGGGAGTCTGGCAACAGGTATCGGAGCGAAGGCAATGACTGCCCGTCGGATCGGCTTTGTGGAGGTGGCGTTCAGGAATGCCGTGAAAGCTGAAGAGCAGATGGTCATACCCCTGCGCCAGGAATGGCTGCGCACTTGTAACCAGCGCAGCGATGTAATCCGTTTGGTCGTAATACGGCGGCTCGACCGTGAGTTTCATTTCGGGAGCGAGCCTGCGAGCCACCTCTTTCACCCGTTCGACAGCCGTTTCGTAACTCGACATCGCAAAGTGGGGAAAAAGCGGAATGAGCAGGACGTCACTGCATCCGCGCTCGCACAGGTTTTGAATGGCACGTGGAATGGAGGGATTCTGATACCGCATGGCCAGTTCGATTGGCAGCGTGAGCTTCTGCTGCAATTTGGCCTGCACGTTGCGGCTGGTGACCACCAGCGGTGAACCGGCCTCGGTCCAAATCGATTGATATGCGTGGGCGGATTGTTTCGGGCGCGATGGCAAAATAGCAAAGTTAACGATGCAAAAGCGCACCAGCCAGTTCACGTCCAACACCCGGCCGTCCATCAGGAACTCGCGCAAATACCGGCGCACATCCGGCACAGAGGGCGAATCGGGCGAACCCAGGTTGACGAGGAGCACGCCCTTGCTCATGACATGAACGGCAAAGGAGCGCAGGCTTTAGCCGGCAGCAAGCATTGAAAGTCTCGGGCTTCAGATACGAAGGCGGGCTCAGGAGGTAAATTCCTTTGTTTCTGCAGGCTAAAGCCCGCGCTCCGGGAGCCTGCGCTCCGGGGATTCGCTGAACGCCCAAATGTCATATTCATGTGCCGGTTTCGCCCGAATGGACCATTGCAGGTTCGTTCGGCTTCTGTGCGGTCGCGAGAAAAGCCTGGATACGGTCGACTATATTGCACCCAGACACGATTGAATCGCTCAAAGAAACGCCATCGCGATAATGACCGGCCAGGAACAAGCCGGGCGCTTTGGTTTCGATTTGCGACATCAGTTCGCGATAATCGCCATAGCCGAGGTTATATTGCGGAATCGCCTTAGGGTAAAAAACAGCATGTTGAAACGTCGGCTTGCCTTTCACACCCAGCAGCACGCGCAAATCCTCACAGGTGAGCGCGAACAATTTCTCCGGCGGCAGTGACGCCAGCTCAGGATACCGTTCTCCACCGATGTAGCTGGTGAGCGTCAGGTGCCCAGCCGGCGCGCGGTTCGGGAAGAGCGATGAGGAAAAGATCGTGCCCAGGATTTTGAACCCTTCCACCTTCGGAATGAGCATGCCAAATCCCTCACAGGGATGTGCCACGTCCTCGCGGCGAAATCCCAGAACGACACTGGCCACGGGAGGATAGCGCACGGAGGAAAACCGAGTGAGGCTTAACCAGGCTTTGGCGTCCAGCCCAAGCTCGGCGAGCCGGTGAGCGGTGCCAGCGTAAATCACGGCGCTGTGTTCCTGGCGATTTTCCCGGTCTGCCTCCGTCACATCGACTGCCCAGCCATTTGAGGTTTGAGAGATTCGCTTAACGCTGGAGTTCAGACGCACACTCGCGCCCAGGCGCTCCCTTAATGTTTCCGGCAGCACCTGCAGGCCTTCGTTGAACGAGAATTTCGGCGCCCGATCCTTTGCCACTTCGCCGCGCTTCTTGCGCTCGCGTCCGCCCAAAATCTGGCCTTTGATTAGCGAGCCATAGCGCGCCTCCAATTGCGCCAGCTTGGGAAAAGCTTGTTGCACGGAAAGGCGATACGGATCGCCAGCGTAAACTCCTGCTACCAGCGCATCGATGGCATGGTCCAGAAATTCCTTGCCCAGCCGTCGCAAAACAAATTCGGCGATGCTCTCCTCGGCGCCGTCACGCCGGGCAGGCACAAACGGCTCGCGCAGAACCGCCAGTTTCGCGCCGGCGGTAAAAAGCTTTGTTGTAAAAAAACCGAGCGGCGAGCTGGGCATGGCAATCGGCCGGTGATACCGCACCACGTAGCGCGCTTCGGCTTTCGGGTCGGGGTCCAGCCGCCGCGATTGCAGCCCAGCGTCTTGGATGAGCTGTCCGATTTTGGGGGAAGTTTCGAGAATGGTATTTGGCCCGAACTCCGCCAGGTAACCATCGCGCCGGAGCGATTGAATGACGCCACCGACCCGGCTGCTGGATTCATAAATCGTGACGGGGATGCCGCGGCGCTGAAGGTAAAAGCCCGCAGTGAGTCCCGTGATGCCAGCCCCAATGATCGCTACGGAATTCAAATTGTTCGCGAATGCTTTCGCTCCCCGATCGGCGCCAGCGTATTGTCGAAGCTCATCGCGATGTTGCGGATGAAGAGCCGGCCGGTATCGGTGACTTCCATGGCTGTCGATGAACGCCGCACCAGGCCATCGGCCTCGAATCCCGACAGCGACTCAATCTCGCGCTCGAAATGAGCGGCAAAATTCAGGCCGAGCCGCTGCGACATCGCCGCATAATCGAGGGAGAGGTCGCACATGACACGCATGATGGTCTCGCGACGCACCTTGTCCTCATCGGTCACCAAATATCCGCGGACCAACGGCACCTGGCCCGCGTCCAATGTCGCGTAGTATTTCACCAGGTCTTTTTCGTTCTGCCAGTAGGCATCCGGGATTTGGGAAATCGAAGACATGCCGAATGCGTAGATGTCCGAGCCCGCGCGGGTGCTGTATCCCTGGAAATTGCGTTGAAGCTGTTTGCGGCTTTGCGCGACTGCGAGCTCATCGCCCGGCCGAGCAAAATGATCCATCCCGATATACACGTAGCGGTTGTTTTCTGTGAGCCGTTCGATGACAGTCTTGAGCAACTGCAACTTCACTTCCGGCGGCGGCAGCACCTTGTGCTCGAGAATTTTTTGAGCGGGTTTGACCCAGGGCACATGTGCATAGCTGAAAACCGCCAGCCGGTCCGGCTGCAATCCCAGCACGATGTCCAGTGTGCGGTTAAACGATTCAACGGTCTGGTGCGGCAAGCCGTAAATCAGATCGAAGTTGACGGAACTGAACCCCAGCTCACGCACCCAGCCCAACACCTGCTCGGTCATGGCTTGAGGTTGAATCCGGGGCACCGCCTCCTGCACCACCGGGTCGAAATCCTGCACCCCGAGCGATGCCCGGTTAAACCCAATCTCGCGCAGGGCGACGATGTGGTCGCGCGTGAGCCGGCGCGGATCAATTTCGACACCCGCTTCCAGGTCCGATGAAAAATTGAAGTGACGATGGATGATCTCTCCCAGACGGCGGATTTCATCCGGGCTCAGAAAGGTGGGGGACCCTCCGCCCCAGTGCAACTGGACGGCTTTGCGGCGCGGACTGATCAGCGTGCTCATCTGGGCCACTTCTTTTTCCAGGTAATCGATGTAGCGTGAGCCCTGATTGTGATTCAGCGTGATGACAGTCGTACAGCCGCAATACCAGCAGAGCGTCTCACAAAACGGGATATGGAAATAGAGCGAGAGATCGCGCTCCGTCCGGTTGTTTTCCAGGATGCGTTCCGCCAACTACGGCCACTTCAGCGCTTCGGTAAATTTAGTCGCCGGCGGGTACGACGTGTACCGGGGTCCGGCTACGTTGTATTTCTTCACCAGCTCGAGATCGACTTTGAGCATGCTCATAACTTCAGGAACGCGCCGTGTCTTGCGAAGGGCGCCAGCCCTTTACAGTATCCACCAGCGCCTGAATGTTTTCCAATTTTGCGTTGGGCGGGACCCCATGGCCGAGATTGAAAATATGCCCAGGGCGCCCTTGCATTTCACTGAGGATGCGACTGGTCTGAGCCGCAACGGCTGCTGGCGTGGTGGAGAGCAGAAACGGGTCGAGATTCCCTTGCACGCCCACGCCGGCAGGCAACCGCCCTGCCAAATCCGACAAGCTAAGGTTCCAGTCAATGCCCAACACCTGCGGGCCCGCACCGACCAACTGCTCCCAATTGCCATGCACGCCTTTGGCAAAAAGGATCACCGGCACTTGCCCATGAAGCGCGTCGATGATCCGTTTGAGCCACACACCGGAAGCAGAAACAAAATTGCCGTCCGACAACAATCCCCCCAGGCTGTCGAAGAGCTGGACCGCCTCAGCCCCGGCATCGATTTGGAGCTGCAGAAAACGGGTGACCGCTGCGGTAAGTTTTTCCAGGAGCTGGGAAAAGAGCTTCGGCTCGGAGTAAAACATGGCCTTAGCCTTCGTATATTCTTTGACCCCGCCGCCTTCGATCATGAAATTCGCCAGAGTCCAGGGCGAACCCGCGAAACCCAGCAGAGCGGTCTTGCCGGCCAGTGCGGACTTAATCATCGGCAACGCCTTGGCGACGTACTGCAGGCGCTCATTAACGGCTTCGACCTGCAACCGCTCGATATCCGCCGCGGTTTTAAGCAGGAACTCCATCTCGATGCCGCCGCGGTCGCGAAATTGATAGCGCTGTCCCAAACCTTCAGCGACAACAAGGATGTCGCTAAAGAGGATCGCCGCATCGAAATCGAACCGGCGAATAGGCTGAACGGTTACTTCCGTCACCAACTCTGGAGCCTGCACCAGTTCCAGAAAGGTGTATTTTTCCTTCAAAGCGCGGTATTCCGGGAGGGCCCGGCCGGCCTGGCGCATCAGCCACACCGGCGGTCGGTCGGTCTGGCGGCAGTGGCAGGCATCCAGGAAACGCTGGCGATTCGTGTACGTCACAGCGCCTTTGGGCGATGTGCGGGATTTGACGCCGGTCCGGCCTGTTGGCGCTGTCAGATTCATGCATGTTGGCGTCATTGGAACCGAGGGATTGTCGCTCGATGCCGATTAAGCGCCTTATAAATTGTTCAGGATAGAAGGTACAGCCTAAGGGGTCAATGGCCACACGGTTCTTGCCATTTGGTGAACAATTATTGGCTGGCTGTGCTGAACATGCTCAATGACCTTAGCCCCATGAGTTTGCAATCTGGCTTGTCATAACCGCCAGGTTATTCGATATTCTGACTACATGAGCATTGCTGCTGAAAAGGTAGCTGAAGTGCTGGCTCTGCCTGAAGAGGACCGAGCATTTCTCGTGCGTCGGCTTATCGCCAGCCTCGATGACACTGTCGATGCAGACGCTGAAACGGAGTAGGGCGACGTTATTGAGCGACGTTCTCGAGAGATCGAGGAAGGTAAAGTCAAAGGCCGTCCGGTAGAACAAGTCGTGCAGGACATCCGCAGCAAGCTCAATGCACGTCGTCAGCCATCCTGAGGCCGATTAGGAACTCGAAGCCGCAGCGCTCTGGTACGAAGAACGACAGGCGGGCCTGGGAGATGACTTTCTCCACGAGTTTGAACGCACGTTGCGGCGCAGCGTTGGCGTAAGATCCGAGGTGAGAATCGCAAACTCAATTTCAATCGATTCCCCTATGCGATCGTCTACAAGGTACGGAGCGACTCGCTTTACATCATAGCAGTGATGCACCTTCATCGGCTTCCGTATTACTGGTTGTCGCGCTAGTCCAGGGAGCGGCGATTGGGCCGTGCGGGACCTACTGCATCCTTCGCGTTGCGCGCTCCTGCAGCCACATGATATCCACATTCCTCGGCGATGGGCTGGGGCCAGGGGTGACCTGCGACAAAGGCGGGGTGGTTCGCGCGTCGAGCCAGCGCCTGATTTCCGCGTGGCCATCGCCAAACGAAAGACCGGCTGCGCCGTTGTGATAGCTGCCCGGCCAATCCCAGTTGAACTGGGTAGATTGCGGCGAATTGGGGTAGCCGGTCATATCGATGTAGTAATTGCCCCAGTTGATCGCATCCATTCGTTCGTCCCAGAACACCAGCGTGCGAGCAGGTCCGGGATCGAGCATGTCAATCAGTCGCAGGTAGAGTCTCCACGGCGGACTCGTCACTCCCGGATAGCCGGTATTCAACCTTCCTCCGAAGCCGCCCTGCCAGATGCTGATGGACATACTCCGGATTCTACGGACCGCCTGGCCCTGATATGGTCCAAACCCTGGCGTAACAGTGGAAGTATCCGCCGGACAGCGCCAAATGCCGGCCGCCTTGCCGCAATAAGGCCAAAGAGGACTTTTTGCCAAGTCCTGTGAGACGTCCCAATTGGAGCGGTTGCCGGGGTTAAAATCGATGAGCCCTGTTACCCACACATAAGGATCTGTAGTTGGGTCGGGCGGACCGCCGCCGACGCTTGATGCGCTTGCAAACGTCATTCGGTCTAGCGCGTCGTGGGCGTACTGAATCCAGGCAAGAGTTAACTGGCGCATGTTGCTCATGCACATAATGCCCTGAGCTTTGGCTTTGGACTTATTGAGCGAAGGCAGGAGCATCGCTGCGAGGATGGCGATAATGGCGATGACGACCAGAAGCTCGATAAGGGTGAAGCCGACTCGGTCCGTTACCCTGGCGGATTTGCAAGGAGGGAATACGCCCATCCGGTGTTGAGCACAACGCGGCTCACGGTCAGCATGAATGCTGATAACCTGGGGCATTACGCGGAGTATATCGCGCTCTGAGTCTGCGCGCAAGTCTCAAAAGGCAGGGATAGATGAATTGCGCCAGTGTGAGGACACACTGACCCACTCCCATTTCAGATTTGATTTCCAGTGGCACTGCCAGGATTTTTGCCTCATGAAAGAGTTGCCTCATACGCGGTCCTGCTTTGTGTGCGGTGAAGCCAACCCTCTTGGACTCAATTTGCGCTTCGAGACGGATGGACGCGTGGTCCGGTCCCGATTCGAGCCGCGGACCGAGCATGCGGGGTTTCGCCAAACGGTCCATGGCGGACTGATAGCCACCGTGCTCGATGAGGCCATGGTCTGGGCCTGCGCCGTTCGGACCGCTCGATTTGGTTTCTGCGCCGAATTGAACGTGCGGTTCGTTCACCCGTTAAGTCCCGGCCAACCCGTATCTATAACCGCTGAATTAACCAGCAATCGGCACGGACGGTTGTTTGAGGCGGGAGCTGAACTGCGCGACCACACCGAACGCGTGCTGGCGAGTGCGACAGGCAAATACATTCCCGTCAAAGAAATGCAGCTCTCCGAAATGGCGAGGGATTTTGTCGGAAACTGGCAGTGGATTCTGCAGCTCGGAGAGCGGCCTTCTACCTAGCCTCGAAACTAATTCCCAGGCGCTCCAATGTTGAGCCCTCATCGAGGCTGAGTTGCGAAAGGCTTTTGTTATAGGTGTCCAGCGCCTGGATCTCGGCGCCGCGCGCATTGGTCAGGTCACGTTGAACGAGCAGCACGTTGTAAGTGGTGCTTTTGCCGCTATTCAGTTTCTTTTGCTCGGCGTCCAGGGCGGCCTCCTGGTACTCGCGTGCCGCACGCGTCGCCTGGACCGCGTCAAAGCTGGCGCGAATGGTGCCAATGTCGTTGTCGATCTGGACCATGATGGTTTGTTCCAGCTTTTTCACGGTGAGGACATACTGTTCCATCTTGGCCTTGTCGGCCTGATAAGTGTTGCGGGTGCGAGTGCGGGTGAGGGGAAGACTTAGCTGGCCTCCGTAAGTATAGAATTGCCGGTTCATCTGCTGGATGTCGTAGAGCGCATCACTGAACTCCCTGCCGGAACCGTTGTAACCAAAAGTTGCGAAGGCATCCACCTCCGGCAGCAATTGGTTGCGGTCATACTTCAACTGAATGCCCTGCGCCTGGATATCCAATTTCGCTTGCAGCAGGTCCGGGCGCTGTTCGAGTCCCCTGCTCCAACTGTCTTGCAAATTCAAGACCGGCGCCGGCGCCGTGAGCGTGCCGGCGGGGTCGAGACGTACGCCGAACCAATCGGCTCGGTACCTGTCGGTAATCAGCGCCTTCACCAGACGCTCCTGCGTTCCCAAATCGGCCTGGGCTTTGATAACGGCGGCCCGAGCCGACGCCGCCTGGGCCTCGGCCGATTGCAGGTCCAGCGGGGCCAGGGCGCCAACCTCAAGGCGCTTTTTATTTTCTGCTACCAGCCGTTCGGCAAGCTCGACGGCTTTTTGCAAGACGATGACGTTTTCGTGGTCGTAAATCAGATCGAAGTAAGCTTGCTCCAGTGCAGTGAGCGTCTGCATGATCTGCAGCTTCAGGGCCAGTTCGGTGTACTTGAGGCGGTTCTTTGCGACGCTAATGTTCAGACGAGTCTGGTCGATCCAGAAATTCTTCAGCAGCGGTTGATTTACGTGAATTCCGACCGAGCCGGCACTGTTTTCGAACGAAGACCTGGAAAGGAACTGAGGAAAGTTCGTGGTAAAAGTGGAGCCGATCTGCGGACCGCCGAAGGTTGAGTAAACGGCGTTTGTGCGAAAAATGGGTGGCCCATTCGTGTCGAGGACGAAACCGGGGCTGCTGCCGTAAGTATCGATTATCGGGCCGAGCGTTCCGATAGTGTACGCCGTGCCCCATGGCAAGAGACCGTTGACCGTCGCGTTAAAGGAGTTATCGTCGCTGACCGATGTCGGCACGGCGAAGCCACCGGCGACGAGTTGAGAGCCGGTTTCGCGGTGATCGTGCTGGCCGGACAGGTTCAGGGTTGGATCGTAATCACCGTAGTTTGCTCGCAGGTTATAAAGGTTGATTTGCGGATTATAACGGTCGATTTGCAGGTCGAGGTTGTTGGTGAGCGCCAACTGGATAGCTTCCTGCAGCGACAACCGCCGGACCTCAACCGGGTTATTGGTCTGGGCTAGCGCCATGGACCCGGCGCCCGCAAACACAAGAAGTATTCTCAAGAAGCTCATCGGTCGCGAAGATTGGGCCAAAGGGCTCATTTCGTCAAATAAACACACCTGATTCGCACATTGGACACGGTTACCCCCCAAATAGTTTCACGAAAACGCAGCAAGGAGATAATGAACTTGGGATTTCAGTTCATCCTGCTGCCCGATTCAGGCGATCCGCGATGGCCCGCCATTCATCCGTTTTGGGCAAAGCCTCCACCACAATCAACTCGGCCCCAGCGTCATCACAGGCATGCAATTCGGCATAAATCGCCCGGGCAAACGCCTCCGCATCGTGCGGGATGACCGAGATTCGCCCCAGCTCGGGATCCGACGGTATGTGCGTATGAGCGATGATATGAATTCTCGAGGGCGAAACTCCGGAATTGAGCGCCTGTTGCTTCAACTCTCGTTCATTTTTCCAGGACCACAACGCCAGCTTTGCGCGCGGAGCATAATGTTTGGGAAACAGTCCCGGGCTCTTGAGTAACTCTGTCTTTGAACCGCTGCCCACCGACACCGGGCCAATCACGGCAGCCAGTGTCTCGCTGTGAACCATGCCTGGGCGCAACAGGTGCGGCGGTTCAACCGAAAGATCCAGCACGGTGGATTCGATGCCGACATGTGATGCCCCGCCATCGACCACAAGCGGGATACGCTTGTCCAGTTGTTTAACGACATGCGCCGCCGTCGTCGGCGAGACGCGATTAGCCAAATTCGCGCTCGGGGCGGCAAGGGGGAAGCCGCATGCCGAAATGACCGCTTGCATGAACGGGTGGCTGGGCCAGCGGATTCCGACAGTCGGACCGCCGGCGGTAACGACCCCGGGAATGACCTTGCTGTGCGGCAACACCAGCGTCAATGGACCGGGCCAGAACGCGCGGGCGAGCTGATGCGCACTCGCGGGCCACTGCGCCACGCAGCTCCGTGCCATTTCGATCCCAGCGACGTGAACTATTATCGGGTTCTGCCGCGGACGCCCCTTGATCTCGAAAACGCGGGAGACAGCGCGGCTATCAAGCGCATTCGCGGCCAAACCATAGACGGTT
>Ga0306920_100011061_pt1 | contig 12149 bp, 6 predicted proteins | sample flu12Cox44000170_FD_204666 | JGI IMG/M metagenome (GOLD analysis project Ga0306920, IMG submission 204666) | Lab enrichment of tropical soil microbial communities from Luquillo Experimental Forest, Puerto Rico - flux4day.12C.oxic.44.000.170 (v2)... | ecosystem: Environmental > Terrestrial >...
TGTCGATCGGAAGCGCCCACAATACGGCATTGGTCAGCTCGAGAAAAAAGAACCCCAGGGCGAGACCGAAGACCGCGCCTTGCGCACTGTGCGACATGACAGCCGGGATGATGAAGATCAACGCGCCAAGCAAACCGGCGATGAGCGGCGCTCTGCGCGCAAAACGGAGATTCCCAGTTTGCCTGAATAGCCTGTCCGAAACAACTCCCCCCATGGTGTCGCCAATCACACCGGCCATCAGCGGGAGCATGGTCCCGAGCGCCATCGCGCTCAGCGTAAAGCCTCGCGCGTCCGAGAGGTACGACGGAAGCCATGTTAAGAAGACCCACAGGGACCACCCGTAGCAGAAATCGACGATCGTCACAAGCCACATCCGCGAGCCGATCTCGACCCATGGCGTGCGAGCAGGGACTCCGCGCGCGGGAGCCCCGTCACGGCTCACTTCATGGAGTTCGGTGGTCGTCACCCAGGGATGCTCCGCCGGAACGTCTCTGAACACAATCACCCACATCACCGTACAAAGCGCGCTGGCGAGACCGAGCGCGATGAACGAGTGACGCCATCCCGACCACGCCACGAGCGCGAGCACGATCGGGGTCGTGAGCGCTCCGCCAAGGCGCGCAGAGCTGTGCATGATCCCCTGGGCGAACGCGCGTTCGCTGACAGGCATCCAGAAGGTCAAGGCGCGCGTGGCAGTCGGGAACACTCCGCCCTCGCCAACTCCGACCAGCACACGGGCGACGATCAGCGAGGCGACGCTCCACGACAACCCCGTCATGATGGTGGCCACACTCCAAAGCAGGCTCAAGACGGTGAGCACAAGACGCGGCCCGAACTTGTCCGACGACCACCCACCCACAATCTGCATCACCGCATAGGGGTAGGCGAACGCCGAGAAGATCAGGCCGAGCTCGGTCGGTGTCAGCCTCAACTCGCGCCTGATTATTGGTCCCGTGACCGAGATGTTCACGCGGTCGACATACGCGACGAAGTACAAGAGACAAAGGACCGCCAGGACCACGTGTCGCACAGTGAATCGCGAGCGCACGCCATCTGTCATGCGTTTTTGTCTGAGGTTTCCGTCCTTGGCTCGATTTCGGCGCATCATACTCTTGGGAACGGGTTATTGACCAAACTCCCGAGGACCTGCGAGCTGTGGATGGGATGTTGTTATCGGGCGACCACGACAGCGTTAGATGCGAACGGTCAGCCTTAACGAATTGCCGCTTTGATGATGCCGACCCGTTCCGCCACACTTCCTGGCTCGATTGACACGAGTTCGAAGCCGAAGTCCCGGTAGGTCTCTTCGTGAATTTTCTCAAAACGCACAGCTTCCTCAACGCTGATTCGACGCGCCTCTGTAGGCGTAATGAAGCCAAGACTGCGAATGAGGAACACTTGGTCTTGGTAGATGGCTTCTTTTTTGACGCGCTCCAGTTCGCTGGCAAGAAACGATGAAAAGGAGTGTCCGAGGTAGACTGCCAGCGCCGCGGTTCACACAGCGCAGCGGTCGTGAAACTGAACCTCATCCGGTTGATAGGACGCTCGAATCTGACGGTCCCGCTGCAGCTTCGCGATTTCATCAATGAACGAGGGATGCGTCCAGGGTTGAGCGGTTCCTCGGGCTTGTGCGTCCGCGATGATGTCGGTTGCTGCCTCTTCGACCACGCTGAACCCGACGAGCTCCAACTGACGGATGATCGCGGTCTTCCCTGCACCGGGCGCGCCGGTTATAACGAACCTTCTCATGTCGTTTCTTTCTTAAAGGCAAAATACGATCACGTTCTCGCGAGTCTTCCTCGTGAATCTTATTTCAGCAGCGTGCTCCACATCGGTCGCCGTCGGATGTCGCGCCTTCACGCTCAAGCTCCGACGGTGATGTTCGAGCTGAAACGATGAACCAGCCTGGTCAGAGCGGAATGATCGGCCGTCTGACTTTGAGGTCCCCGGAGAGCGAAAGCCGAAAAGCGGGAGCGCCTCCACGATTTCGGAGGTCGTGGGGAGAGCCCTCAACGCCGCGCCGTTCCCTGCCACGCCACGTCACAGGATCAAACGTTCGACTATTGGAGTTCGGCGGGGCGGGTGACAACTGCGTCAGCCTCAGGCGTCACAACTAATGACGTCGTGTGGAGTTTCTTCGCCGATCATCTCAAGCGCTGAACGTCCTCCCCTCGAAATGGTCCTGGCTTTGCGCTCTTCATCGACCGGCCCACCGTGGACTCAGCCAGAGCACCTGTCCAGCTACCGCGATGGTGCTGAAGTTGGTTCCCGTCCTTACGACCGCCCCTCGGCTGTAGGCCACTTTGAGCGAGTAACGGGCGCCGACAGGCAGCGACGCGGTCACGCCCAACCGCGAGTTGTCCACGGGAATCGTAGGGATGCCGCCCCCGACGCGCGTGCTCCCGCCGCGGTACCACGTGCTGTCAGCGGCTATCCACAGGCCCCGTCGCACGGTGTAACTTGCATGGGCCTGAATCGTCAGCATGGGATCTTGCGCTCGGGTGACGCCGCCAGGAAAAAAGTCGGGATTCGTCGTAAAGAACCACCCACCGACGTACGCGTCAATGTCCCATCGGCTTTTCGGCCAAGAGACGCCGACTTCAGGTTTGAATCCCCACCGGTTCGTACCGAGGTTGATCAGCTTCTTGCCGTCGTACTGACCGGTCGGCGCCAAAACCGAGAGGCTTGCACCGACCACCGTCCGTCTGGGCGCCGTCGCGAACTCGCGCAGCGTCATCGCTGGGTTGCCGCGTAAGTTCACCGACAACTTGAGGCGTGTGTCGGTCAACCCCGATCGCGTGACTTCCGCCGCCTGCTCGAAGACTTTCCCCGTGGCGTCGACCCACCCCACAGGCAACGCGACCGACACCAGCCCGAGGTCGCCGAAGAGGTTGAACGTGTGGCCGACGCCGAAGGCGAGGCCCTGGACATCGGCGTGCACGTCCGCGATCGGCAAGGTCGGATCCAGCAGTACGCTCCCGGTCGACCAGAAATAGCTGGCCACAAGAAAGTTGGCTCCGACCGGTGAGGCCGAGTAGGCCTTCGGCTCCATTTCTTGAGCGAACGCGGAGGGTGCAGCCAACCCGACGCACAAGGACGCGTAAAGGATGCCAAAACGTAATGAGATCGGAATGACTCGTGGGGAGTCGTGTGACACGATGTGCCTTGATGTGTGTTTGGCAACTCGCAGTGCTCGGAACCGGGTGCGCCGAGCAGCCTGCAGAGCTCCAGCTACTCGAAGGCTACGGCCACCGCCCGCACGCATCTATGCGATTTCGGCAACCTCGAGCCAGCTGACCGCGGCGCGCGCAAGCCACGTTGTCCCCTCTCACACGCACTCGTCAGCTGCTCGGTCGCGGCGACGGCGCCGGCTCGAGATGGACGTGTCCCATGAGACCGCCCTCAGCGTGATCGAGGATGTGGCAATGGAACATCCACATCCCCGGACGCTCGTCGAAGACGATCAGAAACCGAACTGTGCCGTCGACCGGCACGTTGATCGTGTCCTTCCAGGACATCGGACGAAGCGGCTGGAGCTGCTCGTCGAGCGGCAGGAAGAAAAAGCCGTGAAGATGGAACGGGTGTGCGAACCCGCTCTCGTTCTTCACTATCCAGATCTGTTTCTCACCGAGCCTTGCCGGAAACGGCTTGGCCTTCCAGAACGGCCGACCGTTCACTTGGAACTCTGACTTCCCACCGGCGCCTTTCGGTGGCAGCGTGAGCAGAACGTCCACGGTTTTCGCGTCGCTCATATCCGGGACGACGATGTCCCGATGAACGGCCGGCAGCTTCGAGCCGGGAAGCGTGGGTTCCTCGGTGAACGCGATGGTGAGCAGGTCCTCGACATTCCGGAACTCGACGCTGCCATAGCCGCGGTTGTAGAGCAGCGAACGCAGTGTGAGCGTCCCCGTTTTCGGCCGGGTCGGCGTCACGATGACGTCTGCGCGCTCGCCGGGAGTGATGAGCAGGCTCTGCGTCGACTGGGGCTTTTCCAGCAGCCCGCCGTCGGCGCCAATCACGTAGAACGGCTGGCCGTCAAGATCCAGCAGGAAATGCCGGCTCTTGGCAGCATTGACGATGCGCCATCGCTGCGGCGCGCCAGACCGGGCGCCGAGCGTGGGCAGCACTTTGCCGTTGACGAGGACGTACGCGCCTTCTCGGCCGAACACCATGCCGGCCGGGCCGCCGCTGTCGGGCGACTCGAGGACGCCGTTACGATCGAAGCCGATGTCGCTGAGCACGATCGTGATCTCGTCGCCGACCCCGACGCCTTCATCGGGATCCTCCACCAGGAGCGCGCCGTATAGGCCGAATCCGACCTGCGCCGCGGACATGACATGCGGGTGATACCAGTAAAGTCCGGCATCGCGGACCACAAAATCGTACGTGAAAGTGTCTCCTGACTGGATTTCGGGCTGGGAGATGGCGGGCACGCCGTCCATCTCGATCGGAACCCGCACACCATGCCAATGGAGAGTCGTGGCCTGCGGAAGGTTGTTCGTGAAGTGCACGATGACGCGGTCGCCGACGCGAGCGCGGATGAGCGGCCCTGGAATGTGGCCATCGTAGGTCCAGGCTCGCACTTTCGCGCCGGGCGCCACCTCGACCTCGGCGATTCGCGCGGTCAGGTCGACTTCGACAATTCTCGAATCAGGATTCTTGTCGTGCGCTTCGGCAAGGGCGAGACCGTGATCCCATCCGGGTGGCGCGAACGAAGGTGGCGTCTGCGACTGCGCGGCGGTCGCTGCGCACACGATGGATGCGAGTGTGATCGAAGCCACTCTGTAAAACCAACAACATTGAGTTCGAGAGAAGCGATGTGTCATGGTCCTTATCGGCGTCACTCACTGAGCATGCTTGGGCAAGGCTCAGATCGCCTATGACAGTTGTCATATGTGTCCGGCACGTTTCAGTTCTTTCCGACGAGGTAATTGAAGAGTCCGACGAACCGGTCCTGTTGCCTTACAATTTGGACATGATGAACATTCGGCGCCTGCTTCGTGGTTCGGACGGTGGATGGCTCGGCTCCGACATCCTCTTCGGATCGATAATGGTCGCCGCCGGGCTGTCTGGGCTGGGAATGGGCGACAGCACCGCGGCGGCGCAGCCTTCTGGGCCGTGTGCGCTGGTCACGACCGACGACGTTCAGCCGCTTGCATCGAGATCGAGCGTCGCTGATGGCGTCTCGACGTCCCTCGAGGGCGTCGGATTTAGTACGTGTCGATACACCTGGGGCGACGGCATGGGGCGCTTTACCCTGGACGTAACCGTCAGCGAAGCGTCCCGGATGTTTGCCGGCATGTCTCCAGACTTGATCAAACAGGGACTGCAGGCATCGGTGAGAGCTGGGACGGCCGACGAGGTCATATCGGGCGCCGGCGAAGCTGCCGCCTTCAAGGCTGACTCGCCAATCTACGTTCATGCCGCCGCTTACGTAAAGGGCCGCATGGTCGAGGTGCAGCTCGACGGATTCGACGCGCGCGACAAGAAGGATCAAGTGATTGCGCTGCTGAAGTCGGCGGCGTCGAAGTTCTAGCAGATCGTTCGATCGATTCGGCGCCGGGAACACCGGCAGCAGATCTCGGCCGTCAAACAGACGAGTTGACGATGGCATGCCTCAGCCCTGTAAGTTCTACCGGACCATTGGTGTAAAACCTGCCAGATGACGCGCAACGACAATAACAAATAGGCTCCGGCGATCCTCCTGCGCCCAGGCGTCAAGGCGCCTGCCACAACCTGACTGACTAAAGACCGAACCCGTCGACGAAAGTCTCGCTCCTGTCGAGCCGCGAGATTTAGAATACCCACCCACAGTCATGTCACTCGACTCCATTGAACCTGTCCATTCAGCGAACACGACCATCCCCATGAGCGAAGAACGGGAGGCGTTCCTGTTCCGGGTGGGCGACGCGATCCGGCCGCTCCGCGATCCCGCAGGCATCTGTGCGGAGACGTGCCAGCTGCTTGGGACGTACCTTCGCGTGAACCGCGTGACCTATGGCGAGATCGATGGCGACGTCTACACGATCCTCGATAACTACGTGGACGGTGTGGCGTCGATCATCGGGCGCGTTCGCTGGACGGACTTCGACGTAACGATCGTCCATGAGCTCGAACGCTTCGGCGTTCTGGTCGTCAACGACACGGAAACCGATCCGCGGACCGCGGGAGCGAGGGAGGCCCTGAGGGCTGCGGAGATCGGCGCGTATCTCGCTTCGCTGCTGACGAGGGACGGGCGCGTCGTCGCCGCGTTCGGGGTTCACAGCCGCGCGGCGCGCGTGTGGACGTCCGACGAGGTCACGATGGTCCGGAAGGTCACCCAACGCGTCTGGGCGGCGCTCGAACAACGCCAGGCTGAGGCAGCGTTGCGGGCGCGCGAAGAACGGCTGCGTCTGGTGCTCAAGGCGGCGGCAGCCGGCTCGTGGACGCGGGACGTCGGCGCCAATCATGTCGAATGGGACGACGGCTTTCGTCGGCTCTATGGGTTTCCTCCCGACCAACCGGCAACCTTCGATGGGTGGTTGGACCGCATACACATGGAGGACCGTCCGAAGGTGCTCGAGCTGGTCGACGAGCGGCTGCACCCGACGAGGGATGAATGGGACACGACGTTCCGGATCCTGCGGCCTGACGGAACGGTGTCGTGGATACAGAGCCTGGGCAGCGTCGAGCGCGATGCGGCCGGTGAGGTCACACGGCTCGCTGGGCTTGAACTGGACGTCACGGCGCGGCGGCAGGCCGAGGAAGCGCTTCGGGCGTGGCGCGACGAGGAGCACAATCGCGAACTGCGCCTCCTACTAGAAACCGCTGCGCAGGGCATTCTTTCGGTGGACGCCCAAGGCACCATCCTCATGGCCAACCGAGCGCTCGAGATGATGTTTGGTTGGGAGCCCGGAGAGCTCACCGGTCAGTCAATCGAGCGGCTCGTGCCGCGGTCGTTCCGTGACCTGCATGCCGAGCATCGGACCCGATACTTCGCCGCACCGCATCCCGGCCCGATGGCGGGTGACCGTGATCTCGCCGGTGAGCGGAAGGACGGGTCGATTTTCCCGATCGAAGTCAGTTTGAATCACGTCGCGACCCCTGGCGGCGGGCACGCCATCGCGTTCGTGACCGACATTACGGAACGCCGCCGCGGCGCCGCGGCCCTTCGAGAGCGAACAGTCGAACTGGAACGCCGATCGGCGCAGTTGAGCCGGTTGGCGTCCGACTTAACACTCGCCGAACAACACGCGCGTGAACAGCTCGCCAAAACGCTTCACGACGGCCTCCAGCAGATGCTGGCCCTCGCGGCAATACATCTCGAGCAACAGATGAACCGTGATTCGCGGCGGGACGGTCCACCGGCGCTGCTCGTCCAAGCGAAACGTCAGATCGACGAAGCGATCGCCGCCGCACGATCGTTGAGTGTGGAGTTGTCTCCTCCCTTATTGCAAGGTGCGGGATTGCCGACCGCGTTGACCTGGTTGGCGGACTGGAGCCACCGCAAATACCGACTCAAGGTCCAAGTCTCCGCCGACCCGCTCGCCGATTCCACGCGAAAGGACGTCTGCACGCTGCTCTTCGAGTCCGTCCGAGAGCTGCTCTTTAACGCAGTCAAGCATGCACAGACCGATCGGGTCACGGTAGATCTCGCGCGGGAACCGGGCGACATGCTTTCCATCACTGTGACGGACCGTGGGATCGGGTTTGATCCTGCCGAAGTGATCGATCGGGCGAAGGCCGGGCAAGTCGGATGGGGCCTTTTCAGTATCCGAGAGCGGCTGACGTTGCTGGGCGGCCGGTTCGAGATCGAGAGCGCGCCGGGGCGCGGGACGAGATTCCGCTTGATCGCACCTGCAGGCACTGCGCAGTCCGCCATCGGCGCAGAGTCTCCGGTGAGCCACGCCCTCACTGGACTGGCGTCTGGTGACGCCGCTGGCGTCGCAGCGGCGAGCGCCCTGAGGATTCTGATCGTCGATGATCACACCGCGGTTCGCGAGGCCCTCCGTGAGTTATTACAGGCGCGGCCCGAGTTCCAGGTGGCGGGCGAGGCCGCCAATGGACTCGAGGCGATCGACCAAGCACGCGTGCTCCGGCCTGATGCCGTCTTGATGGATGTCTCGATGCCCGAGATGGACGGTGTCGAGGCGACGCGCCACATACGCGCCGAACTTCCGTTCATTCACATTCTCGGGCTCTCGATGTACCCGCGAACGGAGGATTACCATCCCATTGAGCAGGCCGGGGCCGAGCGCTTCTTCACCAAAGGTGTCGACATGCAGCGCCTGATCGACCACCTTTTGGTCACGCACAGGGCCGATCACCTCGGACCACTCGCTCAGTCGAGGCAGAGCGGTGGCTCGCTGAAAAGCTGAAATCCCTCAACGGCCGACAAACGATCGGGATAGACTCCGTCGTTGAGGAGACTCCCAATGCACCGTTTTGCGGCAATCCTGACGAGCGCAATCCTCTCCGCCGTGGCGGCCGGCTCGGCGCAACCGCCTTCCGCCGGCGGACCGTATAAAGGGAGAACAGCCCCACGAGTTTCGAGGTCGAGCACGACCTGCAGACGATGAATGGCGCGCGGACAATCACCCTTGACGGCAAGACGAACCATGTCCTGACGATGAGCGACGAGCGTGGGCCGGCCCCGCCACCGCCGCCTGGCGGAGGCCGAGGGCCCCGCCCTCCGGCGATACCGGGGTCGTTCACGATTCTGATGATCGGCAAGTAGGATGCACCGTTAACGATAGGAGGAGCCCTATGAAGAATTTCCGCGAGTACTACCGGGAATGCTTCGACGCCGAAACGCCGAAGTTCGTCCGCGTCATGAAAGCAGTACCCCCCGACCAGGCCGCGTACCGGCCCCACCCGCGTTCGACCTCTGCCGGCGATCTCGTATGGCTTCTCGCGAGCGAGCTCCGCGACGCCTGCGCGCTCATCGACGAAGGGAAGGTAGACTTCCGCGCGCAACCCGCGCCGACCGTGCCCGAAGCGGTCGCGGCGTACGAGCGAAACGCCGCTGACCTCCAGAAACGCGTCAAGACGCTGGACGACGCAAAGTGGGACACCAAGGCCCAATTCATGGTCAACGGAGCGGTCGCCTGGGAAGCGCCGCTCGGCGATATGCTCTTTGGGTTTCTCTTCGACGCCATCCATCACCGCGGGCAGTTGTCGAGCTACCTGCGCCCGATGGGCGCGAAAGTTCCAGCGATCTATGGGCCCTCGGCGGACGATCCGGGGATGTGAGGCGGTCTCGGTGCGAGAGGGCGTGGCGCGAGGGTCCTGACGCGCTGGTCAGAACTCGAAATCAAGGGAGAACTGCATGCGCCGCGGCCCCGACGCGTCGACCGGCTGGCCAAACGCGGGCGGCGGTGTGGCGAGCGGTCCGTACACACCGTTCAGCTGCGTCACGTTCAGTCGATTCAGAAGGTTGAACACTTCGATCACGATATCCAGCTTGCCGTGGGGCTGGACGTGGAAGAACTTCAGCACGCGCAGGTCGACGGTGGCGGACGCCGGGAGTCGCAGGGAGTTTCGCGCCATTCCCAGCGGGCGCGCGGTTGGGGGGAACCCCTGGGTGCGCGCGTCATCCGCGCCGGTCAGCGGGTTGGCGGGCCGGCCCGAATCGAGCGTAAGGATCGGCCCGAGCTCGATGTTGCTGAACACGCGCGTCCAGAGCCCGGGCGCCTCTCCCGGTTGCCGGTCCTCGTCCTCACCGATAGGCAAGTCGAACAGCGCACTGGCAACGAGCCGGTGGCGTTGGTCGTAGCGGGAATCGGCCGACTCGGCGGCCGGGTCGTAGGGATTCTGCGGTTGCTCGTCGAAGTCGGATGCGGTATCGGTGGCGCGGGACCACGTATAGGCGGCCGACCATTCCAGCTCGCTCGCAAGCCGACGATTCAGCAACACGGTGACCCCGTGGTAGGTGGATGCCGCGGAAGGCTGTAACTGGAACACCCCGTCGAACGCCGGATTGAGCCTGGCTGTTCCAAACACCGGGCGCCCGAGCTGCTGGGGGACCGGCTCATCGACGCCAAGGCTGGGCGCGTTGGCCGCCGTGAGCACCGTCGGGGGCAGGAGATTCACGTTGACCGTGCGCGGCAGGTGACGTCCGCGCGCGAACAAGTAATTCAACGACGCGGTCAGATTCGGCGTCAACTCGCGCTCGATGCCGGCGCTCGCCTGCAGGCTCGACGAATGCCACGTGCCCGGCTGAACGGAATAGATGGACGGCGCGACATCAGGCAGCGGATTGGCAAGGGCGCGCGTGCCGGTCAGACCTCCCGGGGGCAGGGTTCCCGGGAGGAGGTTGACCACAGCGGACGCCGCCGGGTCGTTGACCACCTGCTCGTACCCCTGCCGGCCGTCCAGCAGCACCGCGGGCTCGAACGCGGCAAGCAAAAGGCGATCAGCAAAGGTCCCGACGCCGCCGCGCACCACCCATTTCGCGGCTGGCGCCCACGCCACTCCGACTCGGGGACTGACCTGCGTGTCGCTTATGTCGAAACCCGCGGGCAGTCTCTCGAGATCGACGCGCGCCCCAGCGTCGAGCGTGAGCCGCGACACCGGTGTCCAGTGGTCCTGGAGGAACAGTCCGATATGAGTCGAGGACATGCCCACGGCCGTCGCCCCGAACACCTGCCTGATTGCATCGGGCCGGGCGGCAAGAAACGCGTCGAATGTGCGGAACTGAAACAGGCCGCCCATGCCGTCGGTGCGTTCTCCGGTCAACCGAACAGTGGTGAGATCAAATCCCGCTGTGACGAAGTGCGGGCCGCGACTCCATCCGAACGTGTCGCCGAGCTCCGCATATCGCTGGTCGTGGGTGCCGTTACCGGCGTACGGTCGGCCGAACTCCGCAACGCCCGCGATGAGCACGCCCGGGCCGCGCGCGTCGGTCGTGCGCAGATCCACGTGACGAGTCGCCAATTGCCCGCGCACATCGTTCGTCATGCCCGAACCGAGCACGCTCGTCCATGTTGCAGTCAGCGTCGTGTCGCCGGTGCTGTTGGACCCTCGGGCGCTGACGTCCGTCAGACCGCCGGTATTGAAGGCGTTTGCGGTCTCGTCGCGCTTGGTCGCTGCAAGGCGGACCATCGCCGAGTGACGCAGCGTGAACTGGTGATTGAGCTTGCCCGACCACTCGGTTTCCGTCAGCGCGGTCGGAAAGAGGCCGGCGGTCAACCGCGTCCCGAGCGGTGCGTAGGGATCCGACGCCAGCCTCGCGTTGATCGTCGAGAGGACCTGCGGGTCGATATCTGACGCGGCCTGCCCGTCGGTCTGCTCCCGTTCGACCGCCGTGTAGAAGAACGTCCGGTCCCTCACTATCGGTCCACCAACCGATACGCCGCCGCGGAACCGTGTCAGATCGGGTTTGATGCCAGCGGTCTCTTCAAGCGGCGGCGGCGCATTGAGTCGTCCGGATTCTCCAAAGACGAACGCATCGCCGTGGAACGTGTTCGTCCCGCTCTTTGTCACGACATTGATGGCCCCACCTGCGGCGCCGCCGTTCGCGGCCGACCACCCGTTGCTGACCACCTGAAACTCACGCACGACTTCCAGCGAGAGCTCCGTCCGGCTCGCGCCGCTGTAGCGGTCGTTGTTGTCGAGGCCGTCTATGCTCAGCATGTTGCTGCGCGGCCGCAGACCCGCGAAGCTGAATCCGCTGTCGGACAGCGTCGATGTGGTGGACGATGGCGCGCCTGATGGCGAAGACACGACTCCGGGTGCCAGCAGGACGAAGTGCAGGTAATCGCGGCTCTGCACCGGAAGCTCTTCGATGCGCTCGTTGTCGATCGTGGTCGTGACGGCAGTCTGACGAGTGTCGAGCGGTGAAGCCGATTGAGCCGTGACGCTGACGGTCTCGGCGACACCACTCGGCGTCAGCGTGATCGAGAGGCCAACGGTCTGACCAATCGTGATCACCACTCCACTCTGCGTGAAATCCGAGAAGCCGGAGTACGTGACTGTGATCGAGTACGTGCCGACCGGCAGTTGGGCGAACCTGAATCCCCCTGCGCCGTCTGTCGTCAGGCTCCGGCTCTGGTTGGTGTCGGTGTTCACCACGATCGCCGTTGCGCCGACGACGACGCCGCCGCTCGAGTCCACGACGGTGCCTTCGAGCGTACTCGTTGGTGCCTGGGCCGATGTCGCGCCGGCGCTCC
>Ga0306920_100011063_pt1 | contig 12148 bp, 11 predicted proteins | sample flu12Cox44000170_FD_204666 | JGI IMG/M metagenome (GOLD analysis project Ga0306920, IMG submission 204666) | Lab enrichment of tropical soil microbial communities from Luquillo Experimental Forest, Puerto Rico - flux4day.12C.oxic.44.000.170 (v2)... | ecosystem: Environmental > Terrestrial >...
AGCGGTTTCGACCACGGCCAGGACGGAAAGCGCGCATCTCGTTGCGTTGCGCGGGCGATTGGAAGCCGGCCTCAAAGCCGCTACGCCCGACCTCGTCATCTTTGGTGCCCAAACGGAGCGCCTGCCGAACACCACCCTTCTTGCGGTTCCAGGGCTGAAGGCGGAGACCGCGGTCATTGCGCTCGACCTTGAGGGGGTGGGGGTATCGTCGGGCGCGGCCTGCTCCTCCGGCAAGGTGCAACCTTCGCATGTGCTTGCCGCAATGGGTGTTCCGGCAGGACTCGCGCGCGCGGCCGTGCGCATAAGCTTTGGGGCAAGCACGACCGAAGCCGACGTCGATCGGCTGATTCTCGCTTGGATTAAGGTGTCCGGAGCATTACTTAAGGATAGGACGGCGGCAGTAGCCGCCTGAACGGATAAGGCGCACAATCACCAAGATCGAAAGTCAAGCCATAACCGACTGATCCAACCCGCGGTCCTTGAAACCGCAGTGGAGGGAATAATGCCGGCCGTGCAAGAAACCGTCGAGACGGTTCGCCGTATCGACGTCGACCAGTACAAGTATGGATTCGTAACAGACGTTGAATCCGAAAAGGCGCCCAAGGGGCTGTCCGAGGACATCGTCCGTTTCATCTCCGAAAAGAAGAACGAGCCGGAGTGGATGCTGCGCTGGCGGCTCGATGCGTATCGCCGCTGGCTCACCATGCGCGAGCCCGCCTGGTCACGCGTGCATTACGGGCCGATCGATTATCAGGACATCTACTATTATGCCGCGCCGAAGAAAAAGCCTGGCCCCAAGTCACTCGACGAGATCGACCCCGAAATCCTGGCGACCTACGAGAAGCTCGGTATTCCGCTGCGCGAGCGGGAGGCTCTGCTTGGGGTGCAGAGGCCGGAGCAGGAGAACGGCTATGGTCGCGTTGCCGTGGACGCGGTCTTCGATTCGGTTTCGGTCGCCACGACCTTCAAGGAGGAGCTGGCCAAGGCCGGCGTCCTGTTCATGCCCATTTCCGAGGCGCTCGCAAAGCATCCGGAGCTGGTCAGAAAATATCTCGGCACGGTAGTTCCGATCTCCGACAACTTCTTCGCAACTCTGAACTCGGCGGTGTTCTCGGACGGCTCCTTTGTCTATGTGCCCGAGGGCGTGCGTTGCCCGATGGAGCTATCGACCTACTTTCGGATCAACGAGCGCAACACCGGTCAGTTCGAGCGAACGCTCATCATCGCGGACAGGGGCTCCTACGTCAGCTATCTCGAAGGCTGCACGGCCCCCTCACGCGACGAGAACCAGCTGCATGCCGCCGTGGTCGAGCTCGTTGCTCTCGATGATGCCGAGATCAAGTACTCCACCATCCAGAACTGGTACCCGGGCGACCAGAACGGCCGCGGCGGGGTGTACAATTTCGTTACCAAGCGCGGCGACTGTCGTGGCCGCGGCTCCAAGATTTCGTGGACCCAGCTGGAGACCGGCTCCGCCATCACCTGGAAATATCCAAGCTGCATCCTGCGCGGGGACAACTCGCGCGGCGAGTTCTACTCGATTGCCATCTCCAACGGGCACCAGCAGGTCGACTCAGGCACCAAGATGCTGCATCTCGGCCGCAACACGACCAGCCGCATCATTTCCAAGGGCATTGCCGCGGGCCGCTCGCAGAACACGTATCGCGGCCTTGTGACATCGCACCGCAGGGCCACAGGCGCGCGTAACTTCACCAACTGCGACTCGCTCCTGATCGGAGACAAGTGCGGCGCGCACACCACGCCCTACATTGAGTCGAGGAATGCCTCGACCGTGTTCGAGCACGAGGCCACCACATCGAAAATCTCCGAGGAGATGCTGTTTTACTGTCGCCAGCGCGGTCTCACGGCTGAGGATGCGGTGGCACTTGTGGTCAACGGCTTCGTCAAGGATGTGCTGCAGCAGCTTCCCATGGAATTTGCGGTCGAGGCGCAGAAGCTGATCTCGATCAGCCTGGAAGGAAGTGTCGGGTAAGGACGCCGTCTTTGGCGCAGGGAGCCATGAGGAAATGCATCTTCTGGAAGTGAAAAACCTGCGCGTCGAGGTCGGTGGCAGGAAGATACTGAATGGCCTGGAGCTTTCGGTTGGCAAGGGCGCCGTCCATGCCATCATGGGACCGAACGGGTCCGGCAAATCGACATTGGCGCACGTGCTGGCGGGCAAGCCCGACTATGCGGTGACGCAAGGCGAGGTTCTGCTGAATGGCGGAGACCTTCTGAGTCTGGCCCCGGACGAGCGGGCAGCGAGGGGCCTGTTCCTTGCTTTTCAGTATCCCTTGGAGATTCCCGGGGTAGCCACAATGACTTTCCTGCGTACCGCGCTCAATGCGCAGCGCAAGAAACGCGGCGAGCCCGAGATTTCCACCCCCGATTTCCTGCGGCGCGTGCGCGAGGTCGCCGGCAAGCTTGGCATCGAGCAGGAGATGCTTCGGCGCTCGGTCAATGTGGGATTCTCCGGCGGCGAGAAGAAACGCAACGAGATCCTGCAGATGGCCGTTCTGCAGCCGAGGTTGTGCGTGCTGGACGAAACCGATTCTGGACTCGACATCGATGCGCTCAAGGTCGTGGCCGACGGGGTCAATCGGCTGCGGACATCCGAGCGCTCGTTCGTTGTCATCACGCACTACCAGCGCCTTCTCAATTACATCGTGCCGGATGTGGTGCATGTCCTCTCCAGGGGGCGCATCGTGAAGACCGGTGGCAAGGAGCTTGCCCTCGAGCTCGAGGCCGGCGGTTACGCCCAGTACCGGGACGAGGCGGCATGAGGTCGCAATGAATGCCGAGGTCCGCCCGCTCAGGACCGCTGCCGAATCCGCGCTGGCGGAATCCTTCGCGCTAGCGCGCGACCGTCTGCCCGGCGCGGACGGGGTCGCGGCGCTCAGGGACGAAGCGTTTCGCCGCTTCCAGGCCGAAGGCCTGCCGAGCCGGCGAGTCGAGGAGTGGAAGTACACCGATTTGCGCGCGCTGATGCGCGAGGCAAAGCCGCTTGCGCTGTTGCCCGATGCGGCGGCGAAGCGACGCGCGACGCAGAGCGGGCGGCCTCTCTCGATTGAGGCGCGCCGCATCGTGCTTGTCGACGGCAGCTTCGTGCCGGAGCTTTCCGACCTCGCGGACCTCGAGCCCGGGCTGGCCGTCCGCTCCATGGCTGCGGCGCTGGCCACCGGCGACCCGCAAGTCGTGGGCCGGATCGGAAAGGTTGTTCCAACTGCCGATCTGGCGGTTGCGCTCAACACCGCGTTCATGGGCGACGGCGTGCTGATCACGATTGCGCCGGGAGCGACCCTTGTACGCCCGCTGCAGCTTGCCTTCATCAACGGCGGCAGCGGGGCAGGGGCCGTGTTCATGCGCTCGCTTGCCATCATCGGACAAGGCGCGCGCGCAATGCTGGTCGAGAGCCATGAGGGCTCCGGCGATTTCCAGGTCAACACTGTCCTCGAGCTCGAGATCGACGATGCCTCCCATGTCGACTATGTCAAGATCACTCGCAGCGGCACCCTGCATGTATCGACCCTGATGGCGGCGGTCGGCGCGCGCGCCCGCTTCAACGCCTTCCTGTTCACGGCCGGTGGTCAGATCGTGCGCAACCAGCTGTTCCTGCAGCTCAAGGGGGAGGGGACGGTCGCCGGCATGCGCGGCGCCTCTCTGCTGCGTGGACGCCAGCACGTCGATACCACGCTCGTTGCCGACCACATCGCGCAGGGCTGCACCAGCCGCGAGATGTTCAAGTCCGCAGTGGACGAGGAAGCCCGCAGCGTCTTCCAGGGCAAGATCATCGTGCGGCCCAATGCACAGAAGACCGACGCGCGGATGGCGACCCACGCGCTCCTTCTTTCGGAAGCCGCCGAGGCGGATAACAAGCCGGAGCTCGAGATTTTCGCCGACGACGTGCAGTGCGGTCACGGTGCGACGGCAGGGGCCCTCAATGAGGAGCTGCTGTTCTACCTGCGCGCGCGCGGCGTCCCGGAGAAGGAAGCACAGGCGCTGCTCGTTCAGGCCTTCATTGGCGAGGCAGTGGAGGGCATCGAGCACGCCGGGCTGCGCGATGCCCTGATGGAGGAGGCGGTCGCATGGCTTGCCGCGCGCACATGATTGAGATTTCGCCGGCGAAACCGCGGGCGCGGCAGACGCGCAGTCGTGCCGGACAGCGAGGCAGCCCATGCACCCGGCGGTAAGCAATGGCGCCTATGACGTTGCCGCCATCCGCAAGGACTTTCCGATCCTTGCGCAGAAGGTTTACGGCAAGCCGCTCATCTATCTCGACAACGCCGCCTCGGCGCAAAAGCCGCAGGCCGTGCTCGATCGCATCGCGCATGCCTACACCGCCGAGTACGCCAACGTGCACCGCGGCCTCCACTATCTCGCCAATGCTGCCACCGAAGCCTACGAGAATGCGCGCGAGAAGGTGCGTGCTTTCGTCAACGCGGCGCGGCCGGAGGAGATCGTCTTCACGCGCAATGCCACCGAAGCGATCAACCTCGTCGCCTATACCTTCGGCCGCGAGCGCATCAGCGCGGGCGATGAGATCGTGCTCTCGATCATGGAGCACCATTCCAACATCGTGCCCTGGCATTTCCTGCGCGAGCGCCAGGGCGCGGTAATCAAATGGGCACCGGTCGATGACGAGGGCAATTTCCTGCTCGATGAGTTCGAGCGGCTGCTCACGTCGCGCACCAGAATGGTCGCAGTCACCCACATGTCGAACATGCTGGGCAGCGTGGTGCCGGTAAGGGAGGTGGTGCGGCTGGCGCACGCGCGCGGGATTCCGGTCCTGCTCGACGGCGCGCAGGCCGCCGTTCATGTCGATGTCGACGTGCAGGACCTCGATTGCGACTTCTATGCCATGACCGGCCACAAGCTCTATGGCCCGAGCGGCATTGGAGTGCTCTACGGCCGCTATGAGCATCTCGCGGCCATGCCACCGTTCAATGGCGGCGGCGAGATGATCCGGGAGGTGTTCGAGGACCGCATCATCTACGGTGAGCCGCCGCACAAGTTCGAGGCCGGCACGCCGCCCATCGTGCAAGCGATCGGGCTCGGAGCGGCCATCGATTACGTCAACTCCATCGGCAAGGCGCGCATCCGGGCGCACGAGGGAGCGCTGCTCGAGCATGCCACTTCACGCCTGCGCGAGATCAACTCGGTGCGTGTCTTCGGCACCGCTCCCGGCAAAGGGCCGATCATCTCGTTCGAGGTCAAGGGCGCCCACGCGCATGATGTCGCGACCATCATCGATCGTTCAGGTATTGCGGTGCGCGCCGGCACCCATTGCGTCATGCCGCTCCTCTCCCGCTTCGGCGTGACCGCGACCTGCCGGGCCTCGCTTGCGCTTTACAACACACGCGAGGAGATCGATGGCCTTGCGCATGCCTTGATCAAGGCACAGGAATTCTTCGCATGACCGAAGACGCGAGCAAGCCATCGCAAGCGGCCGAGCCGCCGGGACCGGCATCCGGCGCGGCCCCTTCGCCCGCGGCGGCGACCCCGCCCGCGACCGGATCGGTATTGGCCGAGGGGGAGCTCGCGCGTCTGACCGACGAGATCATCGCCGCGCTCAAGACGGTGTACGATCCGGAAATCCCCGCCGACATCTATGAGCTCGGCCTTATCTACCGCATCGACATTGCCGACGATCGAACGGTGGCGATCGACATGACGCTGACCACGCCCAATTGCCCCTCGGCGGAGGAATTGCCCGGGATGGTGGAGAACGCAGTGGCGAGCGTTCCCGGGGTGGGCCAGGCCAAGGTCGACATCGTGTGGGATCCGCCATGGGATCCGAGTCGTATGTCGGACGAGGCGCGCGCGGTGCTCAATATGTGGTGAGTGCGTGCTCTATGGAGCGGACTTTCGATGCGGAGAATCGTGTCTATCTTAGCTGTGTGACATTGCGCGTCAGGACCGCGGTCCCGCGCAGGAGGAGATGAAGATGGCCAGTTTACGGCCGAGACCCCAGGTCATCCGGCTCACCGATGCCGCTGCCGAGCGCATCAAGTATGTGATGGCGAATGCGGCCGCACCGGTCGTGGGCGTGCGTGTCGGCGTGAGGAACGGCGGCTGCGCCGGCATGTCCTACACCATGGAATATGCCGAGCGCATCGACAAGGCCGACGAGGTGGTCGAGGACAAGGGCGTGCGCGTGCTCATCGACCCAAAAGCGGTGTTGTTCCTCCTCGGCACCGAGATGGACTACAAGACCGACAAGCTCTCGGCGCAGTTCGTATTCAACAATCCCAATCAGACCTCGGCCTGCGGCTGCGGGGAATCGGTGCAGCTCAAGCCCGCCGCGTCTTGACTGACTGGGCCTTACATCCCGCGTAATTTGGCTCTGTGGTCAGACCCGCAGACTGGGGCTGGTGCCACAGAATGACCGCCACGCTTGAGGCTTTTGCCCGGCTTGTCCGGTGGCTATTATGCCCGGCCCCGGGGATCGATCATGCGCGGCTATTCCGCCATCGGCCTGGCACTCCTGCTTTGCGCCTGTGCGTCATCGCAGGAGCCTGTGCCCATGCCGCCCCCCGTGATCTGCGTCGTGGGTGCCGACTGCGACGCCAAATGGAAGCGCGCGGCCACCTGGCTTGAAGCCAACTCCAGCCTGAAGATCAAGCTGCGCACGCCGACGGTCATTCAGACCACCGACCCCGCAGGGTCCGAGCGCACACCCGCCTTTACCGTGACGAAGGTTGCCCGTGGCGACGGACGCTATGAGATCGCGTTTAACGGTGGCTGCGCGGAGGCCGCGCGCTGCTCGCCGAGCATTGCCGAATCGCGCGCCCGCTTTGCCGCGTTTGTCATGGGCGAGGAGCCGCCACCGCCCGCTCGAAATTAACGAGATTACAAAGCCTAGATTGTTGGCTTCATCCGGACCGGCCGCAGCAGGAAGGCGGGAAGATGGCCCCCCTCGGCGCGGGCAGTTGAGCGCGCGACCGCCTTGTGCGCCGGTTTGTGCTGCGGCCCGCCCGCCTCGCCAGTGTGCTTCGTGCGCCGTGCACGCGCCTCGTCGAGGCGGGTGACAGGAGCAGCCTCCGACCGTGGTGCCTTGCGCGATGATCTCCCGCGCCGGCGTGGGCGCTCGGCATTGATGTGAGGCGCTTCCGCAGCGGGATGCTCCTCCCCTGCCGCGCGCGGCGGCCCGTCCATCCATGGAATGGTCTGCCCGATCAGCTTCACGATTGCGGCAACGTTCTTCTGGTCCGAAGGTGCGACCACGCTGATGGCGGTGCCGCTGCGTCCGGCGCGCCCGGTGCGGCCGATACGATGAACGTAGTCATCGGCGTGATATGGCACATCGAAGTTGAAGATGTGGCTCACGGCCGGAATATCGAGCCCGCGGGCGGCAACGTCGGAGGCGACCAGCAGCTTTACCTCGCCGCGGCGAAATGAATCGAGCGCGGCGGTTCGTGAGGACTGGTCCATGTCGCCGTGCAGCGCAATCGCCGAGAAGCCGTGCCGCACCAGCGAGCGGTGCAGCGCCGCGACCTCGCGCTTGCGGTTGCAGAAGATGATGGCGTTGGTGAGTCCCTCGGCCGAGCGGATGAGCGCGCGCAGCGTGGCGCGCTTCTCGTGCGGCTCACGGCCGGTGCGCGCGAGCAGCTGCGTCGTGGTGGCGAGCGTGGTTGCCGGCCGCGCCACCTCGACCTTGACCGGGTTGTGCAGGAACTGCTCGGTGATGCGTCTGATCTCGGGCGGCATGGTGGCGGTGAAGAACAGGGTTTGCCGCGTGAACGGCACCAGCTTGCAGATGCGCTCGATGTCCGGGATGAATCCCATGTCGAGCATGCGGTCGGCTTCGTCGATGACGAGCAGCTCGACCCCGGTAAGGAGGAGCCGGCCGCGCTCGAAATGATCAAGCAGGCGCCCCGGCGTGGCGATGAGTACGTCGACGCCGCGCGTGAGCTTCGCATCCTGGTCGTCGAACGAAACCCCACCGATGAGTAGCGCGACCGAAAGCTTCTGCCCGGCGCCGTATTTCGCGAAGCTCTCCTCGACCTGTGCGGCAAGCTCGCGCGTGGGCTCGAGAATGAGGGTGCGCGGCATGCGCGCCCGCGCGCGGCCGTGCTCGAGCATGGTAACCATCGGCAGTGTGAAGGCCGCCGTTTTGCCGGTGCCGGTCTGGGCGATGCCGAGCACGTCGCGGCGAGCGAGGACGTGCGGGATGGCCTGCTCTTGGATGGGGGTGGGGGCGGAGTAGCCGGCCGCCTCGACGGCGGCGAGAACCTTGGCCGAAAGGCCGAGCTTGGAAAAAGCCATGTAACCTCGAATCGGGACAGCTCCAGCTTGCCCGCGCCGGGTGACGAAACAATGACCAATTTTGCGCGGGGAGAGCCGGCGGCCGCTGGTCAACGGTCAAGCCGTTTCAAGTGCAACATAGTGTCGGGGGGGCGAAAGTCAATCCTGCTGCACTGCAACAAGTTTAATTACCACTTGATTTTTTCCGGTTATGACGCTGCAAGAGCGCGTCAAACTTCGCCCCACCTCCCCTGAAGGGGAAGGTCTGCCCCGGTCCGTAACCCGTGTAAGCGCGCATGCCCAAGCGCGTGCTGTGACGGGCGGCGCGCCGCTTCTCCCGGTCCCCGCATTTCGCTCCGCTCAATGCGGGCTACGAAGAGTATAAACCGCCAATGACATCCGTGCTCGATCTCATCGGCGCAACGCCGCTCGTCGAGATGACCCGCATCGACTGCTCGCCGTGCCGGCTGTTCCTCAAGCTCGAAAGCGCCAACCCCTCAGGCTCGCTCAAGGACCGTCCTGCGCGCGCCATGATCGAGGCGGCCGAAGCGGACGGCAGGCTGAAAGCGGGGGGCACCATTGTCGAGGCGACCGCCGGCAATACCGGGCTCGGGCTTGCGCTGGTGGGCGGCCGCAAGGGATATCGCACGCTGCTCGTGGTGCCGGACAAAATGGCGCGCGAGAAGGTGCTGCACGCCAAAGCCATGGGCGCCGAGGTCGTGATCACGCGCTCCGACGTCGGCAAAGGTCACCCGGACTATTATCAGGATCTCGCGGAGGCGATCGCGGCCCGCACCCCGGGCGCGTTCTTCATCAACCAGTTTGCCAATCCTGCCAACCCAGGCGCGCACCAGGCGACCACGGGCCCCGAAATCCTGCGCCAGATGGAAGGACGCGTCGATGCGGTGGTCGTGGGGGTCGGCTCCGGCGGCACGCTCACAGGCATTGGCCGCTTCATGCAGGGAGCCTCACCGGCAACCGAGATGATCCTCGCGGATCCGGTGGGCTCGGTGCTCGCGCCGCTGATTGAGACGGGCCGCATTACCGAGGCGGGCAGCTGGGCGGTGGAGGGCATTGGGGAGGACTTCGTGCCCGCCAATGCCGACCTCTCGCTGGTCCGGCGCGCCTACGCCATCGCCGATGCCGAGAGCTTCTCGATGGCCCGCGAGCTCCTGTTGCGCGAAGGCGTGCTCGCGGGCTCCTCGTCCGGCACGCTGCTCGCGGCGGCGCTGCGCTATTGCCGCATCCAGGACGAGCCGAAGCGCGTGGTCTCGCTGGTGTGCGATTCCGGCGCCAAATACCTCTCCAAGGTGTTCAACCCCGCCTATCTCGCGCAGGAAGGCTGGACGCATCAGCAACGTCACGGGACCGTCCGTGATGTCGTGGTGCACAGCACCCGCGAGGGCACCGAGATCGTCGTGCGCCCGCAGGACAATCTGCGCACCGTGTTTGCGCGCATGCGCTCGGCCGATGTCTCGCAGCTTCCGGTGGTGGACGAGGCGGGCCGCGTGGTGGGCCTGATCGATGAGAGCGATGTGCTCGGCGCGCTGCTCACCGACCCCGATTCGGCGAAGGCCTTCGCCCGCCCGGTCAAGGATGTGATGGTGGCACGGCTCGAGACCATCTCGGCTGACGCGCCGGTTGCCGAGCTCGTGCCGCTGTTCCGCAAGGACTATGTCGCCATTGTCATGGACGGCGATCAATTCCTCGGCCTCGCCACCCGCCTCGATCTCATCAATTATTTCCGCCTTGGGCCCGTAGGACCGTAGCCCGGATAAGCGCGACCACGTCGCGAAGGCCTGCCGCTCCCGCGCGCGCTTATCCGGGGTTCCCGCATTTCGCTACGCTCAATGCGGGCTATAGGCTCCGTCATAACTCGCCTGAAAGGAAAGGTATAACGGCCCTTTCGCGCCGCCTCTGAAGGAGCCTCCAAGTGACCCAATCGAACCGGCTCGGTTTTGCCACCCGGTGCGTGCATGCCGGGCAGGCGCCCGATCCCGCGACCGGCGCAGTGATGATGCCGATCTACACCACCTCGACCTACGTCCAGCAGTCGCCCGGCGTGCACAAGGGCTACGACTATGCGCGCACCAAGAATCCCACCCGCATGGCCTTCGAGCGCTGCATCGCCGACCTCGAAGGCGGCACTGCGGCATTCGCGTTTGCCTCGGGGCTGGCCGCGATCTCGACCACGCTCGAATGCCTCGATGCCGGCTCGCATGTCGTCGCGGTTGACGACCTCTACGGCGGCTCGCGCCGGCTGTTCGAGCGCGTGCGCCGGCGCTCGGCCGGCCTGCATTTTACTTACCTCGACCTCACCGATCCCGCCGCGCTCGAGCACGCGATCCGCCCGACCACGCGCCTGATCTGGATCGAGTCGCCGACCAACCCGCTCCTGAAGCTGGTTGACCTCGAAGCGGTGGCGGCACTGGCGAAGGCGCGCGGCATCTGGGCCGCTGCCGACAACACCTTCGCGAGCCCTTGGGTGCAACGTCCGCTGGAGGCGGGCTTTGATCTCGTCATCCACTCCACCACCAAATATCTCAACGGCCATTCCGACATGGTGGGCGGCGTCGCCGTGGTCGGCGACAACGAGACGCTGCGCGAGCGGCTCACATTCCTGCAGAACGCGGTCGGTGCCATTCAGGGGCCGTTCGATTCATTCCTTGCGCTGCGCGGCCTCAAGACGCTCGCGTTGCGCATGGCGCGCCATTGCGGCTCGGCGCTTGCGGTCGCGCAATGGCTGGAGCGCCATCCGAAGGTGCGCCGCGTCTGGTATCCGGGACTCGCGAGCCATCCCCAGCACGCGCTGGCGCAGCGGCAGATGCATGCCTTCGGCGGCATGATCTCCGCCGAGCTCGACGGCAGCCGCGACGATGCCGTGCGCTTTCTCGAGCGCTGCCGTTTGTTTGCGCTTGCCGAGAGCCTGGGCGGGGTAGAGAGCCTGGTCGAGCATCCGGCGCTGATGACACATGCCTCGGTCGCCCCCGACGTGCGCGCTGCCCTCGGCATCAGCGACACGCTGGTACGGCTCTCGGTCGGCATTGAGGATGCCGACGATCTCATCGCCGACCTTGAGCAGGCCTTGGGGTAGGGGCCGAGCAGCGGCGGCAGGGCGGGTCACAGTGACGGGGGCGGGGGTGTATGTGCACCGGCCGTTCCAATGTAGGGGCGGGTTTTAAACCCGCTCTCTGGCAATCCCGCGCGCAAAATCCGGCGCCGGACTATTCGGCCGCCATTTCGCACCGCGGTTGCCGGGCCCGTCCTTCTCGGCCGCGATCGCCATTTCGGCGGTGGGCTGTTTGTCCCGGCCGAATAACGCCGCTTGGCCTCCTCCGATATTGCTTGCACGAGCAGTCCCGCCATGCCCATCTCGGGTGCCGAGAACGGCATCGCGAGCACCAAGGCACCGATACCCTTGCCTTGGTGGCGCGCGAGTGACATCGAATTTTTTGACGAGGCGTTACGTTTTCACGGGTTACAACACTGCCGCCTAGATGCTTGCACGAATGCCCTCCCGCACCTCACTCCTCACCTCCTTCGCCGCTCGCTACATCTGGTGGCGCGACGAGGCGCCGCCCTCGGAGGACCGCATCATTGCGCAAGTGATGAGCATCGGCACCTGGGACGATATTCGCCGCCTCGAGGGCGCTTACAGCGCCGACGAGCTGCGCAAGGTGATGCTGCGCGCGCAGCCCGGCTGGATCAGCGCGCCGTCGTGGGAGCTTTGGCGGGGACGGTTGCGAGCGGCCGGCGGAAGGGGAATTCCTGGGGAACCGCCCCGCAGGTCGTTCTATGCCGAGATGCTTTGAGCCGCGGCTTGACATACTTCCTGCCGCGCAGCGGGAACTCTGGCCGCAGTTGTGGCCGGCGGCGCGATTATCCTTTGTGCTTTACGGAGGCA
>Ga0306920_100011064_pt1 | contig 12148 bp, 17 predicted proteins | sample flu12Cox44000170_FD_204666 | JGI IMG/M metagenome (GOLD analysis project Ga0306920, IMG submission 204666) | Lab enrichment of tropical soil microbial communities from Luquillo Experimental Forest, Puerto Rico - flux4day.12C.oxic.44.000.170 (v2)... | ecosystem: Environmental > Terrestrial >...
ATCCACATCTGCTCTTGCCGCTGTCTTCGTCGCCTTGTTCCCATTCCCATCAGCAGCTCTCCGAAAATCTGCTTCGCATTGTACAGAGATTTCAGGCGCTGTGAAGTTACTCTAGGTTACAAACATCGACTTTCACCACAGGCTGCTAGGTTTTATAGATGCCGCCAAGTTTCTGATGGCAGTTTGAACGGCTGGTCTTGACACATATTCTTCGAGTTGGGCACAGGCTTGTTGCCAATATACCTCGGAATCTGTGATGCCCAGCCTCTGACAGAAAGCGGTGAAAAGATTGCGGTCTTCTTCATCTCCCGGCCCGAAGCCGCCGGAAAGCTTTCGGGTGGCAACTCCTCCAGCGGCATAAATTTGTGCGGCGAGCTGAAATTGTGTTTGCACATCCAAGGACGCTTTTGCTCGTACATCCGTAGGAAGTTTCACGCTCGCAGTGTAGCCGCTGAATTTATCACCGCCGTCATGGGTTATGTAAGAGGGGATGAATGTGATTTCGGTGGAGGGGTCGCACAGTTGACTTATCAACAGTACGTGAGCGGCCTCGTGAATGCAGACCGAATCAACGAAGCCGGGGACGCCAAGGTCCCTTTGCATTCCGTGGAGGATTCGCAAGAACTCCGGGTGCGTTCGAAGGGACTGAGGCACTTGGTCGACGTTGATGTTCACCGCTTCTCCTTCTTAATGAATTCGTCGATGGCTCAGCGAATGAGATAGGACACCGTTCAATTTTTTCACAATATTCAAGCGCAAGGAGTAAACATTCATGATGGATGATGCGAAAACAAACAACGTCGGTCCAAGCGCTGCCATTAGCGCCCCGTAAACTTCCGCCACGAGGCACCGCTGAACGACATGAGTGTCACCGTAAGGCCACGGCCGACGGCGGCAGTTGACGAATCAACTACCGAGGCTGAGGGGGACGTTTACAGCTGCGGCGACCCCGGCGACGTCTACGTCAACATTTCTGGCGGTGCAGGCCAGACTTTGTGGGTGAAAGAGTCCGGCATCGGCACGAACACCGGATGGGCTGCGAAGTAGCACAAGACAGGGCAACTGACCTCGGGTTGGGCCGGGTTGGTTGCCCACTTCATTTTCGGGTCCCAAAGAGCGGAAAAAGCACAACCTGTAGTGGTCTCGACTTCATCTACTGCTGAACGGCCGTCGTCTTCCTGGATTTGGGTCGTATTCAGCCGTACTAAAGGCGTTCCGACAAGCACCGCAATGATAAGTGCCCGTCGTGGCTCCCGCAATTAGGTGAATGACCTTGTCTTTGTCGTCATAGCACACAGGACAGTACGGCCCCTCTCGCTCACCATTCTTGCGTCTCCAATAGACGGACTCCTCAAAAACCATTTCTTCCTGCTCTTTAACGTGAGAGACGCTAGTGGGGCGGACTGGTTTTGCCAGTTCTTTCACGGCTCTGACTTCCTTCATGTAAGAAGCCGCACTTTGGGGCGAGACGTTCAACTCAGCCCCGATGTTTTCAACAAGCTGAATCAGCTGGGCCTCGGTTTCACAGGACAGCGCATTCAAAACACTGTGAGGGCCGTGCATTTCTTCGGGCTTAATCCCGGCCAAGAGAGGAACCATAAACAATTCGGCACCCCATCTTGCCCCTAACTCAAACAAAACATACGTGGACGACAGACTGTTAGGTGTCAGCAATCCAATGAGCACTTTTGCGCTCCTAATTTCCTTTCGGAGTTTGTCGCCTGTATTCACTCCCGCTGGAAGCCTATATCCATCGACGCTGCTGCACCTAATCTGACTCGCAAGAAGGCCAAGTCCTGAGCGCAGCAAATTAATCAGAGCCTCAGCAAGTGGAGCATCCTTGCTGCTGTGAGAAATCAAAACCAAAATGCTCTCTTTTCCAGGAGAGCCGACGTTAGCTGCGTCTGAATTTAGGGTTGTTGTGCGCTCTGTCTCAGCGACCGCCTGTTTTCCCGCCGTCGACGGGATTTGCGCAGGCTCGGATGGACCAGAGGAATCAACCCCCGAGGGCGTCGCCGACAAGTCAAATCCATCTCGCCTGAGCGACTCTCTAAGCCGATTAATTGAAGTTTGGTCGTGGCCCTGGCGCAGAGCCAGAGCCAACAGCTGCCTGAGCGTGTGCTCACAGGATGATGCTGATAAAGCATCTGAAAAGTGTTGATTCTGCGGACCGAATTTCCCCAAAAATAGGTCGGGGATGATATCCCCCCATCGGAAATCATAAGTAGCAGCTATGTCAATAACCCTCGGAGGAAAACCGAAATCAAATAATTTGTCCTTCCAAAATCTCCTGATTTCGTACGGGATGATAGCGTCGTCTGGTTGCATCCCCTCTAGAATCCGTCGTAGCAAACCCAGTGTGGGTTGCGAGAATTCGGCCATATGGGTCCTTTCAGTTGAACGCAAAGCCCTTACCACTAATTCTAAACCACCTTTGATATCGACTCTTTAGCCGGAACTTGGCTTCCGCCTTCACGTTGGACCCGGACCCTGAATCTGCCCCTACGCAGAAGTTTTAAGGCAGCGGTTTGATTTTAGCCAGCGGGTAGAACGACTTCAATGCGGCTGTACCATGGTGGGCTGTTGTAGTTCATCATGAACAGGAAGTGGAATCCCTCCTTGGCTCGAAACAAGACCTGCTGGTCGGCCACAGACATAGCCTCTTCAAAAGTGCGGAAATGCTGAGGTTCATTTGGATGCAACGTCTCAACCTTGTGGTGATAAGTTTTCGTCGCTTCCTCGTAATAGCCGTGTATTTCTCGAACAACCCAACAACGTGAGCCTAGGACACTAGGGACAGGCTCGATGAGGATTTCGTATGCCTCGGAGACGCCGTACTCGGGATTAGGAGTTCGGTAAACGGTTTTGGGAAACGGCGGGTTGGGGATTCCGTAGCGGTTGGCCATTTGCTGAGTATAGCATCCTGTGCCAAGCCGCCCCGTGCTGACGGAGTTGCGATGAAATCTTACTTGTTGCCTTGCAGCATGGGTGAGTCGGCAGGCTTATCTGAGAAATAGACCATTGCCACTGAGCTGCGGGGAACAAAGATGGCTTTGGATTCCTTCGGCCCCACGATGTAGAAGCCTTCATCGGACTCTTCGACCAGTTGCGCCTGCACAGCCTTGTTTGGGCCGAGCAAGGAATCCTTCGTGAAGTAAACGGTCACGTTGGCAGGTGTCCCGCCACCCCACGATGCTTTCAAATGCGGATACACGTATTGCGAGAATACGAGCAATGCGCCAAGCAGTACTCCCATCGGTTTCGCCCAACCTCCGAAAGAGCCGAGATTTTCACGATTTCGTGATTTGAACTCGGTGAGCGCAAAGAATGAAACGCCAAAGTACCACAAAGCCAGACACAAGGTATCAAATTCGTGTTTGAAGAATGAGACCAGTGGGTTCACTAGGTACAGCAACGTCAAGAGAACCGAGGCAGTAATCAAAGCCCACTCTGGAAGTTTGAAGGAAGCGGGAGCTGTCACTGCGACCAAAGACACCCAGAGCAGGGTCACAGCTATCCAGCCCCAAGTCGGTAAGTGAAGGAATGAACGTGAACCCGTCGTATAGTCAAACAGCAGATTACCGAGCAAGACGCTTAGACCGACGCATGCAATCCAAATATTGGCTGCGTTTTTTCCTATCTTCCGCCACGAATCAAGCCGAAACGTCAAGGCAATCGAAATCGGAATGGCTGTGAAAAAGAAAAACCACGCACCCGCAGCAAGAATCCGTGGGCGGAACGGGTTTGTGCCGACGAACCCAAATTGAGAATGGTAGATTGAGACCGTCAAGAATCCGCTGGCATACAAAGCGATGGCGATGCCAGCGACAGCTTTCGAAAAAGTCTCAGCCCACGGGGCTGCAGCCGCCAGAAGCTCTCGTTTAGGTTGGGTTGGTTGCTGTTCGGGCTCGGCCATTGAGAGGAGTTTAGTCCGGTCTGGATGACACCGTCCAGTTCCATGACCGCCATTTTTGCAATTACAACCTGCTCATGAGGTAGGAACAGAGTGGTCGGAAAGGAAGGCCCGTCATGTGCTGGGCGTGATGGCTACGTAAATCGAATACGAGAACCCGAGGCGCTGAAAAGCAGTGATAGCTAGTTTTTGTCCTGCACTTTGTCCAGCACAGCCAGCACCTTGTAGGTCTCCGACTGCGTCTTCTTCCCATCCAGGCTTACTGCCCATATCAGTTTAGCCTTGTCGCCCTTAAACTCGGCCGTGATGTTGTCCACCAAGGGCATCCGGCAATCCCGACGATTTATGTAGTCACCTTTAAGTGCGTATTTGCTTTCGCAGTTGACGACCGCTGCCCGGCCATCAGGCAGCAGAAGCGTAAATGTTGCTCCACGCACATGATACGAAACTTGATGGGCGGGCGTACTCGTACCAGTCGTCGTGGTTGTCCCGTTGCAATTAGTGCTATCACCGCTGGTGTTGCAGTTCACATTTGAGTTGGCCTGCGAAGTGAAATGCGTGGGTACCACATACGTATATTCTGTTTCATTATCCTGTCGATCGACTATCTTTACTTCGAGTTTCTGTGCCCACGCACACGCAGAGCCGACAGCGCAGGCCATCGTAAGGCCCGAGATTGCTAGTCTTTTCATTGTGGTCTCCTCGAAGGGTAGGAACTTTGAACGAGATTCTACCACGCAGCCCCGATACATCCGTGCAAAATCAGCGGCTTCTTGCTTTGTGCTGCACTACCCGTTGAGTGTGATGCTCCCGTCGGGGGCGTGATATGCTCAGGGCAAAGCCTCATGATGGAGGAGGAAATTATGCGAGCTGTCAGATTGTTGGGACTGGGTTTTCTTTGCCTTGCCACTTCACCACTTCTCAGGGCGCAAGCCGGGCACCTCACAGCAACGGAGGCAAAAAACCATGTAGGTGAACGGGCCACGGTCTGTGGTCAAGTTGTGAGCACTCACTATGCAGCTCGAACCAAGGGCGGTCCCACCTTTTTGAACCTTGACGAGCCATACCCAAGACAGATTTTTACGATTCTGATTTGGGGCAGTGACCGGGCTAAATTTGGTGACCCTGAATCTAAGTACGGAAACAAAAAGGTGTGCGTGGCGGGCTTAATCAAGGATTACAGGGGCGTTCCTGAGGTCGTCGCTGAACAACCTGGCCAGATTGAAATCCAGAAATAAACTGGTTATCAGTACTCACGGTCGGACATCACGCAAAATCAACTCTATTCGGGTCGTGGTTTTCCTGGACCAAACTAACGGCAGCTGCTCCAGCCCGGTGAGAGTTAACAGGGATGGATCAGATTTCTTCATTTCTTGCAGCAACTTTTTGCAATCCTTCTTGTCACCAGTGTAATAGGCTGCAATCGCAAATCCCCAAAACAGGTCAGTGGTTTGGATTCGAGTGAGATCGTTCCATGTGTCTTTTACCAAATTATAGGCAGCTCCGAACTCTTGCAAGGCCAGCTCAAATTGGTCAGCATCGAGCGCAGCCCACGCTAGGTTGGAATGAGCAGTATGACTTTTCGGATTTGCGGCGGCGCTCTTGGAGCAATTATCGACGGCCTCGGCGCTCTTCCCGATGCCATAGTAATAGAGACAGGCAGACGCCAACTGATCAGACCCACCGGGAGTGATCTCAGCTAGGCGAGAATAGTAACGCCCAGCGGCTACCTCGTCATGGCCGATAAGAGCAAGGAACATTCCTTGGTCCAGTAACCTTGGATTAGTGGGATAAATTGCCAACGCTCCTTCCGTTTCCTCACGTGCCAGCCCAATCTGGCCAGTTTGAACGTATGCGTATGAAAGAAGATTGCTAGCGACAGGATCAGGGAAAAAGTCCTCTTTTGCACTTTTCAGCATCGAACTGGCGTCGTCGTACTTCTTTTGTTGCATCAGACTGAGCGCATTTGCAATCTTGACCCAATATGAGTCGCTCTTTACTGCGACGAGCTTGCTTTGAATGTCCTTCCACGAGTAACCGCTTTTTGATCTGCCCCAGTAGACATTTCCGGCGATAACCTCCATTGAAACATGCTCCGAAGGGTCTTTTCCCAACGCCTTCATCGCCTGAGTTTCCGCTTTTGAGTAACTTTGTTGAGCATAGTAAATCTCCGCTAGGATACCGAGGTTTTCCGCCGACGGATTAGCCTCCATCGCCAGTTCTTGGAAGTGACCTGCCTCATCATATCGCCCAGCAAAAAATAACCCTATTGCATAAAAGACCTTGGAGCTGACATCGCTTGAGTCGCCTTCTACTGCCGTCTTGAGATGTTCAATAGCAGGTTGTAATTGCCCTTCGAAAAGATCGATTTCACCCAGCATTCGGTTCAGGGTTGGGTCTTGCGGCGATTTCTGCACAAGCGGTTTCAACCGATTGCGGGCGGTAGTGTAATCCTTTTGAGCAATCAACTTGCTTATGGCATCTACTTCGGATGTGTCTTTGGTCGTGGTGGCGGATTCACGTTTGGCGTTTCCAGGCAAGGAAGAGATTGGGAGGACAAGCGTGGACGCTGACCGCATGATTCTTGTGACATCACCGATTCCAACCGAAAAATAAATGCCCGGAGAATCATTAAGCGCTGAAGTCGTCACACCTATAACTCTGCCGTCCCTGTCGAAGAGGGGACCGCCGCTCGAACCTGGTGCGATAGCCGCAGTTGTTTGAAGCAAGAACTGATCCTCGATGCTTCTGAAGCCACTGACGATGCCATTGGTGATGCTGAGGTCCAAACCCAGAGGAGCACCGATTGCATACACCTCGTCTCCTTGTTTCAGCGACAGCTCATCACCCCTTTTGAGAGGTACACGATTTCCAGTTTTGACCGAGACGATTGCGATGTCCCTAGTTAGTTGGGTTATCAGCCAAGAACCCGTCCACCACTTCAGTATCGCCATCGGCAAAAAGCACAGCGGCGCTCATCGAGCCAGCCAGCACGTGATGATTGGTGACCACCTTATTAGGTGCAATTATGAATCCCGACCCCTGCCCTAAAGGTTTGTTATCTTTGTCCAGCGGGAACACAACCACGACAGAGGAGTGGCAGCGTTCGTAAATCAAGCTGGCGGGGCTCTGCGATTTGGTCTGCGCCTGTGCAGCCACGCCCAAAATGAGTAGAACCGCCAATGGCAGGAATAGGTGGGCAACGCCCGTATTGGATAATGAATAGGCTGGATCGGCTTGGCAGCTATAGCGATTTTCGAACGAGGAAGCCTGCGCTTTTGATGTCTCGAGAAAAACAATCATTGCCGTTTCTCGAATCGAGGATTTCGATCACCGTTAATTCAACAATAGCATACTTTTAGCAATCTCCCTGTGGTGTAGACGCAGTGGTTTCCTGAGGGCAAATGGTTTGCCGATGAAGCATAAGCCCTAGAGCCAGCCCGGTTCCTCCGACTTCTAAGGGCCGAGGCTCCGCCTTCACTTCCAAAGCCCTGTAGCTGCTCGGAATCTTGCGCTGGCGAATAGGAAGCCGACGCTATGAGTGATTGACGTAAGGTCCGTTCCGGCGATTACATCGTGTGTCACAAGTTCGTCTATCCCCTTCTTTGTAGCGACTGTGACTACGCTGCTGGCGACGTAATACCATTTCCCCGTGGCGCTGTTGGGGAGTTTGGCGGCCACGATAACAATACCGATGTAGTCGTCTTGATAGTCGAGAGGAACAATTTTGATTCCTTCCTGCTTCTTAATCTCCACCACGATCAGCGATTCGAGCGTTTTTAGTTCGCTTGGCGTAAGGTCCTTTGCAGATTGCGTCCACATTCCTTGACTCACACCTCCGCCTTCGGCTTCGACTTTCACGCCAATCGGAATGACCTTCGTTTGTCCTTGAATTGTTCCAACGCAAGTGACCAACAAAATCATCATCAGGATGGATTTCCTCATGGTTGCCTCCGTGTATTCCTGTTGGTAGGGCGAATCAATGCGAAACCGACCCGCCCTGTCCAGTGGCAACGATGCATATTCTCGTTGCGGCTTCGACCGCATCCTTGAGGGGACCCTCGCTGAACCGTTTCTCATTCAATCGCTTCTTCGCATTGTTGTCGATAATCTGCCATTCAGAGTTGGAATAATCGATATCGCCTCCGTCGATTCCAACGTTGAATGAAAGACTCCAACCGTCTTCATAGGCTTTCAAATTTTGCTTGCCAAGCGGCTCGTAGCTTACCGCTACATCTCTGCAAGCGGGACTTTGCAAAACGGCTGATGAGAACCTGAGCTTTAACTCTTCGGCAATCTGCTCAGGAGTCTTGAAGCATGCGACACCGTAGTTTTGCTTATACAGTTCGCATGCATTCATTGCGTAGTCACGATTCCACGCTGTGTCGAGAAAAACGGTCGGTTTCTGTTTGCGGCACCCTGACAAGCTGCCAGCCAGGCCAGCAACCAGCACACACGCAGCGATTCGGCGGAGCCTCATCCCCTTGAGCGTACAGCGAAAGCCATTTGGCTGTCTCCCCAGCAACCAGCGAGGAGACGGAAGAACAAGCAAACCAAAAGCCTGCGACGTAGCTACTCGTTTTTCGCCTTTGGCTTTGCTCGGCGTCAGGGGGCCGACCACAGCACCTTCTTGTCTTTGCCGAATAGCACAAGCGATGCCGCTGGCGTCTGCTCCTTCTTTCCGGTCTTCGTTTGAACGAGGTTGGAACTGCCGAGAACACTCGAATAACCCTCATTGTCTTCGATCGTCAGGCTCGGCCCCTCACCACCTTCATTTCCCAGTAGGATGTTAAACTTTCCGGAACTACCGTCTAGTAAGAACGCCTCTGGAGTGAGACTAGCAGTCCCTTTGCCGGTGCCACGTCCCATTATCAGAAACGGGCCGCCCTTTGCGTCGGCGCCGAGTATTACATCTGGTTTTACACTTAGGGAACTGAATTGAAGTTCTGCTTGGCCGTGAGTGATGTCAAGGCTTGCACGCAAATTACCAGAATTATCCACGAGACGAAACTCGTTCGCCTCGACAACTTTGTTCGTCTTGGCTTGACCGCTGACGAAGAGGACCGAGGCGAAGACGATTGCGACGATTCCGATCTTCTTCGTCCGGCGATTTTCTCTTTCCAGCTTTTCCAGTCTGGCGTTGATGTCCATGCCATCCTCCGCAAATTCTCTTATTCGCATCTGTCTAGAATGCTGAGGGCTTCCCACCGCAAAGCACTATTGCGTGATGGAGAGCCTTGGCAAAACGGTCGGCATCCTCGGCGCTGCGAAATAGTATCTCCACCCAACTCTGTTGGGTTTGCTTACTTAGGCTGTCGTAAGCCACCACCTTTTTTAGGCCGTTAGTGGTTTCGGCCTTTACCATAAACACGCTTCGTGGGGCTGATCGTGCGACTTCCACATAGACCGAAGTAGCAGTGTTTGGGTCTAGGTCTTTGAAAGAAAAACTCACACTTGTGCCGATTTCGTCTGAGAAAGTTATGACAGCAGAGCAGTCCTTACCTTCAAAAGTTAGTCCATCAAACCCTTGGTCGGCAACGAAATCGTGCATCCACCTTTGAGTTTCTTGAAGACTTTGGTTCGCCTGCCGTTGCTTTCGCTGCTCTCGCATGAGTTTCTTGGAGACTTCGTTCCCCTGGCGTTGTTTCGGTGTGGCTTGAGTTTCTTGAAGACTTGGTTCGCTTGCCGTTGCTTTCGGTTTGTTGCCGCATCCGGCCAGCACCACGGCGGTTGCTACAACAAGGGTGAACTTCCATCGCATGGCGGGAGTTTATCCCGTGGAACTTCGAAAAAGAAGGGTCGCCGAGGGCTAAGGATGGCGCATTCCGGGTCGAACAATCCAAATTCCGATTACAACTGAAATGAAGAGCGCAGCCCAAATGATTGGGCTGTGTATGAGCGATCGGAGATTGAATGCGATTTTGTAATAATGAGAACCTGCTTGCGCTATTCGATACTTTGTGATGCCCACACGAATCAAGAACCATGAGATTCCGCCCACGATGAAGATGACGACGCCGAGCAGAATGCCTTTCACAATCCACATTTTCCGCTCCCGAAGATTCCTTCATCCGCATGGCGGGAGTCTATCCTGAGGAATCTCGAATAAGAAGGGCCGCCCCGGTTCGAGCTAATCTTGATTTGCATAGGGTGGCCTCCAGTTGTGTTCTATTTTCCAACGTTCAAGTTGTTCACGTATCTCCTGCAAGAGACGCTGCGCAGCCCGGCCTAATGGTCGTGGTTTCTTTGCCGGGCTGAGGGGAGCGTCGAACCAAATGACCATGCCGAGCTTTTCGAAGCTTTCGATAACTTCGCCAGCATTTCCGAAAGCAAATTGATCCTCGGTCGAGCCGATATATTTCATCGCCCACCGCTTTGCCTTTGCGCTGACGAATTTGATCGAAGCACAGCCTAGAGATTCCCAGATGAACAAATCGGTATGACGAGGCCGGGGGGTGTTGAGGCTTAAACTCATTGTTTCAGGTGCTCCTCCTCAGCAACAATCAATTGCTCGCTTTCCGCACACTCGTTTAGTTTCACGGATTCCTCCTGTAAAGCCCCTGACCAACGATCCCAATCTATCGCTTCCCTCATTTCAGTTTTTTCATTTCCCGTTCGAAATCCTTCTCGACCATTTCAAGCATTCTCCGAAATCGCTTCGTAGAAGGTTTGATGTAGCTCTTCTTGGTGACATCGCTGTTCGAGTGCCGGAGCACGTCCTTGATGCTCTCAAGATCGATGCCTTTATCGTTAAGCGTGGTGCCGAGGAATCGGCGGAAAGCGTGAAGCCCATGCCAACATTGGACGCCAGCTTTCTCCAAGATGGGTTTCACTTGCTGATTGGTGAAATTTTCAAAGCGCATCGGATTATTGTTCGAATCATGGAAGATGTACCCTTCGCCTGAGTTTCGCTTGAGGTGGTCGTCGAGAGCCTTCTGGACGGTCTTGATGACGGGCACGGGCACTGCGCTCGATTCCGTTTTCGTCGTATCAACTTCACCTTGGTACACCGAGCGAGCGATATCCAGTTCTTGCTTCTCTCTGTCGTAGTCCTCCCAACAGAGTCCGGCTATCTCGCCCTTGCGCAGACCAGTGAAGGCCGCAACGATTACAGCCGCCTTGGCGTCCGGATGTTTCTCAAGAGTTTTCACCATCAAAGCCACTTCGTGGACGCTGTAAGCGTATGTATCAGGAGGTTTGCCCTTCGGAACGGCGGCATCACGTACCGGATTGAAATTGATGAGGCCTTGCCGTGCCGCTTGACGAAAGGCACTGCTCAAGAAATTCTTCATGTTGGCGTAGGTAGTTTTAGCGAGTCCGTGTTATCGGCGACAGCTTGGAGCAGGCGGTCTATATCCACGACTCGGACTTGGCGAAGTTCCATGTCCTTGAGGTAGGGTTGAAGGATGTTGTAGGCGGCCTGATATCCTCCTAGCGTGGACTTCTTAAGCTTCTTGCCCTGGCCTCCCTCGCCACGTTGAAGGAATGCTTGCAGGAACGTGTCCAGGGTATCCGTGGATTCAGGACGATGAGTGCCGAGATTTAGTGGGAGCAGATGCTTTTGAGCCAGTGCCTCGACGCTCTTCTCGGTCTGGTATTCCCGGCAGATATCAGCCAGTTTGACGGCTTTGCGCTTCTTAACGGGCTTGCCGTTCACCAACTCGGTAGTCCAATATCGCAACTGCCAGTAGGTCGGATTTATCTTCGGCCACTGCCGTATTTGGCCACGTTGCACGAGAGCCTCCTTTCACCTATTCTCTTAAATCCAGCGCCGGAGCCGAGGGTACATGTTGGGTACACACATCGTAAGAATCATCAAGCGGATGTGCGTTTCTAAGAGGGTAACCGTAGTTTTCAAAACGGGATTTTCTGTCTAGTCTAAGCAGTCGCGAGGGGGGGCATGGCCGAACTTGTGAATCCGACGGCCGCCGGGCGCAGCTTCGGTCGAACCGAGCGGCACGATGCCTGGTGGGTCGAGATGATTCCGGTTGTTGTGCTGCTGGGGGGTTTTGGCCTTTACGCCACTTTGCGGGCTATCGAGGGCCGTTTCTACGAATGGGGGCCATACCTCTCCCCTTTTTATTCTCCGCTGATTGACGCCCATCACCATTGGTGGCCGCTTTCTCCGGCATTGCTCATTCTGGGCGGGCCACTGGGATTCCGCGTGACCTGCTACTATTACCGGAAGGCTTACTATCGCGCTTTCTTTCTCGACCCCCCGGCCTGTGCGGTCAG
>Ga0306920_100011066_pt1 | contig 12147 bp, 11 predicted proteins | sample flu12Cox44000170_FD_204666 | JGI IMG/M metagenome (GOLD analysis project Ga0306920, IMG submission 204666) | Lab enrichment of tropical soil microbial communities from Luquillo Experimental Forest, Puerto Rico - flux4day.12C.oxic.44.000.170 (v2)... | ecosystem: Environmental > Terrestrial >...
CATCGCCGGCTTCGTCCCGGCGGCGCTGTTCATCCTCACGCTGCTCGGCGGGCCCGGCGGGACCCACCGCGAGTTCCCGTTGAACCTGTCCCCTTACAAGCTGATGGGGATGATCACCTGCCTCGCGCTGGGATTCCTGTTCGTGCGCGGGCCGGCGCTCGCGCTCTGGCGCCGCGGCGGGCCGAGCCGGGCGTGGGTCGTCTGGCTTGCACTCGGCGTCCTGCTGGGATTCACGTTCAGGCTCCCGGGCGGGCACCCGTTCTATTCGGTGGACAAGTTCTCGTACCTCATCTGGATCCCGCTCGCCATCACCGCGGCCCCCGGCCTCGCCGGGTTCCTGGCCCGCAGGTCCTCCTGGGCGCGCGCGGCGTTGCTGGCCGTGCTGTTCGTGCCGGTCAACGCGCTCTCGCTCGCGAGCCGCGTGGCCGATCCGGCGACGCGCGAGCGGCAGCCGTGGAACCAGCCCGGGATCGCGTGGATGCGCGCGAACCTGCCGCGCGACGCGGTGCTCGTCGTGCCGAACGGCGATTGGGACACGGGCAACCTGGTCGGCCGGGATCAGTACATGTCGATGGTGAGCCTGGTGACGCAGCTGGGCTATCCCGTCGCCGAGATCGAGGCGCGCCGGGCGCTCTGCGAGCGGTTCTTCGCCGCCGAGAGCCTGGATACCGCGGACCACGCGCGGCTCGCTGCGCTGGGCCGGCCGGTGTATGCCGTGTGGACCGATTTCACCGGCCACGAGTGGAGGTGGACGCCGGGCGAGTCCTACCGGCACGGGGCCGCCATGCCCGCGCGGCCACGGCCGTCCGGCCGCGCTCGCGCGGTTTACGAGTCGGCGACACACGAGGTGCTCGAGCTGATCCCGCCGCGGGGCGGCGCGTCGACGGCTCGCGGCGCGCGGGATTGACGGCTTGCTTACACCCGGCGGCCTTCGCGGACTCGCGGCCGCCCGGGCGCGGGCGTAATCTCGAATGCGCCGCGCACCTCAGGCCGGAACCTCAAGGAGGGGACCATGAAGGACGATCGCCGCTCGACCAGCGCCGTGGGTGGGACCGCAACGATGACGCGCCCATCCGATGTACGTGAAAACGCCGACGGCATCCCGCTCGAAGCCATCGCCCAGCGTGCGTACGAGCTTTTCGTGGCTTCGGGCTCGCAGCACGGCCGCGACGTGGAGCACTGGCTCGAGGCAGAGCGACAGCTCAGGAAGGATCCGAAGTATCGGTGAGATCCGCGCGTCGAGTGTCGTGACGCTGGCGAGCACCGGCCCAGGCCAGTCGGGGGGCCGCATTCCTAACTGATGTCCTGCTGCCCACCCTGACCGTGGAGGTCCTCGCTTGCGTCCACAGCGAATCGTTGTCGCCCTCGCGTCCCTCGCAACCATCGTGCTCTCGTGGGGATGCCAGACGAAGTCGGCTGACCAGCAGGGCGCCCCGGCGGCGACCTCCGCCGTGGCCATGAACAAGGCGGCCTGTCAGCGGTTCTTCGATCAGGCGCTCGCCGCTGGGGATACGGCCGCTGTGGACACGCTCGTCGCGCCGGGGCTCGTCGAGCACCAGAGCCCGCCGCCGGGCTATCCCTCGAACCCGACGGCGGCGCTCAAGCAGTTCATCCGCGACTGGCACGTCGCGTTTCCCGACATGCGGGTGACCATCGACCGGATGGTCGGCGAAGGCGACGTGGTCGCGATCTACAGCACCATGAGCGGAACGAACAACGGCCCGTTCATGGGCATGAAGCCGACGCACAAGCCCATGCAGGTCGAGGGGTTCGATCTCGTCAGGTTCGAGAACGGCAAGATGGCCGAGCACTGGGGCGTGCTGGACATGTACGGCATGATGGCCCAGCTCGGCGTCGTCAAGCCGCCCGGCGCGAAGTGACATCCGGCGAGCCGTTCACGCGGTGAAAAACCCTATGGACCCGTCCAGGCGGTCCTGAAAGACTTCGGGCGCGGGAGCCGCGGAGGGATCACTCGCCCGGCCGCGAACTCGAATCGGCCCTCCTCAGGCTCTGGACCTGGGAGGTGATCATGCGTCCGACCGGTTCGCGGTACCTGTTGGCCCTGCCATGGGCAGCCCTCGCGTTGCTGTTCGCGGTTATCGAATCCACCGCGAGTGCGCAGCCGGCTTATACGATCTTCCCGCTGCATCCCGCCGCGCCGTTCGATTACGAGGTGCCGAACGGGATCAGCCGAGTCGGCCACATCGTCGGCTACGCGGTCATCGACAGCACGAGCGAGTTCCATGCCTTCGTGCAGCGTGACAGCACGTTCCAGGACCTTGGACTGCTCGGGTACGGCGGGACCACGGGGATTGGGATCAATGCCTCGGATCAGATCGCGCTCGACGGTGAGGGCCCGGGCGAGGTGGCGCTGATCATGACGGGCGGCGCCACGCGGCGCCTCGGCAGCGTCGACGGTGGTTCGTCGTGGGTGTATGCGATCAACGGCCTCGGCGACGTCGTCGGCTCGGCGCGCAACGGTGACGGCGCCACCGTCGGGTTCTCGTGGATCGACGGTGTCTTCACCGATCTCAGCACGCTCACCCCCGGGATCTATCGGGCCGCCGCGATCAACGACGAGCGCCAGATCGTGGGCTCGATCGGTTACTACTGGGGAGGGGGCGGATACCTCCACGGCCAGGCACATGCGTGCCTCTATTCGGGCGGCGTCGTGACCGACCTCGGCTCGATCAGCAACAACCCCCGATCGGACGCCGAGGCTTACGGGATCAACGGGGCTGGAGACGTCGTCGGCTACTCGACCGCGGCCGACGGATCGCACCACGCGTTCCTCTACCGTGCCGGCGTGTTGCACGACCTCGGAACCCTTCCCGGTAAATACGCCACGGGGACGGCCATCAACGACGATGGGCTCATCGTCGGCACGCTCGCGAACCCCTACGGGGTCACCCTGGGCTCGTTCCTGTACACGAGCGGTGCGATGTTCGACTTCAGCACGATCGTGATGAACGGCGACGGATGGTCGCAGCTGATCATCACGGGCCTGAACGATGCGGGCGTGGTCGTCGGGTACGGCACCGTGAACGGCGCCACGAAGGGCTTCATCGCCGAACCCTCAGCGGCCGCGGGTGTCACGTCGCCGCGCACGGCGCTCACATCGGCGATGACTGCGGCTCGCCCGAATCCGTTCCGCGGGGCCGCCGAGATCGCATTCAACCTGTCGACGCGCGCCGCCACCGCGCCCTCACGCCTCGAGATCTTCGACACCGAGGGGCGGCGCATCACCACGTTGGCGCGAGGTGGTCTTGCCGCCGGCGCTCACACCGCGCGCTGGGACGGCCGAGAGGCGAACGGCGCAAAGGCCCCCGGCGGCCTCTATTTCGCGAGACTCACGACCTGCGAAGGCTCGCTGTCACAACGGCTTGTGTTCGCCCGTTGAGATAGTCCGTTATGCGGCTCGATGGGCAGAACTCCGTCGTGCGCTGGTGCACGCCTCAGCGCGTCACCTCAGCGTCGGCAGCAGGAACAGCACGAGCCCGATCAAGCCCAGGAGGACGGAGCCAAACCACACGAGCCGCATGCGGGTGAGCGCCGCCACCGCGCCCAGCGCGATGGCGACCTGGATGAGGGCCACGGCATTGGCATAGGCATGGTGGCGGTGCATCAGCTCGTCCGCTTCGTTCGACTTCGCGTCGCGTTCCTTTTCCAGCTTCTCGGCCTCGGCGCGGATGTCGGTCTGCTCGCTGGCGTAGCGCTTGGCATCGGCCTCGAACTCGGGCGCGGGAGCCTTCCCCAGGCCCTTCAACGTCGAAGCCGTGGCCAGCTGCACCGCTGCCTTGATGCCTTTCGCCTGGTAGTAGCTCCACTGGTCCGAGGCCGCCCCCTGCAGGCGCGTGGCCTCGGCCTTGAGCACGAGCGCCTCGTTGACCGTGGCCCCCGCCCTCAACGAGGCGATCGCCGCCAGCGCCGCCAGCAGTGCGGTCGTGAGCGCGACACCGCGCAGGAACATGCCACCCTCGCGCTCCAGCTCTTCATGGATCGCTTCGTGCAGCTTCTCGCTCTCGACTTCGGGACCCTCTGGCATGGTTGTCCTCCAGTCCCGATCAGAAGTAGGCGCGCATGGAGAACGCCATGCCGCCCGCCCAGATCGCCGTCGCCTGCGTGTTCTGCCGATCGAACAGGCCGAGGATGTCCAGGGCGACGATGTCACGCGTGCCGGTATAGGCGATGCGCAGCACGGTCTGCGACGTGTTGCCGTTGTCCGTGGTGGTGATCCCCGGCAGCGACGACAGGCGATAGGCCAGCGCGGTCCCGAGGGGGATGTGGTGGGTCGGCGCGAAGTCGTAGTCCACGCTCGCGCCCACGTTCCACCCCCACGACGTCGGATCGCGTCGCTGGGGCGCGTCCCCGTACGACGTCTCGCCGAGCAGCGTGACGCCGAACGTGCGGCTTGCGGCCCATGCGTAGCGCAGGCCGGCGTTGGATCGTACTGTCGGCACGTAATCGATCAGCCTCGCGTTCGGCACCCCGTTGGCCACGTCCTGGGCGAACTGCCTCACGTCGACGGCCGTCACCCACTGGCTCGACACACCGATCGTGCCGCACAGCATGCTCTTTGGCGTTTCCCGGAGCCTGGCCAGGAAGCCGAAGTCGTAGCCCTGCGAAAGGGTGACGCCTTCATTGGCGAGCGAGGACCCCTGGGTGCCCAGGCGCGTGACCAGCCCGCCGGCGATCCGGGCGGCGATCCAGTCCTGGAGCATCCCCTGGTACTCGATGCCGAGCGTGGCGTAGGTGAGGCTGCCGTTCAGCATCTGCAGCGTGTCGGGGCCGATCACGGTCGGCGGGTAGTCGATGCTCTGCGCCTGTGCGTAACCGAGCGACGTCCGCGCGTAGCTGCGCACGAACGCATCGGGGACGAGGTCCGTGGATACGAACGTGTGGCCCGCGAGCGAAGGCCGCGGCTCCCCCTGCGCGCGCGCGCGCGGCAGCGGGGCCAGCGCGAGAAGGGTGACGGCGAGCATGGCCGCACGCCGCGCGGCTGAACCGGTCGAGCGCATCATGGCCTCCCGACCGGGAGCAGCGTCCCGACGATCAGCTGCAATCCGCTGGAGTGGAGCCGCGGGGCCAGTGCGCCGGTCGCCTCCGACACCGAGCCCGTGTGCATGTTGCTCAGGCCCTGGACGAAACGCAGTTCGGTCGTGAGCCGCGTGCGGCCGGCGGGGAACACGACGCCGAACCCGAGCAGCGCTCCGAGCCCCGTGCTGGTGTAAGCCGACTTGATGTCCCGGTCGGGGCCCTGGCCGGAGAGCGTGGCGGCGGTGAGGAAGTCGACCGTGACGCCGCCGGAGACGTACGTCCGCCCGCTCGCCTGGGTGAACTTCACGACGACGGGGATCGAGACGTAGTCGAACGCGAGGTCGAACTCGGTCGGGCTGCCGTTCCGCGTGGCCGGTGCGATCGACACGCCGCTCTTGATCTGCACGAACGAAGGCTGGAGGCTCAGCGACAAGTCGTGGGCGACGCCGAACTCTCCCTGGAGGCCGGCGACGAGACCGAACTCGTCGGTGTACGTGCTGTTCGGCGGCGTGTCGCCGTCGACGCCGCTCCGGTCCGCGCCGAGCTGGGCTCCGATGGCGGCCGCCTGCACTCGATCGGTCGCTCCCGAGATGCCGGCGACGAGCATGACAACGAACCATAGACGCGCTGCATGCGATCGGGTGTCCATGCTTCGCTCTCCAGGTTGGTGGCGCGGGATGCGGCCCGCGGCGGGCAAACTAACATCACGTGCCTTGAAGGGGCCACGTGCTACCGCGTCGTGTCCGCCGGCACGTTCCGCTCCAGCCGTCGGAGCTGGACGAGCGCCGTCTCCGCAACGGCGGCGACCGGGCGGCCCGCCCAGTCCGGCACCGGAAAGCGCTGGTCCCAGCGCCGGCCCGCGCGGTAGAGCGCGACGCAATCCCAGGCGACGGCCGTGTGGAAGCTGTCGATCTCGGCGACGCTGCGCAGCGTGTCGAAGGGCAGCTCCGCGTCCATCACGCGCGAGAGCGCGCGCTCGTCGTCCCAGAACTGCACGGCCCGCGGATCGTGCAGCCGGAACAGGACCGGCGTCGGCGGCAGCGTGAGCTTCTTGTCGCCCGCGGTGACGTGCTCCCACATGACGAGGATGCGAATGTTCGTGCTGTCGCGCTCCAGCGCGCTCTCGAGTGCGGAGGCCCCCCGCAGGCAGAACGGTCAGGTGGGCGAGAGCAGCACCAGGACGCGCGGCCGGTCTGCGTCCCGGTTGAAGAGATCGCGCACAGGCGAGACATCGCGGCCCTGGATCGCCTCGATCGGCGGCTGCGGCGGCGGCGTCATGTGCGTCGCGAGTGGTTCGACCGCCCAGGATGCCGACGCCGCCACACCCAGCGCGAGCAGCGCAGGTGGGAACCGCGACCTCGACCGGTGAGCCATTTCGGCATCTTCGGGCGCAGCGTCCCGAAAACGCAATGTCGATGCCGTAGGGCAACGCCCTACGACCAGCTGCATCGGAAAGACGAGAGCCCGGTTCCTGACCGAGCCTGCATATCCATTGCACTCCGCTGACGCACGGAATGGTCTGGCGAACCTCGCAGGCGCCGTGCTCTGAAGGTGGGTTTTCGGAGGGCCGATACCGTTCGTGAAGGCGCTGATCCCAACTTTGCGCGGCATCGATCGCGCGCTCCGAGGAGTGTCTGATGACGGTCGTTCCCGAGGCCCGCTTTCCATTGCGACGGATCATGGGCCGCATCGCGCGCGTTGCGCTCGCGGTTCTGCTCGGTTCGCATTCGACGGCCCACGCTGCCGCCAGCGGTCACAGCCAGGGCCCGCCGGGTCACGGTCGGCTGCTTCCGCTGCTGTCGGACGGCACGCCGATCGAGCCCAGCACCTATCGCGCGGAGTCCACCGAGGACCCGGAGTGCCTGGAAGGCGGACAGTGGGACTGGGGTGTGGACCTCGTCTCGGGCTCGATGGACAGGCTGGATGGCCTGCGATCCCGGTCGCTCGAATGCATGAACCTCGAGGCACGTCGTGGCCTTGGCCATGGGCTCCAGATCGGTGCGCGAGCGGAGTCGTGGAGCCAGGAACAGGTCCAGCAGGGCGCGCTCGCGCAGAGCGTCCGGGCATCCGGCATCGGTCCGACCACGCTGACCGCTCTCCAGCGGCTCTCCGGTGACGGGCCGACGGGACCTCGCGTTGCCGCGGGCGTCCGCCTCCGCCTTCCCGGTTCTTCCGGAGGTCCGGGCACGAGTGTCGCCGAGGGCGGCGTGTTCGTCCCCGTCGCGTTCCCGCTCGGCGAGAGCACGCGGCTCGGCACGATGATCGAAGCCGACGTGGTGCACGATGCGCTCGACTCCGGCCGCCACCTCGAGGGCGTCTCCTCCCTGGAGCTGTCACACGACGTCGCCGAGCGCGTCTCCGTGCGCGTCGAAGCCGTGAGCGTATGGTACGGCGAGACGGGGCGGCCGTGGCTCGGTGTCCTCGACGCCGGATTCTCAGTCGAGCCTGCGCCTCACGTCGGGATCACGGCCGGCGCGTCAGGAGGCCTGAGCGGGCCGACGACCGATCTCGGCTGGTTCGGAAGGCTCAGTGTCCATCCCTGACCCTGCGGTGCGCCGGCGGGGCGCGGATCCCAAGCCGGTCTTCGTCGATCCCTCGGGCCGCCGCGGCCGCGGACTGCAGATCCTCGCCGTGGCATGCGGCGCGGTGCTGCTCGTCATCATCTCGCTCTTCACGCTGAGCCTGATCGCCGTGCCCTCCTTGCCACGCCTGCGTGGCCTGGGGTCCGAGGTCCAGCGTGCGGTGCAGCCGCGGCTGCCGGTCCGCCCGACGCGCGCGCACCTGCTGGCCGCCCGCGAGCGCGGGAGCCTGATGCGGCAGATCGCTCGCGACGAGCGCGAGCACGCGATCGGCGGTGCGGCGACGTCCCTGGTCGCTCGCACGCACGCAGCCCCCGCCATCGATGCGGCGTTCTACGCCGGGTGGCAGGAGACCGGGGTCTATTCACTCCGCGCCAACGCCGACCACCTGAGCCACCTCTTTCCCGTGTGGCTGCGGCTGGACACGAGCGGCCACGACCTCGATGCGCGCGACTGGGATCCGCGTCTCACGCCGCGCAACATCGAGGTGCTCCAGATCTGCCGCGAACATCACATCGCCATCCACCCCGTGCTCTCGAACGCCGACGAAGGCGTGTTCGACCCCGCTCGCGCGCACCTGCTGCTGGCGGATCCCGGCCACCAGCAGGAGCTCGCCCGCCGCGTGCGCGATTGGCTCGTGAGCCATGGCTTCCACGGCCTCAATGTGGACCTCGAGAATCTCGAACCCGGGGACTCCGAGCGCGTTCCTGCATTCCTGAGCAGACTTCGCCAGGCCTTAGCCGCCGACAGCCTCGCGCTCTCGTTCGACCTCCAGATCGGCGACAGCATGCCGCCCGCCGGGCCGGTGGGGCGCGCATGCGACTTCGTGGTCCTGATGGGCTACGACGAGCACGGTCGCGACGATCCACCGGGGCCACTGAGCAGCGTGCGCTGGTTCGAAGAGGCCCTGGACCGCACGCTGCAGCTGATCCCCGCCTCACGGCTCGTCTGCGGCATCGGCGGCTACGGCTACGACTGGACCGATCGCAAGCCGCGCGCGGACGCGCTCACCTACCAGCAGGCGATCACGCTCGCGAACGACGAACGGCCCGACGAGCGGCCCGAGGACGTGGTGGACTTCGATCCGCGCGCGCTGAACGCCACGTTCGAGTACCGGGACGACGAGGGACGCTCGCACGAGGTGTGGTTCCTTGACGCGGCGTGCGCGGCCAACCAGCGCACCCTGGCGCTGGCGCGCGGCGTGCGCGGCGCCGCCGTGTGGTTGCTGGGGAGCGAGGATCCCGCCGTGTGGAGCTTCGTGGACCACGCGAACCCCGAAGCGCGGCCCGACTCGTCCCGGCTCGCCGTGACCCACTACCCGTACGACGTGGACTTCGAAGGCGACGGCGAACTGCTCAGTGTGCGGTCGTATCCCAAGGACGGCAGCCGCTCGCTCGAGCGGGATCCGGGCACCGGGTTGTTCACGGATGAGAGCTATCACCTCTACCCATCACCATTCGTGCTCGCTCGCGACGGCTTCCAGCCGAAGACGATCGCCCTGACGTTCGACGACGGCCCCTCGACGCCGTGGACAGGGCAGATCCTCGATGAGCTCGCGCGCGACAGCGTGCGCGCCACGTTCTTCGTGGTGGGCGCCAACGCCGAGCGCCACCCCGACCTCGTACAACGCACGTGGGCGGAAGGGCACGAGATCGGCAATCACACGTTCACGCACCCCAATCTGGGCGCCGTCTCGGATCAGCGCGCGCGGCTCGAGCTGAACGCCACGCGGCGGGTCCTCGAATCCGAGCTCGGGCACTCGACCGTGCTGTTCCGCGCGCCTTTCAACGCCGACGCCGAGCCCACGACGGCCGACGAGGTGACGCCGATCCTCCGCGCGGCGGGCCTCGGGTACGTAACGGTCGGCGCCACGCTCGACCCCGAGGACTGGAATCTCGTCGAGGGGGACTCGAGCGGCACGTCGCGACCCCGCACCGGCAAGGACATCGCCATGGCCGTGCTCACGCAGGCGCACGATCTCCGGGGCAACGCCGTGTTGCTGCACGACGGGGGCGGGGATCGCTCGCGCACGGTCGAGGCGCTGCGCATGCTGATCCCCGAGCTCAAGCGCGAGGGTTATCGCTTCGTGACCGTGTCCGCCCTGGCGGGGCTCGCGCGCGACCAGGTCATGCCGCCGCCTGCGCCGCAGGAGCGCGCGCTCCACGGAATCGACCGCGTGACGTTCGAGGCGGTCTTCCTCGTCGAGACCTTCCTGTACTGGGCGTTCCTCACCGCGATCGCGCTGGGCGCAGCGCGTGTGGTCTGGGTCACAACGCTGGCGCTGCTGTCGTCGCTCCGCAGGCGGCCGCTCGCCGACGCCCCGAAGCTCTCCGTGAGCGTCCTGATCGCCGCCTACAACGAGCACAACGTCATCGCGCGCACGGTGCGCGCCGCGCTCGACAGCGAGCGGGCGCCCCTCGAGGTGATCGTGGTCGACGACGGCTCCACGGACGGCACGGCGGAGGCCCTCGCCCCGCTCATGGAGGCGGACGCGCGCGTGCGTTTGCTGCGGCAGGCGAACGCCGGCAAGGCCGCCGCGATGAACCATGCGCTCGACGAGGCCCGGGGCGAGGTGCTGGTGTGCCTGGACGCCGATACGGTCATCACGGCCTCGGCCATCGGGCTGCTCGTGCGTCACTTCGCAGACGGAGAGGTCGGTGCGGTCGCCGGCAACGTCAAGGTGGGCAATCCCGTGAACCTGTGGACGCTGTGGCAGTCGATCGAGTACATCGTCAGCCAGAACCTCGACCGCCGTGCCAACGCCTTCCTGAACGCCGTCACCGTCGTTCCCGGGGCGATCGGCGCATGGCGTCGCGACGCGGTCGTGCGTGTCGGCGGCTATCTTTCTGACACGTTGGCCGAAGACATGGATCTCACCTGGCGTCTGCGCCGGGCGAGCTGGCGTATCGCGAACGAGCCCGGAAGCCTGGGCTACACCGAGGTCCCGGATTCGCTGTCGGCGCTCCTCCGGCAACGCTTTCGCTGGACCTTCGGCACGCTCCAGTGCCTGTGGAAGCACCGCGACGCACTCGGCCGCCACGGCTGGTTCGGACGCGTCGCGCTGCCGACCCTCTGGCTCTTCCAGATCGCCTACCAAGTGCTGTCGCCGCTCATCGACCTCCAGGTGATCACGACGCTGGTTCGCGTCGGAACCAGTTATCTCTCGAGCGCGATCGTGACCCGCGAATGGCAGCCGATGCCCCAGGCGGTGGAGGCCTGCACGGGGATCCTGACGCTGTTCGTATTCTTCTTCCTGCTCGAGCTGGTGGGGGCGATCGTCGCCTACCGGCTCGACCACGAGCGATCACGCGACCTTCGGTGGCTCTTCTGGCAACGGTTCGTCTACCGGCAGGTGATGTACGTCGTCGCCCTGCAGTCCATCGCGCGCGCGATCGCGGGACGACGAGCCGGTTGGGGCAAGCTCGAGCGCCGGGGCACGGCGCGTGCGGCGGCGTGAGCACGAACGATCGGCGGCCCCTTGTGCGGCGCGCTACTTGACGTTCGGGATCCGCACGATGCTGCCCTTCGCCTGGGGGTCGTTCGGATCCTTCACCACGGTCACGTAGAGCTCCTTCTCGCCGGGACCGAATGCCACGTTCGTGGTGCCGTCGCCGGCGGCGATGGGGAAGACGTGGAGGAGCCTGCCGTCGGCGGAGATCTTCAGGACCTTGCCGCCGAACCACTGTGCGACATAGAGGTTGCCCTGGCCGTCGATCTTCATGCTGTCCGGTCCGAGCCACCAGGAGTCGTGCTTGTTCGGCGTCAGGAGATTGAGGAGCGCGAAGTTTGCGCGGTGAGCGAGGCTGCCGTCGGCGTTCACCCCGAACTTGAGGATGCAGTTCCCGACGGTCTCGCTGACGTAGAGCGTCTTCTGGTCGGGGGAGATGCCGATGCCGTTGGCGTAATCGAGGTCGTCGGCGACCTCGACCCACTTCGGGCTTCCAGGCGCCCGGTAGAGGATCTTGCCGGCGACGGCGGTGGGCACATCCTTGTAGGGTCCGAACACCGTGGCGTAGGCGCCGCCGTTCGCCGTGACGACGATGTCGTTGATGCCACCATCGAAGGTGTGACCTTTGTCATCCGCGTCCCAGCGATGCAGCAGCTTCCCCGCCATGTCGAGCTCGAGGATCGCGCCGTGCTCGTCGGTGCACGCGACGAGGAAGGTCTTCTCCTTCGTGAGCGCCAGGCCGTTGTGGCTGCAACCCGGCAGTGAATTCAACACGGTGGTGGCCTTGCCATCCCACTTGGAGAGCGTGCTGGACGTCCACGCCACGTAATAGAGGCTCCCATCCACGAACAGCGGTCCTTCGGGCCCGAGCACGTCGCGGACGACGGTGACCTCCTGGGCTCGCGCTCCCGAGGCGGCGAACATCAGGCCGACGGCGATGCAGATGAGGCGGCGCTTGCTCATCGCGGATCCTTTTGGCGGGCGGGGACGGTCGAGTGCGAACGGTCGCTCCGGTGTGCACGGAGCCAGCGTACGCCTCGTCGAGGCGCCGGCGCATCCTCGGGACGAGGCAAGCCGGGCCGA
>Ga0306920_100011067_pt1 | contig 12147 bp, 11 predicted proteins | sample flu12Cox44000170_FD_204666 | JGI IMG/M metagenome (GOLD analysis project Ga0306920, IMG submission 204666) | Lab enrichment of tropical soil microbial communities from Luquillo Experimental Forest, Puerto Rico - flux4day.12C.oxic.44.000.170 (v2)... | ecosystem: Environmental > Terrestrial >...
GGGCCGTTGGGTGTCAGCCAGGTGGTCGGACGACCGCCTCCGTAGTTCACGAGGACGGTTGCGTGCAGGTAGTAGTCGTGCAACTCGAATGACGTCGTCTGGGCCGGCCGGTCGCCGTGATGGACCGGGGCGATGTGGTACGGGTCGGCGGCATTCTCGACGATCATCTGCGGATGAACCTTGACCCGGTTGATCATCCGGGTATGAGGGTGCAGCGGGTAGTACTCGTCGGTCTCCAGCTCGGGTACCTCAGGCGGCTGCCAGTAAGGCTCGCCGCCATCGCGGTCGAACCACATCAGCACCATGCCGTACCACTCCCGGGTGGGATAGCGCCGGATTCGCAAGCCAGGCTTGCAGACTTCACGCGAGTAGGGGATCAAGGCGTTGGAGCCGTCGGCCCGCCAGTGCCAGCCATGCCAGGGGCACACGATCTCCTCGCCCTCGACACGGCCCCCGACACCCAGGTTGCCGCCGAGATGGAGGCAGTAGGCGTCAAGCACGCTGACCTCACCCGACGTGGTGCGAAAGCAGACCAGGTCCTGGCCGAAGTAATGCACCGCCTTCACGTCGCCGCGCCGGACGTCGGTGGACCAGGCCACGACGTACCATCCCGTCGGGTACCGGTAGGACGAAACAGCAAGCGGGGTCTCGGCCACCGCGTCGCTCACGGACATCTCCACCTCCAACCGACTCCGACCGAGCGGTCTCGCCACCAACGACCTTAACATACCAATGATAAGACCTTGGCCTGAAGAGCGCCGTCCTCAAAGCCCCAGCGGGCGTTCACCGATGATGCGTTTGCGGCGCCACTCGCCCAGCTCGCCGGGGCTCCGCCCCAGCTCGCCGCCCAGGACCTCGTCGTTGTGCTCCCCCAGAACAGGGGGGTGCGACCGCCACCACCGCGGGCGGAAATCCGGCCGTCCGAACGGCAGCCCGGCATACAGGTCGCAACCCGCCAGGGGATGCTCGAGCTCCTCGAAGAACTGGCGTGACCGCAGTTGCTCGTTGGTGACGACGTCGGGTGGCAAGATCACCGGCGCGACCGGCACGCCGGCATCCCGGAGCCGGGCGATGGCCGCAGCCGCGTCCTGAGCGGCGAACCAGGCCGAGAGTTCGCGGTCCATTCGATCACCGTGCCGCCTCCTGCCGTCATGATGGGAAAGCTCGGGATCGTCGGACCAGCGCGGCTGACCGAGCGCTCTTCGCAGCGCCTCCCATTGCTGGTCGTTGGCTATCGCAAGCGCCACCCAGCATTCGTCACCAGCGCAGGGATATACGTTTTGGGGCGCGGCGTTGGGGCCGCGGTTTCCCTCCCGTGCCAGCACTTCGCCGGTTCGCTGATATTCGAGCATCTGCTCTGCGGTGACATTCAGCGCGACTTCGATCATCGGGACCTCGACAACCATTCCGGATGAGACGCGATCGCGACAGGCCAGCGCGGCAAGGACCGCGAAGCCGGCGTGGGCGCCGGCCAGGGGATCGCACGCCCCTCGGGGGGCGATCGGAGGGCCGTCGGGATAACCGGTCCGCCAGGCCAGCCCGGATAGCTGTTCCATCGTCGGCGCAAACCCGACGCGGTCTCGCCAAGGCCCATCGAGGCCGAAGGCGGGCATTCTCACCACAATGACGGCCGGGTTCGCGGCCAGCAGCACGTCCGGTCCGAGGTCGAAGTCGTCGAGCACTCGTGGCGAGAAGTTCTCCATCACCACGTCGGCATCCGCCACCAGGTCCAGCAGCGCCTGCCGTCCTTCCTGACTCCCGAGGTCCAGGGTGACGGACCGCTTGTCGACGTTGACGCCGTGGAAGACCCAGCTGTACTCCCACCACTGGTCGGCGTCCTGCCGTTGACCTCCCGCAAAGCGGATGCCGTCGGGCCGCTGAATCGACTCGATCTTCACGACATCGGCACCGAATCCGGCGAGCAGAGACGTGGCCGCCGGTCCTGCCCAGAACGCAGTGAGGTCGACCACCCGCAGGCCGGCGAGCGGGGGCGACGGTGCCGCGGCAGCCACGGGTTGGGCTGGCGGGCGCGCCGATCGGGCGTCGACCAGCGCGGCAACGGTGTCCTTCCCGGGGTCGGGGGCGGCCTGTGGTGGTACCGGTTGTGCCGCCGACATCAGCCAGGGCGGCCGGGGCTGCCACCATCCTGACGGGCTGGTCTGGAAGACACCTCGGGCAAGGAAGTGTTCCATGGTGGCGATGGTGGCGCCGTTGCCCAGCGGGGCGACCGGAAGACGAAACAGCGACGCCAACTCCACGACCTCGTCGACGGTTCGCTGCGCCAGCCAGGGATGAATGAGCTCGTACAGCTCCTGTCGCCGGGGCCACCGGCCCAGCTGCACGGAGAGCTCGGGATCTTCCCCGAGTTCGGGATGCCCGATCATGGCGGCAAAATCGAGCCACTGCTGGCCGGTCAACAACGACATACCGACCCAGCCGTCTTTGGCCGGTTCGATAGAAGGCACTTCGATCGAACGGGTGTAACTGTCCATCTGCATCAACGTGACGTGCAACCACTCGTAGCTCTGCATGGCGATGGTCATGCACTCGAGCATCGAGACGTCGAGATGACCACCCGGGCCGCCCTTGCCGACCCGCCGGCAGAACGCCAGGGCGCCGGCGGCAGCAAATGCACCGCTGACGTACTCTCCCAGCTGACCGCCGACCGCGACGGGCGGCCGCTCAGGTGTGCCGCGATAACCGGTCGCACCGCAAAGGGCCTGATGGATGAACTCCGTGGCAGGCCGCTCGGCCCACGGACCCGTCCAGCCGAAGTCCGAGATCGCTACCACGATCCTTCCGTCAGGCGGCGCCCTCAGCTGATCCACGGCCATGCCGGCGGCCTGAGCCTGACGTGGCGTGGCCGTGACGATCACGACATCGGCATGCCGTGAAAGGACGGCCAGGTCCTGTGGTTCCACCATGACGCTTCGTTTGCCGCCATTGAGAAAGTGAAACAGCGGCGTGCGTGCCTGCGAGCTTTCCCGCGGTTCGACCAGGGTGACGACGGCGCCGGCGTCGCGGAGCAACTTCCCGCAGTAGAAACCGGCGATGCGATCAGAGATCTCGAGGACACGCAGGTCGCCGAGCGGCGGGTTCATCGTTTATCGGGTGACGACGTAACCGGCCTGTTCCCGGTCCCAGGCGGCGTTGGTGACACCGCGCTCGCGGAGGACGTGCTTCAGAACACGACCGACGGCATTCTTCGGCAGGTCGTCGGTGATCTCGACGTACCGGGGTACCGCGAAGTACGGCAGCCGCTCACAGCAAAAGTCCATGAAGGCTTTCAGGTCGATGTTTGAGCCGGGCGAGGGGACGATCAGGACCATCACGTCGTCTTCCCCGAGCTCGCTCGGCACGCCGATGGCGGCAACCTCGACGACGTCGGGGTGGCGAACGAGAGCGTGTTCGACCTCGAAGGAAGAGATGTTTTCCCCTCGCCGACGCATGGCGTCCTTCTTGCGATCGGCATAGTAAAAGTTGCCTGCTGCATCGACCCGGCCCAGGTCTCCCGTGTGGAACCACAGGTTCCGCAGTTGGTCGAGGGTGGCATCGGCCCGGCCGTCGTACCCCTCGAACATGACGTGCGACCGGCGGGGACGGCACACCACTTCTCCCGCCACTTCGGCCGCAACCTCGTTGTCCTCGTCGTCCACGATCCGGACGTCGAAGTTCGGGTTGAACCGCCCGGAGGCCCCAGGCGGATTGTCATCGCTGACGCCCGCGTAGGCGAGCGGGAAAGCCTCGGACAGCCCGTACACGGTGACGATCTGGCAGCGGTACCGCTCCTCGATGGCGTGATAGATCTCCTTCGGGACCGGCGCGGCCGACAGAAAGCGGATGGGAAGGTCAGCGTCGCGTCCGTCGGGCGGCAGGTTCCACAGCATGCTGACCATCGCCCCGGCCAGCGCGATGCCCGAGGCGCGGTAACGGCGGACCTGGTCCCAGGTGGCGTTGACGCTGAACGCCCGCTCGAGCACGCCGGTGCCGCCGGCGAGCATGGGACCGAGCACCGACCCGATGGCACTGAGGTGGAAGAGGGGAAGAGGCGCGTAGACCACTTCGCCTGGCTGCAGCTCCCAGCAGTCGACCATGGTGGCGGCCGCTGTCATCAAGTAGTGGTGGGTCGCCACCGCGCCCTTGGAGCGGCCGGTGGTGCCAGAGGTGAAGAAAATGGCGGCCGGCTGGTTCCAGCGCGACCGGCCTGACTCGGGAGCGATCGGCCGGGGAGTCCGATCGCCGTCGAGCAGGGCGTCGGTTGAGAGCACGGCCAGCCCGGCCGGCGCCGTCTCGCCGACCGGCCCCCCGCGGACGAACACGAGCCGCAACCCCGGGACCTCGCCGGCAATGGCAAAGACCCGATCGACGAGGTCAGCGTCGGTGATCACCGCCGACGCCCGGCTGTCACGCAGCTGGGCGGCCAGGAAGTCGCCCCGGTAGGCGGTGTTGACCGGAACGGTGACGGCGCCAAGGCGGGCAGCCCCGAACCACCCCGTCAGCCACTCCTCGCAGGTCGCCATGAAGATGGCCACGCGATCCCCCGGGTGCAGCCCGGCCGCGGCAAAACTACCAGCGGCGGAAAACGAGTGGTCCTGGAGCGTTCGGTAGGTGATCGGACGATCGAGGATGTAGACCAGGGGCTGGTCGGGACGCGCCTTGACCTGCTCGTCAAGGACAGCCGGGATGGTAAGCACTCAGTCCAGGATGCCGGGGTCGGCCCGCAGCTGGCGGCGAGCCATGGCCGCGAACAGCCCGATGAAGTTGTGCTGGTTGAAGAAACCGCCGTAGTTGGCGGCGGCTTCGGAGTTCATCGGGCGCCCACCACCGGCCGCCGCTACTTCCCACGCCCGCTGGCAGCGCCATTCGAAGGACGCCGCCCGCAGGTAAGCCTGCTCGATGTCTCGGCCCATCACCAGCACGCCGTGATTGGCGAGGAGGGCGACGTTGGCGGCGCTGACCGCTTTCACCGCCGCCTGCGCGTTCTGGACGTTGTCGACCGCGCCCCAGTACTCGCCGTAGATGGCAACGTCCCCGTGGTACATCGCGCCCGTCTGGTCGTAGATCTCGGGTGCCCGCCCGATGTCAGCCCAGATGGTGCTCCAGCGGCAATGGTTGTGGATCGATACGCCCACGTCATGCCTGGCCTTGTGCAACTCGACATGGAGAGTGATGGCAGGCGTGATGGGCCACTTGCCGTCGAGTTGCTTGCCGTCACTGTCCATCCGGGCGACATCACTGGCCCGGATCTCGTCCCACGTCAGCCCGAAGGGGTTCACGAGGAAGGTCCCGTCCGGCTGCTTGTAGGTGATGTGCCCGGCGAGATGGTCGTCGAATCCCTCCACGAAAAGGCAACGGGCCAGCAGCGCGACCTCCTGCGCGGGCGTGAGCTCCGGCAAGGGTGGGGCGATCGGCCGGTTGAACACGGCCATCTTCATCTCGGTCGGCTGCTTGGTTTCTGTCGTTGTCATCGGATCACCTTTCCAAACTTGTTTGCAGGCGCCGGCCGTAGAAACGCAGGGCATTTTCCCCGAGCACCTTGCGCTGCACGCCGTCCGGCAGGCCCCGCTCCTTGACCGCCTTGATGGCGCCGGGGAAGACGGCATCGAAGTGGGGGTAGTCCGAGGCAAACATGACGTTGTCCGCCCACCCCAGTTCCAGGGTGGACGCCAGCGCCGGTTCTTCGAGCTCGAACGTCAGCCACGATCGCGTGTTGATGACGCCATGCGGATCGCCGCCGCGGAAGTCGTCGGGGGCTCGCTCAAAATGCTCTTCGATCCGGTCGACCCAGGTCGGCGCCCACCCGCAACCGGCTTCGAGAAAGCCGAGCCGCAAGGAGGGGAAACGCTCGAACACGCCGGCGAGCGTCGTCACCAGCATGCTGGTCATCTGTTCAAAGACGTGGCTGATGATGTGGGCACCGGCATACGAGCTCATGCGGTCCATCCCGACCGTGTCGAGGCCGGAGATATAGGCCTCGTGCAGGCCGACCGGGACGTCCAGCTCCTGCGCCGAGCCCCACAGCACGTCAAAGTCGGGATGGTCGACCGCCCTCCCGCCGATCTTGTTGGGCCGCATGACGCCGGCGACGAAGCCGAGCTCATCCACCGCCCGGACGAGCTCGCCAGCCGCCAGGCGGGGCTCCTGCTGGGGGAGCAGGGCGGCGCCGAAGAGCCGTCTGTTGTCCGTTCGGCAGTACTCGGCCAGCCAGTCGTTGTAGGCACGGCAGAGCGCCGCGGCCACGTCGGGATTGTCGATCAGGGCGAACATCATCCCAACGCTGGGATAGAGGACGGCGGCATCGATGCCTTCATCGTCGAGCACCTGGACGCGCACCTGTGGGTCCCGGCCCCCTTCCTGGCGTTCGCCCCCCGCCCTCACGTGGTTGGTGAGGCCGCCGGGAAAGGCGTACTGGGACCGCCACAGCCGGCCTTCGACCCTGTAGGTGACATGACCGTCCGACTCGGTCACGAACTGCAGCGCGACATCGCGCATGCTCGCCGGGATCTGCTCGACGAGGTTGGCGAGATTTTCCTCGACATGCCCGTCGGCGTCGATGACAACCGCGTCACCGAAAACCATGGCAACCCCCTTCCGTGGCGCTATTGGCCTTTCCCGGCGCTATTGAAATCGTACGGCGACGGCGCCGTCAGTGCAAAGATTAAGCACTCAGCAGGTACGCTGCCGCCATGGCGCCCCGGCCCGATTTGCCCTGGGACATGGCCGGTCTCGAGCGGATGGCCCGGTCGCAGCTCACCAATGAGGCGGCCGTGTACTTCGAAACGACGGCTACCTATCCGCCGTCACGGGAAAACGAACGGGCCTGGCGGGGCTGGAGGTTCCAGCCACGCGTCGGCATCGACGTCCGTCACGTCACCACCGAGACGGAGATGCTGGGGACCACCATGACCGCGCCCATCCTGCTGGCACCGTGCGCGTTCGCGGGCTACGCCCATACCGAAGGCGAATGGGCCGTGGCGAGGGCAGCGGCCGAACGAGAGCTCGTCTACATCGTTTCCTCGGCCAGCTCGAAACCTCCCGAGACGGTTCCCGGCCAAGCCCGCGCCACGTGCTGGGCCCAGCTGTACGTGCCCGCCGATCGGCAAGAGGCGGCGGGCGTTGTCCGCCGGGCCGAGGAGGCAGGTTTCGAGGCGATTGTCGTGACCGTCGACGCTCCCGTCGGTTCCCTCCGCCACGTGGGCTTCGTCCCGTATCCGTCAGACGAGGAACCGTTTTCCTTTGGCCGGCCAGGAGGAACGCTGCTCAATGCCGGCATCACGTGGCAAACCATTGAGGACATCGCCGGGCTGACCTCGCTCCCGGTGCTGGTCAAGGGCGTGCTCCACGCCGAGGATGCCTGCCGGGCCCTGGAGCGCGGTGCTCGAGGAATCGTCGTCTCGAATCATGGCGGGCGCCAGCTGGACGGAGTGGTACCAACGGCGCTCGTCATTGAGGAGATCGCGGCCGCTGTCGCTGACCGCATGGTGGTTCTCGTCGACGGTGGCATCCGGTCGGGCCGCGACGTCCTTCGCGCCCTGTGCCTCGGTGCCCACGGGGCGCTCGTCGGCCGCCCCTATCTGTGGGCGCTGGCGGCCGCGGGGGAAGGCGGAGTCGACCTCCTGATGCAGCGCATGTGCCTTGAGCTGGAAAACGCCCTTGCCCTGACCGGGTGCCGCACCGTCGCTGACGCCCGCCGCGACCTGCTGCGCTGGCACGAGGCCTACTGACCGGCCGGCTTCCTCGGGGTGTAGCGGAACAGCACGTGCCGGTAGCGGGCCACGGGCGTGCCGTCGCCGGCTCGAAACACCGCTTCGGTCGTCACGAAGTGGCCTTCGCCGAGCTCGGTCGACTTGCGGGCTGACACGTCCACCAGCGTCTCCTCGACATTCAGCCAGTCGCCGGCCCGAATGGGTCGAAACAGCTCGGTGTCGGTTTCCACGCTGATCACGGTGGGGTCCGGGAGCGGGATCCGGGCGAGGAGGAGAGTCTTCGGCTCCGGCGACTGTGGCTGCCAATCCGGTGCCATGACCCACGTCAGCAGCATGGCGGGGGGCGAGACGATGCCGCCCCATTGTGCTTCGGCGAAGTCCGGGTCCCAGTAGCTGGCGTTGCTGTCCTGCACCATGGCGCAGAAGTACTTGATGAGCGCCCACGTCACGGCGTGGTCGGCGAACTCCACCTCCGCCCGCGTGCCGATCATGGCCCTGGCGTCTTCATAGCTCCCTTCCGCCAGTCGGACGCTCAACCGGCACCTCGTGCGGGAAGCTCCAGAATGACTGTGGCGGGAGCGCAGAGCTCCCCCCGTTGGTTGCTGACGGTCACCTCGAGCTCGACCAGGTGTCGCACCGTTGCACCGCCCGAGTCAGTGTATTTCCGGCTCACCCGGCCGGCCCCAACCATCGTGTCGCCGGCAAAGATGGGGCGGCGCATCGACATCTTCCGGCGGGCGATAAAGCTTCGTGGACCGGCCCACGTGGTTGCCACTCGATCGATGAAGCCCATGAAGTGCATGGTGTTGATGTAGATCGTGGGCTGGCCCTGTGAACGGGCGTACTCCGGATCGTGATGGCCCGGGAAGTAGTCCCACGTCGTCGCCGGGTTCATGACGACCCGGCGATAGGTGATCTCGTCGTCGATTCGGGGCAGCTCCTCGCCCTCGTGCACATCGTCCCACCAGCGCTGGTCGTAGTGGGCGCCCGGGATCAAGGTGCGCCACCCGCCCGGAAACGAAAGAGCACATTGGTGCTGCGAGCCACGACCGTTCCGTCCTCACGGCGATAGGTGGAGAGCGTGGTGACGAAATGGCCCCGTCCTGCCGCGGTGTGCTTCTCTTCCGACACGCCGGTCAGTTCCTCGACCACATTCAGATGGTCGCCGACTCGGATTGGTTCCAGCAGCTCGGTGTCATTGGAGGCATTGAGGAACGTGTCACCTGGCAGTGGCACCTGGGCAGTGAGCAAGGGGACGGGCCGGCCACCGGCGGGCTGCCACTCGATCGGGATCAGCCAGGTCATGAGCATGCCCGGGGGAGCCACGATCTCGCCCCACTGCTGGGCCGCGAATTCCCGGTCCCAGTAGCCCGGGTTCGGATCCCGCACCATCGCTGCGTAGTGGCGAATCATCGGGGCGTTGACCTCGACTTCACCGAAGCGGACAGGCCTGGTCGAGCCGACGAGTGCCCTCGCCTCCTCGTAGGTGCCCGAGGGAACCTCATAACCGATGTCGTCGACGTCTATCTGGCCACCAGCTTTCGATGATCCCATGACGCCACATCTTCTAGCCGCACCCGGAACGCAACCCGCTTGGCGATCGACACCCGGACGGCCTCGATACCCGCTTGGTCAAGCGGTCCCTGGTACCGGGAAGTGATGTTGGTCGCCAGGCTCACCCGTTCGTCTTCATCCTCGACGACCTCTGCTCGGCCCCGAAGCATGACGCCCCTGAGGTTGTCATACCGGTCGCCGTCCTCGACGAGGCAGCTCACGCGCGGGTCCCGTTCGATGTTGCGGTACTTCTGGGCGCCCCGGTAGGTCAAGAACCCGGGCGCGTTACCGAGGAAGCCGTACCACATCGCCACCACGTGGGGCCAGCCGTCGGCACCGTTGGTCGCGAGCGACATGGTGTGCCGGAGGGCGAGGAAGCCAGCGACCTCCTCCTCCGTCATCGCCACCGCCTGCCGGAGATTGTGATCGGGCACTCACCCGCCCCCCGTCTCGACCGGCACAAGTTCCCGCCTGCTCACGTACCATTCCCCCCGCTCATAGATCAGCTCGTCGTGCTGACGGAGGAGGGCTTCCACCGCCAGGCCCGAACCCGACGACGCGGCCGCCAGCACCAGGTACTGGCACGCCTGCCGGGCCCTGACGCCCGCCACCTCGACGATGCTGTCGGCGCTCACGTGGACCCGGCCGGGGGGGAGCGAGCGGAAGTATCCGAGCAGACTGGAGTGTCCTCGTGCCGGGTTCCGTCCCGGCGCGAGCAACTCGGCCTCGGGCAGGAAGCCCGACAACCACGCGTTGGCGTCTCCCGCGTCCTGCGCCCGGTTGAGGCGGGCGGTGAGATCACCGATGGCCGCTCGACCGGCGAGCGACATGAGGAGGTGCTCCTCCTGATACGTCATCGGCACGCGAGCGCTCCTCCCATTTCAGTAGCCAACCTCGGGCCTGACGAGGTTGAGCAACGGCTCACCGCTGAGGTAGTGGCAGAGGTTGGTGACGAACAGGTTGATCACGGCATCGAAGTACCGGTCGTGGACGGCGGACGAGTGGGGCGACAGGTACAGGTTGGGTGCGTCCCACAACGGATTGTCCTCGGGGAGTGGCTCCTCCCTCGTGACGTCCAGGATGGCGGCAGCAGGGCGTCCTCTGACGAGAGCGGCCAGCAGAGCGCTCTCGTCGACGAGAGCACCGCGGCCGACGTTGCAGAGCACACTGCCAGGTTTCATACGGGCAAGCTCTCCTTCACCGATCAGGTTCTGAGTGTCGTCGGTGTGGGGGACGGCGAGCACGACGGCGTCGGACTCCGCCAGCAGGCGATCAAGTCTGTCAGGGCCGAGCAACTCGTCTGCGACCGGAGAGGTCATGCCCGGCGCGAACCGGCGTCGTATGCCGATGACGCGCATGCCAAACGGACGGGCCCGCTCGGCGATGGCCGTCCCGATGGCTCCGAGGCCCACGATGCCGATCGTGCAACCGGCGAGCAACCGGGTCGAGGTCAGTCGCCACCTGTGCGCTTGCTGCATCTCATCGAAACGGCGGTAGTCCTTCCAGACCTGCAGCAGCCGCCCGATCACGAACTCCGCGATCGGCGCTGCTCCCACGCCGGCGGCAGTAGTGAGCCGAACCCCCCGACTGTCCAGCGCCTTTTCGTCGAACTGGCTCACTCCGGCACCGATCGCCTGGATCCATCGAAGGCGAGGGGCCAGGGTGAGCAGGTCCACCGGCGCGTCGAGGGCGAGCAGCACTTCCGCCCGGGCAAGGACCCCCCTGACCTCGTCGGACAAAGGTGGAGCCATGGCGCGCAGGTCGTCGACCGGTGTGCCGCCGCGCCTTGCCTCTCGCAGGACGGCATTTTCTTCGTAGTGAGCAACCGTTACATCGACCGGCCGCCCGGCCGAGCCGGCGGCGTCCGACAGCACGTCAGGATCGAGCGTCGGCGGATACAGCACCCCGACGACCACAGGATCATCCTTCAGTTTCTGTGCTGCTCCTTGCTCGATCAACGACCCGACTCTAACCTCCATCGGCCGATGGACTTGTTGATCGGGGACATCTTCACCAACGCCGCTCGGGCGGTCCCGGACCGGATGGCGGCGGCGATGGGGGACGAATCGCTGAGCTTCGCCGAGCTCGAACGAACCGCCAATCGCAGCGCCCGCGCCCTCATCCGCCTCGGGACTGGACGGGGTGACCGGGTGGTGGCCTGGACGGCGACGAGCCTCGACGTCGTCCCGTTCTTTGCCGCCGTGGCCAAGGCAGGCGCCGTGTTCGCCCCCGCCAACGCGACCCTGGGCATCGACGAGGGCGCCGAGATGGTCGGCTCGGCCCGGCCATCGGTGCTGGCCGTCGACGAAGGACGAGCCGAGGCGGGCGGGAAGATCGCGTCGCAGCTGGGCATTCCCCTTCTCCAGCTCACCGGCCTGGCCGGGCACAGGTCGCCACCGGCAGGCGGTGCCGGTCAGTCGCTGGCCGAGCTGGCCGGTCGTGAGGATGCCGGCCCCGTCGGCTGCGAGGGATTGACCGAACAGGACACGCATGTCCTGTTCTTCACCAGCGGCAGTACCGGCCAGTCGAAGGGCGTCATTCTGTCGCATCGGGTCAACTTCCTTCGGACCCATCCCGGTGCCCAGCTGGAACCGCGCGGAGTCATGGTGTGCACCTATCCCCTGTTTCACATGGGCGCGTGGACGATCGCGCTGATGCAATGGCAGGGGCGTGACGGGGTGGTGTTTATCGACACCGCCGATGCGCCGGCCATCTGTGACGCGGTCCGGCGCCACCGCGCCGAGCGGATCAACTGCATACCCGCGGTCTGGCGCCGGTTGCTGGACTACGTGGGGTCGCCGGAGGGCGACGTGGAAGCCCTGTCGTCGATCCGATGGGCCGATACCGGAACGTCGGCCACGCCGCCGTCCTTGCTTCACGCCATCGT
>Ga0306920_100011068_pt1 | contig 12146 bp, 8 predicted proteins | sample flu12Cox44000170_FD_204666 | JGI IMG/M metagenome (GOLD analysis project Ga0306920, IMG submission 204666) | Lab enrichment of tropical soil microbial communities from Luquillo Experimental Forest, Puerto Rico - flux4day.12C.oxic.44.000.170 (v2)... | ecosystem: Environmental > Terrestrial >...
AGCTGGTCGAGGAAGGGTGCATCACGCCGGACAACTTCCGCGACTTCGTTTTCGCCAACACCGTGCACCTCTGGGGTACGCAAAATCCCAAATTCTTCGAGGGCACGACGGTAGCCAAGGCGGCCGCCGATGAGCTGGCGCGCGGGCAGCAGTTTGTCACGATGAACTAGCGGTCGGGCATCGACGGCCGGCCGGCACCGCTCGGCAGTGTGCAAAGCGTGAACTGACGATCGGGCGGAACGTCCGGCATCCAGGTCTCAACTCGCGCGCGAGGAGATGCGAGCTTGCCACGCCGGGCCAGGAGGACTAGGCTTCGCCCATGATCTCGACTCTCCTCACGGAAGCCCACGAACTGCAGCCCGATGTCGTACGCCTGCGTCGCGCCATTCACCGCCAGCCGGAGCTTGGCCTCCACCTGCCCCATACACAGGCCGCCGTTCTCCAGGCTCTCGACGGTCTGGGTCTCTCGATCCGGAAGGGAGAGCGGCTCACCTCGGTGGTGGCGATCCTCGAGGGCGCCCGTCCCGGACCGTCCATTGTGTTGCGCGCCGACATGGACGCCCTGCCGGTACGGGAGGAGACGGGCCTCGACTACGCCTCACGGATCGACGGCGTCATGCACGCCTGCGGGCACGACGCCCACGTGGCCATGCTAGTAGGTGCGGCCCGTCTCCTTGCAGGACGTCGCGAACAACTCTCCGGCCGCGTCGTCTTCATGTTCCAGCCAGGAGAAGAGGGGTATCACGGGGCCCGGCATATGCTGGAGGAAGGCCTCGGCATACCTGGCGGAGCGCCGTCCGCGGCCTTCGCGTTGCATGGCGGCTCGCGCCACCCGGCGGGGGTGGTGGCAACGCGGCCTGGGCCCATTCTGGCCTCGGGCGACACCCTCGAGGCAGTGATCCATGGGCGCGGCGGACATGCCTCCGCGCCGCACGACTGCCTCGATCCGATCCCCGTGGCATGTGAGATCGTCCAGGCGTTGCAGACCTTCGTCACCCGACGCGTCGACGCGTTCGACCCGGCCGTGATCACCATCGCCAAGATCGAGGCGGGCAGCACACGCAACGTCATCCCAGAGACCGCACATCTGCTCGGCACCATCCGGACCGTATCCGAGCGCACGCGGGAGCGGGTGCTGGAGGGCGTCGAGCAGCTCGTGAAGGGCCTGGCCGCCGCGCACGGTGCCGAGGCCCAGGTCAAGCTGATCCGCGGCTATCCTGTGACCGTCAACGACGAGGACATCACGACCTTCGTGTCCCGCGTGGCCGCCGAACTGCTCGGCGAGGATCGCGTGCGCCCCATGGCCACGCCCATGATGGGGAGCGAGGACTTCTCGTACGTGCTGCGCCAGATCCCGGGCACGCTGATGTTCCTAGGCACGCGTCCCGACGGTGAGGCCGCGCCGATCCCCAACCACTCGAACCGCATGGTCGTCAACGAGACGGCCATGGCGACCGGCGTCGCGCTCCACGCGGCAGTGGCCCTCCGTTTCCTCGACGGCCGCCACGGCGATCGCCCTGCCTCCGCCGGCGCGCTCCAACACGCAGCGCGCGCCCGCACCTAGGGCGCGGAAGGCTACGGGAATGACCGCCGAGCTTCGTTCGCTGTTCTCGCCGGTCCAGGTCGGCCGTCTCACGCTCAAGAATCGCATCTACTCTTCGGGGCACGCGGAGGCCATGGCCGAAGGCGGCCGGCCCGGCGAGCGGCTGCGGCGATACCACGAAGCCAAGGCGCGCGGCGGCTGCGCGCTCACGATCTTCGGCGGCTCTTCGAGCGTTCACCCCTCCTCGCCGGCGGCGGCCTGGAAGCAGATCGCCAACCACGACGACTCCATCATCCCCGCGTACCGCGCCATCGCCGACGCCGTGCACGATCACGGCTGCCTCGTGTTCACCCAGCTCACCCACCTGGGTCGCCGTGGGCAGGCCGATGGCGAGGAGGCGAACGTCCTCCTCGCCCCCTCGCAGATCCCCGAGCGCGTGCACCGCGACGTGCCCCACGAGCTGGAAGGAGAACAGATTGCCGGCCTCGTGCGTGCCTTCGGCGAGGCGGCGCGCCGCTGCCGGGAGGGTGGCCTCGACGGCATCGAGGTCTCGATGGCGCACAACCACCTCATCGATCAGTTCTGGTCGCCTCTCTTCAACCAACGGCTCGACGACTACGGAGGGAGCCTGGAGAATCGGATGCGCTTCGCCGTCGAGGTCCTGAGCGAGATCCGCAGTCGTGTCGGAGATGACTTCGTGGTGGGCGCCCGCATCTCGGGAGACGAGCTGACGCGGGGCGGCCTCACCGCGGCCGACATGGCAGAGATCGGGCGGCGCCTCGCCGCCTCGGGCTTGATCGATTTCCTGTCGATCATCGGCGGCGGTGCCCACACCTACGAGCTCCAGGCCGCGGCCGTGCCGAACATGAGCTATGCCGCCGGTGTCTACGTCCCGCTCGCCGCGGCCATCAAGGAGGCCGCGCCCCGGCTGCCGATCTTTCACGCGAGCCGCATCGTCGATCCCATCCACGCCGACGCCATCGTGGCGGCTGGGCACGTCGACGTGGTCGGCATGACCCGCGCGTTGATCGCTGATCCCGATCTCCCGCGAAAGGCGCGCGAAAGTCGACTCGACGACATCCGCACGTGCGTGGGAGCGAACGAGGGGTGCATCGATCGGATCTACCAGGGAAAGCCGGTGACGTGCGTCCAGAACCCCGCGGCTGGCCGTGAGGGCGAGCTCGGGGAGGTCCCTCCTGCCACGAACCCCAAGACGGTCGTGGTGGTCGGCGGCGGCGTCGCGGGGCTCGAAGCGGCCCGGATGGCCGCGGCCCGCGGGCACCGCGTCGTGCTGTTCGAAAGGGCGGCGGAGCTGGGAGGGCAGGTCTTGCTCGCGGCCCGAGCGCCGGCCCGCGCCGAGTACGCGGGCATCGTCCGCTTTCTCGTTGCGCAGGTGGGCAAGCTCGCCGTGAGGGTCCGGCTCGCCGTGGAGGCCACGCCGTCCCTGGTGTTGGCCGAGCGACCCGATGCCGTGATCGTCGCGACCGGATCCCATCCCTACGTCCCGCCCGTCCCGGGCTGCGACGGCAAGCACGTCGTGACGGATCGCGAAATCCTCAGTGGCGAGGCCAGGGTGGGGACACACGTGGTCGTGGTCGACGACGTGCATACCCAGCAAGCGCTCTCGACCGCTGAGCTTCTCCTCGAACAGGGCAAGCGTGTCGAGGTGATCTCACCGCTCTTCTATGTAGGCCAGGACATCGGGATCACGTCGATCGCGCCGCTCTACACGCGGCTCTACCGGCGAGGTGTCGTCCTCACCCCGGGCACCGAGCTCCGCGCCGTCGAGGGCTCGGCCGTGATCGTTGCCAACGTGTATTCAGGCGTCGAGCGGCGCATCGAAGGCGTCGACACCGTCGTGCTCGCCGCGGGGAGCCGCTCCACGGACGATCTCTACCGCGCGCTTCGGGGCGAGGTTCCCGAGCTCTACGCGGTCGGCGACTGCGTCGCGCCCCGCGGCGTGCACCAGGCGATCCTCGACGCGACACGCGCCGCGCGCGCCATCTGAGGGCGCCCTCCGCTACGCCGCGGCCGTCCTCACCCGGCGGCCCATCGGCGTGTCGCCCAAGCAGAAGAAGTCCAGCACGTTGCCCGCGGCGATCTTGTAGGCTTCGTTCGGCGGCACGCCCGCGAAGAGCCGTTCCGCGAACGGGCGCGTGTTGGGCCAGTCGCACTCGATATGGGGAAAGTCGGTGGCGAACATGATGTGCTCCACGCCCATGTGGTGGCGCAGCTCTACGGCCACCCGCTCCACGTGCTGGACGCTGAAGGAGATGTGTTGTTGGACGTACTCGCTGGGACGCTGCCGGAGCGGCTTGAAATTCAGGAGACGTTCGGCCCAGTGTCGGTGCCGCTCGTACCAGTAGTCTGCCTCCTCCATCCAGAACGGCACCCAGCCGAGGCGCGTCTCGGCGAAGAAGATCCTAAGCTCGGGTAGGCGGTCGAAGACCCCGCAGAGCGCGAGCTGGGCCAGGCTCAAAGACGGCGGGATGCTCAGGAATGGCAGCGCCACCCAGTCCACGATCTTCCTCGGCCCGAGCTTCTCGAGGACCTTGGGATCGGCGTCCGGATACTCGAACGTCGGTTGGGACGCGCGCGGCCCCAGGCGATCGAAGCCGACGTGGACGGTCAGCGGCATCTGCATGTCGATGGCCGCCGCCCAGAAACGGTCGTCCTCCGGCATCGGATACGACTTCCCGTTCGGGAACACGCCCAGGTTGACGCCCTTGAGCCCGAGGCGGGCACAGTGCCTGAGTTCGGCGACGGCATCGTCGACATTGGTCCAGGGGATGACGCCGAGGCCGATGAGCCGGTCCGGGGCTACGGGACAGTACTCCTCGCCGAGCCAGTCATTGTAGGCGCGAACGCTGGCGCGGTACACGTCGTCGTCGGCGATCCCGCGCCAGAGTCGCGGACCCACCTGCATGTTGGGAAACAGCACCTCGGCCTCCAGCCCGTCGGCCTCCTGCTCCCGGAGGCGCTGCTCCGGCGGCCCCACTCCCGCCGTATCCTCGACGGTCACGCCGAAGGGCTGCCACGTCTCGTTGGTCCGGCCCGCGCGGAGATCGAGGAATGGGACGGGATAGGGCGGCTGGCCCTCGACGAGGATCGCATCGCCGCCATCAGGCACCTTGATCGTCCGGGGCGCGCGGTCCCGGTAACGTGCCGGCATCCGCACGGTCCATCGCTCCGGGCGAACTTCGAGGTGCCCATCGCTCGAGATCAGGGGCGGCAGCGTCTTTGTGCTCATGGCGCCTTCTCCTCGGGGGCGATCCGTCACGCGCCCTCTAATCTAGCCCATTGCGAAGTTCGCCGGCGCGGATGCTGAGATGGGTCCGCTCTGACGGGTCCAAAGACAGACCTACCAGGGGAAATCAGTGGCCCCGCGGGCCTGGGACGCATCGAACTCTGGCATGCGGGCACCTGGTGGCCCCCTGAGGGATTTCTTTCGAGCTCACGGAACGTCCGGGCCGTCCAGACGTTGGCAAGGGGCGTGAACGATCATCTACGGCTCACGAAGGCATCCAAGGGTTCTGGCCGCCGATTCGGGCCGCTCGGGCGGGTCCCCGTAGCGGTGGTGGTGGCTCTTGCGCTCCTTGTTTCTGGCACCGCAAGTGTCAGGAGCGTCACGCCCGCCTCGGTCGACATCCGGGACTCGAAGTACGCCCCCGCCGAGCTCACGGTCGCTCCTGGCACCACCGTCCGGTGGGTCAACCATGACGAGGAGACCCATACCGTGACGTCGAGCACGGAGGCCTTCAAGTCCGGAGGTCTCAATCTCGATGACGACTACACCCACACCTTCACCGTCCCGGGCGTGTACCCCTACACCTGTGCCCTGCACGATTTCATGCAGGGGACCATCGTCGTCAAATAGCACCGAAGGGGAGGACCACATGGATCGCGTGAATCGGCGCGGATTTCTCGAGTGCATGGCGTGGGCGGGAACGGGACTGGTCTGGACCGCCACGGGGGGGGTCCTCTCTTCCCGAGTGTTGCCGGCCGAGGCGGCGGATACTGCCACAAGCAACTTCACCTTCGTTCAGGTCAGCGACACGCATGTCGGCTTCAAGGGTGAGGCAAACCAGGACGCAGCGGCGACGCTCCAGCAGGCCGTCGCCAAGATCAACGCCCTGCCCACGCCCCCCGCGTTCGTCGTTCACACGGGAGACCTGACCCATGGCCAGAAGGCGGGCGCCTTCGACACGGTCGGCCAGATCCTCAAGGGGGCCAAGGCTGAACGAGTCTTCTATATCCCCGGTGAGCATGACGTCTTTCTCGATGGCGGCAAGGAATATTTCGGTCGCTTCGCCAACGGGGGTCCGGGCTGGCAGAGCTTTGACTACAAGGGCGTTCACTTCGTGGCTCTCGTCAATGTGCTGAAGTACAAGGGGGAGAAGCTGGGATCAGTTGGCGCCGATCAGCTGGCCTGGCTCAAGCAAGACCTTTCGGGGCTGTCGAGCAGTACGCCGGTCGTTGTCATGGCCCACGTGCCTCTGTGGGCGGTCTACCCTCCCTGGGGCTGGACGACGGAGGATGCGCAAGAGGCCATGGCGCTCCTGACGCGCTTCGGCTCCGTCACCGTCCTCAACGGGCACATCCACCAGGCCCTCCAGAAGGTCGAGGGCAACGTGACCTTTCACACTGCAATGTCCACGGCCTTTCCGCAGCCCGCCCCGGGACAGGGTCCTGGCCCAGGTCCGATGAAGATCCCCGAGGCCCAGGCACGCCCCATGCTCGGCATGCGAGAGGTCCGCTATGTCGTCGGGACGTCGCCATTGGCCGTGGTCGACTCGACTCTGGCCTGAGACACGTGTAGGTCGGCGGCCCCGAGAGTCCTCGACGCGGAGAGCGGGCCGTCGCGTGTTTGGCGCCGCTGCGGATGAGCGGGCGGGGCCGGCCGCGGCGGCGGGCGCGCCTATAAAGCCAGGCAAAGCACTTCCACAATACTGGCGGAGGGTGCGAGACTAGGGCCTCAGCGTACGAGGAGGCGTTCAGCCCCGCGTCGCGCTCGGCAAGATGTGAGAGATCCGGGAGGCCGTGCGAATCGGCTTCTCGTGTCTCACTGAAGTGCGTGGCAAATGCGCACACGAGTCAGGCTACGGCGCGAAGAGGAACGAAAGGGATCGCTGGGCAGGCCCAGGGCCCAGCCCACGGCGAGCGCATCGCGTTCCCGTTCAGGGATCGGCCAACCATCGCCCGGTCGCGCATCTCTGCTTCTCGCCCAGCGCGCCCTCGGTAATCGCTGGGTGCAGCGCTACGTCGTTCCGTCAGGATGGATGATCCTTCGCGATCCAAAGAAGCCGGAACCGGACAAGTCGGCTCCGCCTGCCAAAGCCGCGACGCGCACCGTCGATGTTGCCGCATCGAAAGATGTCGGGCCGCAAGCCGTCGTGTTGATCACCCCAGCCGCCGCGACGGCGCTTGCCGGCCAAAATCCCGAGGTTCACGTTCTCCTGCACTATCACGGGCACACCGGCGGTTACGGTGACCCCGGGGGTGTCGGCACGCAACGCGCGGCGTGGGATCAGATTGGTCCGCAGATCGAAGCCACCGGACGCCCGGTGATCGCCATTCTTCCTCAGGCGGGGATCCGCGCCGACAAGAGCTGGGGCTTCGGCAAGGCAGCTTCCCAACCGACCGAGTACATCGCCGGCGTGATGGCGCGGTTGACGACCCAGGAGAAGTGGGCCGCGACGCCGAAGTACACGGTGGCGGTCTCCGGACACAGCGGTGGAGGATTCCCAGCCGCCCAAGCGGTCGCGCAAGGGCTCAAGGCGGAAGAGGTGATGCTCCTCGATGGAATCAACGGCTTTCGCGAGCTCACCTCGGTCATCACATGGGTGCAGTCGCGGCTCGACGATGCGGCGTCCCGCCTCCAGGCCGCGGGCACCGACGCGACCAAACAGGAAGAGGCGCTGGCGCGCACGGTGTGGTTCCGCGCCTACCACCACGGGCGCGAACTCGATCCGGTGAAAGACAAGGTCGATCTTTCCGAGCCGTTCGAGAAGAACGGCGACGCCATCGGCGACCGGGGCTATGCGGGACGGTACGCGATTCTCAAGGATCGCGTCGACAAGTGGTTCGCCAAAAACAGCTCCAAGCTTGGCGGAGCGCTGGAAGCCCGGCTGCGCAGCCATTTCGAAATCAAGGGCGTGGCAGGGTCGGAACACGAGGAGATCGTTGGCAAGAGTCGCGGCATCGAGAAGGGCCTCAAGCACTGATCAGCCCGGCTCGGCCCTCCGGCCGCTGCGGCGCGATTAGGCGGGATGGCACGCGCCCGCGAGATCGAGTGTCTCGCGAACGCGCTGGGCGAGGGCAGCGGGCGTGAAGGGCTTCTGCAGGAACGCGGTGCCCGAGCCGAATGCGCCGTGGCGGATGACCGCGTCGTCCGTGTAGCCCGACATGTAGAGCACGCTGAGGTCGGACCGGAGGGGACCCAGGCGCTCGGCCAGCTCGCAGCCACTCATCCGGGGCATGACCACGTCGGTGAGGAGGAGATCGAGCGGGCCCTGGTGCCGCTCGCTGATCAACAGCGCCTCGTTACCGTTGCGCGCCTCGAGCACGGTGTACCCGTTCGCGCGCAGGATGTCGCGCGCCAGCTCCCGCACGCCCTCCTCGTCCTCCACGAGCAGGATGGTCTCGCGCCCGGCCGCCGTCATCACGGGCCGCGCGCTCCTGTCCACGGGGATGGCCATGTCAGTGAGGCGGGGAAGGTAGATCCGGAAGGTCGTGCCCTGGTTCGGCTCGCTGTTTACCTGGACGTACCCCCCGCTCTGCTTGACGATACCGTAGACCGTGGCCAGGCCCAGCCCGGTGCCCTTTCCTTGCTCCTTGGTCGTGAAGAACGGCTCGAAGATATGTGCCTGGATCTCGCGTGGGATGCCGGTGCCGTTGTCGGAGACGGCCAGCATGACGTGGGGGCCCGTGCGCGCTCCAACGTTTCGGCGCACGAACTCCTCGTCGAGATCCACGTTGGCGGTCTCGAGGATGAGATGGCCGCCCTGCGGCATCGCATCGCGCGCGTTGACGGCCAGGTTCATGATGACCTGTTCGATCTGCCCGCGGTCGGCCTTCACGCGGCCTAGCCCGGGCGTGGGCGTGGTCAGGAGCGCGATGTCTTCGCCGATCAACCGCCCGAGCATGTCCTTCATGTCCATGGTCACCGCGCTCAGATCGAGCACGACCGGCTCCAGCACCTGCTTGCGGCCGAAGGCGAGAAGCTGACGTGTCAGGTCGGCGGCGCGGCCGGCCGTGCGCTGGATCAGCTCGATGCCGCGATGCATGGAATCCTCGGGCTTCACCTGGCGCAACAGGATCTCGGCGCGGCCGAGGATGACCGTCAGGAGGTTGTTGAAGTCGTGGGCGACGCCGCCCGCGAGCCGGCCGATAGCTTCCATCTTCTGGACCTGCTCGAGCTGACCCTGGGTCTCGGCCAGCTCGTCGTAGGCCCGTCGGGCCTCGAGGAGCAGCCGGCGGTTCTCCACGGCGATCGCCGCGTGCGAGGCGAAGGCGGTGGCGATGGCCATGTCCTCCAGCGAGAATCCCTCCTCTCGCCTGGTCTGGAAGCTCAGGACACCGACCACACGGTCGCCTATCTTGGCGGGCACGCCCAAAAAGCTGCGAGACCCGAAGCGGCGCACCTCTCTGGCGTCCTCGGGGTGCATGCGGGGATCGTTGCCCGGATCCCGCACGAGGAGAGGCTCTCCGGTGGCGGCCACGGTGCCGGCGAGGCCGTTGCCGATCTTCAGGCGCTGTGACACCGAGAAGTCGCTGTGCTCCAGGGTTCCGGCTATGGCCAGTTCGTCACCGTCCACGAGGCGGAAGCCCGCCCAGTCCGTGTTGACGAGGCGGCCGCACGCCTGGGCGATGCGTCCGAGCAGGGAGTCGAGCTCTTCCATCCGCGAGAGATCGCCGCTGATCTCGACCAGGCTTTCCAACCGGGCTTCCCGGGTCCGCGCCTCGTGCAGCGCCTGCTCGAGACTGGCCGCCATCGAGTTGAAGGCGCGCACGGTGGGTGCCATCTCGCTGAGGCTCGTCTCCTGCATCCGCGCCGTCAGGTCCCCACTGCCGAGCCGGGCTGCGCTCTCGGCGAGGGCGCGTACCGGCCGCAGGCCGACGAGCAAGATCACGTGGGTCAAGCCAACCAGGGTCACGAGCAGCACGCCGGTGACCGTGATCATGGTCCGGATCTCGACCCAGAGGTCGTTCTCGAGGCTCTGCAACGACGGAGTCACCGCGAGCACCCCGTAAACAACGGGGGCTGCGGCGATCACGACCCAGTGCTCCTCGAGCTTGACGGGCATCAGGCGCTTGACCCAGCGCGGAGCGCCGGATGGCTTCAGGTTCTCCGGCGAGGCATCGAGAATGAGCGTGTGGCCGTCGCTCTCGTACAGGGTGACGCGGCTCCACACGGATTCCGCGTTCAGGCTCCGGAGCATCTGCTCGGCCCGCGCCAAGTCGCCCACCACGAGCGCGTCGAGCAGGAGAGGGCCGGCCGCTGAGGCGAGGCGCTCCGTCTGCTCGCTCAGCCGCATCCGGGCTGCGGTGCTCCGATCGCGAAGATTGACGGCGAGGCCGCCCAGCGTGACGACCACGATCGCCACGCTGGAGACGCCCAAGATGAGCGCGCGGAGGCTGGGCTTCACTGACCGGCGAGGCGGTACACGCGCCGGACGCCGTCGTAGTCGCGGTCGACGGCCGGCTCGAAGCCCTTGGACTTGGCCAGGATGAGAACGGGAGCGGCTACGGGGTCGCTGCTCATTCCGAGCAGGGCGCGACGCACACGCTCGACGGTGGCGGCGGGTACGCGCGGGTGCGCGATCACCGCCAGGTCTGGGAAACCCTCGGAGACATAGATCTCGCGGAATTGCACGTGCTCACGCTCCGCGTACTGGCTGAGGAAGCGCGAGTTGACCGCGCCCGCCTCGATCCGCTTGGCCTTGAGCTGCGCGAGCGTGCCCTCCTGGTTGCCCCCGAACACCTGTTCCACGCGGACCCCCGCGCGCTTGAGGGCTACCAGCGGGACCGCGTAGGCCACGAAAGCATCGGTGGAAGGGAAGGATACCCGCTTGCCTTCCAGCTGATGCAGGTTCTGGATCGGACTGTCCGCGGGCACCGCGATCACCGCGCGGATCGGCTCGCCCGCCCAGCGCGCGATGACCTTGAACCCGAGAGTGTCGAACTCCGACTGGAAATTGTGGTTGGTGAAGACGAAGTCGAACTCGCCCCGCGCCATCATCGCGTCGGTGTCCTGCACGGTGCGGCCCATTTTGAGCTGCAGTGGCACGCCGCTCACTGTGCTCGCGTAGTGGAGGATCGGGTTCCAGCGCTCCGCGGTGAGCGCCGGGCTCTGCTGGTTCAGCACCCCGAACGCTAAGGGCGCCTGCTGAGCGGAGGCCGTCCACGGATGAAGCAGCACCACCAGGGCGAACAAGAGCTTCGTCAGGTGTCTCATGGTCCTTTGAAGGCTCCCTGCTCCTTTCCAGTCGCGTGCCAAGTCACTGCGTCTGTAAGCCACCGAAATGACTGCGCAAAATTTGGGACCTCCCGGAAGGGATCGGCCCTCGGCCGATGCTTGTCACTTCAGGGACAGAATTCGTCAGATGCTCGGGGTCGATGTAGCCGCGAAAAGCCTGGGTTTCTCGCGCCTTGGATCTTGGCTCGGCTCTTGCGACATCCCTGGCTGGCCATGGTCAAGCTGAGGGCGGTCATCGGTTTTCTCGCGCTGGCTTCGCTGAGCATGCCCGCGGGGCTCCAAGCTTCTTCGGGGGCGACACCGGGCTCGTGGTCCGAGCCCGTGGACATCTCGGTCTCAATGAACCGGGCCGATTCGACCGAGCGGCCCGACCTGATGATCTGTGTCGTCGACGTCTCCGGTCGCGTTCAGTGCCACCATAAGACGGGGCTCCTGGCCTGGGGAGCGAGGGCGGACGGCCGTGCGGTATGCCCCGGGGCCGAGGAGCGAATCCGCCCGCGATGCGATGGATCTCCCTCGTGCAGGTTCGCAGGGGTGGCGGCGCCGAGCGGGTCCTTCGGGCTACTCGTTCTCCGCCTTGTCGCCCCGGTTTTCGGGGCCCCCCGCCACGATGTGCTGGACGCTGCCGTCTTCACGCGCTCATCCGGCGATGATCAGGCTCGGGAGAGCCGGCAGATTCAGGCCTCCCTCCAGGCACTGGCCCGGTGCGTGGCGCCGTCCGGCTGGCGCATCGCCGAGCGGCGACCAGTGCCCATCCTCGCCCGCCAGGCCTGCGAGCGCGGCACGTGCCGGCTCGGCGAGTCGAGCGTGACGCTGTCGCCCAGTTGGTCGCGAACCGCCAAGCAGCCCTGATCGCCCTCGGGCAGCACCGTTCGTCGGATGCACGGTTCGTCAGGGTCTCGTGCTATACGAAATATCTGGGCACTTTCGTCTATTCTGGGCTGGTGCTGTTTCTCGCCTACTTCGTCCGCGGCATGGCGGGGTTCGGCTCAGGTCTCATCGCGGTGCCACTCCTGAGCCTGGTCTCGCCTGTCACCGCCGTTGTTCCGCTAGTCGTCTCGCTGGACTATCTCGGCTCGGCCAGCCAGGGGATCAAGAACCTCGGCCGGATCGCGTGGAAGGAGC
>Ga0306920_100011069_pt1 | contig 12146 bp, 7 predicted proteins | sample flu12Cox44000170_FD_204666 | JGI IMG/M metagenome (GOLD analysis project Ga0306920, IMG submission 204666) | Lab enrichment of tropical soil microbial communities from Luquillo Experimental Forest, Puerto Rico - flux4day.12C.oxic.44.000.170 (v2)... | ecosystem: Environmental > Terrestrial >...
GGGCGCCGACGCGCGTCATCCGCCTGGCGGGGCGGCCAGTTACTCCGCGGCGAACTCCATTCCCCAACTGATTACTTCGGAGGGATGCAGCCGGATTATAGGCCCAGTTGGCTGGCCATCTGCCCCGATGGCCTCCGTGAGAGCCTCAGCGGTGCCGCGGACCATGACGCACCGGGGCCGCCACGGTGGCAGCACGTCATCGATTACTAGGGCGACGTTTGGGTTGCGCTGGGCGTTGTGAAACTTCCGGCTCCGGGCGAAGTCGCTGCCGCCGATGTCGATCACGTCCAGCGCGGGGTTGTACTGCCAGCCGAGGGGAACGACGTGCGGCATTCCGGTGGCGTCGATGGTTGCGAGCCGGCCGAGCTTGCCTTTGGCCAGGTAGGCCAGTTCGGCGTCAGAAAACACGCTCATCCTGCAACTCACCTGCCTGTCGCGAGCGTGAAAGATCAACGGTGCAGACGTTACACGCGTCGATGCGCGACAGCGGTGCCCTGCGACTGGACGTCCGGTCGTGCCGCATGGGGGGCGTCGGGCAGGCGTGATCTAGCCAGTGCCGGCCGTCCCGTTACTCACTGATAGCGCAGCCTGCAGGGGCGGCCAGTGGGATCCTTGGCGCTCGTCGGCACAGGCCGCGGACAGGCGGATCTGGCGCGCAAAGATCCTCCGCAGGAGGCCTCAACGTCTACCGCACTAAGCCGAAATGAGGACGTTGCCCCAGTACATGCTTATACGCAGGTCGTAATGATCATTCGCGGGCAGCGACCCCGCCAGAGGTATCTGGCCATGCGCTTGGCCCGATCCCGAGACGGCCAGTTGCTGATCCGCTTAGAAGGTCCTTTTCGAGGGCCAGGTCCAAGGCCGCGTCGGAGCTGAGCGTCATACCGTCGGCGTGGGCTCGCTCGAACTGCTCTTGGCCCAGTTGGGCGCGCACCTGGTCGAGGCTGTCCAGGCGGTAGTGGGCTTCCGGCTCCTCCCACGATTGTCCAGTTGGGCCGAGGAGAGTTTGCGCGGCGCCGTGGAGCACGGCCGCCCGGTGCCAATCGCCGGCGTCCGCGGCCAGGCACGCAAGGCCGAGGCAGGTATAGGCGATTCCGAAACGATCCCCGTTGCGGCGGCTCATCCGCAGGGCTGCCTCGAAGCTGGATCGCGCACCGTCCGCGTCGTTGTCCTGGCGCAGCACCCAGCCCATATGAATCGTTACACCGAGGCCTTTGTCCCCGAATTCCCGCATCGCTTGTGCCGCCTGTTGCAGATAGGCCCGGGCGGCGGGGATGTCCCCGGCGCGCAGGGCCTGAGCGCCTGCGTAATTGGTCAAGAAGTAGGCAAAGAGATGGTCGCCGGATCGCCGTGTGCAGGCGATGGCCTCAGCGAACAGTGGCATGGCGTCCGCGGGGTCGATGAGGGCGCCGCACAGCAGATACGCCGCTAGGCTCTCGCCGAGTAGGACATCATCGCCCAGCTGCCGGGCGTGCTCGACAGCCTCCTGCCCAAGGGGCAGTCCTCGTTCCGGCTCGCCGGCGAGGTAGCAGATATAGCTGAGGGTGGCAAGCGATTCGATGAGCGGCCGGCCGGTGTGGAGCTGGCGGGCAAGCTCGACTGCCTGTTCCCCAAGTTGCCGTGCTACCGCTAGGTCAACGCGGCGAGCGGCGAAGAAGGCGGCAGTGAACAGCGCTGTCGCGAATAGCTCCGGGTCCGCTCGGGCTTCGGGGCGGTCCAGCACCGGCATGAGCAGGGCAGCGGCTTCCCGTTCGCGGGAACGCGCCCTCCAGTAGCGGCGCAGTGCGGCGCTGAAGCGCAGCACCTGCGCGGTTCCGTCCGGGCTGCGGGCGGCGTGCTCGGCGGCGCGCCACAGGTTCACCTGCTCGGTGTCCAGCTGTGCGAACCATCTGCCCTGCTCAGGCCCGGTAAGGTGGGGAGCTGCCGTCTCGGCGACAGAAAGGTAGTGCGCGCAGTGCGCCGCCCCGACGGCGGTGGCCTCGTCGCCGCTGGCCTCGGCGAGCTGTTCGGCGGCGAACTGGCGGATGGTCTCCAGCAGCCGGTAGCGCAGGAATGGTCCGGTCGGCTCGGTCACGACCAGGCTCTTGTCCACCAGTGAGCCGAGCAGGCCGATGACGTCGAGCACCACGATGTCCCCGAAGCCGCAGACCGCTTCGGCGGCGTCCAGATCGAAACTCTCCGCGAATATCGACAGGCGCCGCAGCAGCTGTTGCTCAGCGCCGTGGAGCAGCGAGTAGGACCAGTCGACGGTCGCCCGCAGGGTCTGCTGCCGCTCCAGAGCGGTGCGGCTCCCCCCGGTGAGCAGACGAAAGCGCTGGTCGAGGCGGTCGGCAAGACCGCCGAGCGACAGCGAGCGCAGCCGCGCGGCGGCCAGCTCGATGGCTAGCGGCAGCCCGTCCAGCTGCGCGCAGATCGACACCATCAGCGGGGCGGTCGTCTCGTCAACCGGCAGGCCGACGCCCTCCGCCCTGGCCCGGTTTGCGAGCAGCGCGACCGCGTCGGACGACTCAACAGCCTGCAAACTGGTAGCGCCGGGCCCAGGCAGCGACAGCGGCGGCACCCGGTAGATGGCCTCCCCGCCGATACCGAGCGGCTCACGGCTGGTGGCCACCACATGCGCCCTTGGGCAACGACGCAAGATGGCATCAGCAGCCTTGGCGCAGCCGCCGATCAGGTGCTCGCAGTTATCCAGCACAATCAGCACGTCCTGCGGGGCGAGGGCATCCAGCAGGGCCTCTAGGACCGGCCGGCCGGGCTGCCTGGCGATCCCCAGCGCCTCCGAAACGGCGAGTGCCACGGCGTCCTCGTCCAAGACCGCGGCTAGCTCCACCAGCCACACCCCATCACCGAACCCATCCAGCAGCTCAGCGGCCAGCTGCAAGCTCAATCTGGTCTTGCCGCAGCCCCCGGCCCCCGTCAACGTGACCAGGCGGGAGGACGCCACCAGGGCCCGCACTTCTGCCAGCTCCCGGTCACGCCCGATGAACGCCGCCAACTGGGCCGGGAGATTATTCGGCAGCGACGGGTTGCCCAGCGACCGCAACGGCGGAAACACGGTCGGCAGCCCCACCACGTCCAGCTGGAAAATCCGTTCCGGGCGCCCCAGGTCCTTCAGCCGGTGCACCCCCAGATCCCTCAGCGATGCGCCCGCCGGAAGCGCGTCGCGGACCAGGGCGGCTGCCGTCTCCGACAGCAATACCTGACCTCCGTACCCGACCGCGGTCACTCGGGCGGCACGATGCACCTCCAGGCCCACCAGGCCCGTAGCCGTCTTCGCCGCCTCACCGGTATGGATGCCCATCCGTACCCGAACATGCTCCCCGCCAGGCCACCCATGTGCGTCCAGGGCCCGCTGCAACTCCATCACCGCCGCTACGCACGCCCGCGGTGAGGAGAACACCGCAAAAAACGAATCCCCCTGGGTATCGACTTCCTTGCCGTCATGAGCGGCCAGCCCCGACCGGATGAGCCGGTGATGATCGGCAAGCAGTTGCGTGTAGAGACCTTCTCCCAACCGCCGTACCAGGGCCGTCGATCCCTCAATGTCGGTAAACAGAAACGTAAAAGTCTCCACCGGCACAGCCTAGAAGGCCAGCCAGGGTGCACAACCGGGCACCGGGCACAACGCACCGCCCCCGCCTGCCCGGCAGCAGACACCTGACGCCGCCGCCTTCACCAGCACCTTGCGGGCAGACCCGTTCATGCGGGCAGACCTGTTTATGTGTCACCACGCATGCTTTTGTACAGGGCTGGATCGTGGGAGCAGATGATGACGAGGGCGGGGTCGGCACGCCGGTGAAGTTCGGCAAGGCGGCTGTGATTATCCCGGACTTTTTTCGGGTCGTACGCGACGAGTGTTTCTCCGGCGCGCAGGATGGCGGGCACGCGGCTATGGCCGTCGAGGGTGCCGTGGTGGTAGAAGGCGTCGCCCGCGTGCAGCAGCCATCGGCCGCCGGTATCAACGGCGACCGCTGCGTGCCCGCGAGTGTGACCGGGAAGTGAGATGAGTACGATCCCAGGTGCGATGGTGTCGAGTTGCTCGGCTGCGGCGAACCCTTGCCATTTGTCTCCGGCTGGATTGTGTTCGATGATCTTCGGGTGGTGCGCCCATTGCGCCGGGCGATAACGCATCCTTTCCCGCAGGGACGGGGATCGGATTGCCCCAACTGCTTCAGCTGTGGTGACGTGGACCTGGGCGTGAGGGAAATCGGAGAGGCCGCCAGTGTGGTCATGGTCGAGGTGCGTGAGGATGATGTGCCGGACGTCGTCGCGGCGGAAACCGAGCCGTTCGACCTGGCGAGCTGCGGTCTCGGCTGGGTTCAGCGCCGGTCTGGTGAGATGGCGGGCCGGCCCGATGCGCCGTGCCGGGTCTGCGATGTCGTCTAGGCCGTAACCAGAGTCGATCAGAACTAGGCCGTTGCTGGTCTCGATGAGCAGGACATGGGAGACAATCGGGGTACCGAGCATCCGCATCGTGCCGCAGTTGAGATGGCGCACCTTCATGGCAGAAATCCTTGGCGGATAGCAAGTAGGGTGGGTAAGGGATGAGGTGAGCTTTGTCGGGGCGGGCTAAGGGTGTGCATGTGCAGGTAGGAGACCGTGTCGGCGATTAGCGCAACACCGTATCGGGGCGTATGAGGTTGAATCTAGCTTTATCACGGATATGGCTTCTTCGTGCCGTTAAAGGGCTGAGTGTGCCCTACCTCCCGTTTGCGTCGGTGGGCCTGGGGACCCAGGCAAGCAGTACATTTTCACTGTCATCCCTTTCTCACGGTTGAACGGTTAAGGGATGGCACGCACCCGCTGGCCGCCCGGACCTGTGAACCCTGGCATCTAGCTCAGGCCGGGCAGATCAGACCGGCAGCTGGAGCTTGGTTGGCCGACCGTGAGCGCCAGGACTGGCCAGCGGCCACGGGTGCGTAGCCGTCGGCAGGTTCGCCGCTCCGGTCACCCAGCAAGCCTTCGGGGAATCGTGTGCGAGAGTGTCCGCAGCGCCAGGTGGCCGGGTGCAGGCTGGCTAACCGCCGACGCCGCGCCCTTGACGTACCAGGCGATTCCGAAGGACCAGAATGCGCCGACTTCTGCGATCAGCAGCCAGGGCGCTGTGTTGTCGAACGAGGGCCCGGCGATCGCCAGCAGCGCGGAGAGCGTGATGCCGCCGGCGCAGATCACGTAGAGCTTGTTCCGGCGCTTCTTGGGCTGCTTGACCTTGAACAGCCCGGTCCACCACGCCGCTATCTTGCCGATCAGATTCTCGCTGTTCGCCGGTTGCCGCTCACCCACTGGCTTGTCGGTCTTGGTGAACTGGACGAGCACCATGAGGAACACCATCGTGAACAGCACGACCAGCGAGACCACATGCACCCAGCGGTAGGCCGACTGATGCGGTGACAGGTGGTAGGTGATCGGCGTCACCGGACCGCACCGGTTCGAGGCTGTAAAGAACAGCTTTGGCGGCGGCAACGTCGGGAATAGCGCAATGCAGATCGCCGCAAGGCCCGCGACGTTGGTGAAGCGGTTGTCCCATTTGCTGTAGCCGCGGTAGGCAGCGAAGAAAATCCCCAGGGCGCACATGGCGCCGACGAACAGGTTGCGCATGTGGGTGTAGTAGAAAGCGCTCAGCGAACCCGGGATCCCCCGGTTGGGCCCGAAGCAGTCACCGAGGTGACGGGTGAAGATGAGCCAGTTTCCGATGTAGACGACCGGCACAATCAGGATCGCGATAGCGCCTATCAGCGCTCGCAGAGCCCGATAGTCCATGACGTACTCGGCGTCAGACCAGTCTGGTGCCACCGCATCGCCTTTCGCGCCGTAAGCGGAAGTGTCCTTTCGAGACTCACAGGCAAAATTTAGATGAACGGGTGCCTTCATGCAACGAATTACCTGCTTTCAGCGCTCGGAGAGTTCCGCACGCTGACTAAACCACCACTCCGAGACCCCGGGCCGCGCGGCGCACCCGGGCTCCAGCCGATCCTGCCGATGTCCACAGCTGCTCGGACACAGCCCAATTTGATTCGTTTACGCTAAGTCGGCAAGCGCCATCGAACGCCGCGTCGGCACTGGGCCCGCGGTGAGTACAGAGCACGCATACCTGAAGGCGGTAAAGCAAGCGTGGTCGACCTCGACATGGAGGCGCTGGACTAAGGGCCGGGACGCCGAAACCAGGAGCCCTGAAACCCCTTACCCTTCTTCAGATTACCCTGGATGCCGGGAATGGGCCTTCGACGCCGGCTGCTCAGCCCAGGTTGCCGCCTGGGCTGTCTGGCAGAAACTTGCGCAGCGAGGCTAGAGGCCGGTCGTCAGCGTACACACCAAGTGCTGTGCTGGGCTCGAATTGACGGACCACGGCCTAACGCGGTCTCGGCGTGACCCGGCCAGATCTCCATCTATTCGCGCTGGAGAATCGGATCATCGCCTTGTCGGTAGTCGTGCGATCCTCAGCTTCGATCCGACGATCGGGCCCACCAGCTTGCATAAATATCGAGCAGCGCGGGACGCGGACGCACCCTCACCTGCCGTGATGGGAACGGGATGGGCGGCCTGGGTGGCAGGCATTAACTGGTTTCTGGCACGGCCGCCGCCGCCGTCAGGTAGTAGCGCCAGAGCCGGCCGGATCCTTGGACAAGATGCAGAACTCGTTCCCCTCCGGATCGGCAAGGGTGATCCAGCCACTGCCGTCGGGCCGCCGGTGATCGGCGAGGTGCGACGCTCCCAGCGCGAGGATCCGCTCCACCTCCTGCTCGCGGGTGCGATCCACCGGGCGCAGGTCAAGGTGCACCCGGTTCTTCACCTTCTTACTGTCGGGGACGGTGATGAACAGCAAGAGCTGGCTGCGGTCACGCGAGGTGATCAGGCATTCCTCGTGTGCGGGCTCGTTCGGGTCATCAGGATCTTCAGCGAAGTCCAGCACCTGCGACCAGAAGACCGACTGCGCGTAGGCGTTAATGGCGTCGAACGACGTGTGCGAGATGCGGCTGGTCATACGCGGCAGCCTTGACCGCCCGCCAGAAAACGTCAAACAGTTTCCAGGACATCAACGCGAAGCACGTTCATATACCGGGCCAGCCTCTCCCGGCCGGCGCACCGATATGACCAGCCGGTGGCCCAACGCAGTTTCGCCCAGATTCGGCAACCGGAGCAGCGGGGCCAGGGCTGGCCAGGCGGTTCATCTCCGCGTAGCGGTGCCTTCAAGCCAAGGGCGAGGTGTGCGCATACGCGTCCGGGTCTTCGGCGGACCAGCGTCGGCGGCCAGCGGGCAGACCCGGGCGTAAGCCACCGTGAGAGAATCAGCTCGTGCGGATCGGAATGCTTGGATCATTCGAGGTTCGCACGGACGACGGCGTGTTGGCCGATGTGTCGGGCGCCCGGTTGCGCGCGCTGTTGATCGCCCTTGCGCTCGAACCAGGCCGGGTAGTCCCGAAGGCGACGCTGATCGACTGGATCTGGGGTGAGCACCCGCCCTTCGACGCGGCGAATGCCTTGCAACGCTTGGTCTCCCGACTGCGGAAGGCGTTGCCAGACGGGTTGGTTGAGGGGCAGACGGGCGGCTACCGGTTGACGGTGGAACCCGAGGCCGTCGACGCTGTTCGGTTCGAGAGCCTTGTCCGTCAGGCCCGCGACACGGAAGACCCTCAGCGGGTACGGCTGCTCCGCGAGGCCCTCGCACTGTGGCGTGGTTCGGCCATGCAGGATGTCGATCTGCAGGAAAGCGCGGCGTTCGATGCGGCGGTCACCCGGCTCGAAGGTTTGCGCCTGACTGCTATAGAGGACCGGTTCGAGGCGGAAGTCGGTCTCGGCCACGATGTCGGGCTGCTCGCGGAACTGACCGATGCGGTAGCCGCCCATCCGGTGCGGGAACGGCTTGTCGCCGCGCTGATGCGTGCCCTCGTTGCGGCCGGTCGCGACACCGAGGCGCTGCTCGTGTACGAGCGCACCAGGGAAGCCCTGGCCGACGCGCTGGGCGTGGACCCCTCGCCGGAGTTGTCGGCGTTGCACGTCGCGGTGCTGCGAGGCGAGTTGGGACGGCGGGAGGAGACCCGGAAGACCAACGTGCGCGCGGAGCTAACCAGCTTCGTCGGCAGGGATGCCGATGTCGCTGCGGTCCGCAAGCTCGTCGCGGAATATCGGCTGACCACTCTGATCGGGCCGGGCGGCTCGGGGAAGACCAGGCTGGCCACGGAGACGGCGCGCACGCTGCTGGGCGAGGTGCCGGACGGTGTCTGGCTGGTGGAGCTGGCGGCCATCAGCGCGGACGGTGATGTGGCGCAGGCGACGCTCGCCGGGCTCGGGCTGCGCGATGCTCTGCTCGGCGGGGCACCGAACGCCGAGCTAACTGACCGGCTCATCGCCGCGATCCGCGACCGGGAGGCGCTGCTGATCCTGGACAACTGCGAGCACGTGATCGAGCAAGCGGCGGTGTTCGCCCATCGAGTGCTCGGAGAGTGCCGCCGACTGCGGATTCTGGCGACCAGCAGGGAACCGCTTGGCATCACCGGTGAGGCGCTATGGCTGGTCGAGCCGCTGGCCCTGCCGGAGGGGGACGCCAGTCCCGGCGAGATCGAGTCCTCTCCAGCCGTCCGGTTGCTGCGCGACCGGGCGGGCGCGGTGCGCAAGGATCTCACAGTCGACGCCCACACGTTGTCGACGATGGTGCGCGTCTGCCGGGCGCTGGACGGAATGCCGCTGGCGATCGAACTGGCGGCGGCCAGGTTGCGCACCATTTCCATCGACCAGCTCGCCAACGGGCTCGACGATCGGTTCCGCCTGCTGACCAGTGGCAGCCGTACCGCGATGCCGCGGCACAAGACGCTGCGCGCGGTGGTCGACTGGAGCTGGGAGCTGCTCACCGATGCCGAGCGGATGGTCCTGCGCAGGCTCTCGACATTCTCCGGTGGGGCGAGCCTGGAGGCGGCCGAACGGGTCTGCGTCGGCGATGCGGTCGAACGGGAGCGCGTGCTCGAACTGCTCACCTCGCTGACCGAGAAATCGCTGGTGCTCACCGACGGCAACGGCGCACCGCGCTACCGGATGATCGACACGATCAAGGAGTACGCGGCTCAACGGCTGGCGGAAGCGGGAGAAGCCGACCTGGCGCGCGACGCGCATCGCGCCTACTTCACCGAACTCACCGAGACCGCGGAGCCGCATCTTCGCCGCGCCGAGCAATTGGAGTGGCTCGCCAGGCTTGAAGCCGATCACGACAACATCGGTGCCGCGATGCGGGGTGCGCTCGCGGCCGGCGACGCGCAGGCGGCGATGCGGCTTGCGGCGGCCGTCGGCTACTACTGGTGGCTCGGCGGGCACAGGGCCGAAGGCTTCGAGCTGATCACCGCTGCCACGAAAATGCCCGGCGAGGTGACCGACGAGACCCGGGCCATGGTCTACGCGCTGGTCGTGCTGTTCGTGACGTCGGGGCGCGCCGACGAGCACCAAGCGGAGGAATGGATCCGCGAGGCGTACCGGCTTAGCCGGCGCAGTCAGGGCCGCTACCCGGTGCTGAGGCTCGTCGCTCCGCTGGAACGCTTGCTGCAGGGGCCGGACGCTGCCTTGCCTGCATTCGAGTCGTTGCTGGACGACGAGGACCCCTGGGTGCGCGCGCTGGCCCGGGTGCACCTCGGCAAAATCCGGATCATGCTCGGCCAAGGCGGGCGGGACGCCGACGCGTACCTTGAGAGGGCACTCGCCGAGTTCCGGTCACTCGGTGAGCGGTTCGGGATCTGGTTCGCGCTGACCGAACTGGCGGACCGAATCGCTGCCCGCGGCGAGTTCGCCGGTGCGTGTGAGCGCTACGAACAGGCGATCACGGTCGTCACCGAACTCGGTGCCATCGAGGATGTCATCCGAATGCGATCGCGACAGGCCCAGCTGTACTGGCTGCTCGGCGATCGAGACTCCAGCGCGGCCGCTATCGCCGACGCCGAGCGGTGCGCGGAACGGGTCACCTGGCCGGACGCGCTCGTCGAGCTGGCCCTCGCGAAGGCGGAACTCGGCCGCTGGGGCGGTAACGCCGACCAGGCACGCCACCAGCTCGGCGTCGCGACCACCCTCTTGGGCGACGACGCGGATCAGGCGAACATCCGCGCGGTGACACACGACCTGCTCGGCTATCTTGCCGACGGTCTCGACGAAGCCCGGATGCACCGCGCGGCGGCCTGGCAAGCGGCGTCCGAGGCGGGATACGCCCCCCTGATCGCCCAGGCACTCGTCGGGTTCGCAGACCTAGCGCTCCGCCGCGACGAGTACGAGCAGGCGGCCCGGCTGCTCGCGGCCAGCGTCAGCGTGCGTGGAGCGCCGGATCGCTCCCACCCGGATGTGGCCAGGATCGAGCAGGCGGCACGGCGTCGCCTCGGCGAAGCACGGTTCGCCGAGGCGACGGCGGAGGGAACCCGGACGAGCTGGTCTCAGCTGGTCGAGGTCACGCTGGCTTCTTGACGGCGGCCAGCGCCATCGCGTTTGAAGGTCAGCTTGCTGGTCGCTGAACGATGATGTCGCCGTGCCGCGTCCGGGCGTGGACCGTGACCTGGGTGTCGGACGCGTCAGCATTTTCCGGCGACGCGACCGAGTTGCGCACCGCCCCCCGCTCACTGTTGACGTCGATGTAGGCAGCGGTGTCCTCGCTGATGCCGACCTCGATGTCGCCTGAGCCGCTCATCAGCTTCGCCTGACCGTGTGTCAGCCGGCCGATCCGAATGGCACCGCTGGCCGTCGTGGCGGTGACGCTGCCGTCGGCGCGCTCGATGTCGAACCCGCCGCTGCCACTGCTGAGCTCGAGGTCGGCCGCGGCGTGGCCGATCCAGGCTCGCCCGCCCGAGCTCGCGATGCCGACGGGACCCTCGACCTCGCCGATCCGCACCGCGAGCGCCCCACCGTCGATGCCGGCGCGCCCGGCGATGTGGCCGATCGCGACCTCACCGGCTGCGATGTTCGCCTGCAGTGCATCGATGTGGTCCAGCTGGACCTGACCCGATGCCATGTGCAGCTCGCACGCGCCAAGTGGGCCGTCAGCGTGGACACTCGAGTACGCCAGATTTGCGACCAGGCGGGAGTCCGCGGGGAGGTCGATCGCGATGGCAACCGAACCCCTCTTGTCGCCCGAGACGGTCGTCTTGACCGTTAGCTGACCGCCGGCGAAGTCGACCTCGGTCTTGCTGGCCACCTTCAGGTCCGACGCGCTCGCCTCGTTGATGGGTTCGACCAGCACCACGGTGTCGGTCCGGTCGCTCGCGGTGACGCGCACCTGAGCACCGGCGACCTGCACGGCGGCGGTGATGGGCGCTGGCGTGGCAAATGTAGGCATGAGATATCTCCTGTTGTCTCGTCGTTGACTTGTTGACGGGCGGCTCATGGGCCCAGGCATTGGTGACCAGCCCGACATTGGCGGCGGAAAAGCCATCGCCCAGGAGGTCAGCTTCGCCTGGTGAACGTGGCCAGCGCCCACAGGTATCCGGCGAGGGCGATCCCGGCGCACCAGGCCAGGGCGGCGATCGCGTCGCCGGCCGACGGTTGACCGGTGAGCAGCCCGCGCAGGGTTTCGATGATCGGCGTGAACGGCTGATACTCCGCGAACTGCCGCACTACGGGCCCCATCGTGTCGGTCGGCACGATCGCGCTGCTCAGGAACGGCAGCAGGATCAGCGGCACGGTGGCCAGACCCGCCGATTCCGGGGTCTTCGCGGCCAATCCCAGAGCGACCGTGAGCCAGCTGGCTGCGAAGCAGACCAGCACGATGAGACCGACCACGCCGAGCCAGTCGAGGAAGCTCGCTGACGGACGGAATCCGATCAGCAAGGCCACCCCGATGATGGCCGCGACCGCTATCAGACTGCGCAGCATGCTGGCGATGACGTGACCGGTCAGTACGGCACCGCGGGAGATGTCCATGACCTTGAACCGGTTGATGATGCCCTTGGTCATGTCGGAGTTCACGGCCAGCGCGGTCGCGCTCAGCCCGTAGCAGATGGCCAGCACGATCATGCCCGGCGTCGCGTAATCGATGTAGTCGACGCCGACGTGGAAAGCGCCGCCGAGCACGTAGACGAACATCAGCAGGAGCACGATCGGGAGCAGGACCGCGTTGAACACCGCGGTCGGGTTCCGGAGGGTGTGCTTGAAGTTGCGACGCAGCATGATCGTCGCATCGGTGCTCA
>Ga0306920_100011070_pt1 | contig 12146 bp, 21 predicted proteins | sample flu12Cox44000170_FD_204666 | JGI IMG/M metagenome (GOLD analysis project Ga0306920, IMG submission 204666) | Lab enrichment of tropical soil microbial communities from Luquillo Experimental Forest, Puerto Rico - flux4day.12C.oxic.44.000.170 (v2)... | ecosystem: Environmental > Terrestrial >...
CGGGGTTTTCTTTTAGATCAACCCCGCCATGCCAAAGCGTCGCAAGCGACGATCATCAGCGGATCGTGAAACATCCGATCCGGTGCAATTCGCTGCTGAAATCAGAGCGGGCAGGGCGGTGTTGGGCTGGAGCCAGACCGAGCTTGCAAGGCGAACGGCGGTCACTCAACGGGCCATCTACTGCATCGAGCAAAATATCGCGCGACCTAGAAAGCAAACCGAAGAGCGCATCATTGAGGCGTTCGCTGATGCCGGGCTTCGGTTCGAGCGCCTATCGAGCGGCGGTTTCAAGCTGACTGTGCCCAACAAAACGCTAATCAAGCTGCGTTCTGAATTTCGTCGGGCAAAGTAGCCGACGCTTGCGTTGGTAGGACGACGCTGGGGATAAGCTCGGCAGCATCCGAGAGCGTCTCGTTGGCCAAATGTGCGTATCGCTGAGTGGCGCGCACGTTGCTGTGACCCAATAAACCTTGAACGATGTAAATTGATACGCCCTTGTTCACTAGAAAACTCGCGAACGAGTGGCGCAGATCGTGCAGCCGAAACCCGGTTAGGCCAGCTCGCTTTCGGATTCGGGTCCACGGAAAGTGCAGAGACGCAGATGGTCGGCCGGTCATCGGCGATGGAAATATAAACGCGTTCCCCGGCTCCCGCGGAAGCGAACGCAACAGTTCTAGAGCCGCCGAGTTAAGCTGGATTAAGCGCGGCCGCCCGGATTTGGAGCACGGCACCAGTAGCGTCTTCTTCTGCCAATCGATGTACTCCCATTTGGCTCGAGTGATCTCATTACGTCGCGCGCCTGTTAGCAGCAGAAGTTTGATTGATTGGGCTGCAGTCTGGTTCTCATCTGTGTCTAAGGCTTTCAGCAGGCGATGAGTCTCTTCGGCTGTCAGAAAGCGTTCACGGCACACATCGGGAGCGGTCTTTAGCTCCGCCGCCGGGTTATTGCTCACACCGGAGATGGCCCATTTCTTGGCCAAGTTGAACATATATCGAAGTAGCACAAGGACCCGATTTGTTGTCCCAGACGCATACTGCTGCTCCCGCATGTCGTGAAGCAGTTCTGCCACCTGCGCAGATGAGATTTGGTCAAGAGCAAGACGACCTAAACGCGGCAGTATATGGATTCGAAGAATCGCCTCATCTGTTCGCCAGCTGCGCTTTGCATTCTTGGCAAACGGAAGATAGGAGTCGCGGACGAACCCGGCGAGTGTAGGAATTTTGCGAAGCAGCTCGCGCTGTTCTTGTGGATCGTTTCCGAGTACTGCCTCAGCAAGTATGCTGCGGGCTTTGCTACGCGCCTGCCGGACTGTAAGGGCGCGGGTTGAACCTATCTTAAACTGTCGCTCTCTCCCGCGACTGTCTCGATACCGCTGATAAAAAGTTTTGCCACCTGAAGACCTGACTTCTAGCATGAACCCAGGCAGATCCTCGTCAAAATAGTCAATCCGCCGAGCACCTGCAGGGCAGACGCTTTGGCGTACAAAGACTGGTGTCAAAAAGGCTTTAGGCAACTCGCTCCCCAGCGCAAAACATCGTAAAATACGATGTTACCAGAGTCAACCGGCCCTGGCGGGGAGGCGGACTCCAAGCATCTCGTTGATGTCTCGCCCTCACGGGCGATGACCAGCAGCGAACGTGGATCAAATCTGCGCCTGAAATCGGCGCTGCGCATTGTCCGTGAATGACAGCCCTTGGTGCAGAACGCGTCGCGCGGATTGGAAACCGGAGGCAATTTGGAACGGCAGCGAGGGTTGCGGCACATGTGCCGCATTGCGGTCTCGACAAATTCAGTCATGGGAAAACCACGCGCGACTATGCGCGCCGTCAATGGTCGCGGCGCGGTCAACCGTGGTTCTGTGTGGTGATTCGCGGTTTCGACGATGGCGAAGGCGTCGCTACTCGTCAAGGATAAACGACCATCACGTCATGGCAGTCGCGATCAGGGGAGCCGCGAAATCATCGTAAGCTGCGGTGCCAAACCAAGTTGAATCCCTGCCGCCTATCAAGCGGGGGAATCGAACGGCAGGGCGAGCTGCTGTGCGGCAGCGGTGCCGCATTGCAGTCTCGGCAAAATCGGTCATGGATGAACCACGCGTGCAGAAATGGGCGCGCACACAGACGCAGCGCGCGGTTCGGGTGGTCCAATTCAGTCGTGGTGGTCGGCGGCAGGATTAGCGGCGATCTTGGCATAAAGCAAAGCCCGGCGTTGAGCCGGGGCCGTGACGGTGCCGATCGGCTGGCGCGGCTAGTTCGCGCGCCAGAAATTCTTAAATCTAACCGGCGAAAGCTCGGTGTAACGGACGGTGTGCTGGATTGACCGATGGCCGAGCCAATCTTGGATGGCCCGCGTATCGTGGCCGGCGTTCGCCAGCGCGTAGCCGCAGGCGTGGCGGAGCATGTGGACGTGGACGGGGAAGTCAAAGCCGGCGCGCTCACCGATGCGCTTTACAAGCCGATTGATGGCGTCGGCGGTGAACGGCGTTCCCCGCTCGGTCTCGAAAACATAGCCGCCAGTCGTCTGGCGCTGTAGCTCGCGCAGCGCCCGGATTTCGTCGCCGAGGATATGATGGACCGAGGGCTTGCCGTTCTTCGCCCGGCGGACGTGCAGCGTGGCACTGCGGCCGAACTCGACTTGGGACCACTCAAGGTCAGCGATCTCGCTGGCGCGTAGACCATGCCGGAAGGCAATCAGGATCAGCGTGGCGTCGCGGTGGCTGTAGCGCCCGCCAGTCTTGGCGGCTTTGATCAGCTTCTCGACTTCGGCCGGCGTCAGGTATTCACGGGTCCGCAGCTCGGTATTTGGCACCCTGGTCGGCATAACTGTCCGATTTACATTGCGGGACTTAACCAGCCTCAGAGTCGGATTCATGGGCATTTCCTCCGGTATTGCCGATCGAACTTACCGGATAAAGCACCTTCTTCCGTCAGTTTACATCTCACAAAATGGTGAAGCGGCCGGTGCCTCATGGGCGAAACACCGGCCGCCACCGGCCGATCGCCACCGACCAAGGAAGTGCGATCGACCGAATAAGAAGGCGACCCGGCGAGAATCATCACCACCGGGCCGCCAACGGCCGATCGCGGAGCGCGCGCTCAAGCCGCTATCCGCGTCGAGATGGCCTCACGACGCGAAGTTGATGGCGATCGACCGTGTCATGGGCATGGGCGATCGATCGCCGGCCGGCGAAGGCGAATCGCCGGCACCGATCTGCCAGGGGAAGGGCAAGGCAGAGCGGGATTCGATACATTACCAAATGGTTAACTAAATGTAGCCCAGGCCACATTTTGTAGCCTATGGAAAAAATTAAGGGACGCGCGTGGGCGAGACCTAATATTCGCCGCGATCCGTCGCGCTTCATTTGGACAAATAGACAATAGTGAGTTTGAGCGCGCTGAGGATTTTCTGTGACGGTAGTACCATGCCCCTCAGCGTTTTGGAGACGACGCTAACATTTACACCGGCTTTTCTCGCGAATGCTCTTTGGCTTCCGGCTCGTTCAACTTCTGAGCGAAGCAATCGAATAACGTCACTGGGGTTAAGTAAACGCTGCACGCCAAGCGCCCGATAAAGAACTTCCTGGTCCTTTAGAGCCAACACGTTCATAGCACTTCTGCAATGCGTTAGGAATGGGAGCGCAGCGATAACTGCTTGCAATACGCCGCGACCAATCGCCCGAAGGGTAGCCTCACCGCGTCCGCTTCGATTGATCCACATCAAGCGGCCATCACAGATCGACTAGGTAAAGTTACGGAGTTGTGGATTGCCCGCGATGCTGTATGTGGGCTGTATGGAAAGCTACACGTTTTTGTATCGTTGCCCGACGACGGGCCATAAGGTTCAGGGGCTTGTACGGGGCGACGCGCACTCGACTGACGAGGCCGTCACCTATGAGACAGTGACGTGCTTGGCTTGCAACGGCGTGCATTTGGTCGACCCAAATAGCGGTCGCGTCCTTGGCGGTGACATCACGCTGGATGCTACTTTCTGAGTAACTCCGGCAGCTTCGCGATGTTCGCCGCGATCCGCCGCGCCTTAATTATGAGACGGAAGTTCATTCTGGATCATGACACCGCCGTTTCTGCCGCTGCGGCGTCGGTCGATGCCGCAAAAGAAAGAGGCAACCAGCCCCGCGCGGTTGCCGGTGGTTGCTAGTGGCCGCCGAGGAAGAAAGGAAACCCGGCGGATTGTCATTGCTCGGCCCCTATTTCAATTTCAGCCGGTGCGGCGCTGTAACCGGGCGGCCAGGGTGTTTCGAATGTCCAGCCCCTTTGGTAACGGCCGTCGATCTTATAATCATTTTCTGGTGCGCCGCCTCTATGAAGCACGTCGCGAAAATGCGCGTCCCAGGCTTTATAATTGTCGCTTTCGATCGGGTAAAAAACACGCGTCGCCGTCTTCTCGGCTGATTCGTTATGCCCCTCGAACCGCCGGTATTTCAAATATCGGCAAGCGTGGATGGTGCGGTAGTCTTTGGGCGCTTTCTTGCTCAGCCAATCTTTGAATGCCGGAATGCTTTTGATGGCAGTCTGCCGATCGTCGGCGGAAAGCTTTTTCCATTCGGTGTGGGCTTCCGCCTTGCTCATGTTGGCGTCAACTGGATAGGCGAGCCAAAATTGGCTGAAGTCTGCCGGATAATCGAAACGCTTTCTTGTCTTCGAATCCGGATTGACTGTCGTGCCTTCCGCCGCAGGCGAAGGCACAAGATTCTCTTTCTTTTCTGATTCTGATTCTGATTCTGGGGCCGTTTCATCCAACGTTTCTGAAACGTTTTTGGAACGTTGCCTGAAACGTTTCACCCGTTCGGTCGAGCAATCAGACACAAATTGAAGTTTTGCCCAATTATGCGGACTAAATACACCATCAGCACGGTCGAGGAGACCATTGCCGAATAGGTCATTTAGGATTTTTTCAGCTTTCTTTTCCGTCACTCTCAATTTGAAAGCGACGGCGTCTCGAGCCGGAAGTTTGCCGGAATTTTGGGACGAAATGCACAGGATATTGATCCAGTGCTTGAACATCTCAGGGCTGAGATGTTGCACTTTCGGGTCGTCAACTACAGTGTCATAGAGGCGAAGCCATCGCATGGCACGATCCTTTCTTTCAGGAACCGCACCACGACGCACTTGCGATCTTTTGTGAAAGTGCTATTTACGCAATGCGATTAAACAACTGCCCCGGCCTTCTTGGTGCGGGGCTTATTTTTTGTGAACGCGGCCAAGTCCGCGTGATTCGCTTCGGAAGCGTGCCGCCGTTATCGCTCGGCGGCAAGTCTTATGTCGGCGCTGGATTGTTGGAGAAGGTCTCGCCGCCATTGCTGACGGCGACCACGCTCGCCGCAGCCGGTACTCTCAATGCTGCCGGCTCGCTTTCATGCACGCGGTACACACAACAGGCTCGGCTGTGATTCGGCGAATCTTAGTGTCACCTCAACTCGGCGGTCAAGGTTGTCGGTTCGCCGAAAACCAATTCCCGCCGGTCGGTGCCGGCGTAGGTTCTGCCGGTGCCGGTCGTGACTTGCGGATCGCCCGCCATAAGCCAAGCATCGACGGCCGCTCGCGGCGCACATTGGCTGGCGTTGCGACCGCTTGTGTGTACGCGGGCGCGATGTAGTCACTGTGATTATCGAGCCAACGAAATTCCTGGTCGTCAATGACTCGATCTCGCTTCGCCTGGATCAGATCGGCGTGTCGAATGACGTCGCGCGCGAGGCGTCGAGCCAAATCTTCGAAATCGATGTCAGATTTTTTGTTGCGTCCAAACATAGTTGCTCAATGTCCTTTGCTGTCATACATGGTCAAATGAAGACCGAAATATTCGCCGCGCTCGCCGCGCTGATGCTTGCGGCGATAATATGTGCGGGCATCGGGGCCGATCTCGGCGCGTGCCGCCTGCGGATAGCCGAGAGGCACACGGCGATCGAGGCAGGACTCGTGCTGCGCCTTCTCGGTGTTTGGTTCTGTCATTGTTTCCTACTGTGCTTCATCTTTGGCCGAGTCGATCTCTAGCGCGCCCAAATATGAAATGAAGCCACCTAGCGTGAATGATCGAGGTGCCACATATATTCGCCTATGCGTTTCTGGATTTCAGGGCCGCGACTATTCGGTGCCAGGACTGGCGTGCTGGTAGGTCCTGAAGATTTTATCCGAAACCGTCAGACCCGCACGGCCTCATCCGGCACCGATAACGGCCAGTTTTTATATGTTGCGGTGAACGATGCCGGCCTCGTGAAAGTCGGCATTACCGGCAACCCGGATGCACGTTTGAGTCAGTTGCGCCATGCTTCGGAATCTCCGGTGCGGTTTGCCTGGATTGCAGCACCGCAAGGCGCGGCCTTTCCTATAGAGCAAGATGTGCTGCGCGCGCTTGCCGAGTACAAACACAGCGGAGAATGGTTCACCGCGAGCGCGGAGACCGCGATCGGCGTAATCAATACCGCTGCACTGCGTCGCGGCGAGAATTTGTTAGTTGTGACTCTGCCGATGGCTCGGCGAATCGTCAACGTCACCGCCGCCGGTCAAGGCGTGAAGCCGAGACAATCGACGGCGCTTTCGATCTTGAAAGCTGTCGGCCAAATGTTGCTCGGCGTCGTGCTCGGCATCGCCTTGTTCGTTTTTTGTGGCGTTGCGACTTGGACGCGCAATATTTTGAGACGGTCGGCGGCTTTGTGAGCCGTTTATACCTCTCAGCATTTCTGCCGAATTTCAGCGTGTCACCGCCGACCGTTCATTATCGCCGCCGGAGAAAAAGGGGACTAAGGAAGCCCCCTCGGAGAATAAGCGGCGACGTTATCGGCGCGGGACTAACGAAGACAAAACCCCGCGCCGAATTGTTTGCTTAGTCCAAAAGTCCCACTTGGTGGGCACTAGCTTTAAGCTGCATGATCCGCGCGGAATCAAAGCCGGCGGCGCGGCAGGCGGCTGAAACCGAATACGGATCGAGCTTTTTCCCCGCCGCTGGCACTGGAATACTAGCGCGTGCAAGCTCGGCGCAAACTCTTTTGTAAACCACTTCGAGTCCCTGCATGTTCGCCAATGTCTTCGCGGCGTGCGTCGTTTCGTTGGTAGCATGTACGCGAGAATTGCCGTCGCGTCCGATGCCGGATTTATCTAAAAGTCCGGCGCTGTCGAGCGCGTTCAAGCAGGTTTCAAGATGCGCACCGACAAGGTGCGGCAGTAGTGCGGCGCGAGCCGCATCGTAACGTCCACTCATTTGCTTTAGTCCTTTTTCAAGTTTGTGGGGGTTAAGATTGTTTCGATGCGCGATCCAGATCGCGACTATCGATTTCAGCGCCAGATGGAAACGCTTCCCGCGACGGTCGATCGATGACCGGGCGGCTGTAATCCTTCTCGACTTCATGCACGTTATGGCCGAAGCCGGCGCGCTGAATTTCTTGCTCGGTTAATTTGATGTTGCTCATTTGTTTTATCCAAAATATCGGCGCTTGCCGTTTTCGATTCGCGGTTGGTTTGGATCACGCGAACCGCCATCGCGGAGCCATCCGGTTTCCGTGCGCAACGGTGTCGGCGGCCTCATTAGAGGCATCGCCGGTTGTCGCAAATGACGCTCGCGCCAATACGACTCTGACTTCTTGACGCTTTGGTCGAACAAATTGCCAAGCGTTCCAGTGGCCCCGGATGCGCCGCGCTTACGTTGTGATGCTGGTGCGGTGGCGGATGCAAATAAACGTCTAAGTAGTTTTAACATTTTTGGGTCCATTCATCGGTGACATCGGTCCACGTCTGCAACGGATGAATCCCCTCCGGTGCCGGTGCTTGCGGTGGCGGAACAGGATTTTCGAGCGTCGCATATTGCGGCGGTGTCGGTCGCCATAGGCCGTCTTGCAGACGTTGCGCCTCTGCTTTCATGTGCTGGTAACTCTCAACGGTTCGCACCGGAGTGCTTTCGCCGGTATCGAAATTGACGCCCATCATCCCGTAATTTACCTTTCGGAGCGGCCGTGCGCCGATGGACATCGCGGCGTGTGCGGCCATTCCCAGTGCAACGATCACATCGATTCGGTGAGACGCTTTTTCTTTGGTGATGCGCCAGCCGCGAGGCGTCTCAAGTGCGACCGCTCGGATGGCAGCGAGCCGCATCGCGTCATCTGGATAGAGAACTAGGTTTCTGCCCTTTATCAGATCAAATAGGTTCTGAGATGCGAGCGTCAGGTTTGCGGTGGTCTGTGGAAATTCTTCGATCTTGATTCCGTTTCGTGCCAGCCTTTGAGCGGTCGCCTGCATCTGGTACGGATCAAACAAAACCTGTCGCACTTTGAACCGTTCCGACAATTCGAGAACGGTTCTCTCGATGGTAGATTCGAAATCGAGCGGGTCATCTGCTGTCGGCTGGAATATTCGATGAGAAACAAGTATCACGCGTTGTGCTTCTTTATCCCAGGCGCACGCGACTACGGCGCTACTGTCGTGTTTGACTGACGCATCAATGCCAATGAATATTTCCAGCCACTTGTTAGTGACCATTGGTGCCGCCGTTGGGTCAATGCAGCCGTCCCAGGAAGGCATATCGACAAATGTGCTCTCGCTCGTAACGAACGTGTTTGCGATCATGCGCAAGAATTGGTTCGGTCGCAGCGACCGCCGCATTTGATCGATCCAGCTTTCGGTTTGCCACGGCGCGATCGGCTTGGTGTGCCAAGCCATCAAGATGCCGTCGCCAGCGTGCAAGCTTGGCCCGACTTCGGGCTGCGCCATGCCCCGCTTGTGCAGATCGAGAAGCAGATTCGATTCGCCTTCGAATCCGGCATACGTGACCGTCAACCGACATGCGATCTTGCGCGTCGGCGGCGGCACCATTTCATCCCATAGCCTATGGCTGCGCTCGCTCGTGTAGCCCCATAGCTCATCAAAAACGCTGATCGTTGGATTCGAGCCGGCGGCACCGGCATAGTCGGCCGCGATGGCGCTGATCGTCGCATCCGAGAAAGCCGGAAATTCGATGTAGTCGCGGAAGATTTTCGCCTCGCGCTTTAGCAATGGAGACGCCTCGACGATTCGCTTTATGGCCTGGAACACCCGGCTTGTCGCCTGTTCCAGATCGTTTGCGAGGCAGTAGCCTTCGGCGAATCGACCACCAAATAACAATGTGGTGGTAAGCGTGTGAAGCGCCGCAAAACCAGTTTTTCCCGATTTTTTTGGCGCGGCATAGGTCTGTTCCGGATAAAGCAGTTTGCCGGTGGCGGCATCTGTCCTAAAGGCATAATCAAGGAAATCGCGTTCCGCCGGCAGTAACACAAACGGCTTGCCGGTTTCTGGATCGTGGAGCACTTCCTCGATGAAGTGGGTCGGATGCTTTTGCCAGCGCGCCAGTGTTGCCGGTGTTATCGCCTTCATTGGTCGCTCTCTTGATCTTTGAGGAATTGGTCATAAGCGTCGGCCGTTGGATCGGATGCTTGATTCTTCAATAGCTCGGCAAGGCGGCGGGTAGCTCGATCGGCAGCGGAATCAAGCCTCACAAGCTGCTCGGTGAGCTTTGCCACTTCGGTGAGCTTGTCCTCGGCGATGCCTGACGGGTCGAAGCTCATGATCCGAGATCGCAAGGTTTCCGCTGCGACCGTCATTTCCGCTGCGCGCAACGCGGCGGCCTGGGCGACGACATCGTTAGCGTCGAGCTTTGCCATAAAGCCCCGATACAGGTCTCTCACCCGCAATCCGAGTGATGTCGTCGCTTTATGCCGCGCTCGTATCGGGTCAGACGTAACTGAGCTTCGTCGATGCCTTTTCGGCGGTTGATCGAGCATTACTTTGGCCTTAGTCGAGGGTGTAAAATTGCTATACGAGCGTCACCTTGGCCGCGCGAGAGCGTGACGGGTTTTTTCGATCTGCGACCGCGTCAAATTCGACAACCACGCCCACATCCAACGCCCGAAGGCCGCCGGCTAACTGGGAGGAATGACAAAACACATCTTGCTCGGTGTCGGAGTCCGGTCTAATGAACCCGTAGGACTTCTCGACAAACCATTTGCGAATCCGGCCGCGCATTCTCATCGGTTTACTATCCTTTGCTGCTGCTGCTGATTGTCGCCGCGTTCGCGGCGTGACGTTGCCAAGCTTCCGAAAGAAGTCGGCGTGACTGTTGTGGGCGCGTCCTTCAATGAACAACGCGCCGTCAAATTCTGACATTGGGATTTACAGGGACGCGCTCAGCGAGCGCGGCGTGCCTTTGCGGCCGGCTGCCCCTCTATCGGCTCGACCACGATCGGTTCCGGTGCCGGCAGATCGGGCAGCACGCCTGCGCCCAGGATGTGGCGTAGATCGGCGAGCGCGACCGCCGCGCGATGTAGCGGTGCGGGCAAGACGCCGCGCTCAGCTTGGCCGCCGATGGCGACCAGCAACGCCGCTGCATCCGCATGGAGACGGTGCAGGCGTTCGATGATGTTGTCGGCGGCGGTCATTTGCCATCGCCTTCGGCGTTACTGGCCTTGAGAAAACCGCGAGCCACGAGGCCGTCGCGTAAAATCCTGCGTGCCGTCGCGCTCGGCGCATTGCAATCGGCGCGCGCTGCACGCGCGAGACCTTGTCTAACGTCGTCGGGGATGTTGGCGACGATCAGATGACTTTTGTTTGCCATTGGAGTGTCCTTTCATTAAAAAAGGCCGGCATCATTGCCGGCCTGGAGAAGGTTTTGAGTGATGGTGGTGTTACGCTGCCGCCTTGGCGGCCTCGATCATCATGCGCTCGATCTCGCCCGCGACGGCTTTGAGAGCGCTGTTTTTGATTCGGAAGATCGCGTTACGGTGTAATTCCTTGGTCAGTTTGCCGTTGCGATCTCGTTCCCATTGATTGTGGATGCGCTCTGCGATCTTCGGCGCTGTCATGCCGGTCGCGTCATACCAGACAACGCGCCAAGCCCGTGATGCGGGATCATCACTGTACCAACCCCCCTTGCGCCGGATGCCCATGACGTCGGCTCGCGCTTGGCGCAACAGCGCCGGCAATGCCTCGACCACGAGACGCATCCGCTGCACTTGCGATGCGCTTGGGAGCTTCATCTGCTTGCGGCGCTGGTCGCGGTTCTCGATCTGCGCGGACCAGCGGGTCGCGACATCTTTGCCCAGTTCGGATTTCTCGATGCTCGATATGACGCGGGTGCAGAAGTCGTGCTCTTGGGAGAACGGCCAGTCGTAGAAACCGACCGGAAATGCGTCCGCCAGCATCCGCCATGTCGAGGCGGCGTCTTTCAGCAGCTCAACCAGGGCAGAACGAATCGCGGCCTCGCCAATAGGCGCTTCCGCGCCGGCCGTCTGGTCAATTTTTCCGATCAGCAGTGCAAAAAAGTCCATAATTAACAGTAACTTATAACATACGAAAAAACGGTGTCTCCCCCACCATACCTATAGGTTACGACAAAACCGCACCATTGTCAATACCATATTTTCATACATAAACGCTATTATACTTGCAAGTTACTATAAAACCGCACCATTGTCAAAACCTTTTTATAAAGCAGGCGACCAGGGCGGCGCGGCCGGTGGCGATCGGCACTCGATCTCGCGATCATTTACCGTTGCGGCGTTTCCATTTCCAGCCGGCGTACCGATCGCCGCTGCGCCTGATGTGCGCGTAGCGTTGCAGCGATGACCAGCTACGATGTCCCGACACAAGCGCCGCGCGCGGAATGTCCCTGCCAATCTCGAATAGCCGTGATACGCCTTCGTGGCGCAGATCATGAAAGTGCAAATCCTCGATGCCGAGAAACTGGCAGGCACGAGTGAAGGCGGCGCAAGAGCGAGCAGTATTGAGCAAAGCCGGCGCACCCTCAGTTTGAATGACTGGTGCGCCGCTTTTTACTTCGGGACTTTCTTCGGGACTCTGCGCGCCGATTTCGGGAGTTTCGTTCCCTTTCTTCCCGAGTACCTAGTGTCTACCTAGCCTTTTGAACGTCGGCATAAGTATTTCCTGCAAACCTCAGTGATTATTATTTGAATTAGGCTCAGCAGATACCCACTGTGCTCAGATCGCGTTCGACGGCTTCTCGCGAAAACCCCTTCAAGGGAGCCTAGTTTGCCGGCAGATTTTCCGAATACGTGAAAGTCTGTAGCCTCTACGGCGCAGGCTTTTATTACATGCCTGGCACCGACATCTGCTTGAAGATCGGTGGCTATGCCCGCGCGGAAACGACGTAC
>Ga0306920_100011071_pt1 | contig 12146 bp, 9 predicted proteins | sample flu12Cox44000170_FD_204666 | JGI IMG/M metagenome (GOLD analysis project Ga0306920, IMG submission 204666) | Lab enrichment of tropical soil microbial communities from Luquillo Experimental Forest, Puerto Rico - flux4day.12C.oxic.44.000.170 (v2)... | ecosystem: Environmental > Terrestrial >...
GGCGCCGCCTGACAGGAGCGCGAAGGCACAACTAGAAAGGACCACGATCGCCCAAGCAGCACGGCCGGAGAAGTCGGTGAGTTTGACGTCCGCCGCCGCGTCGGCACAAACGGAGACTGCCGCTCGCACGAACCAGGGGAACTCTCCGCACCCGCACCGAATGAGTTAGAAACGTCTGCCGCTGTCGGATTGCGGCACACACGCGGTCAGCCTCCATGCCGGCCAAGATCTCCATTGGCGTTGCGACGCTACTCCACGGCGGCTCACCAAAAGACGCGGTATGCGCGGAAACCGAGCATCTGGCTGGCGATCGCTTCGCATCTCATGCGGGGCGGGGCCGGCAAGCGCAATGGCGACCAAGCGTGATCTCGCGACGACGGGGTGCTAGCCGGTACCGACCAAGCGGACCGGTCCGACGCACGCGGTGGCCCCGACTTCCGCCGCGTGAATGCGATAGCGCGGCCTCTCGTGACGGCGTCACTCATGCCACGCACCGAGTAGTCTCGCCGCGCCCGGCGGGACGAGTGCATCGCCCGGAGGATGCGCAAGCCGAATCAAGCGGCGCTGACGGCAGCCGTCGCGCTGCTGCTTTTATCGGGCATGAGACTGCTGGTTCGCCACGCGAGGGCCAGTCGCGGCTGGCTACTGCTTACGCGCGGAGCGATCGCCCGACCTTGGGCGTTCTCCGAGCCCATCCATCGAACCTTCGATCCACGTCGAGCACAATTCGCCGCCACCGCGATCCCGATCACGCACTACTGCATCCTCAGGAAGGACCAGCGACCCGCGACTGCTCGGTGCGTGGCAACGTGATCGTCACGGCTCTCCGCTTCCTGCGCGTGCTTCCGGGTCATTGCGATGGCCGCCCCGGATGTGTGGACCGGGCAATAGGCTGCGGGGATGGCGAGCGACGAGTGGTGGACCGTTCGTGACGATCCGGCCGTGTTTGGACCGGTCGCGGTGGAGCTCATGATCGGTGAAACGCGTAGACACGGGGGCGACTACCGGTTTGCGAGGTGGGAGACGGACGAGCACCTCAAACCGGGCGTCGTGCGCGAGGAGTCGTTGCTGCTCTTTGATCGCGACGGCGAAACGATCGAGATCGACGCGGAATACGTCATCCAGGTTGAGCGGCCGCAGGGCAATCTCGCCGGGAAGGTGGTTCTTGACGGAGCGTGGCGGAGGGACCCGATGACTCCCATGCGCGAACCTGCTAAGCGCGCTCTTCCCCGCATGCGGCCTACTCGTGAGCAGTTGGCGAACATGCTCCCCAAGCACGGCGAGGTGGATCTTGCCGTGCGCGTGCTGACCATCACAGACGACGAGTTAGAGCGCATCGGGGACCTCGCCGGCTACTACGCATGGTCCGATGCGGCGATGGAGTTACTGGGCGGCAGCATGGGTGGTACACGCGCGGTCTCCCTGGCAGCCATCGACGTACTCGGAGGGACCATGCGCGACCTGCACCAAACCCGCAGTCAGTTTGAGCTTGAGCAAGGGTGGGCGCCAGAGCTTTCGGATGCCGAACTCGCCCGCGAGCGCTCGCTCAGGCTCCGCGCTGCCACCGAAGTGCTGCCCCGTCCGGACGCCTGACGCCTCACGTCACGGCGTGCTGCTTTGAGCGGAATGCATTAGCCCGGCAGTAGCGAGCCTCGCGAGTGCTTCGCCACGCGCTCAGCCGTCTCGCCGCGCCCGGCGGGACGACTGCATCGCCCGGACGATGCGCAAGCCGGACCGGACGAAGCTCCCGGCAAGTCGCCGCGCTGCTGCTCTCATCGGACTTGAGACTGCTCGTTCGCCACGCACTGAGGAGTCTCGCCGCGCCCGGCGACACGGCTGGATCGCCCGGGAGATGCGCAAGCCGAAATCGGGCCAGGCGGACGGCAGCTGGCGCGCTGCTGAATTTCTGCGGCCTGAGACTCCTGGTTCGCCACGCACTGAGGAGTCTCGCCGCGCCCCGCGACACGGCTGGATCGCCCGGGAGATGCGCAAGCCGAAATCGGGCCAGGCGGACGGCAGCCGGCGCGCGGCTGCTTTTCTGTGGCCTGAGAGTCCTGGTTCGCGACGCACTGAGCAGTCGCGACGTGCTGCTGCTTCCTGAGGATGCCGTAGCGCGACCTGATCGCCCTCCTGCTCGATCGTGCTCGACATCGATCGCGTGGGCTGAGGGCGCGCTCTGGCGGTAGAGCTGGGCGGTCAACGCCCAGCTCTCCAAGGGAGGGAGCCATGCCTTCTGATGTGCAGTTGTTCGACGCTACCGGCCGTCGCCGCTCACCGGCGACCCTGCCGGAGTTTCACGTCGGCAGGGCGCCGGCGAACAAGGGTCAGCGCTACCCGGCTGATCCGCCGACGGTCGATGAGATCATCGCGATCATGCGCGTGGCGCGAGGCGCGCCGTACGGCAATCGCCTGAACGGGTTGATCGTGGTGCTCTGGCGTGCGGGGCTTAGGATTAACGAGGCGCTGTCGCTGACCGAGACCGATCTGGAGCCACGGCGGGGATCGATTTTGGTCAGGCACGGGAAGAACGATCGCCGTCGCGTGGTCGGGATGGACGCGTGGGGCTGGGCGGCTCTTGAATCGTGGGTGGCCGAGCGGGTGACGCTGCCGGTCGGCCCGTTGTTCTGCGTGGTCGCCGGACCGACGCGCGGGCACGCCTGGTCGGCCAGCGCCGCTCGCCTGGAGCTTCATCGCACTGCGCTCGCGGCCGGGGTCCGCCGCCGCGTAGCTCCGCGTCAGCTCCGCCACGCGCACGCCGTCGAGTTGCTGCGCGAGGGGATCGCGCTGCCGCTGATCCAACGCCAACATTCGCATCTGTCGACGACCGGCACGTATCTACAAGGGATTTCCTCAGAGGAGATCGTCTCCACAGTCCACGCCCGGCGTGCGCCAATGATGCACGCCAGTGCCGGGCTTGAGCTGTAGAGGATCACGCGGGAGCGCACGACGCGCTCCTGCGATCCCCGCCGGCCGTCCGCCCCCGGGGTCAGACGATCGCTCGCCGCCGAAGCAGCAGTCGGCCGCGACTTGTCCCGGCGTGGCGAAGCGCTCGTCCCGGTCGGAGCCGTTGGGTGATCGCTTTGGTCCGGCGCATTCGTTGACGTTTGCCGAAGTCGAGCAAGCAACGGATCCTCCTCTCCTCCTCTCGCCGGAAAGCAGCCGCGGCGTCTGCGTCAGGTCGGTGGCTCCGTCACGCCTATTGGGGCCACGACGGCGACATGACTGCTTCGCGCCAAAAGGAGAACTCTGCTCGGCCCGATTCGGGGCGGATGAAAGTTCTGCGTGTTCGTGGATGCAGCAGCGTCTCGTTGAGTGGGTGCCCGAAACCGGACCCTACCTTTGCGCCGCTTCGTCCACCGGCTTACCCCGTGCGACCCCTGCCTTTGCTAAGCAGCGCGCCGAGCCCAGCTCATGAGCGGAGTTTGGCTCTTGGGCCTCGTGTGTGCGGTTAATCCGTTACAACAGCGTTCGTCGCTTGGTTGTCGTTGAAACACTCGGCATTGACGTAACCCGAGCGGAATGGGTTCACCTCCCCGGTCTGCTCGTCGTACGTGTGGCGCCATACGCAGCCGGTGTCGTTTGCCAGGAGATGGATCGAGACCGATGTCTCCGGCGAGGTGGTACGAACGCGGTGGATGTCGTCGCGCGGCGGAAGCAGCGTGTAGAAGTCGCCCGGATCGAGCGGTCGTCGGCGCCCGAGCTCGAGTCGGCCGCCGCCGGGCCGGTAGAACTCCTCGTCCTGGTTCCCGCTGTAGACGCCGACCAGGCCCCACGCGAGGTGGTCGTGCACGGGGGTCATCGCGCCCGGCGGCACGACCAGGCTGAACAGTGAGAGCGTCCGATCGGCGGCCCGGAAGACCAGCCACTGGCCGATGCCGCCACCCATCCCGCTTGCTGCCGCCGGAGCCTGATACCGGGCTGGCAGCCAATCGCGGTCAGACAGCAGGTCGGCGAACAACGGGCCGATGTCCTCGCAGGCCTGCGCCGGGGAGCCGGCGTCTTTGATCCGTTCGCGCACCGCGCCGATGAACTCGCGCACCCGGCGGGTGTCCAGCACGTATTCATCCTCGCTCAGCGGCGGAAGCAGTCCGCCACGCTGGAAGTCGCACATCGATTCACGTTCCTCTCCTATCGCGGTTCCGGTGGTCGCGAAGGCTACGCCGCCGGGCTCGCACTGATCAGTCGCCTGAGAGTGCGAGCTCGCTAACTCTCGGCGATGCGGTCTCTCGGCTCGGATGCTTCCCTTCGAGTGCGCTCGCAATGGTGAGGCCAGGATCGCGGCTCACACGGCTGCCGGGATGGCTCGACGCTCGGCGACCTTCGATGCGACGAGCGCCGCGTCTTCGCCGACTCCGATCAGCAGGGATGACTGGCGCTTGCGCAGGAAGTGCACGCCGCAGAAGTACAGGCCTGGCACGACGGTGCTCGCGCCGTCCTCGTGGATCGGGAAGCCTATCTCGTCGAACGCGTCGAAGTGCACCCAGCTCGAGTAGTCCGGCCGGAACCCGGAGGTGAAGATCACCGCCCCGCAGCCGCCCAGGTCAATCGCCCGCGGCGCTCGGCCATCGAACGCTGGCGGGTCAGGCATTTCCGGCACGGGGATGCCGCGCTCCGCGCAGAGCTTGGTGATCTTCTCCCGCGTGTCGTTGTAGCGCGCGTCGCCGAACGCAACCGAATCGGCGAGGTCGGGCGCGAAGTGGGCGCGGCCGTCCTCCGCACCGAGGAAGTGGCCGACCAGCGTCACGCCGCTTTCGCGCAGGACCCGGTAGTGGAGGTCGTGGCCGCCGCCGTGCCCCGTCGCCTGGATGTTCGCGATCAAGCGGGCCGCCGGTGATCGCAGGTCGGCGGGCGTCTGGTCGAACATCCCCGTCTCGACCGCCCAGTAAACGACGTCGCGGTCGCCGACACGGCGCGAGCACCACGGCGCCCGCCCGCACGCGAGGACCACCTCCCGCCCCCCTTCGCGCAGCTCCTCCGCGATCTGACACCCGGTCTGGCCGCTTCCGACCACCAGCACCTTCCCCGGCGGCAACGCGGCCTCGTTTTGGTAGCCCTCGGCATCGATCTGCAGGACGTCGGAAGGGAGGGTCTGCGCTGCCGCTGGGCGGTGCGGCCGCTGGTAGGCGCCGGTCGCCAGCACCACCCGGCCTGCGAGCAGTACGACCTCGGTCGTGCGAAGCCTGAACCCGCCCTGGGGCGAACCATCGAGCGAGATCACCTCAACGCCCTCCCGCACGGGCGCGGCGAACGAAGCCGCGTACCCCTCCAGGTGACGGACGATGTCATCCCGCGGCATGAAGCCATCCGGATCGTCGCCGGCATACACACCCCCGGGAAGCTGAACCGACCAATTCGGCGTGACCAGGCAGAAGCTCTCCCAACGGTCCCGCCATGTCTGACCTACTGCTCCTCGCTCCAGCACGACGTGCTCGACCCCGTGAGCGGTGAGCTCATAGCTGACCGCCAGCCCGGCCTGGCCACCCCCGACAACTACCACCCCGTTCCGCTCTTTCGGGATCGCCTCGCACCGCACCGCCCGCGGTCTTCCAATGTCGAGCGTGCTCGGCGCTTGCGTCTGTCGGTCGTCAGGAGCGGGCGTCCGGGTCGGCTGGGGTTTGAATGTGGTCGGCATTGTTAGGTGGTTTGTTGGCTCGTGACGGTAAATCTGACTCGATGACACGAGTTGTTGAGGTAACCCTTGAGGTTCCAGATTCCCTCCGGGCTCTCGGGCTGCGTGCTGGCGGCGGAGTCCCACGCCCGCACGGCGAGCTCGTGGACGCCGGCATCGAGCGCGAGCTGGGTCTCCCACAGCCGCCACGCGCCCGGGTGGCCGTCGAGTATTCGCGCTGTCGTGAAGCTGGCGCCGTGGTCGAGTGAGGTCTCGACGCGCTCGACCTCGCGGGTGCCGCCGGTGAGCGCGTAGCCCCGAGCGAGCACGCGCGGGCCGCTGATGACCGCGCCGTGAGAGGGGTGGCAGATCGCCGAATTGACCGGCGTCTCGCCGAGCGAGAAGCCGTGCTCAGGGGTGGTCTCTGACCGAATCCGCGAGGGGTAAAGGCGGTAGGTGCGCGCCTGGAAGTAGTTGGTCGAGGGCTGATTCTGCACGGTGATCGTCGCTAGCCATTTGACGCTGCGCGCGCCGATGTAGCCGGGTACGACGACCCGCAGCGGGTACCCGTGCGCGGGCGGCAGCGGCTCGCCGTTCATCTCGTCGACGAGCAGTACCTCGGGGGCGAGCGCCTTGGCGAGCGGGATCGAGCCGCCGAAGGGTGTCACTTCGCCCTCTTCGGTGCAGCGGTCCAAGCCGGTGAAAGCTACGTGCGCGGTACCGTTCTCGAGGCCTGCGGCCTGGAGCACGTCTCTGAGCCGGATGCCGCCCCATCGGGCGTTGCCGGTCGCTCCGGGTCCCCAGGGAGCCTGGCCGGGGATCGCGGCGATTGCGGCCAGTTCGCTTCGTCGGTTGCCCGCGCAGGAGAGGACGGCGTCGAGGGTGACGTGCTCGAACCGCTGCCGCAGTTCCTCGAGCGAGAGGGTGAGCGGCTCACCGACGAGGCCGCGGACGATGAGCCGGTAGGCGAGGGGGTCGACCTCTGGGATCGGCCCGTGGTTGCGGACGAAGAACAGCTCGTTCGGGGTCAGCGCGCTGTTGCAGAGGAGGTCGAGCGGTGTCTCGGCGTTGAGCGGCTCGTCGCTCCAGATCACCAACCGGGGATCCTTGCCGGTCGTCGGGGGCGCGACCCGCGGCCGTTCCCGCACCACCAGGCTGGCCGCGCCGGCGCCGTTCGCCCGCGATGCCTGCCAGGCGTTGATCCCGCCGACCAGGTCGGCGATCCGCTGATGCCCCTCGCGGAGCAGGAGACTGGCGGCGATCGAGGAGCGGTACCCGGTCTGGCAGTGAATGACGAGCGCGCGCCCGTCGGGTAGCTCGTCGAGCCGACCTAGGAGCTGGCCGAGTGGGATGTTGAGGCTCCCGCCGAGCCGGGCGTGTCGCCACTCGTGCTCGGCGCGGACGTCGAGGACGAGTGGCGGATCGGAGCCCGTGAGCTGCTCGGCCAGGGTCACCGCGGTCACCCGCTCAGTCCGCGCGAGCAGATCGGGGCGCGGGTCGACCGCCTGCATCCCGCCGTCGAGGAATCCGGCGACGTTGTCGAACCCGATCCGGCCGAGGCGCATCGCAGCTTCCGTCTCGCGTCCAAGATCGGCGATCACCACGACTGGCCGCTCGCGCTCGAGGAGCGTGCCCGCCCAGGTCGCGTAGCTGCCGCCCAGACCAATGTTCACGCTGCCGGCCAGATGAGCGCCGGCGAAGTCGGCCGGATCGCGGGTGTCGAGCACCACCGCTCCCTCGGAGGTGAGCGCCAGAGCCTCGCTCAGCGCCAGCGGCCGCAACTCCTGCGCGAGCGCCTGCTCCAGCGTGGGCCGCTCCTTGGTGTTAAGGACGGCGTCGTAGGAGAAGTAGGCCGGCGGGTCGGGCTGCTCGGCGGTCACGACCCGCACGAACTCCTCCCGGCTCATCGGCTGCAGCGCGTAGTTGTAGCGGCGCTGCACCCCGATCGTCGAAACAGTGTCGGTCGAGATGTTCTTGCCGCACAGCGACCCCGCTCCATGGGCCGGATAGACGAGCGTCTCATCGGGCAGGCCTAGGAGTTTGTTCTGCAGCGAGTCGTAGAGCATCCCGCCCAGCTGCTCGGCGCTCCACCCCATCGAGGCTCTCAGATCGGGGCGCCCCACATCGCCGATGAACAGCGTGTCGCCGCTCAGAACCGCGTGCGGGCACCGCTGGTCGGACTCAAGGTCGTACACGAGGATCGAGATCGACTCGGGCGAGTGCCCAGGCGTCTCGAGCACCTCGAGGCGAACCTGGCCAAACACGACCCGGTCTCTATCGGCGAGCGGCGTGAAGTCGTACTCGGCGTCGGCGCGCGCGCCGAGATGGATCCGCGCGCCCTCACGGTCGCGCAGCTCCAAGTGCCCGGCGACGAAGTCCGCATGGAAATGGGTCAGGAACACGTGCGCGATCCGGCAGCCGATCCGGTGCGCGTCCTCGATATAGGCATCGACGTCCCGCTGCGGATCGACGACCGCCGCGATCCCGCTCGCCTCGTCCGCCACCAGATACGAGGCGTGGGCGAGACAACCGAGGTAGTACTGCTTGAGAATCATCCCCTCCCCCAAGCGCAACAGCGGCGCATATTCAGCAGATACGGCCGCGGGAGCCTGACCGTACCGTCCCGCCGGTGCCCATCGAAGTTGCCCACCACTCGCGCCTAACGGTCTCTCGCTTGACGAGCGACACGGCCGCCGGTCCGATCCTGGCAGGCTCGTATGCCCGGGTGAACACCCGCCAGGCTGCTCAATCCCCGCTTGGCCGCCAGCCGCCGGACGGTCCGCACACGCGCCGGCGGCGGGTCAAGCGCGCTGGCCTCCGCTCCCACGCGGGCCGCGGGCGAAGCCACAGGCCTAGTGGCGGCTGCGACGTCCTGCCATCGATCCCCCGGGCGGTTGGCGAGACGCGCGACCTGCTCCTCGTCCACGACAGGGACCACGCTGTCGGCGATGTTCTGCCACGTGGCCGTGCCGGACGCCCGGGCCTGTTCGGCCTTCCAGTGCGTCAAGTTGTTCATGACTGGGCGCTTGTCTGACTCGGTCAACGCGCGAGCGCTTCGCGCTCGCGGGGCTGCGGCACGATCCGGATGTACGGCTTTGGTGCCTGCCACTCGCCGAACAGCTCTTTGGCCTGCTCGTCGGAGACCGACCCGGCGATGATCACGTCGTCGCCCTGCTGCCAGTTCACAGGCGTGGAGACCTTGTGGTTGGCGGTGAGCTGCAGCGAGTCGATCACGCGGAGAACCTCGTCGAAGTTGCGCCCCGTGGTCATGGGATAGACCAGAATCAGCTTGACCTTCTTATCCGGCCCGATCACGAACACGTTGCGCACGGTCTGGTTGTCGGCAGGGGTACGCGCCTTGGCCTCACCCGACGTCTCCGCCGGCAGCATCCCGTAGAGCTTCGACACCCGGAAGTCGGCGTCGCCGATCAGCGGGTAGTTCGGCGCGTAGCCCTGCGTCTCCTCGATGTCGTTCGCCCACCGTTCGTGATCGCCGGTCGCGTCGACGGACAGCCCGATGACCTTCACGCCGCGGCGATCGAACTCCGACTTGATCTTGGCCACGTAACCGAGCTCGGTCGTGCACACCGGCGTGAAGTCCTTCGGGTGCGAGAACAAAACCCCCCAGGAGTCGCCGATCCAGTCGTGGAACCGGATCGGTCCCTCGGTGGTGTCGGCCTCGAAATCCGGCGCCGTATCTCCAAGCTTGAGACTCATGTCTCTCCTCTCGTTGAATTTGCGTCGCCGGATCGTGACCGCCCTGGCCTGCGGAAACCCTGTGGAAACCCTGTGGCGCTTTCGCTTGTCTGGCGGGGGGAGGGGGCGTACGGTTGTGCCGTGGATCGGCCGTTCGGAGCGGCAATCCGGCTGTGTGGGCGCTTCGAGGTGGCGATCGGGGATCGCGACGTCTCCCAGCAGCTGCCCGGTCGCCAGGGCCGCCTCCTGCTCACTTACCTGGCCTGCAAGCGTGGCCGGCCGGTCACTCGCGATGAGCTGATCGATCTGCTGTGGCCATCGCACCCGCCGGCGCTTCCCGATGAGGTGTTGGGCTCGCTGCTCTCGAGGTTGCGGCGGGCGCTGGGGCCAGGCGTGATCGAGGGCAGACACGACCTGACGCTGGTCCTGCCTCAGGGTGCGCAGGTCGACCTGGAGATCGCGACGGACGCACTCGAACGCGCTGAGGCCGCGCTGGCCGCGGGCGACGCCGGACGCGCGCTCGATCAGGCACGATTGACGCGCGAGGTGACGGAGCTGGGCTTCCTGCCGGGGTTTGACAATCCGTGGGTCGAGGAGCGCCGCCGCGAGGTCGAAGACCTGCATCTGCGCGCGCTCGGGTGCATCGCCGGTGCTGGTGCCGCTCTCGGCGGGGCCGAGCTCGGACCGGGTGAGCGAGCGGCGCGCGAGTTGATCTCCGCTGCCCCACTTCACGAACTCGGCTACCGGCTCCTGATGGAGATCCTTGCTGCGCGCGGCGACGTGGCAGCGGCGCTCCAGACCTATGAGACTCTCAGGGTGAGACTCCGGGACGAGCTCGGGATTGCGCCCGGCCGTGCCGCTCGGGCCGCGCACGAACGGCTCTTGGCTGGAGACGATCAAACCGATTGGCCTGCCGGCAATCGGCCCGAAACACCTGAGGCTCCGCACCGCGAGGAGCGCAAGCTCGTCACGGTCTTGGCGGCACGACTCGACGATGCTGCCGCATCTGACGATCCCGAGGACCTGCGGGTAGCCCAATCACGCTTGCTCCGGCGCATCAGCGATGAGGTGGGGCGGTTCGGCGGAAGTGTCGAGAGCCACGCAAGCGGGGTCGTGGTCGCGCTATTCGGAGCGACGGTCGCTCATGAGGATGACGCGGAGCGCGCGGTCAGGGCCGCAGTCCGCTTGCGCGAGCTCGCGCTGACAAGGCAAGTCGGTCTCGCCACCGGCGAGGTGCTCGTCACACCCGATGCACCGGTGGGACGCGCGGCGACGGGGAGGGCGATCGACGATGCGATCCGGATACAGGGCGCTGCGCCGTCAGGTAGCGTCGTCGGCGACGAGCCGACCGTTCGCGCCACGGCGCCGGACGCGGTCGTCTACTCCGAATTTGGCCAAGGCGAGTGGATGGTCCAGGGCGTCAGCGACCGGCTGGCCGCGGCGCTTGAGCATCCGGTGCGCTCGGGTTTCGTCGGGCGCGAGAACGAGCTGACGTTGCTCCAAGGCCTGCACAAGAGGGTTGTGGAGGGTCGGCACCCCTCGATGGTGCTAGTCCTCGGCGATGCCGGTGTCGGCAAGAGCCGCCTGGTCGATGAGTTTCTAGGGCTGGGTGACCTGTCCTCGCCAACGGTTTACCGTGGGCGCTGCCTCGCCTATGGCGAGGGGACCACCTATTGGGCGCTGCGCGAGATTCTCTGGGCATCCGCGGGGATCCGGTTCGACGACCCCGCCGCGAACGCGGCGAGGAAGCTAGCCGGCCGGGTGGGCACTGCGGTAGATGCTTCGGACATCATGCGAGTTACCGCCGCGCTCGCCGTCGCCTCCGGCATCGCGCTGCCGGATAACCGGTTGGAGCGTCTTACGCCCGGGTCGGTGGCGGACGAGATCGCGCTTGCCTGGCCCGCATTCATGAGCGGCCTGGCCGCTCTAGCTCCGGCGATCGTGGTGATCGAGGATCTGCACTGGGCCGAGGAGCCGCTACTTGAAATGATCGAGCGGCTGATCGCCAGATCCACCGGCCCACTGCTGCTGATCGCTACCGCACGGCCGGAGCTGGCCGAGCGACGGCCCGGGTGGAGCACCGGGCACGGTGTGTCGCAGATCTCGCTCGAGCCCCTGACCGATGCCGCGTCGCGCCAGCTCGTCGCCGAGTTGCTCCCGCAGTCCGACGGGAAAGTCCGGGGACGCGTGGTGGCGACCGCGGAGGGAAACCCGTTCTTCGCCGAAGAGCTCGCCCGCCACCTCTCGGGCGAGCACGGGGATCTCGCCGAGGTCCCGAACACGGTGCGGGCCGTGCTCGCGGCGCGGGTCGACCGCCTGGCCGAGCCCGAGAAGCAGGTGCTTCAGGACGCGGCGGTCATCGGGCGGGTCTTCTGGGCGTCCGCGCTCGACTCGGTCGAACCGCGTGAGCGACTACGCGAGGCGCTGCGGGCTCTGGAAGACCGGGAGCTCGTCGTAACTCACCCGACCTCCTCGCTGCCCGGCATCACCGAGCTGTCCTTCCGACACGGATTGACGCGCGAAGTCGCCTACAGATCGATCCCGAGAGCACAACGCTGCCGGACGCACGCTGCCGTCGGCGCGTGGATCGAACACCTCGCAGGAGACCGGCGCGATGAGTACATCGACCTTTTGGCCTACCACTACGAGGCAGCTTCCGCGCCCGGGGATGCACGGCTCGCGTGGCCGGAGGGATCGAGCGAGCCCGAGCGGCTAAGAAACAAGGCGGTTTCCGCCCTGATCGAGGCTGGAGACGCGGCCCGTAGGCGAGCGTCGATCGAACAGGCGCTCAGGTTCGCCGAGCGCGCCGACGCGTTAGCGGCGACCGATCACGAGCGGCTCG
>Ga0306920_100011073_pt1 | contig 12145 bp, 15 predicted proteins | sample flu12Cox44000170_FD_204666 | JGI IMG/M metagenome (GOLD analysis project Ga0306920, IMG submission 204666) | Lab enrichment of tropical soil microbial communities from Luquillo Experimental Forest, Puerto Rico - flux4day.12C.oxic.44.000.170 (v2)... | ecosystem: Environmental > Terrestrial >...
TAAACCGCGGCGGACGAACGTGCCGCGCCCGTGCGTCATCTCCGCGAGCCCCTCCTCCCGCAGCAGGATCAGCGCCTTCCGCGCCGTGTTCGGGGCAACATCGTAGATCTCGTGCAGGTCGTCGGCGGACGGCAGCCGCTGCCCCGGCGCGTATTCCCCGGCGCGGATTCTCCGCCGCAGATCATCCGCGACCTGCACATAGAGCGGTACAGATGAGCCATGGTCAACCATGAAGCCATACTGATCCCCCCGGGCGGACGCGCGCCCTGCACGGTGCATAGTGGCGGACCGCGGCGCACCGATGTACCCTGCGTTTCATGGGACCGTTCGATAACCTGCCCGACGTCGCCGGGATCGACGCCGCCGTCGACCAGGTGGTACGCCAGAACGAATTCGAGGCCGCGCACCCGGAATGGCGCATCTGGTGCAACCGCGACAACCACGTCTGGCACGCCGAGCGCCTCATCGACGGCGGTCATGACAAGGTAGTCCGCTACGATCTGCGGTCCCTGCTCGATGAGCTGGAGCGCCGCTAGCTGACAATAGCGGGGCGCTGCCGGGTGAAAGCCGGACAGCGCCCCTGGACCCCACAGAGCCGCAGCAAAGTGAGGCCGTAAGTGAACCGTACTGACAGTACCTCCCGCCCCGCTAGCCTCTCCTGGCTGCCGCTGAGCGAATCAGCAAGAACCCTGTGCAAGGGACTCGTGGTCCTGTGCGCCATGCTGGCAGCGTTCGGGGCTACTCATCCGGGCTGCCAGACATCGTTTACCCCGCAACCGAAATGCAAGCCAGGATGGCACGTCGAGCACGCCCCGTCTCATCAGGGCCATGTGTGGGACTGTGTGGCTAATGACGGTTCGGGGCGGGTGCCGGGATGAGCGCCGCCCGCGCGCCGCGTGTCGTCGGCTGGGTGGCGCTGGCCGGGGTTTCCCTCATCGCCGGGATAGCGTCTTACTTCCATGCGCTCGCTGTCGTCCAGGCGGCCGGGGCCACCGCGCCGGTGGCGTACCTGGTTCCCGCGCTGGCTGACCTGGTTATCCTCGGTGCCTCGGCTGACCTGCTCGCCGCGTCCCGGGCGGGGCAGCCGCGACCGCGGCTGACCATGCTGGCGCTCGGCACCGGGATCGCGGTCACCCTGGCGATGAATGTGGTTGCGTCGCATCCGCATGCGATGCCGTCGTGGCTGGTGGACGGCTGGCCTGCGGTGGCTTTCGTTCTTGCTCTTGAGTCCCTCGCGGGGCTCGTAAGGCGCGGCCGGGGGAGCCTGCCCCCGGATGCTTCCCCGGCCGCTCCCGCCCGGGACGGCGGTGATGGGCGGCCCGGGCGGGAAGAGGCGCTGCGGCTGCTGCTCGCATCAGATTCGGAACGGGCGCTCGCTGAGGCGCTCGGAGTCCCGCGCAACCGGGTGCGGACACTCAAGCGCGATGTGGCCGGGATGGTTGCGGAGCCGTCGCTGAACGGGGACGGCAGCCATGAATAGCACCCCCCTGAACGCGTCCGGGGTGGCGATTCCACCCCCGTCAGCCGCCGCCCCGGACGCCCCGCACCTGCCCGCCGTGCCGGATGACGCAGCGGTCGATGGCCCGATATACCAGGGCGAGTTCACCGATGATGAGCCGGCCGCCGCGCCGCCGCCGCCTGCCGGGCGGACGGTTACGCTCACCCTTTCCCCCGGCGCGCACGGGCTGCTGCGCCACGGCGTCCATGTCTTCGCGGGCGCGCTGATCCTGCTGCGCCGCTGGCATGATGCCCGCACCCGGCATGACCGGATGATGCGCGCCGCCGAGGCGGCCGGGGACCACGAGAACATGCAGAAGTGGGCGGACCTGCGGATCAAGCACCTGAAAGAGAAGCGGGAACGCCATGAGGCGCGGCGGGATACCGTCGTGAACCTGATCAAGGTCATGCCGCTGGCCGGGGCCGTGTTCCTGGCCGTCATGCTCGGCCTCGGGCTGCTGCTGGCTATCGCCGCCCGGCACATAGCCATGATGGCGGTGCCGTGGATCATCCTCGCCCGTGTTGTCGCGGTCGGTTTCGCGGTCGCCTCGACGGTGGCGTTCGCGCTGCTGCTCGCCGTGCCGCTCGCCGTCATCACGTGGCTTTGGCACACCGGCCGCACCGCATCCGACGGGCCTACATGGATGCGCACCTCAGCTGACGCCGAAGATGTGACGATCGATGAGCACACGATCGCGCGGGCGCTCGGCGCGCTGGGGATACCGCAGATCGCCCGCTACCTCAAGGACGGGCTGCCGCTTCAGTTCCTGACGCCGTGCCGCCGCGACGGCCGGGGCACGCACGCCGTCGTGCGGCTGCCGACCGGGGTGACCGCGCAGGAGATCGTGACGCGCCGCGCCAAGTTCGCCAGCGGCCTCTACCGGGCGGCGAAAGAGGTATGGCCGACGACCGGTGATGAGGCGGGCATCCTCGACGTGTGGGCGGCGGACAAGGGCGCGCTCGCCGAGGGCGCGGGACCGTACCCGCTGCTCGACCAGGGATTCACCGACGTATTCAAAGGCCTCCCGTTCGGGCGGACGCTCCGCGGCGACCCGATGCGGATACCCGTGACCGGGCGGAACACGCTGTGCGGCGGGATGCCCGAGCAGGGCAAGTCCACGGCGGCCCGCGCCGTCGCCGCCGGGTACTCGCTCGACATGACAGCAGAGGTGCGGATCTACATCCCTGATACAAACTTCGACTTCGAAGTTTTCAAGCCCAGGTGCAGCAGGTATGTGATGGGCGCTGAGGATGAGCACATCGAGACGATCCTCGGTGACCTCGAAGAGCTGAAAGACGAGCTGCAGGCCCGCGGGCAGCTTCTCGTGGACTATGAGCAGCCGGAGGTGACCCGCCAGCTCGCTAACGCCGGGGTCGGCCTCCACCCGGTGTTCTGGCTGCTGGAAGAGGCGCACGTCGCGATCCAGCACCGTAAGTTCGGGAAAGACATCAGCCTCCTGCTGTGCGAGAACGTGAAGCTCGACCGGAAACGGGGCGTCCACATGATGCTGTCAACGCAGGCCCCGACGAAAGACTCGATGCCGCGCGACGTTACCCGGAACTGTTCCAACGGGATCGCGTTCGCGGTCGGCGACCATGTGGCGAACGATGCGCTCCTCGGGCAGGGCGCTTATGCGGGCGGCCACCGGGCGACGGAGCTGATACCGGGCACCGACCGGGGCACCGCCTTGTGCAAGGGATTCAACGGGCAGCGGTCGGAGGTTGTGCAGGTGCACTTCCTGTCGGTGGCGCGCGGCGACGATCAGGTGTCGCCGCTGATAGAGCGGTCGCTGGCGGCGATGGCGAAGCACGGCCGGGGGCTGCCGGGCGGTGAGTCGCCGCGGGCGATCGAGGCGCGGGACCTCCTCGCCGACCTCGATGAGGTGCTCGGCGCTGACCGGGTGCGGCTCGCGGACGTGCCGTCGATGCTGCGCCGCCTCGCCCCGGCGTGGGGACTGTACCGTTCGCTGACCGGGGAGCAGCTGAAGTCGCTGCTCGCCGACCGGGGCGTGCGGTGGACGAACAGCGGGAACGTGCCGCGCCTCGACCCCGCCGAGGTGCGCCGCGTGCTGCACCGGGAGGGTGAGTTAGATGAGCGGCACAGCCCCCGCGCTCGCCCTCAGGCGCCTCACAGCAGGGTCACCTAACCCGCCTAACCCGCCTAACTTCCGCATGTTTCCGCAGGTCACGCGGCGAGTGAGGTTCTGGCGGGGTGGCGTGAGAAACCTAACCCGGTAACCGCCGGGCTAACCATCCAAGAATTGGGATGACTCAGGAAAGGGAACGGCTCATGACTAGATGGCGCGACAAGCCGCAGGCGGAACAGCAGGCCGACCTTAAGCGATACCGGGCAGCGAAAAAGGCTGCTAACAACGCCGCGCGCCGGTTCGGCGCGGAGAACGCGGCGACCAGGCAGCTCAACTCGGCCGTGATCGAGGCTGAGCGCGAAATCCCCTGGCATCTACGTTAAAGCCGTTGAGCCTGCTGCTGCTCATTCTCCTCCTCGCCGCGCTCGGGTTCGCCTTGTGGCGCATCTCGCTGCGGCGGCACCCGTACGCGCCGTGCCGCTGGTGCAGGGACAGGCGCGGCCGGAACCCGGGCAGCAGCGGCGCGCGGTGGGGACGGTGCCGCAGGTGCGGCGGGAAAGGCGAGAGACTGAGATGGACAGCGAAAGGCTAGGAAGGATCAGTCGATGCTGCGAGGGAATAGCTTCGCGAACGGTAACAGCATGAATAACGGACCCTATAGCCCGCGGCGGTGGCATGCCAGCTGGCAGGCACCCGCACCGGTGTCCTGCTGGACGCTGACGGAGGGCGAGCCGTACCAGTGAGACGCGAAAACGCCCCCGCATCCCCGGGGTGGGGGGTGCGGGGGCGCGCGGCGCGTACCGGCTTCCTGATTCTAACTCACGGGTGTTCCCGGCGCGCTGCGTGCGCCATATCAGCAGCCCCCGCCAGATGATGACCATGCCGACGAGGAGCAGCGACACCGCCTGAATCCAGCGGAGCGGGATGTCGTCGATCCCGAAGTCGATGAGCAGCACCGTGGGCAGCAGCGTCGCGGCGATGCACGCCTCAAGCAGGATGATGTTCCATCCCCACTCGCTGCGCCACCACGCCCAGAAGAACGTGGTGACCACCGGGAAAAGCACCGACACGATGAACACCCCGTTGATGAGCCGCTGCCCGGCATCGGCCAGGAACTGCGCCTGCGTCACGGCCTGCCCTGTCCCGCGCGCCGCTGTATCAGCGCCTCGATCAGGTCGCTGACGTGGTTTTCGTCCCGCAGTGCCCGCAGCGGGGCGATGACATGCTCTTCCGCGTGGGCCAGCCGTTTCTCGGCTGCTTCGCGCTCAAGGCGCGCGTGCCGGGTTTCCGTGTTCACGTGGCCTCTCCGGAATAGTCGCATGCTTATTCCAGCTCCCTGCGGAGGCTGGTCATCACATCCTTGACGATCTGGCCGGTGACGACACTGGCCTCCGATCGGGCTCGTTCCAGCTCGAGGGCTCGCTTGTATTCGTCGCGCTGCTGTCTTATCTCGTCGAGCGCGGATTTGGAGGCGATCTTGCCGGTGATGAACAGGATGCAGAAGATTCCGGCGACGCCTGCGCTGGACAGGACGGACAGGATGGCGCTGTCCAGCGCGGCACCCCCTCCCCGGGTGTGTGCGGTTACTGCTTCGGTGTGAGCGGGTTGCCGTTGCCGTCCTTCGGGTCCTTCACCGGGGTGACGAGCTGCCGGGCGAACAGGGCGCCGACCGCGCCGACCGCGCCGACGATAACCGGCGGGTCGATGATCCCGTGATGGTGCACGGCGTTGATGATCATGACAGCGGCGGCGAACACCGCCCCCCCGGCAGCGAGATACCCGTTCGGGTTAGTCATGGGGTTGATCAGGCGCGGCATTGCGGGCCTCCTCAGATGTCGTTCAGCGCCACAAGGGCCGTCCGGGTCTGCGGCCCGGCGATCCCGTCGACCGTAAGGTTCTTTACGTACTGGAAGTTCCGCACCGCGGTCAGCGTCTGCGATCCGAAATCCCCGTCTGCGGTGATGCCGCGGACACCGTAGATGCCGGAGTTCCGCAGCGCTGCCTGGAGGACCGTCACCGCATCGCCGGTGCTGCCGTATTGCAGGACCGTCCCGGACGGCCACTGCGCCCAGCTGACGGTGACGGGCGGTTTCGGCGGCGGGTTCGGGTCGGGTTCGCCGGGGGTCCAGGCGATGAGGCTGAGTAGCTTGCTACTCACTATCACCTCAACGTCGACCTGCCCGCTGTCGAGCATCTGGCCGTTCTGAAGGCAGGCGATGTCCTTGAGGTCGGCCTGGCCGCCGGACCAGGCGATCGTCTGGATCGCATAGGCGGCCAGGCCGGCGGCGATAGCGCGGGTGCATGTGTAATAACTGCCGTACACACCGGTACGGGTTTCGCCGATGGTGTCGCACCAGCCCCTCAGGTACGCGCCGACCGGCCCTAGCTTCGCCGCCGGGTCGGACAGGACCGGTGAATAGTCGGGGACATCGAAATCAATCGCGGCGATGATCGGCGCCCATGCGGGCATCCCCAGGGCGTTCGCCTGCGCGAGCGCGAACACCGCATCCGTGACGCCCTGCGGGTGCCCGTTCACCGCCTGCGCGGCGGTGTCCTCATAGAACAGGAAGGTTTTGATCCCGGCTGCGGCGTAGGACTTGATGAGGGGCGCGGTGGCGTTCTTGCCCGGGTCGTGGGAGATGTACATGCCGGCGGCGACCGCGCCCCAGGACTGCAGCTGCGCGACGGTGGGCTTATGCCAGGCGAAGTCGACGACGATCGCGGTCATGGTTTCCTTTCCGTCACAGCGTCACATGCCCGATCACGGACCATCCGGCTGCCGGGTAGATGACCCGGTGGTCAGCTGAGGATGACCAGGTGACGGTGCCGTCGGGGCTGATCTGGGACCAGCGGGCGACGAGGGTTTCCCCGGCCGTGTTCTCCAGCACGTCCCCGACCGATACGGGGGCGAACCCGGTCACGATAGTGACCGGCACCTGATCCGGGGCGGCGGCCAGCTGCCCGCTCATCACCCCGGCCGGGCTGATAACCGCCGTCGCGGCCAGCGCCCGCCCCGGCCCGTACAGGCCCAGGCTCAGCCCCGTCACCTGATCCACGGCGGTCACGGAGCAGGCGAACAGGAACTGATCCCCCGGCACCAGGTCAGCCAGCGTCGCCATCAGCCCACCCGCTGCGCGAGCAGGTACGACCCGGCGAACAGCCGCGTCGCCGTCGCGCTCGACGTGCCCTGCGCCCACTGCAACTGCAGCGTCCCCGACGTCGAGGAGATGGTCAGCAGCCACTTCCCCACAAAGCCGCAGTTCGTGCCCGCGCCGAGACCCCCGGCGACCGGGTTGGTGGTTCCCGCGGTCATCTGGTCATCGGTGGTGGCCGCCGCCGTCCCGGTCAGCATCGAGTCGGCCACGTTCGTGATCGACGCCCCGGCCGGGATCGTCCAGCCGAGCTTGAGGTCCCCGGCCGTGTCAGCGTCGTAGATCAGGGCGAGTTCCACGATGTAGACGGCGTTGGCGGCGACAGCCACCGACAGTGCGTTGTCGTTCTGCAGCGTCGTGCTCGAGGTGACGGACTGGGTGGTGGTGCGGTAGGCGGCGAGCGGCACGGTCCACGCATTCATGTCGGCGGCCGTCAGCACATCGCCGACGTTCCAGACCTTGACGGCCAATGCTGCTCCTTAGGCTCTGTAAATAGCTGACGGCGTTGCTGTCGAGCTTGCCGAGAACGGGATCATCGAGGACCAGGAACGACCCGTACTTCGAGGCGTCCTGGAGCGCCCAGGTGGTCAGCCACGCCGACGACACGGAATCCCACTGGTGGGTGATGCCGGTGATGAAGCAGTCCCGGCTGAACGCGGCCACGTTCGCGGGACGATGCCACACCTGGATGCGGTCCCCGATCTCCCGGCTAAGGCATTGCGGCCACAGATTGCCCGGGTCGGCCTGCGGGTCGACAGCCAGGGTATCGAACCGGTCCGGGGCGTCCTTCGCCACGTACAGCACCCACTGCGCCCAGTTCAGCGCATCGGAGTCGTTCTGCAGGATCAGGTCGGAACGCTGGTAGGTGCGGGGGAACTTGTACTTGCTTTCCGACGCGGCATCCTGAACTTCCTGCAATGTCCCGCCGGTGCGGGTCGCCTGGATATCGTTCGCTATCGCGGTGTCATCCGATGCGCGGCTGACCGCCGCGCAGGCCAGCTCCGTCCCCGCCGTGTGGGAGGTGCCCGGCAGGTCCCCGAACACCGCCTGCACGCTCGCGGAGCGGGCATCGGTGAGGATCTGCTGCCGGTCCCGGAACACGACCCGCCCGGTGCCGTCAACATACAGCTGCCCGATCTCGCTGTCGGAGGTGACCTGCATCAGGTTCAGCGGCGTGTCCCCCGCCGTATAGGCCTGCACGGTGCTTTTCCCGGTTGCGATGGTGCGCCATGCGCTGCCGGTGTACCAGCCGGCGGCGTTCAGGATCCGCCCGATCCGCGCCCCCGTTGTTTCCCCCGCACCCGCCGCGGCCGCCGGGGGGAGGGTGAGGCCGGCGAGGATCTTGAACCCGTCCGTCGCCGGGAGGGTCAGCTCCGCGTAGCCGCCCAGATAGGTGACCTGGGCGGGCATCCACCCGTCCGCATGCCCGGAATACAGGCTGTAGGCGGTGCCGGAGAATATGGCGCGGACCCGGACCGGCACCATCGGCACCAGCTCCGTCGCCCCGGCCGTCACATAGGGGCCGGCGAGGTTATCAGGGTCCAGGGCACCGTCGGAATTGTCCAGCAGGATCGATGCGGTGGCAGCCTGGTACTGCCACAAGGGTCCTTCCAGGCGGCTTGACGGGCGGGTGATCGTGAAGCTGATGACCCGCTGGGTGAACCCTGCGGACAGGTCCGTCCAGGTGATGTCACCGCCGAGCGTGCCGGTGTCCAGTTTCCCCAGCGTGACATCATCGAGGACGAGGACGGTGCCGGGCTGCACGGGGCTGGCTGACACGAGCCCGGCCTCGGCGATGATCTGCGGGAGGATAGGCAGCGGCGTTGTCACGCGGGGGTCACCCCGTGCGGGTAGAGACGGCCGCCGTTCTTGGTGTGGGCGAGGATCAGCTGGGCGACCTGCCGTCCCGCCTCCCGCGGGTTCACCGTCGGCGGCACGTTCACGGTGATGTTGTAGGTGTTCCCGCCGCCCGTGCCGACGGGTTCCGGGCGCCCGGTGGTGTTCCAGGCCAGTGACAGGCCGGGCGGGAGGAAGCCGCCGCGGTCATACCAGCCGAACTGCATTTCATGTCCCCATGCGGCGGCGGGGGAACCGTAGCGGCCGAAAATGTAATCCAGGCCCCAGCGGATCTGGCCAGCCCAGTCACCGGGGGCGTACGCGGTCCAGCCGGCGATGTTCTGCGGTATCCCGGCTGCGCCGGATGAGGGATTCTGCGCGTACGGGTTCCAGCCGCTCTCCCGGTTCCACAGGGCGATGAGGGGGCCGAGCTGATCCTGCCCCCAGCCGTAGCCGGTGAGCAGCTGCGCGGCGTACCGCTGTTCCGTGCCGACGCTGCCGGAGCCGATCCGCGCCGCTGATGCCGCCGCGGCGGCGCCGACCTGCGCGCCGAGGGTGGACACCCGCGCCAGGATCTGGTGCTTCTTCGCGGTTGTCCACCCGAACAGGCCCTGCAGGATGTGCTCGCCCGCCTCGAGCGCCCACCTGGGCGGCGAGTGGATGCCGAGCGCGTGCAGGATGTCTGAGGGAATGTTCGCGAACCAGTTCCAGACACTGGACCAGATGGATTTCAGGCCGGTCCAGAAGTCATTGATAACAGTTTTCCCGTAGCCCCACAGGTTCGCGCCGAGCCCGGTCAGCGCGTGCATGATGCGCCCGGGAAGCGCCTGGAACCAGCCGATTATGTTCTGGCCAGCATGAAAGATGCCGGTGCCGAGCGCGACGGCCCCGGCCACGATCCCCTCGAAGGCGTGGACCACGCTGTCAGCGTCATGGGCGATGGCGTGCCGCACGAAGTCGAACGCCTGCGTCACGTCATCGGTCCAGCGCTTAAGGTCATACCAGGAATGCTTCGCCGCCACCGACATGCCGTCCCAGTTATCCATCAGCCGCCGGATACTGTAGTTCACGGCGGCGATGGTGCCGTTCAGCACGTCGAACGCGATATTGATCGACCGCACCACATCTTTCGCGGACATGATGGTCAGCAGCTTCCCGAACTGGATCACGAGCTGCCCGACGCCCTGCCCGATCGCGGTCACGCTCGGCCCGACGAGCTTCTGGAACTGTGCGAGCCAGTCCCTGAAATCCCTCGACGCAGTGAACTTGCCGAGCTGCTGCAGCAGCCCGCCGAGAGCGTTCGCGAACGCGTTCGCGAACGGGACCACGACCGGCAGCAGCTGGTTCGCGATCTGCAGCACATCGGCGAAGATCTTGAACGCCTGCGGCTCGAAGGCTCTCGCGAGTTTCCCGAACTCGGCCTCCAGTCCCTGGATGCCCTTGACCGCGGCGAGCTCAGCGGGGCTGAGGTCCGCATAGTCATCTTTCAGGTGCTGCAGCGCGGTGTTCTTCGCCGTCTTCGTCAGCGCCCGGTCATAAGCCTGCTGGTCGGCGTTTATCTGCTGGAGGGCGCCGCTGACCTTCGCGACCGCTGGCATCGCCAGCAGCCCGAACGCGCCCGCCCCGGCGCCCGCCGCGGCGAACCCGGACACCAGCCCGTCCACCTCCACCAGCGCCGCCTCAAGCGCGGGGACAGCGGCGGCGACGCCGGCGAGCATGCCGCCTGATATGCCCCCGCCGCCGCCGCTGCTGAAAAGCTTGCTGAGCAGGCCCCCGCCGCCGCCGCCGCCGCTGCCGGCGCTGTCGAGGCCGGCAAGCATCTTCTCCGCGTCGGCGAGAATCTTGTCGGTGCCCTTCATCGCCCGGTTAACATCAGCGCTCACGCCGATGCTCTTGTGCGACATCCGGTCCAGGGCGCGGTCGAGCTTGTCCGCCTCATGGGCGGCGACGTCCATCTCGATGCCCATCTCGGCGGCCGAGCGGCCGACGCGGGAGAACGCATCCGAGGCGCGGTCATTGGCGATGATGTCCGCGCGGACTTCCGTGCCGGCCATTCAGCGCACCACCTGATCCGCGACGTTATCGAGCGCCTTCACCACTGCGGCGCGCACCTCCGGCAGCATGTCCTCGACAGCATCATCGAAGAATCCCGGCTTCATGCCGCCCGTCTGCCTGTTCTCCCAGTCCCAGGTCTTCCGCGGGCCGCGCGCGAAAACGGGATGATTGATGTATCCCTGGTTCAGCCACTCCACCTTGCGCCTGTGCTGGCGTCCCCGGGCGCGCACCGAGATCCGCGGGTTGCGGGCGAACAGCTTCTGCGTCGAGACGTTCAGGTCGCGGGCGAGGATCGCGGCATACTGATCCGGCATGTAAGGGTCAAGATGCTCCTCGGTGGCGATCTTCTCCGCCAGCGGCTTAGCCGCGTCGCTGATCTGCTTCAGGAGTTCCCGGCGCAGCCCGTTACCCTCGTCGCCGGCGTCCTTCAGGCGCTGTGACAGCGCGCGGAGATGCTCGCCGTCCCACCGGATGCTCACTGCTGCCGCCTCTCATGCTGCGCCCTGATGCCGGCCAGGAGACAGCCGAAGTCCGCCACTGTCAGGTCATTAACCTGCGGCGGCGTGACCGAGCACAGGCTCGCCAGGCCGAACAGGTTCCGGGCGCGGGTCAGGGCGAGATCGCGGCCGAGAATTGCGGCGAGCTCTCCGGGGATGATTCCGCTGACGGGCGGCCGTTCGAGGCCGCGACGGTAGGGACCGGCCCGGCCGCCTCCTGCTGCGCGGCTTCCTCAGCTGCGAACGCGTCCGCGATGGCATCGCCGAACGGGCCGATCTTAAAGTCCGTGTCCTCGATCGGCACGCCGCCGTCCGGGTGCAGCACCAGCCAGCCCAGGGCCTGCTTCGCGGCCAGGTCGCCGCCAGCCTGCAGCCGCTTCCCCCACTCGGCGAACGGGCAGCCCATGAACTTTTCGATCCTCAGCGCCTGCTTCACGGTCACGTCGCTGAGGTCGAACGGGTATTTTTGCCCGTCGTAGATGATAATCAAGGCATCTCCGGGTAATGGGGGGCGCAGATGAAGGCCAGGATCGTGATCGCGGCTGCTGTGACTGCGGCGGCGCTGACGGCATGCAGCAGCGGCGGGAACAGCAGCGGCATTCCCACCGTGGAGCAGGCTGCTGCGGCGATGGGCGCCACCGGCGTGCACCCGTACGGCCCCGCGAAGGGCGGCGCGAGTGCTTACGCTGACGCCATCTATCAGGGGAAATCCGTCACCATCGCCACGTTCGCGACGAAAGAACTGGAAGACGGCTGGCTGAACCTCGCCGGGATAGCCACCCCGGTCATGTACCGGGGAAACCTGTTCGCCGCGATCCTCAACCCGCCGGAAGGCAGCTAGATCGCGCTGGATTCCTTGCTGACCAGCTTGACCTGGATGACCGGGTTAGTGCCGGAGCCGTCGTCGTATGCCTGGAAGCCGATTGATTGCGGCAGCACGTCAGGGCCATTTATATTAACGGCGCCGGTCTTGAACTTCACCGCGGGCAAGATGAACGACAGCCGGTAGGGGTTCGGCCCG
>Ga0306920_100011074_pt1 | contig 12145 bp, 10 predicted proteins | sample flu12Cox44000170_FD_204666 | JGI IMG/M metagenome (GOLD analysis project Ga0306920, IMG submission 204666) | Lab enrichment of tropical soil microbial communities from Luquillo Experimental Forest, Puerto Rico - flux4day.12C.oxic.44.000.170 (v2)... | ecosystem: Environmental > Terrestrial >...
CAGGGAGAGCAGCGGCTTCGCGATGCCATGCGCCTTGAGCAGCGCCGCAGTGTGCCGCGTATCTTCCGCGGCGATGACGTCCGCCCCGGCCAGCGCCTCACGCGCCCGACCGCTCAAGTCGGCGAGGTTGCCGATCGGCGTGGCGACGACCTGCAGCCGCCCTGTGACACTGGCCACTATAATCGCGCCTCATGCCGCTCAGGACCGCGGCCATCAGACATCCTGCCCGCCAGCGAGAGGCTCTTCAACCGATGTACGTCCGCCCGCCCGTCCGCATCGCGCTGGCTGTGCTCACAGCCGCCCTGCTCGCTGGCTGCCCGAGCCTGACCCAGCGCGCGGAGCTTCCGCCCTCGATCGATCGCGCGCAGGAGCTCGAGCGCGCGGGCGATCAGGCAGGTGCCGCACGGGTCTATGAGCAGCTGGCCGGACAGAACAGCGGCACCGATCGCACCGGCTTGCTGCTGCACGCGGCGCGCGATTACCTCGCGGCGCAGCGCACCGATGAGGCGGCCCGGGCTCTCGGGCAGGCGCAGGGGCCTTTTTCAGCCGAGCAGGTAACCGAGCAGGCGCTGCTCAATGCACAGCTGGCGCTCGCACGGGGGCAGCCGCAGGAGGCGCTGCGACTGCTCAATGCCATCGCCGTGCCTGCCGCCGGCGAGCAGGCAGTGCGCTATCGCGAGCTGCGCGCGAACGCCACTGCAGCTGCCGGCCACAAGGAGGGCGGCTACGCCGGGCCGGCAGGCGCTGCCGGAGCACACATCGCGCTGCTGCTGCCGGTGACCGGTCGCGCTGCGTCGGCCGCCATCAGCGTGCGTGATGGCTTCATGACCGCCTACTACCAGCTGCCGCCAAACGAGCGACCGCGCGTGCAGATCTACGACACCGGCTCGCAGAGCGTGGCGCAGGCGCTCACGCAGGCAACCAGCGCGGGTGCGGAGTTCATCGTGGGTCCGCTCACTCGCGAGGAGGTGACGGCCGCCGCCGATTTTCCGGGGCGGCACGCGCCGCTGCTGGCGCTGAATTTCCTGGCGCCCGAGCGCACCCCGCCTGCGCAGTTCTACCAGTACGCGCTGTCACCGGAGGATGAGGCGCGGCTCGTGGCGCGGCGTGTACTCGAGGATCACCACCGCCGCGGAGTCGCGCTCGTGCCCGCAGGCGACTGGGGCACCCGGGTGCTCGCGGCTTTCCGCCAGGAGCTGCAGGCCGGGGGCGGAGACCTGCTCGCCACCGCGCAGATCGACAGCGCCCGCACCGACTATTCGGCCGCGATCACCGAGGTGCTGCGCAGCAGTGACAGCACCGCGCGCTTCCACCGTCTGGAGTCGGTCCTCGGCACCAAGCTGCAGTTCGAGCCGAGGCGGCGCAACGACATCGAATTCATCTTTGCGCCGGCGCCGGCCAATCTCGAGCGGCTGTTGCGGCCGCAACTGCGTTTTCATTACGCCGGAGACATACCCACCTATGCGACCTCCGACGCCTTCGAGCCCGACGTGCGTGCGAACGAGGACCTCGAAGGACTGATGTTTCCCGACATGCCCTGGATGCTCGGCGGCGATCTCGCCGAGGCGGTGCGCGCGGCGACGCGCGAGGCGTGGCCGAGCGGCGGCCCGCACCGCGGGCGGCTGTTTGCCTTCGGCTTCGACGCCTTCCGCCTGACGCAGGCGCTACGTCACGCCGGAGTGAGCGGCACCATCAGCGTCGCCGGACTCACCGGCCGGCTGAGTATCGATCCGCAGCGGCACGTGCGTCGCGAGCTCGGCTGGGCGCAGCTGCACGATGGCGAGCTGCGCCTGCTGCCAACTGACTTCTAACTTCTGACATCGCCTGGCATGTTGACAGTCCGGCAGCAACGCGGGCAACGCGCCGAGGAGCTGGCGGCGGAATTTCTGCGCGCCGCAGGCTGCGAGATTCTGCAGTGCAACTATCGTCGGCGGCTCGGCGAGCTCGACATCGTGGCGCGCCTCGATGGTGTGTTGTTGGTTGCGGAGGTGCGCACCCGTACGAGCAGCCTCTACGGCGGGGCCGCAGCGAGCGTCACGCACGCGAAGCAGCGGCGCATCACGCGTGCCGCGAATCAGCTGCTGCAGCAGCGCAGTGAGCTGGCACGGCTGCCGGTGCGTTTCGACGTACTCGTCGTGAGCGATCCGTATGGACGCTCCCCCGCCATCGAGTGGATACAACATGCTTTCGAGGCCTGTTGAGCGCTCGACCAGACTTGCCTTTACGCCCCGACGGGGACCATCGGAGGTGTATGGGCTGGCTGGCAGGCTCTGCCGTCCGGCGGCAGGAGGGCGGCGCACACCCCCGAACGCCCGCCTGGGGTCCCCCAGGAGCGCCCTGCAGGCCGCCCTGCCCCCCTCCTGGCGCCACTCAGGCCGAAGGCTTCTGAGGCACTGTATAAGCTTCGTCCGGCAACCCGCTGATTGCTAACCACGAATAGCTCAGCGCCCGACCCTCCCACTGTTCATTTCCACATAAGTCGTTGTGAATGCGACGAATTTCTCACTATTTCAATTGACATAGTTCGCCCGCGATTCCTATAGTGGCGGCCAGTGGGAGAAAGTGGGGGGAAATGGGCGTAATGCCGCCCCGCCGGTCATGTTTCGCGGTGCAACAAAAATTACTCTGGACGACAAGGGCCGGATGGTCATGCCCACCCGCTATCGGGAGCAGATCAGCGAACTCGCCCAGGGGAAATTGGTCGTCACCGTCGACCGGGACCAGTGCCTGCTCATTTATCCCCTGCCCGAGTGGGAACAGATCGAACGCAAGCTGATGAGCCTGCCGAGCCTGAATGCAACCGCGCGCCGGCTGCAGCGGCTGATGGTGGGCCATGCAACCGATCTGCCCCTCGACGGGCACGGCAGGGTGCTGCTCCCGCCAGAACTGCGGGAGTTCGCCAAGCTTGGGCGGCATGGAATGCTCATCGGGCAGGGCAATCGCTTCGAGTTGTGGGACGAGGCCCGCTGGAACGAGCGGCGCGACGCCTGGCTCGCCAGCACCGAGCCCCCGACCGATCTGCCCTCCGAGCTCGAGTCGCTGTCGCTGTAGAGGGCTTAACGAAGAGATTGATTGGGCCGAGGCCCATGGCAAGAGCACTCAAGGAGGCGGGGGCGCGCCGCTTCGCAGGTGGCTGAGCACACTCCAGTGCTCGCCGCTGAGGCGCTCGCCGGGCTGGCCCTGGAAGCGGGCGGTTACTATGTCGATGCGACATTCGGACGCGGTGGCCATACGGCACTCATTCTCCAGGCACTGGGCCCCGAAGGCCGCGTGCTTGCGCTCGACCGGGATCCGCAGGCCATCGAGGCCGGCCGCCACCACTTTGCCGACGAAGTGCGGCTTACGCTCATCCACGCGTCGTTTGCCGATCTCGCCACGCTCGTGCCGGCACACGCCCACCAGCATCCCTGCCGTGGCGTGCTCTTCGACCTTGGTGTTTCCTCACCGCAGCTCGAGGACGCGAGGCGCGGCTTCAGTTTCCGTGCGGACGGCCCACTCGATATGCGCATGGACCCGACGCGCGGCCAGCCTGTGTCGGCCTGGCTGGCGCGGGCGCGCCTCGACGAGATACGCCAGGTGATCGCTACCTTCGGAGAAGAGCGCTTCGCGCGGCGGGTGGCACAGGCCATCGTCGCCCGACGGAGCAAGGGTCCTCTCGAGAGCACCGCCGAGCTCGCCGCGCTGGTGGCCGGCGCGGTGCGCACGCGCGAGCCCGGCAAGCACCCGGCGACGCGCACCTTCCAGGCGCTGCGCATGTTCATCAATGACGAGCTCGGCCAGCTCGAGCGCGGCCTCGCCGCAGCGCTCGAGGTGCTCACACCCGGTGGACGCCTGGCGGTGATCAGCTTCCATTCCCTCGAGGACCGGGCAGTGAAGCACTTCATGCAGCGGGAATCGCAGCTCGATGCAGCGCTCGCCAGGTTGCCGGTGATCCCGGCGGAGCGCCGCCCGCGTCTCAAGCTCATCGGCCGCAAAGTGCGCCCGGCGGACGCGGAGCTGGCCCGCAATCCACGCGCGCGCAGCGCGCTGCTGCGTGTGGCGGAGCGCCTGGCATGAGCCGACGTGCTCTCCTGATCGTGGTGTCGCTCCTGTGGGTCGCAACGCTCGGCTCCGCGGCCGGGGCGATCTGGTGCAAGCACCGGGCGCGGCAGCTGTTCGTGCAGCTCGAGGCACTCAATGCCCGTCGCGACAACCTCGAGATCGAGTGGGGCCAGTTGCAGCTCGAGCAGAGCGCCTGGTCCACGCATGCCTTCGTCGAGCGTGTCGCAAGCACCCGGCTTCACATGGCGATGCCGCCGCCAAAGGAAATCGAGATCATCTCGCCATGAAGGCGCGCAGCGCACGCGATGGCGCGCCGGGGTCCTTCCGCTGGCGTGCGTCTCTGCTGATGGGGCTGCTGGGGGTCTGCGCGCTCGCGCTCGCGTGGCGCGCCATCAACCTTCAGCTGGTCGATCACGGCTTTCTCGCACGCCAGGGCGATGCCCGTTTCTCGCGTGTACTCGAGATCGCGGCCCACCGTGGCACCATCACTGACCGCTATGGCGAGCCGCTCGCCGTCAGCACTCCGGTGGATTCGATCTGGGTGAATCCGTCTGAGCTTGCCCTCGCGACCGATCAGATTCCGCATCTTGCGGCGGCGCTGAAGCTCGATCGGGTTGAGCTCGCGCGCCGCGTCACGAGCAATCTCGATCGCGAATTTCTCTACGTTGCCCGCCACCGCCAGCCCGCCGAGGCCGAGCAGATCAAGGCGCTCGGCATCCCGGGGGTCTATAGCTCGCGCGAGTACCGCCGCTACTACCCGGCAGGGGAAGTGACCGGGCATCTGCTCGGGTTCACCAATGTCGACGACGCCGGCCAGGAAGGCCTCGAGCTCGCCTTCGACCATTGGCTCGCGGGCGAAAACGGCGCCAAGCGCGTCATCCAGGACCGTTACGGACGCATCGTGCAGAACGTCGAGAGCATCCGCCCGGCGCGCGAGGGCCGGGACCTGGTGCTGTCGATCGATCTGCGTATCCAGTACCTCGCATATCGCGAGCTCAAGGCGGCGATCCGCGACCAGCGGGCGCGCGCTGGGTCGATCGTGATGCTCGACATCGCCAGCGGCGAGGTGCTCGCCATGGTGAACCAGCCGGCCTACAACCCCAACGACCGGGAGCAGATCGAGCCGACGACCTACCGCAACCGCGCGGCCACCGACATCTTCGAGCCCGGCTCCTCCATCAAGCCCTTCTTCGTAGCGGCGGGCCTCGCTTCAGGCAAGTACGACCAGCGCAGCATCATCGACACCTCGCCCGGCTACTTCAAAGTCGGCGTGAAGATCTTCGAGGACGAGCACAACCTCGGCGCGATCGACATCGCGACCGTGCTGGCGAAGAGCTCGAACGTCGGCATGGCGCACATCGCGCTCTCACTCCCGCCACAGCAGATCTGGACGACCCTCAACCGGCTCGGCTTCGGCCAGGTGACTACCAGCGGCTACCCCGGCGAGTCGGCGGGGCTTCTGCCCGCCTATGCCCAGTGGCGGCCGATCGGCATCGTCACCATGTCGCACGGCTACGGCCTGTCGGTGACTCCGCTGCAGCTCGCCCATGCCTACGCCACGATCGGCGGCCTCGGCGTGGCGCGCCCGGTGTCGTTCCTGCGCGCACAGGGTCCGCCGCTCGGCGAGCGGTCGATCGGCGAGCCGGTCTGTCACGAGCTGCTCTCGATGCTGGAGTCGGTGGTCACCGCCGAGGGCACTGGAAAGCTCGCCGCCATCCCGGGCTACCGCGTTTCCGGCAAAACCGGCACCGCGTTCAAAGCGACCGCCGGGGGCTATTCGACCGATCGCTACATGGCAGTGTTCGGTGGGGTCGCGCCGGCAACCTCGCCACGGCTCGCCGCGGTGGTGGTGATCGATGAGCCCGGAGCTGGACAGCACATGGGCGGACAGGTCGCGGCGCCGGTGTTCTCGAAGGTCGTGGGTGGCGCATTGCGCCTCCTGGCAGTGGCGCCCGACCAGCCGGTGAATGCACCCGAGCAGCTGCCGGCGGGACCCGCACTCGGCAACGTGCGAACGGCGGCACTGCGATGATCCAGAGCCTGCAGGCTTATCGCGCAGCGCCCCGACCGCTCGGGGAGCTCGTGGCCGGGTGGGTCGCGGTGCCCCCGGGGCTCACGGTGACCGATCTGACGCTCGACAGTCGCGCAGCGATTCCTGGGACGCTGTTTCTCGCCACCCGCGGGCGCAGCCACCATGGACTCGCCTTCGCGCCCGAGGCCGTGCGGCTTGGTGCGCGCGCGGTGCTCTACGAGCCCGACGACGCGCAGGCTGCGCCGCAGCTTCCGCCAGAGGTCTTCGGCGCTCCGCTCGCCGAGCTCACATCAAGGGCCGGGATGATCGCTGACCGCTTCTTCGGTGCGCCCTCGCAGCGGATCACGGTTGCCGGTATCACCGGCACCAACGGCAAGACAACCTGCGCATGGCTGCTCGCGCAGGCGCTGCAGCGCTGCCACCGCCAGTGCGGCTACATGGGCACACTCGGCGTGGGCCTGCCGCCGCAGGTGAGTCCCATGCCGCACACGACACCCGATGCGGTCACGGTGCACCGGCAGATGGCGGCGCTCGCCGCTGCAGGCGCGGAGTGCGTGAGCATGGAAGTCTCTTCCCATGCTCTCGATCAGGGGCGGGTCAATGGGGTGCGCTTTCACACCGCCGCCTTCACCAATCTCACCCGCGACCATCTCGATTATCACGGCACCATGGAGCACTACGGCGCGGCCAAGGCGCGCCTGTTCGCCTGGCCGGGGCTCGAAAGCCGCATCATCAACTTCGATGACCCCTTCGGCGCTGCGCTCGCCCGGGCCCCCTCGCCGGCGCGCCTCATCCTCACGACGCGCGCCGCCGCGCCGCTGCCCGCGGGAGCGCAGTTCGTGCGCGCGACACGCGTGCAACCCGAGTCGACCGGGCTCACCATCGAAGTGGAGTCGAGCTTCGGAAGCGTCGAGCTCAGCGTGCGCCTCATGGGCGAATTCAACGTGGAAAATGCCCTCACGGTGCTCGCGGTGCTGCTCGCGTGGAACATTCCGCTGCGCGATGCGGCGCGGGCGCTCGCGCGGGTGCGTGCCGCACGCGGCCGCATGGAGATGTTCGGCGGCCGCGGACGCAGTCCTCTCGCCATCGTCGACTACGCGCATACCCCCGACGCCCTGGCGAACGCACTGCGCGCCGCGCGCCTGCACTGCCGCGGACAGCTGCGGCTGGTGTTCGGCTGCGGCGGGGACCGGGATGCCGGCAAGCGCCCGCTCATGGGCCGCATCGCTGCCGAGCTCGCCGACGACATTCTGCTCACCGACGACAATCCCCGCAGCGAGAACCCGCAGCGCATCGTCGCCGACATCATGGCGGGGATCGCCGCCGGCGCTCCGCTCACGATCGAGCATGATCGTGCGCTCGCCATCCGCGTGGCGCTGGAACGCTCGGCGCCCGACGATGTGGTGCTGATCGCCGGCAAGGGCCACGAGGATTACCAGATCGTGGGCGCAGAGCGGCGCGTCTTCCGCGATCAGTCCGTGGTCGCCGATGAGCTCGCGAGGCTCCCCTCATGAGCCTGCACCGCAGCTTGAGCGGCTTTGCACAGCTCTGCGGCGGCCGGCTGAGCGGCGCCGATGCGCCCTATACCGAGGTGGTGAGCGACTCGCGCACGCTGCAAGCCGGACAGCTGTTCATCGCGCTCAAGGGCCCGAACTTCAACGGCCGCGACTTCCTCGCCGCAGCGCTCGCAGCCGGGGCCGCCGGGGCGGTGGTCGATGCCGCGCAACCGGTTTCGCTGCCGCAGATCGTGGTCGCGGACACGCAGGCGGCGCTCACGCGCGCTGCGGGCGCCTGGCGGGCGGAATTCAGCGGGCCGCTGGTCGGCGTTGCCGGCAGCAACGGTAAGACGACGGCGAAGGAAATGACGGCCAGGATCCTCGGCGCGGCTGGCGCCTGCCTGGCGACGCGCGGCAATCTCAACAATCACATCGGCGTGCCGCTCACGCTCCTGCGGCTGACTCCCGAGCACCGCTTCGCTGTCATCGAGATGGGCGCAAACCACGCCGGCGAGGTGGCGGCGCTCGTGCAGGTGGCGCGCCCCTCCATCGGGCTGATCACCAACGCCGGTGCCGAGCATCTGGAGGGGTTCGGAAGTCTCGAGGGAGTGGCGCGCGCCGAGGGCGAGATGGTCGCCGGACTTGCAGCGAGCGCCATCGCCGTCATCAACGCCGACGATGAGTTTGCCGCCTTGTGGCGTGGGCTCACGCGGGCGCGTGTCGTCACCTTCGGCGTGCATGCGCGCGCCGACTTCGCGGCAACCGAGGTGCGCACGGAGCTCGAAGCGGCAGGCTTCCGCACCCGCTTCCGTCTGCACACACCCGCCGGCGCCACCCCCATCGAGCTCGCACTCGGAGGCGCGCACAACATCGCCAACGCGCTCGCGGCGTCTGCGGCCGCGGCCAGTGCGGGTGCGACGCTCGCGCAGATCGCCACCGGGCTTGCCGGCGTGCGCGCCGTCGCTGGACGGCTGCAGTTCAAGCGCGCAACGAGCGGCGCCTGGCTGATCGATGACTCCTACAACGCTAACCCCAGCTCGATGCGCGCGGCCATCGAGGTGCTGGGCGCGCTCGAGGGGCGCCGCTGGCTGGCCCTCGGCGACATGGCGGAGCTCGGCGAATTCGCGCCCGAAGCGCACCTCGAGGTGGGTGAGTTCGCGCGCGCCGCCGGAATCGAGCGGCTGTACGCCACCGGCGAGCTCATGCAGCGCGCGGTGGAGAGTTTCGGTGCCGGAGCCCAGTGGTTCTCGAGCACCGCCACCCTGACGCAGGCCCTCACGCGGGCGCTCGAGACCGCAGGTCCCCAGGTGCGGTTGCTCATCAAGGGCTCACGCTTCAACCGTCTCGAACGAGTGGTGGATGCATTGACCGGCACGGCCGCCGGAACCATGGGCGGACACTGAGTGCTGTACTGGCTCACACAACAATTCGCCGGCCGCATCAGCGGCCTGCACGTCTTTTCCTACCTGACCTTCCGCGCGATTCTCGCGACCGCCTCGGCGCTCGGCCTCTCGCTCATCGTCGGCCCCTCGATGATCGCGCGCCTCTCGCGCTACCAGATCGGCCAGGTAGTGCGCGATGACGGCCCGATCACCCACCTGCCGAAAGCCGGCACACCCACCATGGGCGGTGCGCTGATCCTGGTGACCACACTCGTGAGCACGCTGCTGTGGGCGGATCTCGGCAATCGCCTGGTCTGGACGGTGCTCGGCGTCACCTTTGCCTTCGGCTTCATCGGGTTCTACGACGATTACCTGAAGCTCGTGGTGCGCAACCCGCGGGGTCTCGCCCCGCGCTGGAAGTACCTGTGGCAGTCGCTCGCCGGTCTGGCCACGGCGGCGGCGCTCTACTACACCTCGACCGATCAGGCGCAGACGACGCTCTTCCTGCCCTTCGTCAAGACCTTTCACGAGCCGCTCACCGCAGCTGCCTTCATCCTGATCGCCTACCTCATGATCGTCGGCATGAGCAACGCGGTGAACCTCACCGACGGGCTCGATGGACTCGCGATCATGCCCGCCGCGCTCGTCGCCTCTGCGCTCGGCATCTTCGCCTACGCCAGCGGCAATGCGGTGTACGCGCACTACCTGCAGATCCCCGATATCCGCGGGGCGGGGGAGCTGCTCATTTTCTGCGCCTCCCTCGCTGGCGCGGGTCTCGGGTTCCTGTGGTTCAACTCCTACCCCGCGCAGGTGTTCATGGGTGATGTCGGTGCACTCGCCATCGGCGCCGCCATAGGCGTGATCGCCGTGATCGTGCGCCAGGAGCTGGTAGCGCTCGTGATGGGCGGGGTGTTCGTACTCGAGACCGCGTCGGTCATTCTGCAGGTCGCCTCTTTCAAGCTCACCGGACGGCGCATCTTCAAGATGGCCCCGATCCACCATCACTTCGAGCTCAAGGGCTGGGCCGAGCCGAAGGTGATCGTGCGCTTCTGGATCATCTCGCTGCTGCTCGTGCTTGCGGGCCTTGCGACGTTGAAACTGCGATGAGCACCGCCCCTGACAAGCGCCCGTACGCGGTGATCGCCGGCTTGGGCCATACCGGGCTCTCCTGCGCGCGCTACCTGCACGCGCACGGCTGGCGGCTGGCGGTGACGGACACGCGCGCGGCGCCCCCGCAGCTCGCGGCGCTCACCGCGCTCGACCCCGGGATCCCCGTGCGTCTCGGCCTGCTCGACCCGGCGCTTCTCGAGGAGGCGACGTTCGTGGTGGCCTCACCCGGCCTGCCGCTGCAGGGGGCTTTCTTCGCTGAGGCGCAGCGCCGCGGCCTCGCCATCGTCGGGGACATCGAGCTGTTCGCGCGCGCGGCCGCGGCTCCGGTGGTCGGGGTCACCGGCACCAACGGCAAGAGCACGGTCACGACATTGGTTGCGCGCATGGCCGAGCGGGCGGGCCTGCGGGTGCGGGCCGGCGGAAACCTGGGCCCGCCGGCGCTCGATCTGCTTGCGGACGGCACCGAGCTCTATGTGCTGGAGCTCTCGAGCTACCAGCTCGAGACCACCCGCTCGCTTCACTGCAGGGCGGCGACGGTCCTCAACCTCAGCGCCGATCATCTCGACCGTTACCCCTCGCTCGCGAGCTATGCCGCCGCGAAGGCGCGCATCTTTGTCCGCTGCGATACCGCGGTCATCAACCTCGACGATCCGCTGGTCGTCGCCATGCCGCGCAGCGCCTCGAGCACGCTGTCGTTCTCGCTGCGCTCGAGCCTGGGTGCGACCTATGCGCTGGCACTGCACGAGGGCGAGTGGTGGCTGAGGCGCGCAGACAGCCCAATCCTGCGCCTCACGGAGCTCAGGATCCGCGGCGCGCACAACGCCGCCAACGCCCTCGCTGCGCTCGCGCTCGGGGAAGCACTGGCGCTCCCCCTGGCGGCGATGCTCGCAGAGCTGCGCAGCTTCACAGGACTCCCGCACCGCTCACAGTGGATCGCCGAGGTGAAAGGAGTCGCGTACATCGATGACTCCAAGGGCACGAACGTCGGCGCCACTCTCGCCGCGGTGGCGGGTCATGAGGGTCCCCTCGTGCTGATCGCGGGCGGGGACGGCAAGAACCAGGATTTCACGCCGCTCGCCGCAGCCTGCCAGGGGAAGGTGCGCCACGTCGTGCTCATCGGCCGCGACGCTGCGCTCATCGCGGCGGCACTTGCTGGGGCGTGCACGACCGAGGTGTCCGCGACGCTCCCGCAGGCGGTGCAGGCAGCGGCCCGAGCGGCGCGGCCCGGCGACACGGTGCTGCTCTCGCCCGCGTGCGCGAGCTTCGACATGTTCAGGGACTATGCCCATCGCGGGGCCGTGTTTGCCGAGGCCGTACAGGAGCTCGCGGCATGAGGGCCGCCGCGCTCATGGGGTTCGAGCGTAGCGGTGCGCGCGGTTCCGCGGTGCACCTCGACCCAGTGACGCTCGCGCTCATCGCTGCGATCGTGTTGCTCGGACTCGTGATGGTGACCTCCGCCTCGGTGTCGATCGCCAGTCAGGATTCGGGTGAGCCCTTCTATTATCTCGAGCGGCAGCTGCTGCTGACGCTGATCGGGCTCGGTTGTGCGGCGCTGCTGTTCGCCGTGCCGAGCTCTCTCCTGGAGAGAGCCGCCCTGCCGCTGCTCGCGGTCGCCATCGTGCTCCTCATCCTCGTGCTCGTCCCCGGGCTCGGCCATGCGGTGAACGGCAGCCGCCGCTGGATGCGCCTTTCCGGGGCCAACTTCCAGGTGTCGGAGCTTGCGCGCGTGCTGGTGCTCATCTACCTCGCGAGCTACGCCGTGCGGCGCGAGGAGCAGCTGCGGGAATCGCTGGCGGGGCTCGCCAAACCGCTCGCGCTCCTGTGCTGCGTGAGTGCGCTGCTGCTCGCCGAGCCGGACTTCGGCGCCGCTACGGTGCTCTTCGCCACGGGCTTCGGTCTCCTGTTCCTCGCGGGTGCGCGGCTGCGCTACGTGATTGCGATGACCGTGATCGCAGCCAGCGGGTTTGCGGTGATCGCCGTCAGCTCCAGCTACCGGGTACGGCGGCTCACCGCCTTCCTCAACCCCTGGGCGGATCCCTTCAACAGCGGCTTCCAGCTCACCCAGTCGCTGATCGCCATCGGTC
>Ga0306920_100011075_pt1 | contig 12145 bp, 7 predicted proteins | sample flu12Cox44000170_FD_204666 | JGI IMG/M metagenome (GOLD analysis project Ga0306920, IMG submission 204666) | Lab enrichment of tropical soil microbial communities from Luquillo Experimental Forest, Puerto Rico - flux4day.12C.oxic.44.000.170 (v2)... | ecosystem: Environmental > Terrestrial >...
GGCTCGCGCGCCTCGTCGAGCGGCGAGGTGGCGATCCGGGTTCCGGCCTTGCCCAGGCGATGACGCGGCTCGGCCCGTCCTATGTGAAGTTCGGGCAGTTCCTGGCGACGCGGCCCGATATCGTCGGTGTCAAGGTGGCGCGCGGCCTCGAGGCATTGCAGGACCGCATGCCGCCCTTTGCGCGGGCCCAGGCGGCGGTGATGATCGAGGCGGCGCTCGACAAGCCGCTCGAGGCAGTGTTCGCCGATTTCGGCGAGCCGGTCGCCGCAGCCTCGATCGCGCAGGTGCATCGAGCCCGCCTGCCTGCCGACGCGGCGCGGCGCGACCAGGATGCCGCCGTCAAGGTGTTGAGGCCGGGTGTCGAGGCGCGTTTCAAGCGCGACCTCGCCGATATGCGCTTCGGCGCAAGGCTGATCGAGCGCGTCGCGCCGGCGATGCGGCGTCTGCGCCCCTCGGCCGTGGTCGAGACGCTGGCGCGCTCCGTCGCCATCGAGATGGATCTGCGGCTCGAGGCCGCGGCCCTCTCCGAGATGGCCGAGAACGCCAAGGAGGATACGGATTTCCGCATTCCGAGCGTCGATTGGGAGCGCACGGCCAAGGAGGTGCTGACGCTCGAATGGATCGACGGCGTGCCGCTCTCGCATCTCGACGAGATCGAGGCGGCGGGCCATGACCGGCAGACGCTGGCGCGCATCGTCATCCAGTCCTTCCTGCGCCATGCCTTGCGCGACGGCTTCTTCCACGCCGACATGCATCAGGGGAACCTGTTCGTCGACGCGCAGGGGCGCCTCGTCGCAGTCGATTTCGGCATCATGGGCCGGCTCGGCGGGAAGGAGCGCCGATTCCTCGCCGAGATCCTCTACGGCTTCATCACACGCGATTACTGGCGTGTCGCCGAGGTGCATTTCGAGGCGGGCTATGTGCCGAGCTCGCACAGGATCGGTGATTTCGCGCAGGCGATCCGCGCCATCGGCGAGCCCATCCATCAGCGCCGCGCCGACCAGATCTCGATGGCCAAGCTTCTGTCGCTCCTCTTCGAGGTGACGGCGCTCTTCGACATGACGACCCGCACCGAGCTCGTGATGCTGCAGAAGACCATGGTGGTGGTCGAGGGCGTCGGGCGCATGCTCGATCCGCAGCTCGACATGTGGGCGACGGCCGATCCCGTGGTGCGCCAATGGATCACCCGCCATCTCGGTCCGGCCGGCCGGCTGGAGCAGGCAGCTGCGGGGCTTAGCGCCTTCGCCTCGGCTGCCGGGAAGCTGCCTGATCTCGTGACGCGGGCCGAGCGGCTCCTGGCGCGCCTCGATGGGCAGGGTGATCCGGGCCATGGCCCGTCCGGGTTTCGCCTCGACGAGGGCTCGATCGAGGCGATCGGGCGTGCCGAGGCGCGCCGCGCCCGCTTCGGCCATCTCGCCTTGTGGCTGATCGCGCTGCTGCTCGCGATCTATGTGCTGAGATAGGCCGCCGAGACGAACCCTGCCCACGCTGCGTCATTGTACGCGTGTCATCCCGGACGCGGCGCAGCACGGCAGTGATGCGCCGCAGATCCGGGACCCATGGCGCCGCGGCGGGCTCGCCAAGCTGAGATCATCGCGCCCGAGGATGGGTCCCGGTCGGAACTGCACCACTTCGTGCTGCGGCGCGCAGGGGACGCCGCCGATTTTGCGGGGATATCGGTGATTGCGGAGGGTGTCGGAAACGACTACCATACAAGTTGCCGGCGCCGTGTCTCAACCGGTTGTCGGGCAACCTGACCTCGATTGTCGAAAGGCGAAGAGCGCCGCGATCGACGCATCTTCGCCTGCATTTTCAAAGCCAATTCTTTCGCGATGAGGATACGTCCACATGCAGGATAATGTTGCGGCGAAACGTCGGCTGGCCCTCATCGGTACCGGTTTCCGGGGCACCGGGATGTGGGGCATCAACGTCGTCAAGGGCTATGGCGAGCATGTGGAGATCGCTGGCCTGTGCGACACGAACTGGATGCGCGCCGATCGAGCCCGCTCGCTGATCGGGCTTGGCAACACGCCGATTTACGCGGATGCCGACACCCTGCTCGCCGAGGTCAAGCCCGACGCCGTGATGGTGTGCACGCCGGACGCCATTCACGACGAGATGATCGTCAAGGCGCTCGAGGCCGGCTGCGACGTCATCACCGAGAAGCCGATGACCACAACGGCAGCGAAAGTGCGCCGCATCCTCGAGGCCGAGGCGCGCACCGGGCGCAAGGTCGCGGTTACCTTCAACTATCGCTTCTCCCCGACCGCGCGCCGCCTGAAGGAGCTCTTGCTCGAGGGCGTGATCGGCGAGGTCACGGCCATGGATTTCCATTGGTACCTCGATACCAAGCACGGCGCCGATTACTTCCGCCGCTGGCACGCTTACGAGACGAATTCCGGCAGCCTCTTCGTGCACAAGGCGACGCACCATTTCGACCTGATGAACTGGTACCTCGCCTCTGATCCCGAGGAGGTCGTCGCGCATGGCAGCCTGCAGAATTACGGCGCCGCCGGCCCCTTCCGCGGCGCGCGCTGCCGCGGCTGCGAGCACGCCGGCAAGTGTTCCTATTATTTTGACCTGAGCAACGACAGCTTTCTCGAGACGCTCTTCGAGGAGCCCTCGCGCGAGGATGGTTATGTGCGCGACGGCTGCGTCTATCGCAGCGACATCGACATCCCCGACACCATGTCGGCCCTGATCCGCTATGCGAGCGGGGCGGAGGTGACGTATTCGCTCAACACCTACATGCCGATCGAAGGCTATTTCATCGCTTTCAACGGCAAGCTCGGCCGAATCGAGATCCGCCAATATGAGCGCCAGCCCTGGGAGACGCCGTCAGCCGACGAGATCCTGCTGATCCGCAATTTCGGCGAGGGCGTCGAGCGCATCATGGTGCCGCACGAGCCCGGCACGCATTTCGGCGGCGACCCCAAGATGCAGGACATGTTCTTCAAGCCTGGCATCCCGGACCCGCTCGGCCAGAGAGCCGGCGCGCGGGCCGGGGCCATGTCGGTCCTGTGCGGCATCGCCGCGCTCGAGAGCGTCAAGACCAAGCGCCCCGTCAGCATCGCGAGCCTGCTGCGGCCGGAGGCGGGTGAATCGAAGGAGAACCGCGCAGGCGTCGCAGCGTCGTAGCGCTATCACCCAGCGCCGTAATCCCGTACGTCACCGCAGCACGAAGTGATGCGGTGCAGATACGGGACCCATCACCGTAGCGATCGCGGCAACCGCGTGGGTCCCGGATCTGCGATGCAACACTATCGTACTGCATCGCGTCCGGGACGACCCCGCTAGCGCATTTTCTGCCGAAGTGGTTATCGGTTCGGCGCAGAAAATGCGGTCAAAACGAAAATCTAGAGCCCGATCTGATTCAATCAGATCGGGCTCTAGGGTCGCGATCATCCAATCTGCAATGCTGCGGTCACCCCTCGAGGCGCTTCGCGACTTCCTGGCGCAGCTTGCCGAGATCGGCCGCGAAGACGCGGATGCCTTCGGCGAGCTTCTCGGTCGCCATGGCGTCCTCGTTCAGGCCCCAGCGGAAGGTGCGCTCATTCATCGTCATGCGGCCGAGGCGCTGGCGGGCCGCCTGCTCGGGCACGAGCTCGCGTTTCAGCACGCCCATATCCTTGGAGAGCCCGTCCAGCAGGGATGGCGAGATGGTCAGCGCGTCGCAGCCGGCGAGCGCCTCGATCTGCCCGACATTGCGGAAGGATGCGCCCATCACCGTCGTCTTGTGGCCGTGGCGCTTGGCATAGGCGTAGATGCGCTTGACCGAGATGACGCCCGGATCGTCGGCGGCCTTGAAGTCATGCCCGTCATGCTTGACGTACCAGTCGTAGATGCGCCCGACGAAGGGCGAGACGAGGGTCACGCCGGCCCTGAAGCAGGCGACGGCCTGGACGAGGCTGAAGAGTAGGGTCAGGTTGCAATGGATGCCCTCCTTTTCCAGGACGGCCGCGGCCTTCGCGCCTTCCCAGGTGGAGGCGAGCTTGATCAGGATCTTCTCCTTGTCGACGCCGCGCTCGCGATAGGCCGCGATGATCTCGCGGGCTCTGGCGAGCGAGGCCTTCACATCGAAGGAGAGATCGGCATCGACCTCGGTCGAGACGCGTCCCGGCACGATATGGGCGAGCTCCGCGCCGACCTCGATCGGCAGCCGGCTCGCGACCGCCGCGACAATGGCATCGCGCTTGCCGGATTGCTGCTTGCCCCAGGCGATCGCATCCTTGAAGATGTGCTCATAGGCGGGCAGCTCCATGGCTTTGAGCACGAGTGACGGGTTGGTGGTGCAGTCGATCGGCTTATAGGCCTTGATGGCGTCGATATCGCCTGAATCGGCGACCACCTTCGTCATCGCCTTGAGCTGATCGAGCTTGGACTGGGTGGTTGCAGCGGCAGGCTGTGCTGCGTGCAGGGTCTCGTTCATGATGCCTCCTCTTTGGCGCTGATTCTGGGCCCGGGATGGGCCAAGTGCAAGCGGGGTGGTCGCAAGCCGGGCAGTCGCAATCCGAGCAAGTGCAATCCGAGCAAGTGCAATCCGAGCAAGTTCGAGCCGCGTTCAACCCGGCTTTCGGGACGGCAACCTTCCCTTGTGGCCGCATCCCGCCTATTTGGCGCCATATGCGCCCGACCGATCTCTTGACCTCGACACCGAGGGGGCTGTTCTCGCCGCTCGGCGGCTTCTTCATCGATCCGACGCGGCCGGTCGAGCGCGCGCTGATCACCCATGGCCATTCCGATCACGCAAGGGCTGGCCATGGCGCCGTCATGGCAACACGCGAAACGCTCGAAATCATGGCGGTGCGCTGCGGCGAAGGTTTTGCAGGCACGACCCAGGCCGCAAATCTCGGCGAGACGCAGCTGGTGAACGGTGTCGCGGTCAAATTCGTTCCCGCGGGCCACGTGCTGGGCTCGGCCCAGATCGTGGTCGAGGCGCAGGGCCTGCGCATCGTCGCCTCGGGGGACTACAAGCGCGCCCATGATCCGACTTGTGCGGCCTTCGAGGTCGTGCCTTGCGACGTCTTCATCACCGAGGCGACCTTCGGCCTGCCGGTCTTCCGGCATCCGGATGCCGCGGGCGAGGTGCATAAGCTCTTGGCGAGCCTCGCTCTCTTCCCGCAGCGCGCCCATCTCGTCGGCGTCTACGCGCTCGGCAAGGCGCAGCGCGTCATCGCGCATCTGCGCGAAGAGGGTTATGACCGGCCGCTCCACGTGCATGGCGCGCTGGAAAGGCTCTGCACGCTCTATGAGGCGCATGGCGTGCGGCTCGGCCCGCTGAGCAAGGTCGCGTCCGGAACCGGCAAGGCGGCGCGCGGCGCCGACCCTGCCTTTGCGGGCGAGATCATCCTGTGCCCGCCCGGCCAGATCCAGGATCTATGGACGCGCCGCTTCCCCGATCCACTCACCGCCTTCGCCTCGGGCTGGATGCGGGTGAGGGCGAGGGCCCGCCAGCGCGGCGTCGAGCTGCCTCTCGTCATCTCGGATCATTGCGATTGGGAAGGCCTCACCCAGACGATCTGCGAGACGGGCGCCGGCGAAGTCTGGGTGACGCATGGCGAGGAGGATGCGCTGGTGCATTGGTGTGGCACGGTGGGCATCAAGGCGCAGCCGCTGCATCTCGTGGGCTATGGCGATGACGATGAGGAGCCGCGCCCGGCTCCAGTGTAGCGCTGGGACCGCGATACCTTGGGGCCGTGGGCGTCCGGCCCGCCCTTGAAACGTCAGTGCAATGAAACGTCAGTGCAGTCCTCGCCGGCCCGCAGAAAGAGCGACCGGGACGGTTGCGGTCCCAGCCTAGGCGGTGCTGTCTTCCGGCGCGTCGATGACGAGGCCGGAGCCCGGATCGATCCAGACGAGGCGGTCATGCACGGCCTTGACGCCTGGCGTGTTCTCCACGGCGACCTTGAGCGCCTGGCGTTGGCGCGCGTCGAAAATGGTGCCGGTGACCTCGACCACGCCGTGCTTGACCTCTACACCGATGCAACTCGACGGCGCCCAGCCTTCATTCGCCAGCTCGCCGAGGATGCGTTCCTTGATGGCCGCGTCATCCATGTTCGCATCGCGGGCGCGGCTCGCCGCCACCAAGGCCCGCAACAGGTCGGAGCGCGTCACCATGCCGACGAGCGCGTCGCCGCGCAGCACAGGCACGCGCTTGATCTTGTGCTTCTCGAGCAGCGCCACGAGATCGGAGAGCGAGATGTCCTCCGAGACCGCGATCACCTCCTCGGTCATCACGCCGCGCACGAAGCGCGCATGGCTCTTGGTGTAATCATGGGCGACGCGGCCGGGCCCGAGGATGAAGGCGATGAAGCGCGAGCGGTGCTTCTCGGTGCCGAGCTCGGAGCGGCGCACGAAATCGCCTTCGCTCAACATTCCGACGAGCTTGCCCTCTTCGTCGACCACGGGCAGCCCGCTCAGATGGTTCTTGAGCATCAGCTCGATGGCGTCGCGGGTCCGTGTCGACGGCGTCACCGTCACGAGCTGCGTCGTCATCACGTCGCGGGCTTGCATTGGGGTCTCCGGTGACGAGTGGTCAAGAGCGAGTGGTGAAGAGTGAGTAGTGAGAGATTACATCGCATCCAGTTTGCTGAAAAACAAAATCCCGCTTTCTACTCACTATTCACCATTCACTACTCACTACTCACCCTCCACCACTCCTCAATGATACGGATCCGCTGCGTCACGCAGCCCGTCGCCGACGAAATTGAAGGCGAGGATGACGACGATCACCGGCACCATGGGTGCGAGCAGCCACGGATAGAGATTGACCGAAGCGAGGTTCTGCGCGTCGTTGAGCAACACGCCCCAGCTCACGATCGGCGGTCTTAAGCCCAGGCCGAGGAAGGAGAGCGCCGTCTCGCCGAGGATCATCGAGGGGATCGACAAGGTCGCCGAGGCGATCAGATGGCTCATGAAGTTCGGGATGAGATGGCGCGCGATGATGCGCCGGCGCGACGCGCCCATGAGCTCCGCCGCCTTGACGAAATCCTCCTCGCGCAAAGCGAGTAGCTTCGAGCGCACGGCCCGCGCCAGCCCCGGCCAGTCGAGCAGGCCGAGGATGACCGTGATGCCGAGGAAGACGAGGATCGGGCTGAGATTGGCCGGCAGCGCTGCCGAAAGCGCGAGCCAGAGCGGCAGTTCCGGCAGCGAGCGCAAGATCTCGATCAGGCGCTGCACGCCCGCATCGACCCAGCCACCGAGATAGCCCGCGAGGCCGCCGAGCGTCAGGCCAATCATGAAGGAGACGACGATGCCGGCGAGCCCGACGGTCAACGAGATGCGCGCGCCATGCACGATGCGCGAGAAAAGGTCGCGGCCGAGCTTGTCGGTGCCGATCAGGAACACCGTGCCGTCCTCGGGCGGGCAGAACAGATGGAAATCGGCGTTGATGAGCCCGAGCAGCCGATAGGGCGACCCGCGGCAGAAGAAGCGCAGCTGCTGCGGCCGGCTCTTTTTGCTCGTATAGTCGCGCGTGAAGGTCGCGGGATTGAAGCGGAAGCTCTCCGGATAGACGAAGGGGCCGAGGAAGCGTCCCTCATGGAAGAAGTGCACGCGCTGCGGCGGCGCGTAGAGGTGGTTGGCGCGCCGCTCGGCCGGCGGATACGGCGCGATCACCTCGGCGAAAGGCACGGTAAGATAGGTGAGCAGCAGCACGACTGCCGCGATGACCGCCGCCTTGTTGCGCTTGAATTTGCGCCAGGTGAGAGCCAGCGAAGAGGCGTGCGCCAGCGCGCTCTCGCCGCTGCGCGCGAGCGCATCGGGATCGAAGGGGGCTTCGGAGACGAAGCGCTCCTCGAGGGGCGGCGGCAGCACCGCGACGGGATTGCCGGACATGTCGTTCATCTTGGGCCCATCACGCGGCGCGCCCGGCGAAGCGGATGCGCGGATCGAGCGCCGCGAGCGCGAGGTCGGAGATCAGCATGCCGACTACGGTGAGCACGGCGACGAACATCAAGATGAAGCCTGCGAGATACTGGTCCTGCACGCGCAGCGCCTGCAGCAGGATCGGCCCGACGGTCGGCAGGTTCAGCACCAAGGACACCAGCACCGAGCCCGAGACAAGATGCGGCAGGATGTTGCCGATATCGGCGAGGAACGGGTTGAGCGACATGCGGAACGGATATTTGAGCAGCAGCCGGCCCTCGGAAAGCCCTTTGGCGCGCGCGGTCACCACATATTGCTTCTGGAGCTCGTCGAGCAGGTTAGCGCGCATGCGCCGGATCATAGCGGCCGTCGAAGCGAGCCCGATGACGATCGTCGGCACGATGAGATGCGAGGCCATCGAGCGCATCTTGCCCATGCTCCAGCCCTGGTCCGCATAGGCCTGATCCATCAGCCCGCCGATCGAGATGCCGAACCAGCGATTGAGATAGAAGAGGAGTACAAGCGCCAGCAGGAAGCTCGGCGTCGCGAGCCCGATATAGCCGATCAGGGTGACGAGGTAGTCGCCGATCGAATATTGGCGGACCGCCGAATAGATGGCGATGGGGATCGCCACGATATGTACGAACAGCACGGCCGCGATGTTGACCACGAGCGTCAGCATCAGGGCCTGGCCGACCACTGCATTCACCGGCTGATTATACTCGAAGGACCAGCCCCAATTACCTTGAAGCAGGCCCGACCAGCCATTCGGCCCGGGCATCAGGCCGATCCAGGCGAGATATTGGTGCCAGACCGGGAGATCGAGCCCGAATTGATGGCGCAGGAACTCGGCCTTGGCCTGGCTCGAGGCGTCGCCTTCGGCCGCGAGCTCGGCGATCTGGTTCGTCAGATAGTCGCCGGGCGGCAGCTTGATGATGAAGAAGACGAGCGCCGAGATGACGAGGAGGGTGAGCACCATAGTCACCAGCCGCCGCCCAATGTATCGCGCCAACATCATGCGTCGGTCACTCCGAGAAGAAGAATTCGTCCATGCGGTAGACGCCGAAATAGGAGGTCGGCTCAAAGGCGAAGAGGGCCTTCTCCGGCACGTTGTGCAGCCGATTGGAGACGACGATCGGCTGCAGCTCGCGCGTCACCGTGCCGATGCTGAAGACGGATTTGGCGTTGATGGCCAGCATCTCCTTCCAAATGCGAGTCTGCTCGGCGTTGTCGCTCGTCGCGAGCCACTGCTTGTAGAGATCGAGGAGGTGCTGGGCCTCAGGCAGATCGACGGCCTCGCCGCGCTTGCCGCGCGTCTCCGCATATTCGCCCCAGGCCGGCCAGGCGTAATTCTCGCCCAGGATCGGTGCGATCTCGTCGGGGGGCATCTCGGCGGTCGGGATGGCGTTGTCGAGGCCAGGCCCCGCCACCATGATGGTGCGGCCCGCATAGGAGCGGTTGCGCAGCACGCCCGGCTCCTGCGGCTTGATGAAGAGCTTGACCCCGATATCGCGCCAGAACTCGGTGATGAGCTGCAGGACGTCGATCGTGTCGCGGCTGTCGCCTGCGACCTCGACCACGATCTCCAACTCACGGCCATCCGGCAGGAGGCGCGTGCCGTCGCCGCTGCGCTGGGTGAGGCCCATGCCGTCGAGCAGCGTGTTGGCGAGGTCGGGATTGAAATTGGCGTTGACGCTGCGATTGGACTCCTCGTTGAGCGGGCTCTCCGGCATCGTCGTGTTGTTGCCCTCGAGACCGAGCCCGAACATCATGGCGTTGTTGATGATGCGGCGGTCGATCCCGAGCGAGAGCGCGACGCGGAAGCGCTGATCGCGGTTCAGGGCCCGCCACACCGGATCCTCGACCGTAAGATTGGGGTAGAGCGCATAGGACGAGCCGCGCGCGATCGTCCAGAGCAGCGTGCGATAGCCGTGAGCCGCCTCGCCCTCCTTGAGGATCGGCGCGTCCGACATCGAAAGGCCGCGCGCCAGGAGGTCGACCTCGCCCGCATTGGCCTTGGGCGCGAACAGGGCAGCCGTCGCGAGATCGATGAACAGCCGGTCGATATAGGGAAGCTGATGGCCCTCGGTGTCGACCCGATGGAAGTAAGGGTTGCGCTCGAAGATGAAGCGGTTCGCCGGCGCCTTGGTGATGATCTTCCAGGCGTTCAGCGTCGGCATGTCGGGGTTGGCGTTGTCGTAAGGATCGTTGGTGCGGTTGAACAAGGCGGCCCAGCTGCGCAGCTTCGCCTCGGCCGCGAGCGCGGCAAGCTTGTCCTTCGGCGCGTAGCGGATGTGGAAGGCCTTGAGATAATGGGCCGGCGCGTAGATGAAGACCGGGCGTGGCTGCGCCAGCATCGGCAGGAAGCGCGGATTGGGCTTGCTCCAGCTGTAGCGCACATGCCGTTCGTCGAGCACTTCGACACGGGCGAGCTCGCCATCGACGAAGAAGACGCTCTCGGGCCCTGCTGGCGACAGCTCTTTGTTGTTCGCGATATCCTCGAAATAGAAGCGGAAATCCTCTGCCGTGAACGGCGCACCGTCCGACCAGCGGTGACCTTCGCGCAAGGTGAAGGTGAAGATGCGGCCGTCCTGGGCTTCCACCTTCTCGAGGATGTCGGGGCGCAGATTGAGCTTCTCGTCATAGCCGACGAGCCGCGTATAGGTGTTGACGGTCATCAGGCGGAGATCGCGCGCCTTGCTGACGAGGCTGCGCATGTCGCCGCCATAGCGGCCGATCTCGCGCCCGCGCACCTTGAGGTCGACGACGAGCGGGGTCTTGGGCAACCGCTCGGCGACGGCCGGCAGCTTGCCGCTCTCGACGAGCGGCGCAAGCATGGGCGCGTCCTTGTAGGTCATCGGCGGGAACTCCGCCGTAGCAGGGACGATCATGGTGATGCGCGGCTGAGCGTTCGCCTCTCCGGCCGCAAACGCCGTCGGCGCTTCGAGCGCGAGCGCGATGATGGCAAGCACGAGCGCGCTTGCCGCCAGCGAGCGCAGCCCCGCGCCGAGCGGGATGAAGCGGCAGCGTGCGAAGATCGCGCTCATGGATCCGGCCCGATCAATTCCGCGCCGCCATGCGCGACGCGCACGAAATGGCGAGGCGTGGTTTCGACCATGTCGGGACGCGGCCCGTCGCTGCGGATCGTGAAGGGTTCGGGCCAGCTCGAGGGCAGTGACACGCCTTCACCGGCGATCTTGTCGAAATCAAGCATGTGATCGAGATCGGCGCTCGGCACGGCGGCGAGCAACGCCTTGGTGTAGGGGTGGCGGGGCTTCGCGAAGATCACCGGGCTCGGCCCCTGCTCGACCACATGGCCACGGCACATCACTGCGACATCGTTGGCGAGATAGTGGATCACCGCGAGGTTATGCGAGACGAAGAGCAGCGACAGGCCGAGCTCCGCTTGCAGATCCTTCAAGAGGTTGAGGATCTGCGCCTGCACCGAGACGTCGAGCGCTGAGGTCGGCTCGTCGCAGAGCAGCACGGACGGCTCGAGCGCCAGGGCCCTGGCAATGCCGATGCGCTGGCGCTGCCCGCCCGAGAAGGAGTGCGGATAGCGCGAGAGCGCGCGGCGATCGATGCCGACGAGCGAGCACAGCTCGACCACGCGCTTGCCGCGCGAGACGGCGTCGCCGACCCCGTGCACCGTCAGCGGCTCGCTCAATATGTCGTGCACCGTCATGCGTGGGTTGAGGCTCGAGAACGGGTCCTGGAACACGAACTGCACGGCGCGGCGATACGCGGTGAGCTCTGCGCCCTCGAAAGACGCGATGTCGCGCGCGCCAGAGCCTGCATCGTAGAGCACCTGGCCCTCATCGGGCGCCATGGCGCGCATGATGATCTTCGACAAGGTCGTCTTGCCGGAGCCCGATTCGCCGACGATGCCGAGCGTCTCGCCGCGCTTCACCGCAAGGCTCACCTTGGTCAACGCGGCGATGCGCGAACCTGCCGCGAACGGCCCGCCGCGCTTCCAGAAGGTCTTCGACGCGTCGCACACCTCGAGCACGGGCATCGTGCCGTTCGGTCGCAGCGCCGGCGTCATGCGCGGCTCGACCGGCACACTGTCGCGCAATGGCGTCAGGCGGTCCTCGCGCGCCCCGTCGACGCGCGGCACGCAGCGCATCAGCGCTTTCAGATAGGGATGGCGCGCATCGCGGAAGATCGCTTCGACGCCGCCGCGCACGACGATCTCGCCGCGATACATCACGGCGACGTCGTCCGCGACATTCGCCACCACGCCGAGATCGGGAGTGATGAGCAGGATGCCCATGTCGAA
>Ga0306920_100011076_pt1 | contig 12144 bp, 8 predicted proteins | sample flu12Cox44000170_FD_204666 | JGI IMG/M metagenome (GOLD analysis project Ga0306920, IMG submission 204666) | Lab enrichment of tropical soil microbial communities from Luquillo Experimental Forest, Puerto Rico - flux4day.12C.oxic.44.000.170 (v2)... | ecosystem: Environmental > Terrestrial >...
AGGCCAAAGCGGCGATGAGCGGAATGCCGTGCAGAAAGGGAATAATGTCGCCGGCATTGAGCCCAGGCACTTCCTGGTGTAGATAAGCTTCGTAATAGGTCCACTGAAACTGCCCCACCATCCACATCGTGCAGCTCAGCGCGATCAGCATCCAAAATAGGTTGCGGCGCCAGTGCGGGGTGCCCGCATTGATTAGCAGCCCGGCATTGGCCAGTAACGGTACCAGGCATTGCACCACGTTGCCGAAAGTAGCCAGCTTCTGCCCGGGACCGAGTATCCGCGAAACGGCGGCGTAAAAGGCCAGGAAGGCCACCCAGCTACCGACAAGCCACAAAGTTTTTCGGTTAAAGGGCATCGGTTATTTTGCGCTTATTCTAACCCGCAGGTCCGGAATCCCGGTATTTTACGCTAACCCGCCATAGCCAAAGCATTACCGGATCTCCTGACTTCGCTGGGGGCGAGGTTCACCGTACCTGAAAATCCGTTCATGGTGTAGCGGACGCCTTGATTTAAGCTAATCCGGTATGCGGAAGTTGTTCCACGGTCTGCTGCTGGCACCACTGATTTGGGCCTCTCTCGAGATGGCATGCTCCCATAGCCGCAGCTCCGCCCGGCCGGAAGCCAGCCAACCGGTCGCGGTTCAAACCAAGATCCCCTCGGCGTTCACCTTCGTGGCCTATGGCGACACGCGTTTCCATGATCCGTCGGACACCCTGGCGTCCAATCCGGCGGTGCGCCGCGCGCTCGTGGCCGCCATCGACCGCGAACACCCCGCGTTCATCTCGATCGGTGGCGACCTGGTTTATGTCGGTGACAGTCCGGACTGGACGGATTGGGACGCCGAGACCGCCGTGTGGCGCGAACACAAGATCGCGATCTATCCGGCTTTGGGGAACCACGACGTCAAAGGCGACCTGCTAAAGGCATTGGGAAACTATTTTGCGCGGTTTCCCGAGTTGCGCGACAGCCGCTTTTATTCCGTCACGACGCAAAACGCGCTGCTGCTGGTCTTGGACAGCAACCAGGACGAACTCTCCGGCGCACAAGGGGATTGGCTCCGTTCTCAGCTGAATCAGATTCCGGCTACCGCCGATTTCGTCTTTCTGGTCTTTCATCATCCGGTCTATAGCAGTTCCTCCGACGAAAAGATCACCGGGGGCGGGCACTCCTCGCGATCGAGGGAAGAGGCGCTTGGAAAGGTATTGGAGGATCGACAGAAACAAATCCGCGCACGCCTGGTGGTTTTCAGCGGGCATGTGCACAACTACGAACGCCATGAGCGCGGCGGGATAACCTATTTTGTCACCGGCGGCGGAGGCGCTCACGCTTACCCCGTGGCTCGCCAGCCGGATGATCCTTTCCAGGACAACGGCATCAACTATCACTATCTGCTTGTCCAAGTCGACCACCACCACCTGACCGTCACCATGAACAAGGTTGAATTACAGGCCGGCAAGGAAGTCTGGACCCAGCCGGATAGAGTGAGCATCACGGCTCCCGCTTCGGTTCCCGCTGCGGCGGACTGAGCGGCCGTGCCCTGGCGCTAATGAATTGCCGTATCATACCTGCATGCGGCTCCTGCTGGTGGAAGACGACGCGCGTATCGCGCGCTTTGTGGCGCGAGGCCTACAGGAGCAATCCTATGCCGTCGATACCGTGGCCAACGGAAACGATGCGATTTATCAGGTAGAGATCAACGATTACGACCTGGTGATTTTGGATGTGATGATCCCGGGCCAAGACGGTTTTGCGATTTGCCAAGCCATGCGCGCCAGCGGTAAACGGATGCCGATTTTGATGCTCACGGCGCGAGACGCGGTGGAAGACCGCATCACCGGACTCGATTCCGGTGCGGACGACTACCTGACCAAACCCTTCGAATTCCGCGAATTGTTGGCCCGGCTTCGCGCTCTTTTGCGGCGGCCCAACGAGCTGCACGCTCCACAAATCGTGGTCGGGGACCTGGTCCTCGACACGGCCTCGCAAACCGCCAAGCGGGGAACGCGGAAGATTTCGCTCACTGCCAAAGAGTATGCTCTGCTCGAATACCTCGCACGCAATGCCGGGAGAGTCGTGGGTCGTTCGGAAATTGCGGAACACGTATGGGATGAGAATTTCGATCCCTTCTCGAATCTTATTGAAGTTTATGTGAACCGCTTGCGCCGAAAGCTTGGGGACGACGATGAGAAACCCCTATTACAAACGCGGCGTGGTAGCGGATACATTCTGGATCCGGGAACCACTGCCGAATCCCCGGCCCGCAGCCGGACGGCGAATAGCGCGGCCCCCTCCAGGAAGCCGCATGCTTGACTCCATCCGCGTGCGCCTGACGCTCTGGTACACGCTGGTCCTCGCACTCGTGCTGGTGCTCCTGGCTGCGTTTACCTACTTGGTGTACTGGCGCAATGTGGTCGGGAGCACGGACAGCGCACTGGTGGAACTCGCGAATGCCTTCACGACCACCTTCGAGGCCGAGCTGGCCGAAGCGCGGGGACCGGACGATGTGAAAGAAGCGGCGCGCGAGTCCATGGTCGAGCATCGTTTTCGCGACACGTTTTTTGTGATCCTCGATTCTTCGGGGGCGATGGTACTCAACTCTTTCGGTCTTACCCCTGCCGGTCCGTCCAAAGACGCTGCCAACGAGGAACTGTTCCATTCGGCGTCCTTCCGGCAATTTGTGGAGCGGGCCGCGGACCAGCCGGGTGAACTCGGGCGGGTGCAAAGCGGCCGGCGCGGCTTTCGTTGCCTCGCGAAATCCGTCGATGCCAGGGCCGGCCATTACACCGTCGTGGTTCTGGAATCGCTTCATGCGCAGCAGGAATTGCTCGAAGACATTCGTGCGACATTTTATTGGGCGATTCCCCTGGCGCTGCTGCTCGCTAGCGTTGGCGGCTATTTCTTGGCTCGCAAGAGTCTGGCTCCAGTTGCCGCCATGGCTTCGCAGGCGCGTGACATGGGAGCGGCGAGCCTGCACGATCGGCTGGCGGTGGCCAACGAACGCGACGAGTTGGGTCAACTCGCGCAGTCTTTCAACCAGTTGCTAGAGCGAATCGAGACTTCTTTCGAGCAGCAACGGCGGTTTGTAGCGGATGCGTCGCACGAACTTCGCACACCGGTGGCCATCCTGCGAGGTGAAGCGGAAGTCACGCTTTCCCGACCGGAACGTTCGCAGGAAGAATACCGCGAGACCCTGGCGATCCTGCGCGACGAATCGCAACGCCTGGCGCGCATCATCGAAGACCTGTTTACACTGACCCGCGCCGATGCCGGTCAGCATCCCCTCACGCTCCGCGATCATTATCTCGATGAGTCGGCGGCCGAGGCCCTGGTACGCGCGCGCTCGCTGGCGTTGGCCAAGAATATTACGCTGGTCTCTTCGGTTGAACCTGACTTGCCGATTTCGGCGGACGAAGGCCTGCTGGGCCGCATGTTCCTGAACCTCCTGGACAATGCGATCAAGTATTCTCCCCCCGGGAGCCGGGTAGAACTTACCTGCCGGCGCCAAGGGGAACGCTATCAGGTGGACATTTCAGATAATGGACCGGGAATTCCGACGGATTTGCAATCCCGTATTTTCGAACGCTTCTTTCGCGCGGACAAGACGCGCGCACGCTCGGAGGGCGACAGCGGCGGCGCGGGACTTGGGTTGGCCATCGCTCGCTGGATTGCCGAAGCGCACCGCGGGTGCCTCGAATTGCAGCGCTCGGATTCCTCGGGTTCGACGTTTTCGGTGATTCTGCCCGCGACGCCCAAGCGGCAATAACCGCTCGTGTTTTGTTAATCCCCCGTTTAGCTCACCGTTCGTAGTCTGAGTATGAGGACGCAGCCGCTAACCTCATGCCGGCGCGCTGCGAATGAATCCATGAGCCGCCGAATCACCCCTAGGATTGCGCTCGCGCTTGCCGGAAGCGCTTTGGGAATTCTTGCGCCTCCCCTGGCGGGACAGCAGCCCGACAGCCCGGCGCCAAAGACCTCCCCCGCGAAAAGCTCTGGCCCGGCGCAGGCCGCCACAGCGGCTCCTAACCCCGGTGCGCCCCTGCGTATCAGCTTGCACGATGCCATGGCACTGGCCCGAAAAAATGACCCTGTCTATCACGCGGCCTTGACCGATGCGGGCGTCGTTCGAGAGGACAGCGCGCAGGCGCGTAACGCGCTTTTGCCCAGCGTGGATTTCAACACCTCCGTCCTGTACACCCAGCCGAACAGTCTGGGGTCGGTGAAATTCATTGCCAACAACGCACCGCAGGAGTACGTGAGTCAAGGCAACGTGCACGAGCAGTTTGATCTTTCCTCTTTTGCCGCGTACCGGCGTACCGCGGCACTCGCCGCGGCGGCCAAAGCTCGTGCAGAAATCGCTTCGCGTGGATTGGTCGTGACCGTGGTGCAGAACTATTTCGCGCTCGGTGCGGCGCGGCAAAAACTCGAGAGTGCTCGGCGTGCGGCCGAAGCGGGGGAGAAGTTCCTGCAGCTGACTCAGGATTTGGAAAGAGGCGGAGAAGTCGCGCACTCCGACGTCATCAAGGCCGAGCTGCAAGTTCAAGAGCGCCGCCGCCAGCTCCAGGAAGCGCAGCTGGCGCTGCTAAACGCGCGGTTGAATCTCGCGGTGCTGTTGTTCCCGGACTTCAACGACAATTTCGAACTCGCGGACGATCTTCATGCGAACGCGCCTTTGCCTCCGCGCGAGGAGTTCGAAGCCCAGGCGGCACAGCAAAATCCGGATATTCGCGCGGCGCTTTCCGCGGTGCAGGCGGCCGGCCTCGATGTGACTTCGGCTCGCGCCGGATACTTTCCTTCGATTGGGCTCGACTATTGGTACGGGATCGACGCGACACATTACGCGACCTACGGACCCGACCCCGCCACCGGTGAAGGCCACGTCAAAAATCTGGGTTCCTCCGCCATGGCCTCGTTGACCCTGCCCCTGTGGAATTGGGGCACCACGCAAAGCCGGGTGCGCCAAGCGGAACTTCGCCGCGATCAGGCAAAACTCGAACTCTCGCTTACGCAACGCAAGCTCCTTGCCGCCATGCGCTCTTTCTATACGGAAGCGGAAACGGCCCTGAACGAATTGACCGGACTCGAGCGGTCCGCGGATTTGGCTGCCGACAGCCTGCGGCTGATCACTCTGCGTTATACCAATGGAGAGTCTAACGTGCTGGAGGTCGTCGACGCGCAGACCACCTTCGCCCAGGCGAGCGCCGCGTATCAAGACGGAGCCGTGCGTTACCGCGTGGCCCTCGCGGACCTCCAAACGCTGACAGGAGTAATGGCCACGCCATGAAGTTCCGTTTCCCAAATCCACGAAAAGGAGTTGCGAGCTTGCCTTTCGCGGTTCCCGTTCTCGCGAGCTGTGGCCTGCTTTTAACCGGCTGTGGAAGCACGAAAAAGGAACCGGAGCCCAATGTCGCGGTGCAGGTGACAGCGGCCAAGCGTGGGCCGATCGCGCTGACCGTAAACGCGGAAGCGGTTGTGTATCCGTTGCAGCAAGCGGTGATCACTCCGAAGATCACCTCCACCATCAAGAAGTTCTACGTGCAGCGCGGAAGCCACGTAAAGCAAGGGCAAATTCTGGCGGAACTCGAAAATGCGGATCTCGCCGGTGCCGCCGAACAAAGCAAAGGTGAGTTTGAGCAAGCGGAAGCAGGTTATACGACTACCACCGGCGCCAGCCTTCCCGAACAAACTCAAAAGGCGGAGCTCGATGCAGCCGCTGCCAAGGCTGCTTATGAAGCGCAGCAAAAAGTGTACGATGCGCGCAAGAATCTGTTTGACCAGGGCGCGCTTCCCCGTCGTGATCTCGATTCGGCGCAAGTCGCGCTCGCGCAGGCCTACAGCCAAAACGAGCAGGCGCAAAAGCAGCTCGCGGACCTTCAGAAGTTGGGAAAAGAGCAGACCCTGAAATCTGCGTCGGGTCAACTTTCCGCGGCGAAAGGGAAATACCTGAATGCCAAAGCGCAACTCAGCTATTCCGAGATTCGCAGCCCGATCGACGGCGTCGTAACCGAGCGGCCGCCCTATGAGGGCGAATTGGCCACGGCGAACCAGCCCATCCTCACGGTGATGAACACCTCGAAGCTTATTGCGAAAGCGCACATCGTCGAGAGCGAAGCGGTACTCCTAAAGGTCGGCGATCCTGCCGAACTGGGCGTTCCCGGACTCGAGGAACCGATCGGGGGCCGTGTGATGCTCATCAGTCCGGCGCTCGATCCCGGCAGCACGACCATCGAAGTATGGGTCGAGGCGATCAAACCGGGGCCCGCGCTGAAGCCCGGGATGAACGTTTCGATGGAGGCCACGGCGAAAAGTGTGAAGGATGCCTTGCTGGTGCCGGCGTCGGCGGTGTTCAGGACACCGGAGGGCGCGGATTACGTTCTAACCGCAGGTCCGGACGGAAAAGCACATCAAAGCAATGTGAAAGTCGGCATTCGGAATAAACAATTCGCGGAGATTCAATCGGGCTTGAAAGAGAATGAGCAGGTGATCACGGTTGGCGCTTATGGGCTGCCCGACAATACCAAAATCACGATCGAAGCACCCGCGCAGAACGAAAAGTCCGGCGCCGACAAGACACCCGACGCGGCCTCCGTGACGGACAAGGAGTAGCTCGGCATGAGTGCTCCTCCCGGATGGTTGGCGGCAAACACGGCCCCCGTGCCCAAGGAGCCGGAACCCAAGGTGCCGTGGTTTCAAAAATTGTCGCGGCCCATCCTTTTTGTGACCATCAGCCTGGCTCTGGTTGGCGCATACCTGGCGTTCCGAATTCCCATTTCCGTTTTCCCCAGCACCGATTTTCCGAGGGTAATCATTGGCGTCGACAACGGAGTGATGCCTATTGATCAGATGTTGGTGACCATAACACGGCCGATCGAAGAAGCCGTCAATAGTGTCCCCGGCTTGCAAAAGGTCATTTCCACTACCAGCCGCGGGTCGGCGGAAGTGGATCTGTTCTTCGATTGGAACTCGGACATGATCCTCACCTTGCAACGCGTCGATGCCGTGGTCGCGCGTCTCGAGCCGCAACTGCCCACTGGCGTGAAAATCGATACGCATCGCCTGACCTTCGCGTCGTTTCCCATCATCGGCTATAGCCTGACCTCCGATTCGCTTCCGCAAAGTAAGCTCTGGGAAATCGCCACCTACGATCTAAAGCCGCGGCTCAATCGCCTGGATGGCGTTGCGTCGGTCCTGGTGCAAGGTGGCCGCACTCCGGAATTTCAGGTCACGCCGGATCCGGCGCGCTTGCAGGCCGCCGCCATCACGGTGACCGACGTTCTGGAGGCGATCCGCAAGTCGAATTTGATCGATTCGCCCGGGCTGCTCGAACACGAGCACCAGCTGCTGTTGGGTCTGGTGAGCGGTCAGGTCCATACGCCCGAGGAAATCTCGCAAATCGTAGTAAAAACGACGACGGCCGGTGTGCCGATTCGCATCGGCGATATTGCCAAAGTCGGCCCGTCGGAAGCTCCGGTCTACACCATCGTCACGGCCAACGGAAAGCCGGCAGTATTGATGAGTATCAACCGACAGCCGGATAGCAACACGCTGGATGTCGCGAATGAGGTTCACGCGAAGATCGCCGAACTCCGCCCAACGCTTCCCCCGGGTGTGCATCTCGAGGTGTTTTACGACCAATCGACCATCGTCGAGGATTCCATCGCCAGCGTCCGCGACGCGGTGTTGTTGGGTATTGTCCTTTCGTCCGCGATTCTGGTGCTTTTCCTTCGCGATTGGGGGGCCTCGGCCGTTGCGGCGCTGGTGATTCCCGTTACGCTCCTCATTACCTGGATCGTCCTCAAACTGACGGGTCAGAGTTTCAACCTGATGACCTTGGGGGGCATGGCGGCGGCGGTCGGATTGGTAATCGACGACGCCATCGTGGTCCTCGAGAATATTGTGCTTCACCGCGACGCCGGTGAATCGCGCTACCGGGCGATCCAAAGCGCGCTGCGCGAAGTCACGATTCCGTTGATCGGCTCCACGGTCACACCGATCGTGGTGTTTTTGCCGCTGATTTCGACTACCGGAGTGACGGGAAGTTTCTTCCGGGCTTTGGCCCTCACCATGACGGTGTCGCTGCTGAGCTCGTTTGTTCTCGCCGTCACTTGGACTCCCACGTTGAGTCAATATCTTGTTCGCAGAAAGCAAGCTGCCGCGGAGACCTCGATCGAAGGGCATGACGCTGCTGCCTTGCTCGAAGCGGAGGAAGCGCACCTCGGCGGTTTTTTCGGGAAGGTCATTGATGCCTACGGACGCATCATGCAGGCGCTCCTCCGTCGGCCCATTCTTCTGAGCGTCGGCTCACTCTCCGTTCTCGCCATTTCGCTCCTCTGCTATAACGCACTCGACTCCGATTTGCTCCCGTTTATGGACGAAGGTGGTTTTATTCTCGATTACTACACCCCACCCGGCAGTTCGCTCGCCGAATCCGACCGCATTTTGCAACACATCGAAGAGATCATTCGTTCACAACCCGAAGTGGAAAACACCTCGCGTCGAACCGGGCTGCAGCTGGGACTGGCCACTGTCACCGAGGCGAATCGCGGCGATTTCACCGCAAAACTTAAGAAGAACCGCAAACGCGACATCGACGACATCATCGATGACATCCGGACCGAGATCAAAAAGACCGAGCCCGCCGCCGATGTGGAGTTCGTGCAGGTTTTACAGGACATGATCGGGGACCTGAGCAATCAGCCGGAGCCCATCGTCATCAAGTTGTTTTCACCGGACGCCAAACTCCTGGCCGCTACCGCGCCGAAGGTAGCAGACGCCATTCAAAAGATTCCTCACGTCGTGGACGTGCTCGATGGGATTGAAAACACCATTAGCGGGCCAGCGGTAACCTACCAAATCAACCCGGCAATCGCGGCGCGGGCCGGTTTTACACCGGAGGAAGTGGCCACGGACGCCGCCGCTGTCCTCGAAGGGGAACCGGCGCCTACTCCGGTTGTCTTGAATGACCGCGCTTACACCATACGCGTGCGCTTTCCCGAACCGAATCGCGCTTCATTGGAAAAACTGAGCAACACGCTCCTGACCAGCGCAACGGGAAAGACCGCCACGCTCGGCTCTCTCGCCAGCGTCACTGCCGAACCGGGTCAAACGGAGATTCGCCGCGAAAACCTGCAGCGCCTGGTTCAGGTTACCGGGCGCTTCGAAGGTGTCGGGCTCGGCGCGGGTATGGACGCCGTGAAAAAGGCAGTTCGTGACTTGCATCTGCCGTCGTCGATTCGCGTCGAATACGGCGGTCTATATGAAGAACAACAGAAGTCCTTCCGCGATTTGCTCACGGTTTTTTTGCTCGCGCTTCTGTTGCTCTTCATGGTGTTACTGCTCGAATTCCGGACCTTCTCCGCGCCACTGGCCATTCTCATTTCCGCCCTACTTTCCACCTCCGGCGGGTTTCTCGCGCTCCTCGTCTGCTCCTGGGTGAACAATCAGATTACCTTCAATGTGGCTTCCTTCATGGGCATGATCATGGTGGTCGGTATCGTGGCCAAGAACGGCATACTTTTGATTGACGCGGACGAGCGCTTCCGCAATCTTGGCTTCACGCCGGAGGAAGCCATGATTCAGGCCGGCCGCCGCCGTTTGCGTCCGATTGCCATGACCGCGCTGGCCACCATCGCCGGTATGCTTCCGCTGGCGTTGGCGATCGGTTCGGGTTCGCAGATGCTTCAGCCGCTGGCCATCGCGGTGATCGGTGGTTTATTGAGTTCCATCGTGCTTTCGCTCGTTTTGACGCCCACGTTCCACTACTATCTCGCGCGTTCGGGAACGCGGAACCCCCTTTCGGCCATACAAACGTAACCGAGCCTTAACCGGACATTCATAAAGAGCCGCATACTATGGAGCTGGTTTCCCTGACATGCATGTTCTGATTGTCGAAGATGAACCCGAAATGGCGCGTCTGCTTGCGCGCGGTCTGGAAGAAGAGCAGTTTGAAGTGAGTGTGGCGCGCGACGGCCATGCGGCGCTCGAGCTGTCCTCGGCTCGACCGATCGACGTGATCCTGCTGGACATCATGCTTCCTAAAATGAACGGCCTCGAGGTAGCCCGGCAACTGCGCGGTCGCGAGCAGGAAACACCCGTCTTGATGCTCACCGCGCGGGACTCCCTCCACGATATTGTTATGGGCTTGGACTCCGGTGCGGACGACTACCTTACCAAGCCCTTTTCGTTTCTGGAGCTCCTGGCGCGCATCCGGGCGCTTGCCCGACGGAACGACTTCCGGCGCAAGAATGTCTTGGAAGTGCAGGATCTGGTACTGGATGTAAGCGCGTTGCGCGCGTTTCGTAAGGGGCACGAAATCCATTTGTCGCAAACCGAATTTCGATTGCTGGAATTGCTGGTGCGCAATGCCGGTCGAGTTGTTGCCCGTACGGAAATTCTCGACAAAGTGTGGACCAGCCGGCGCGACGTTACCGAAAATACCGTGGACGCCTTCGTTCGGCTGCTGAGAAGGAAAGTGGACCAGGAGCCAGAGAGCAAGCTGATCCGCACGCACCGCGGATTCGGATACTCCGTGGGAGCGGTACCCGTCTCGTGAAGCTCCCTATCCGTGCCCGGCTTACCCTGCTCTATTCCTTCGTGCTGGGCGCCTCTTTCGTCGCCTTTTTTTGGATATGCGACTTCGGGTTTCGTCACAGCATCGAAGCGACGGTCAACGACGCCTCCCGGAAAAACCTCGAAATTGTGGCCCGCGTGACCGGCGCTTCCCGGTCGCAAGGTCTCCCCAAGGTACAGAAAGAACTCCGCGAACTGGCCGACCTTTGGGCCAATGGCGCCATCTTCGAGGTGTCCGCACCCGATGGTGAGTGGGTGTTCCGTTCGCCGCGATTTTCAAAGCCCCAGAGCCCTTTGCCCAATCCACCAGCCAGCGAAGTCCGTTTTCTGACCACCAACCTCGATTGGCAGCAATACCGCATCGCACAACAGAGTGTATTGTTTGGTGACCAGCGATTCCGTATCGATGCGGCCGTGCCAACCGAGCCATTCGACCAAGCGCTCGATAACTTTCGGCTCATCGAGAAGCAGGTACTTCCGCTGCTCGTCATCCTGGCGTCCTTGCTCGGCTATTGGCTCAGTGGCCGCGCCCTCGCTCCGGTAAGCCGCATTATCGAAGCGGCGGAGAAGATTGGAGTACGCGACCTCGCCAGTCGACTGCCCGTTCCGAAAGCGCAGGACGAATTACGGCGGCTGACCGAAACCGTGAACGCGATGTTGAGCCGGATCGAACTGGCCGTCCAGCGCATCCAGCAATTTACTGCCGACGCTTCCCATGATCTGCGCACTCCGCTTTCGCTGATCCGCACCAACGCCGAGTTGGCCTTGCGGCGGCCACGCACGGAGAACGAGTATCGTGAGACGCTGGAGCGAATCCTGGGCGCCTCCGAAGAAACCACGCAACTCATCGACGCGCTTTTGACCTTGGCGCGTGCCGACCTCGGGGCGGCGCAGCTCGAACCGCGCTGCTTCGACGTGACGCCCGTGCTGCACAAATCGGCGCACAAGGCTGCGTTTCTAGCCCTCGAGAAAGGCTTGGCGTTTTCCGAGAGTTTATCCGAGCAGTCCTTATGCCTTCGCGCCGACGTGGCGGCCATCGAACGGCTTCTGCTGGCCCTGCTGGACAACGCCGTGAAGTACACACCTTCCCGAGGGCACGTGCAATTTCGTTCTCGCCGGGAAGGCGAATCCATATGCATCGAGATTGAAGACACCGGTATGGGCATTTCCGAACAGGACCTGCCGCGTATCTTCGACCGTTTCTTCCGTGCGGACCAGGCGCGTTCTGGTGAAGTCCCGGGTTCCGGACTCGGGCTTTCGATTGCACGATGGGTTGTGGATTCACACGAAGGTGCGATGGAAGTGTCAAGCCGATTGGGCCAAGGCTCACTCTTCCGCGTACGCCTACCTCTTGCAAAAACAGAGACCGTTACCCCGCCGGCACCGGCCGACGGAAAAACGCTGTATGTTCCAGCGCAAATTAGCTGAGGCCATCTTCATCTGAAAGGACTTTCATCCTTTCTTTAACCGGCGGTTAATCTCCGTTCACGAAGCCGTAAGCACGGAGGCGTGTAATGCACCAAGCGGCCCTCCTGAATATGTGGATCCAAACTCCGTTGGGGTTCAGGAACAGGCAAA
>Ga0306920_100011078_pt1 | contig 12144 bp, 3 predicted proteins | sample flu12Cox44000170_FD_204666 | JGI IMG/M metagenome (GOLD analysis project Ga0306920, IMG submission 204666) | Lab enrichment of tropical soil microbial communities from Luquillo Experimental Forest, Puerto Rico - flux4day.12C.oxic.44.000.170 (v2)... | ecosystem: Environmental > Terrestrial >...
TGAACGCCACCCCGAACACGCTGTTCAGGGCGCTGGCGTGGAGGGGCGCGCCGACTGGGCGGCCGGTGGCCGGGTCCCACAGCCGCACCGTGCCGTCGCCGTCGGCGCTGGCCAGCCGTTTGCCGTCGGGGCTGAACGCCACCCAGTACACGCCGCTAGTAGCGCCGGTGCCGGTCTGGAGGGGCGCGCCGACTGGGCGGCCGGTGGCCGGGTCCCACAGCCGCACCGTGCCGTCGCCGCCGCCGCTGGCCAGGAGCTTGCCGTCGGGGCTGAACGCCACCCCGAACACGCCGTTCAGGGCGCTGGCGTGGAGGGGCGCGCCGACAGGCTGGCCGGTGGCCGGGTCCCACAGCCGCACCATGCCGTCGCCGTCGCCGCTGGCCAGGAGCTTGCCGTCGGGGCTGAACGCCACCACGCGCACCCCGTTCGGGGCGCTGGTGGCGTAGAGGGGCGCGCCGACTGGGCGGCCGGTGGCCGGGTCCCACAGCCGCACGGTGCCGTCGCCGTCGGCGCTGGCCAGCAGCTTGCCGTCGGGGCTGAACGCGACCCAGATCACAGCGTTAAGAGCGCTGGCGTGCATGGGCGCGCCGACGGGCTGGCCGGTGGCCGGGTTCCACAACCGCACCATGTTGTCGCCGTCGCCGCTGGCCAGGAGCTTGCCGTCGGGGCTGAACGCCACGCCGTACACGCTGTTCAGGGCGCTGGTGACGTGGAGGGGCGCGCCGACGGGGCGGCCGGTGGCCGGGTTCCACAGCCGCATCGTGCCGTCGCCGTCGGCGCTGGCCAGCAGCTTGCCGTCGGGGCTGAACGCCACCCCTGGCACGCCGTAGGGGTTGCCCGGGTCTGCGGGCAGGGGCGCGCCGACGGGGCGGCCGGTGGCCGGGTCCCACAGCCGTACCGTGCCGGCGCCGTCGGCGCTGGCCAGCAGCTTGCCGTCGGGGCTGAACGCCACCCCGAACGCGCCGCTAGTAGCGCCGGTGCCGGTCTGGAGGGGTACGCCGACGGGGCGGCCGGTGGCCGGGTTCCACAGCCGTACCGTGCCGGCGCCGTCGCCGCTGGCCAGCAGCTTGCCGTCGGGGCTGAACGCCACCGCGTACACGCCGCCAACAGGGCCGGTGCCGGTCTGGAGGGTCGCCACGAGGCGGCCGGTGGCCGGGTTCCACAGCCGTACCGTGCCGTCGCCGCCGGCGCTGGCCAGCAGCTTGCCGTCGGGGCTGAACGCCACCCCGCCCGCGTGGCCAACGGGGCCGGTGCCGGTCTGGAGGGGTGCGCCGACGGGGTGGCCGGTGGCCGGGTTCCATAGCCGCACCGTGTTGTCGCCGCCGCTGCTGGCCAGGAGCTTGCCGTCCGGGCTGAACGCGACCCCGTACACGCCGTACCGGGCGCTGGCGTGCAGCGGCGCGCCGACGGGGCGGCCGGTGGCGGGATCCCACAGTCGCACCGTGTTGTCGCCACCGCCGCTGGCCAGCAGCTTGCCGTCGGGGCTGAACGCCACCGCGAGCACGCCATTTCGGGCGCTGGCGTGGAGGGGCGCGCCGACGGGGCGGCCGGTGGCGGGATCCCACAGCCGGACAGTGCCGTCGCCGCCGGCACTGGCCAGCAGCTTGCCGTCGGGGCTGAACGCCACCTCGAACACGCTGTTCGAGGCACTGGCGGCGTGGAGGGGCGGGCCGACGGCACGGCCGGTGGCGACATCCCACAGCCGGACAGTGCCGTCGCCGCCGGCGCTGGCCAGCAGCGTGCCGCGAGGGCTGAACGCCACCGCGGACACGAAGGACGAGTCGGCGGGCAGCATGCCCTGTTGCTGCTGTTCGGCCAGCAGGGTCGTGATGGCCGAAGCGGCCTGGCCGGTGGGGAAGACGGCCCAGGCAGCGACGGCGAGCCGGCGCGCGGTCACCGGGTCAGCGCCATCGATGTTGAGGCTTTCGGCGGCGAGCTGGCGGGACAGGGCGATGGCATGCTGGTGGCTGGCGCTGGCGGCGTTGCGGGCGGCAGTGGCAGCGTTGCGGGCGGCGATCCCGGCGGCGGTGAGGGCGACCAGGGTGAAGGTGAGCAGACCGGCGATCACGGCCTGCCGCCTGCGGACTGCCCGCCGGCGCGCGTGGCCGCTGGCGTGCAGGAAGTCACGCTCGGTGTGGCTGAGCGGCGGGTGGCGTGCGGGATCGGCGCCGATCCGGGTGGCGGCGTCGGTCGCGGCCTGCAGCAGGCTGCCGCTGTAGAGGTAGGACGGGTCGCGGGAGTGGCGGGCCCACTCGGCGGCGGTGGTGTGCAGCCGGGTGCGGGCGATCCGGTCGGCGTGGGTGTCAGCCAGCCAGGTGTCCCGCAGCAGCGGCCAGGCTGTCAGCAGCGCCTCGTGGCTGAGTTCCACGGTGCCGGCGGAGAGGGTGAGCAGCCGTTCAGCGGCGAAGGCCTCCAGGACCGCCTCCACGTCCTGGGCCTCGGCTGGGCTCTTACCCGCGGTCAGCTCGGCCCGGGTGGTCCGGCTGGCGGTGTCCACCCCGTCGCTGCTGGTGGCGGTCAGCCGCATAAAGACCTGCCGGGCCGCGGCCTGCTGGCCCGGGGTCAAGGCGTCGTAGGCGCGCTGGGCACTGGCGGCAACGGCGCCGTCGATGCCGCCGGTGCGTTCGTAGTCAGCGAGAGTGACTGTGCTCCCCGTGCGCGATCGCCAGGCCTGGTTCAGGGCATGCGACAGCAGCGGCAGCACCCCAGCGCCGAAGGTCCCAGGCTGGCCGTTGCGCATCTCGGCCAGCAGCAGGCCGGTTAGGTCGTCATCGACCATGGAGCCGGCTTTCTTGGCTGGTTCGGTGATGGCTATCCGCAGTTGCCGCTCGGTCATCGCCGTGACCAGGTACCGGTCTTGAACCGAGCCCGCCAGCGGCGAGTAGTCGGCGGACCGGGCCTCGAAGTCGGCGCGCATCCCCAGCACGACCAGCGCCGCCGGTGCCTGGTCCGGGCCGTGCCCGGCGGTGGCCGCGGCGTGCAGGGCGGTGATGAACGCCCGCCGCTGCTCCTCGTCGGCGCACTGGGTGAACAGCTCTTCGAACTGATCGACCACCAGCAGCAGCCGACGCGGCCGTAGCTGATCTCGCAGTGCCGGGCGGCCATCGGGTCCCTCAGCCGGCCCGGGCGGCCCGATCATGGCGGCTTGCCGGACGGTGAGCGCGAACCCGCCCGGATCGGCCGCCAGCCCCCGCCGCACCGCCGCCGCGTCCGCCGCCGCCAGCGGCGCCACCTGCAGCGCCAGCTCATCCAGCGGCGCCCGGGTCGGGGTGAACACCACCTGCGGCCACGACGCCGCTCCCGGCGCGGCTGCCAGCCCATCCTCCCGGATCCGTGGCAGCACCCCCGCCCGCAGCAACGACGACTTCCCCGCGCCCGACGCCCCGGACACCACCAGCAGCCCGGTGCCCGCCAGCAGCCGCGACATCCGGTCCAGCAGCGCGCTGACGGCCGCATCCCGGCCGAAGAAGAACGCCGCGTCCTGCTCCCCGAACACGGCCAGCCCGCGGTAGGGGGAACCGGCCACCGCTCCTGGCCGTGGCTTGGCGCCGTCAGCGGCCGCCAGGACCTCGGCAGCCGGGACGGTGCCACGGGCCGCCGCCACGAACAGCTCTGCCGCCGGCCCGGTCAGGCCCAGCGCACCGGCCAGCAATACCGCGGTGTCCTTGTGCGCGGTCCGGCTGAAGCCCCGCTCCAAGTTGCTGACCGCCCGCGGGGATACCCCCGCCGCCGCCGCCAGCTCCTCCTGGGTCAGCTTCGCCCCGGCACGCAGCCGCCGCAGCAGCCCGGCAAAAGAAAGCTCAGACTGCTCGGTCACCATCGCGTACCCCCACAACCCGTCCACCACGGCCACCGGCACCGGGCGGACCAGTCCTGGCCCAACAGTACGCAGGCGCAGCCGCTACCGCCATGTCCCGCCACCTACAAGTCAGCCTCCACCTGCGGGGTTCTGTGACACCAGGCCGAGGCCCCACCGGCACCGGCGGCCGAAAACGCCAGGAATGGTCCGCCAGGGCGCGCGGCGGCGTCGCGCAGCCATCATCCGGAACGCCGGGCGTGCGGAATCTTGCCGGGCATTGTGCCGACGGTCTTGCAGGCGGTTGTGCGTGGTGAGCACCTCCGCCGCTGCCCACAGTGGAATCAGCCGCATGGATACCACGTACTAACAGCGAGCAGCTCAGCTTCGACAGCAACGGGAAGCTCACGTTCAAGGCCGGCCGGCCCCGATCAACAGCCAGTTGGACGATAAGGAAGGAGCGCTGCCGTGCCCACCGTGCTTCGGGTCATCGTCGGCGCGAGCGGCTCACCGGCCAGCCTCCGGGCGCTGCGCTACGCCCAGCACCTGGCCCACGACTACGACGCGACCCTGGTGCCCGTTCTCGCCTGGCTGCCACCCTGTGGTGACCTGGCCGACCGGCGCACCCCCGACGAGGAGCTGCGCCGCATCTGGGCCCAAGACGCCCACCAGCAGCTGCAGGGCACGTTGAATCTGGCCTGGGGAACACTCCCCGTCGGCCTCTCGGTCTGGCCCCTGGTCCGGCGCGGCCAGCCCGGCCCAGTGCTGGCCGGCGCCGCCCGCCATCCCGGCGACCTGCTGGTGGTCGGAGCCGGCCGCCGCAGCGTAATCCGGATCGTGGGCGGCCGGGTCAGCCGCTACTGCCTCGCCTACGCCCAGTGCCCCGTCCTGGTCCTCCCAGTCCCCCCGCTCGCCCACCAAGCACCTCATGGCGCGCTGGCACGGGCGTTCTGGCGCCGCACCCTTACCGCCGATCAGGTCTCGCCCGGCAAGCGCCGAGCAGCCGCCTAGCGAACCCCCCGCGTCTTCATGGAGCACACCATGAACCGATCGTGCTGGCCTTCCCGCAGGCTGATAGGTCGCTGGATGATCACGGCGCTGGCCATGGCCGGCTGCGGGGCGGTCTTCCTCGTCACGGCGAGCACCGCCGGAGCCAGCGTGTCCGTGGTGGCGCCCGGGTCCGCTTCGGTCGGGCACGGGGCCGCGCTCCCCGCCCACACGTGGGGGCGGAGCGCGGATGGCCGTCTGCCGGCCAGTCGGCCGTCGGCCATGAGGGCCAAGAACACCTTCACGGTGGGCGGCGGGCCGCTGGACCTGGCCAGTGATTCTCGGACCAAGACGCTCTATGTGGTCACCGTCGGCAAGACCATTGCGTTGGTGAGCACGGCGCGGTGCAACCGGCTGGTGCGCAGCGGGTGCAAAGTGGTCGCGTCGGTGCCAGGCCAGGCCGGCTTCGCATGGGTGGTCGTAGATGCCTCCACGCACACGCTCTACGCGCTGTTCGGCGGTACCACCGGCAAGGGCCATACTGTCCAGGTGCTCAACGGGGCGCGCTGCAACGCCGCAGTCGCCTCGGGCTGCCGCCCGGTGGCCACCGTCCAGGTCGGCCGCTTCCCGATCGGGGCATCACTCGACGCCGTGACGCACACGCTGTATGTGTCGAACAACTACTCCAACACGGTCTCGATGATCAACACGGCGGCCTGCAACGCGACCAGGACCGCCGGCTGCGCCCAGCGCCCCCGCACGGTCCGGGCCGGAGCGGGACCGAACCTGTCGGCCGTCGACCCGGCCACGCGCACGCTGTACGTGCCCAATGACGGCCCGGGCGGATCGGACGGGAACACCGGCAACAACGGCACGACCGTCTCGCTGATCAACACGGCTACATGCAACGCCACCCGCCACGCCGGCTGCCCTGCCGCCCATGCCCCCACTGCCACAGTGGGAAACACCCCGTTCGGCGTCACGATCGCGGCTGGCACGGTCTACGCGTGGAACGCCGGCTCAGGCCGGGGCTTCTCCAACACGGCGTCGCTGATCAACACGGCCACCTGCAACGCGACCCGGCACATCAGCTGCCACCAGGTCAAGCCGACCGCCACGGTGGGCGCGGGACCGGGACCCGGCGCCAGCAACCCGCGTACGCACAGCGTGTACGTCGTCAATATCAACGATGACACCGTGTCGGTACTCGACAGCGCGACCTGCAACGCGCGCCATCCGGCGGGCTGTCCCCCGGCCGCGGCGACCCTGGCCACCGGCGCGCTACCCGAGTTCGTCCTGCCCGATCCGGCTACCGACACGCTCTACGTCACCAACCTCATTGACAACACCGTCTCCGTGCTCAGCGGCGCCGCCTGCAACGCCACCCGCCACTCCGGCTGCCGCCGGCTGCCGCCGGCCATCCCGCTCGGTGGCGCTCCGGGGATGGCCAGCGTGAACGCGGCCACCCACACCGTGTATGTCGCCAACCAGCTCACCGGCAAGGTGCAGGTCATCAACGGCGTCACCTGCAACGCCCGTCATCCGGGCGGCTGCGGCCACATCGCGGCGAGCGTCAAGGTCGGCAAGGCCGGGATGTTCGGCAGCGACGCGATCGGCGTGGCGGTGAACCAGGCGACCAACACGATCTACGTGGTGAACGCGGGAGAAGGCGGCAACAGCGTCGTGCGGGTGATCAGTGGGGCAGCCTGCAACGCGACCCACACCGCCGGCTGCCGGCGCACCCCGGCCACCATACACGTCGGGAAGATTCCTATCGGCATTGCGGTCGACCAGGTCACCGACACCGTCTACGTGGCCAACGCGGGTAGTAACACCATCTCCGTGATCAACGGGGCCACCTGCAACGGCACCGACCACTCCGGCTGCGGGCAGGTGCCCGCGACCCTGGCCGCGCCGGGGGTGGCCTTCGGCCTGGCGGTCAACCAGGCCACCGACAGCCTCTACGCCACCCAGACGGGAACCGGCACGCTGGCAGTCTTCAACGCCGCCACCTGCAACGCGACTGACACCTCCGGCTGCGGGCAGACACCCGCCACCGTTACGGTGGGCAGCTTCCCCGAGGGAGTAGCCGTGGACCAGGCGACCGACACGGTCTACGTCGCCAATAACGTGGACGGCGGTGACGCCCCGGCGAGCGTCTCAGTGATCAATGGCGCCACCTGCAACGGGACCGATCACACCGGTTGCGGCCAGGTCCTGGCGACGGCGCCAGTCGGCCGGGGCGCGTTCGGGGTGGCCGTCGACCAGACCGCTAACGAGATCGTCGTGGCCACCTTCAACGAAGCATCGGTGAGGCTGATCAACGGGGACACGTGCAATGCCACCGACACCACCGGCTGTTCCCGGATGCCAGTCAGGAAGCCAGCCGGCAGCGGCTCGTTGTGGGTCGCGGCGGGCGGCCCGGCCGGGACTGCCTATGTGTCGGCCGTCAACGACAACGAGCTCGCGGTGATCTCCACCGGCCGCTGACCATAGGGCAGGGCCGCCTGCGCTTCGTCATCGTCAGCCCGTGGTCTCAGTTTTGGTCTCATTCACCCCCGTCCGCCACCGTTCACCGATGTTCGCCCAGATCGTGTTCGTGCAGGCCACGGACGCTGGCGGACGCCGGTGAACGGTGGTGCGCAGTACGCCGAATCGTGCGCCTGGCAGATCGCGGAACGGGCTACAGCGCCCAGGCCTGCGTACACCGTCTGGCATCAGCGTCGACGCGAAGCAAGCTGCCTCGGATCTGTTCGGCGGCACCGACGCGGTTAGTCTTTTGATCAGCATGAGGGTCGGTGGCGGCTGGGCCGCTGGCGTGCTTACATTCGCCTGGCTGACAAGGGCTGGCATGCATGCCTGAGGTCTCAAGTAGTGCCAGAGAAGGGCGGTCCGAGCCTGCTGCCCGGCCCGGCGCTCTCCATGGTGCTCTTCCTAAGCCGCTGACTAGCTTCATCGGCAGGGAACGAGAACTTGCGCAGGCGAAGCGCCTGCTCCAGGACAGCTATCTGCTGACACTGACCGGACCGGGTGGCAGCGGCAAGACTCGGCTGTGCATCGCACTGGCTGCTGAGGTGGCGGCGGAGTATCCGGATGGGGTGTTCTTCGTCCCGCTGGCACCGATTCGGGATCCGGGCCTCGTGCCCTCGACAATCGCCCAGGGCATCGGGCTGCAGGACGCCAGGGACCGGCCGCTGATGGAGCACCTGGTCAGCCAGCTCCGCGGGCGGCAGATGCTGCTCGTGCTGGACAACTTCGAGCACCTGTTGCCAGGCGCCTCGGTGGTGGCCCAGCTACTGAGCGGCACGAGCGCGCTGCGGATCCTGGTTAGCAGCCGCTCATCACTGCGTGTCTCCGGCGAGCAGGAATGCCCGGTCCCGCCGCTGGCGGTGCCAGACCCGGATACCCGGCCCACGGTGGGATCGCTGGCCGCCTGCGAGTCGGTGCGCCTGTTCGCTGAGCGGGGTGCCGCCGCGGTCCCCGGGTTCACCCTTACCGAGCAGAACGCACCGGTGGTCGCGGAGATCGTCCGCAGGCTGGACGGTCTACCGCTGGCCATCGAGCTGGCGGCGGTGCGGGTCAAGCTGCTGCCGCCGGAAGCGATCTTGCCACGGCTTGAGCACTCCCTGGGCCTGCTGACCGGGGGCAGCCGTGACATGCCTGACAGGCAGCAGACGCTGCGGGGGACCATTGCGTGGAGTTATGACCTGCTGAGCGACGGCGCACGGCGGCTGCTCGCCGCATGTTCGGTGTGCGCTGGCGGAGCCAGCCTGGAGGTCATCGAGACGGTCTGCGGCTCGGTTATGGATCTCGGCCTGCCGGTGCTCGACGGTGTGGCTGAGCTCGTCGACCAGAGCCTGCTTCGTCAGGTGCGCGGCTCCGCGCCGTCGCCGCCGCGCTACGCGATGCTGGAGACGGTCCGCGAATACGCGGCCGAGCGGCTCGATCACCTTCCGCAAGCCGACCGGGTCCGCGGCGCCCATGCGGCGTTCTTCCTGGCGCTGGTCGAGACTGGCCGCCCGCGCGCGGGCGGGCTAGCGATGAAGGAATGGCTGGAGCGGGTAGACGCTGAGCACAACAACGTTCGCGCAGCCCTGGCCTGGCACCGTGAGCATGATCCGCCGGCCGCGCTGCGGCTGGCTGCCTCCATGGCCGCGTTCTGGTCGTTGCGCGGGCATCACACCGAGGGCAGGCAGCGCCTGGCCGAGGTGCTCGCCCTCGTGCCGGGGGAGAGCGTGGCCCGGGTCAGCGCCCTGAACGGCGCCGGCTGGCTTGCCCTCGATCAGGGCGACTACGCCATAGCTTCCCGCCTGTTCGGTGAGAGCATCGGGCTCGCCCAGGCGCTGGGCGATACGGTCGGCGAGGGTATTGCCACCGTTTACCGCGGCCGCTGCAAGCTGTCCAGCCTGCAGATCGCCGAGGGGGTGCCGGACGTCGAGCGTGCCACCGCGCTGATTGGTGAGGCCGGAGATCGCCCTGCGATCGCGCTCACGATGTTCTACTCCGCGCTCGCCTCCCTGCTCACCGGCCGCCCGGAGGCAGCTTGCGACCTGTTTGCGCGCTGCGCGGCGGCCGCCGCGGGCCTTGGCTTGGAGCCGCTCACCGCCCGTGCCCGGGCGATGCTCAGCTACCCGCTGCTTGACCGGGGAGACGTGCCCGCGGCCAGGGCTGCCCTCGCCGAGGGCATCCCGCTCGCTGCCGACGTTGGCGACCGCTGGTTTGTCCAGATCGGCCTGGGCGCTTGTATCGGCCTGGCGGCCATGACCGGCCGCCCACGGCTTGCGCTCCGGCTCGCTGGGGCCGCCGACGCCTACCGCGACGCCAACGAGTTTTCGCTGCCGGTGCCGATAGCAGAGATCATCGACCGCTGGCTAGCGCCTGTCCGCACCAGCGCTGGCGCAACGGCCGGGCGGCTGATCGCCGAGGGCCGACTGCTGACTCCGGAAGAGGCGGTCGAGCTGGCCCTGCGAAGCGAGCCGGAGGAAGCGGGGGGACCGGGCCCGCGCCGGACGCTGACTCCCCGCGAAGCCGAGGTCGCGGCGCTGGTGGCCCGCGGCCTGACCAACCGGGAAATCGCCGCGCAGCTGTTCCTGTCGGTCCGCACCGTCGAGGTGCACGTCGATCACATCCTCACCAAGCTGGGGTACCACACCCGCACCCAGCTCGCCGCCTGGGCCCACGAGGAAGGCCTGCTGCCGGAAGACAAGCAAAATACGTAGTCCACTACGTAGTCCTTCAGATGGCCCGGCCGGAGCTGCCAGCACAGAGTTGGCCGCATGAACACCGAGCAGGCGCTCCAGCCCGTCGCAACCCACGCCAACCCGCCCAGGCTCACCGGTTCTCATCCGGACTGCCAAGTGCTCATCGTGGGTGCCGGCCCCACGGGGCTCGTACTAGCCGCGGAGCTGACCGCCCGTGGCGTCCGCACCCGCATCGTTGACAAAGGCGACGGGGTGGCGCTGGAGAGCCGGGCGATCGGCATACACGCCCGCACCCTGGAGGTACTCGACATGATGGGCTTGGCGGATCGCTTCACCGAGCGCGGCCAGGTGGTGCGGTACCTCCGCTTCTACTCGCAGGCTCGGTGCCTGGCCAGCCTGGAGTTTGCGCGCTGCGGTTCCCGGTTCGGGTTCCTGCTTGATCTGCCACAGGACGAGACCCAGCGGTTGCTGCGCGCCCGGCTCGCCGAACTGGGCGGCATGATCGAGCAGCGCGCTGAGCTTGTCGGGCTGGCCTCTGGCAGCGACGCCGTCACCGCTACCGTCCGGACCCCCGGCGGTCACATCGAGACGATCACCGCTGGTTACGTGGTCGGTTGCGACGGCGCCCACAGCCGGGTCCGGCATGAGCTCGGCCTTAACTTCGACGGGCACCCCTATCCGCAGGACTGGCTGCTCGCAGATGTCCTGATCGACTCAGATCTGGCCGAGAACGCGGCGCACGCATTCTTCCGATCCGACGGGCTGCCGATGATCTTTTTCCCGATGCGCGGGCACCGATGGCGGCTGACGCTGCCTTTCGCCGGTGCACGCAGCGAGGCCCCTCCGACGCTGGAGGAGATCCAGCGGCTCACCGACCAGCGGGCACCGTGGCCGGTCACCGTATCCGATCCCACCTGGCTGGCGAACTTCCGCTGCCACCGCCGCTCAGCCGAGGCCTACCGCCAGGGCCGGGTGCTGCTGGCCGGTGACGCAGTCCACATCCACACTCCGGCCGGCGGCCAGGGGATGAACACGGGCATCATGGACGCGCACAACCTGGGCTGGAAACTCGCCCTAGTCTCGGCGGGCCGGGCCCCTGACACGCTGCTGGACAGCTACGGAACCGAACGCCGCCCGGTGGCAGACGAGGTCCTCAAGCTCACCCATACCCTGGTCCGCTACGGCACCATGACTCACCCCGTCAAGCGCCGGATCCGGGACATCGCCGTTCCCGCCCTGGCCCGCAGCACGGCCATCCAGGAACGCGCCGCCCGGCGTATCACCCACGTCGGCATCGCCTACCCGGCAGGACCGCTAACCCGCCCAGACTCCCGGCGCAGCGGCCCACGGCCTGGCCAGCGGATCCGCGACATGACAGTCCGCCAGGGCAGCCAGGTCACCACATTGCACAACGTCTTGCGCCACGGCCGGCACGTGCTAGTCGTGCCCGCAGGCGGCCTGGCGAGCGTGCTCGACGATGCCCGACTGCGCCTCTACCGGAACGACATCGACATCGTCACCGGCAACACCGCGGCCGTAGCCCGAACCGCAAGCGGCGGAAGGACCCTTGTGGTGCTCGTCCGGCCGGACGGCCACATAGCAGTACGGGCAAGACCAGCCGCCATAGATCCGGTGATTGACTACTTGCACGACTTGTTCGGCGACCAGGCCGACTCGGGTAAGGGCCAGCAATACGCAGGCATCCCGCAGCGCCCGGCGCCAGCCGCCGCGGCACTTACAGCGGCGGCCACTACGCCCAAGACGTAGCTGGGCTCAGTTTTGGTCTCATTCATCCCCGCTCACAGCGGTTCACCGGCGACCGTGGGCCACCTGTCCGCGCTGGCCAGGAACGCTGGCGGCCAGTAGTGGACGGTGGTGCGCAGTACTCGAAAGCGTGTGAAGGCGCAAGTCTGAGGCGCACGCCGCTGAGGCGTGCGCCTCCCCGTTCAGAGCAGGCCGGATCGTCCGCACCCTGGATGCAGGTCGGTGCTGCGCGCGCGTGGACTGGCCCGTACGGCTGCGCATCCGCGGCTACCGCCGGTGACCCGTTGACAGGCTATCTAGCCGTGCGGCTATAGTGCTAGGTACCTAGATAAATGGAGGGCTCGTGATCGAGTTCCACCTGGACAGCCGGTCCGGCGTCGCCCCCTACATGCAGCT
>Ga0306920_100011079_pt1 | contig 12144 bp, 9 predicted proteins | sample flu12Cox44000170_FD_204666 | JGI IMG/M metagenome (GOLD analysis project Ga0306920, IMG submission 204666) | Lab enrichment of tropical soil microbial communities from Luquillo Experimental Forest, Puerto Rico - flux4day.12C.oxic.44.000.170 (v2)... | ecosystem: Environmental > Terrestrial >...
TAGTTGCGGCTGCGCAGACAATGATCCGTGACCGAGAGCAGGCAGTTGGCATCGGGAGGCAGGTAGACGCGAACGATCTCGGCCTTTTTGTTCACGACATGGTCAATGAACCCGGGGTCCTGGTGCGAAAATCCGTTATGGTCCTGCCGCCAAACGTGAGAGCTCAGCAGATAATTGAGCGAAGCAATCGGTCTTCTCCAGGGAATATGATTGCAGACTTTCAACCACTTGGCGTGCTGGTTGAACATCGAATCGATAATGTGAATGAAGGCTTCGTAGCAGGAGAAAAACCCATGACGGCCGGTAAGCAAATATCCTTCGAGCCAGCCCTGGCACTGGTGCTCGCTAAGCATTTCCATTACTCGCCCATCGGGTTCAAGATGATCGTCATAGGGAAACCTCTCGGCCATCCAGGCGCGGTTAGTTACGTCCAGCACGTCCTGCCATCGGTTCGAGTTGTTTTCGTCGGGGCTGAACAAGCGAAAGTTTTTGCTCTCGAGATTGAGCTTCATGATATCCCGCAGGAACTTGCCCATCACGCGAGTGGCTTCTGCGTCAGTGGCGCCGGGCTGCTTTATCTCAACGGCGTACTTGCAAAAATCGGGCATCCGCAGGTCGCGCAAGACCAAACCGCCATTGCTAATAGGATTCGCGCTCATGCGCCGTTCGCCCTTGGGAGCAATCTCCGCCAACTCGGGCTCGAAATGGCCGCTGGCGTCAAAAAGCTCTTCGGGTTTGTAGCTCTTCATCCATTGCTCGAGAATCTTGATGTGCTCAGGCTTCTCGTGCATCTCCCCCATTGGCACCTGGTGCGCGCGCCACGAATCCTCAGCTCGCTTGCCGTCAATTTCTTTCGGACATGTCCAGCCTTTGGGTGAGCGCAGAATAATCATCGGCCAACGCGGGCGTTCAGTAACGCCGTCCTCCCGGGCGGCCTTTTGAATGCGCTGAATTTCGGCCACAGCTTCATCCAGCGCAGCGGCCATCAACTCGTGCATTTTTGCCGGCTCGTGGCCTTCAACAAAAATGGGAACGTAACCATACCCACGGAACAGGTAGCTGAGTTCGTCGTGGCTGATTCGCGCGAGAACGCACGGATTGGCAATTTTGTAGCCGTTCAGATGCAGGATCGGCAGCACCGCGCCATCGGTGACGGGATCGAGAAACTTGTTTGAATGCCAACTCGTCGCAAGCGGGCCCGTCTCAGCTTCGCCATCTCCTACAACGGCTGCGACGATCAAGCCAGGATTATCGTAGGCCGCGCCATAAGCGTGACTCAAAGCGTAGCCAAGTTCCCCGCCCTCGTGAATGGAGCCGGGCGTTTCCGGGGCAACGTGACTCGGGATGCCGCCGGGGAAGGAAAACTGTTTGAACATCTTCTTCATTCCTTCCTCGTCTTGCGAAATGTTCGGGTAAACCTCGCTATAAGTGCCTTCGAGCCAGGTATTAGCGACGATTCCCGGCCCGCCGTGCCCGGGGCCGATGATGTAAATCATGTTCAGGTCGCGTTCTTTGATGAGGCGATTGAGATGCACGTAGATGAAGTTAAGGCCCGGCGTCGTTCCCCAATGACCCACCAGGCGCGGCTTGATGTGCTCCTTTTTCAAAGGAGTTTTGAGCATGGGATTGTCCTCCAGATAAATCTGGCCGACGGAGAGATAGTTGGCAGCCCTCCACCAGGCGTCCATTTTGCGCAGCAAGTCCGGCTCCAGATGTCCGTTCGTGGTCGCGGCGGCGGCCGCGGATTGGCGAGTTGTTGAGCTTCGGCCGCCATCCAGCTTTTTCATTGCCGTGCCGCCAACGCGGCGCTGAGAACGTATATTTTTCATTCAGTAGTAAGTGTTTATCGGTTTTTGGTTTAGACGATCATTCGGTTAAAACATGCAAAACGCAGCCGTCTCAAACGGCCAATTCCTTTCAAGTCTTGCCCAGTGAACAGCTCGAGCTTGCGGGTGTCGGTGTTTCACTGGGCAACCTACATCTTCGCTCGTGATTGTTCTGAGGCAAGTGCGCCCCGCCCCGCAGCCTGCTGCCGGCCCAGTTGTTCCCTGGCAGCTTCAACGACCCGTTCGGGTGTGAAACCAAACTTTGTCTGAAGTTCCTTTAGAGGCGCGGATGCTCCGAAGGTGTGCATGCCAATCCTTTGGCCAGTAGTGCCCACGTATCTTTCCCAACCAAACACCGAGGCCTGCTCGACCGACACTCGGGCTGCCACAGCGGACGGTAACACTGCTTCGCGATACGCGGGATGTTTGCGACAGTAATGCTCGAACACTTCCCAGGAGGGCATACTGACCACTCGTGCCTGGATGCCCTCGACCTGTAGTTGCTCGCGAGCCGCAAGACAGAGTGCAACTTCACTTCCGGTAGCCAGCAATAGTACGTCGGGGTTTCCGTCGGAGGCGTCAGCGAGCACATAGGCGCCTCTCGCAACCCCCTCTGCCGAGGCATACTTGGTTCGGTCGAAAACCGGCAAGGCCTGCCGCGACAGAATCAGCGCAACCGGTTCATGACGAAATTGCATTATAACGCGCCACGCTTCGACGACTTCGTTGGCATCGGCGGGGCGGATGGTAATCAAACCGGGAATGGCCCGAAGTGAAGCGAGGTGCTCAATGGGCTGGTGAGTCGGGCCGTCTTCTCCGACGCCGATCGAATCGTGCGTGAAGATGTGCGTGACAGGAATTTCCATCAAAGCGCTTAAGCGCAACGAAGGGCGAGCGTAATCGCTAAATATCAGAAAGCCTGACCCGTATGGCCTGAGTTGCGACAAGGACAAGCCGTTGAGAATCGCGCCCATTGCATGTTCCCGAATGCCGAAATGGAAGTTGCGTCCCGCCGGATTATCCGCGCTCAAATCACCGGCATTCTCGTAGGTCAGTCGCGTTTTGCAGGAGGGGCTAAGATCGGCTGAACCGCCGAGAAGCCAAGGCACGTTGCGCGCCAAAGCGTTGAGAACCTGCCCGGAGGCCTCTCTCGTCGCGAGGCCCTTTGCGCTCGCGGCAAATTTTGGCAGGTCGCGATCCCAGCCGTCGGGCAACTCGCGCCGCAGCATGCGCCAGCCCTGGTCCGCCAACTCGGGGTATTCGCGGCGGTATCTCTCGAACATCGCAAGCCAGTCGTCACGCAACTTGCTGCCCCGTTCACCGATACCTGCGCGAAAATGCTCACGCACACCATCCGGGACAAGGAACCTGGCGTCCTCGGGCCAGCCGTAGTTCTTTTTGGTTGCACGGATTTCTTCGTCGCCCAGCGGTTCACCGTGTGCGGCGCTGGTGTCCTGCTTGGTCGGCGCTCCGTACGCGATATGACTGTCGACGATGATAAGCGTTGGACGATCGTTGGTCTTTTGGAAAGTGGCGAAGGCGCGAGACAGCATGTCTAAGTCGTTGGCGTCGCCAACCCGCAGGACGTTCCACCTATATCCGAGGAAGCGCGTAGCCACATCTTCTGTGAAGGCCAACGCCGTGTTGCCCTCGATGGTGATCTTGTTGTTGTCATAAACCCAACAGAGGTTCGAGAGACCGAGGTGGCCGGCCAACGATGCCGCCTCGCCCGAGATCCCTTCCATCATGCAACCGTCGCCACACAAAGCGTAGACGTCATGATTGAAGAGTTCGAAACCAGGACGATTGAAGTAAGCCGCCTTGCAACGGGCCCCGATAGCCATACCAACGCTCATGGCCACGCCTTGTCCCAGGGGACCGGTCGTCGCTTCAACTCCGGATGTCCACCGATATTCGGGATGGCCCGGACACCGGCTGCCCAGTTGACGGAAGCGCTTCAAATCCTCGAGCGGCACCGAAAGCTCTCCGAGCACTTCGTATTTCGGGTTCACGGCTTTGACGCCGGTCAGGTGCAAGAGTGAATAAAGCAACGTCGAAGCGTGACCGACCGACAAAACGAAACGGTCTCGGTTAGGCCAAATAGGATGTTCTGGATCGAATCGCAGAAACCGTTGCCACAAACAATAGGCAACGGGTGCCAATCCCATGGGCGTGCCAGGATGACCAGAATTGGCCTGCTGGACGGCATCCATGCAGAGCGTGCGAATCGTGTTGATCGCCAATTGATCGAGCTGCTTTTCGGTGCCAGCCGAGGTGGTTGACGTTGTTTTGCCGTTGGGCATAGGTTTGACGGCGGTCGGCATACTACCTCACTTTCTCTTCCTGCACGCGTCGATCGGACTCCCATGAGTTCCTGCCCAAACGACCTGACGCATTAGTCAGTTCATATAGACGGTTAAAGGCTGCGCTTATCGCCATGTCGTCGCCGGGAGATCGCCAGCCCCACTGATTCACTGCCTTACCTGGAACATTCATTCGTGAAGAAGAATCCAAAACGAGCAAATCCTGGAAAGGGGTAATCGCCAAAGCGGCCGGTGAAGACAAGGCCAGGCGGATCAGTTCCCACACTGCCTCGTCTGACGTTCCGGGAGAACGTTGCAGATAGTTCCAGAAGTTGCGGCGCTCATGATCCGGCAGAGAATTATGCCAGCCGAGCGTAGTGTCGTTGTCGTGAGTGCCGGTATAAGCGACACAATTATGAATACAGTGGTGCGGCAAGTGCGGATTGTTCGGGTCGCCGTTAAAAGCAAATTGGAGCACCCGCATTCCGGGAAGTTGAAACTGATCTCTCAGCGATGTGACGGCGGGAGTGATAAGGCCCAGGTCTTCGGCGAGAAGCGGAAGTCCGCCCAGAGCTCGTCGCACCTTCTCAAAGAAATCTCCTCCCGGACCGGGAGCCCAGTGCCCTGATTGGGCTGTCGGAGAGCCCGCTGGCACCTGCCAACCCGACTCGAATGCACGAAAGTGGTCGATGCGGATTGCGTCCAGATATTCCAGCCGCGCAATTAAGCGGTTTATCCACCAGCGGTAACCTGTCTGGCGAAGTTGATCCCAATTGTAAACAGGGTTGCCCCAAAGCTGGCCGTGGGCGCTGAAATAATCTGGAGGCACGCCGGCTTCGACCGCAGGCCTCAAGTCCTTGTCCAGAAGAAATAGACCCGGGTCGGCCCATACGTCCGATGAGTCCGGTGAGACAAAGAGCGGCAGGTCGCCCAGCAAACGAACGCCTCGTTGATTGGCATACTCCTTGAGAATTAACCAATGTCGCAGCACGATGAATTGGCCAAAGAGGAATCGGTTCATTGTAGCAGCCAATTCCCGTCGGGCGTTTTCGAGCGCTTTGGGGTCACGGCGGGCCAGGGCTGCCGGCCACTCACGGAACGGTGTCTCCCGGAATTTATCCCGCAACGCCATGAATAGCGCTGGCTCTTTCTGGAGGTGCGCTTTTTCTTCGCAGAACTTGTCGAAAGACGGACGCAGATCTTGACGAAAGCCGTTCTGGAAGTTTTTCCACGCAAGGTCCAGCACACGATTCTTGAACCGGATGACGCGGTCGAAGTCGACGTAACCTGAAGGAAAACTGGGGTCACCAATATCATCGAGACCCATCAACCCATCTTCGGCCAGCTGATCAGGACTGATAACCAGCGGGTTCGCAGCAAATGAAGACAAGGCCTGGTATGGAGAGTTGCCGTAACCGGTAGGCCCCAACGGAAGAACCTGCCACCAGCTTTGACCAGCGGCTGCGAGCCGGTCCACCCACGCAAAAGCCTCAGGTCCTACATCCCCAATGCCGTAACGCGACGGCAAAGAAGTAACGTGCAGCAATACACCGGAGGCGCGGTATCCGGGCGGAAACGGGGCACTGAAACCGCTGGCATGGGAATCGTGCACAGATACCTCAGATTGCAGCTCGCAAATCATTCTGACTTCCGTTCCCCGGCAAAGCGACGTTCAATCGCTTTTACTTTTTCGAGTCGTCGATGGTGCCGCTCTTCGCCCGTGTATTTGGCCTCAAGAAATGTGCGAACCAGTTCCATTGCCACCGCTTCGCCAACAACCCGCCCACCCATAACGAGCACATTGATGTCGTCGTGTTCGACCCCCTGGTGTGCTGAATAGTGATCGTGACACAGGCCTGCACGAACCCCGGTAATTTTGTTCGCCGCAACAGACGCACCGATACCACTGCCACAAACCAGAATCCCTCGCTCGGCCTTGCCCCCTTGCACGGCCAAACCCACGGCTTCAGCAAAGTCAGGATAGTCCACCGGCTCCGTGCTGGTCGTGCCAACGTCGATCACCTCATACTTCATTTGGAGCAGCAGCGCTTTGACACGTTCCTTGAGTTGGAAGCCTGCATGGTCCGCTCCGAGCGCAATCCTCATTTTTCGCTCCTTTCCTTTTTAGAAACTTCGATGAACGCTCTCCTGACGGCCTGGATGTTTGCTGGGCTTGGCTTTGTTGGTGTCAAAATGCATAGCCAGCTCCTCCGGTATCAGAGCAGGTCATGATCGAAATAAATGATAGGCTAAAGGCGTGCCAATCAAGACGAACCAGATCGGCCCAGCGCCAGAGAACTACCAATCAAGGCCTTAAGGGAACAACTTGCTCTGGAAGATACGTATGCATCGTGAGGCCTACGGTCGGAAGAGCGACCTTGCGTCGGTATTTCGTCCTGCTTGAGGAGCCCAAACCTTTGCTAACCCGTGATCTAAATCCTGCCACTAGCGACGACGTAAGCCAGCATTTGACTCATAGTGAGCTTGCGTGTCCCTGGGCCCGAGCGGACATAGAAAGATTCCAGCCCGCCATCAATGAGGAAAACAGGTTTGGCGACAGGCAAACATTCAATGAGCAACACTTTCAAACCGCCGCAAGGATAAAGACCAAAGTGGACGTTGGCCGCGTGCTCCGCACCAATGTGCTGCTGCAGGCGGTTATTGACGTGTAGAAGGTACTTGTCCTCGTTCTCAAAACCGTCTTTTTCAATTCCCAGAGCAACACCTTTATCGTCAACCCCAATTACCAGGCGCCCGCCATCACTGTTCAAAAAGGCAGCCACAGTTTTTAACCAGGCGATCTCTACGCCGTGGTCGACTTTTTTCTCTTTGAGGCTCCAACGCAGCGTTGACTTAAACTCAGTCCGGTCATTCTCACCTTCACCAATAATCTGCGCGATGTGTTTTTCCGGAGAGAGTTCTGGCACCCGAAACCTGCGGCGCTCCTCCTGCAACTCAACCTGACGGCGGACACGGGCTCGAACCTCCGCGGGATTGAAGGGTTTTGTAATAAAATCAACTGCACCCAATTCGATGCCACGCGCGCGATCTTCCGGGTCTTGCAAACTCGACAGGAAGATAATAGCCAGATCCTTCGTGGCGGCCTCTCCGCGCAGGCGGTTGCAGACCGCAAAACCATCCATCTCAGGCATCATAACGTCCAACAAGACCACGTGAGGATTACGTTCGCACGCCAACTTGAGGGCATCGGCTGGTTTGGTGGCGCAGAGCAATTGGTATTCGGTCCCCTGCAGGGCGGAGGTCAGCACCTGCAGGCAGCTCGGCTCGTCATCTACCAACAAAATGGCCGGTCTGTTGAACATTCACTTGGCTGCTGCCCCATTCGTGGCGTGCAAGAGATTAAGAAAATCTCTTAAGGCAGAAAAACGAGCGTTTTGCATTTATGCTACTGAGGGCGTGCAGTCAGCCGGAGTATCAGAGTCTGTAGCATCTTGATCAAGCCTCATTCCAGCGCGTCTCAAACGTGCAATGCGCCATTTTTCCCAGCTTAAGCGCTCGGTGAGAATACCTTAATGGCTGGCAGTGGAAGTCGACGGGCTAACCGAAGGACGGGATGCCGACCATTGATTCACCCAAAACGAGAATCCAAAACCGGGCAGTTGAGCGACAAAACTGCATACGCTTCAAGTTGTAAGGAAAAACCAGGGTCGAAAGTCCTGGTGCTGGCACAATCCGTGCAAGGGAAGAGTCGGCCTTAGAGCTTGGCAGGCAAGCCTGATAGCCCCTATGCACCCTGTGAAGACCAAGTGGTTGATCTTGATTGTGGCAGTGGCCTGTCTTGGCCTAACGCTCTGCTCAGTGTTGGCAGCGGCAACCGCACCCGAGTCGCCCGAGCCGAATCAGTCCCACAAGCAAGAGGAACACGGATTGCCTCAACAGGCTGTTGAGATTGGCAAGCTCTTTGGTTTGCCAATTACCAATTCGATGCTTCTGAGCTGGCTGGTGGCCATCGGGCTGATCGTTTTCGCCCAGGTATCGACTCGACATATGGAGAAAGTTCCTAAAGGAGCGCAGAACTTTTGGGAATGGTTGGTGGAAAGCTTGTCAAATTTTCTGGAAGGTGTCATTGGGCACCACCTGGTACAACGCACGTTTTGGTACTTTGCCACGATCTTTATCTTCATTTTATTCGCGAACTGGGCAGGCCTAATCCCAGGCGTTGGAACCATCGGATGGAAAGTAAAGTTTTCTGACGGCCACGAAGAGATGCAACCGTGGTTCAGAGGTGCCAACGCGGACCTCAACATGACTCTGGCTATGGCGCTGGTCTTCTTTGCCTGTTGGGTAGTCTGGGCCATACAAGAAGTTGGGGTAGGGGGTTTTTTCAAAGAGCTCTTTGCGCCCAAGGGAGAGAGCACCGGCTTTCTAAAAGTCTTGTTGATTGTGGTCTTTTTTGCGGCCGGGTGCTTGGAGGTCATTTCGATCCTTTTCCGTCCCGTTTCCCTCAGCTTCCGGCTTTACGGAAATATTTTTGCGGGTGAGAACATGCTGGAAACAATGAGCAAACTGGTACCGGGCCTTGGATGGTTATTGCCGATCCCATTTTACTTTTTGGAGTTGCTGGTTGGCCTGGTGCAAGCCTTGGTTTTTATGCTGCTGACGGCTGTCTTCACGCTGCTCATTTGCCAGCACGAAGAGCAGCCAGGCGCTTCTGAAACGCACTGATGCGGTAATAAAATTTCGGCGGTTTGACCGTGTTCAATCGCGGGAGCCGGCGAGAGAAAGAAAGGCAAGATCATATGACGCTAATGCCAATGATGGCAGAACTGAGCGGAAACACGCACGTCGGATTGGCGGCTCTGGGCGCCGCACTTGGCGTCGGTTTAATTGGTATGAAGGCTTCCGAGGCAGTCGGACGCAACCCGGGAGCGGCAACCAAGATTCTGGTCCAATCGATCCTGGCTATCGCGTTTGCCGAAGCCATCGTGTTCTATGCTCTGTTCCTTGTGAAGTAAGTACAGCGGGGCGCGGAGTCAGGGGGCTCCGCGCCCGTAAATCCCAATTCCATTATGAACTCGTTGATCTTACTTGCTCAGGCAGGAGGGACCGGTCCGGTGCAGGAAATCGCCAGAACTTTCGGCGTGGATTGGACGCACCTGATTTCCCAAATCATCAGCTTCGGGATTGTCTGCGCCTTGCTTTACAAATTTGCCTACCGGCGCGTCCTTCAAATGCTCGAGCAGAGGCGCCAGCAGATCGCCGAAGGATTGGCCAACGCCGAAAAGATAAAAGCCGAACTGGCTCGAACGGAAGCCCAACGACAGGAGACCCTGGCCCAAGCTAACGTGCAGGCAACAAAGCTCATCGATGAGGCACGCGAAGTGGCAAGCCGTGTGCAAAAGGAGGAAACACAAAAGGCAATCGTGGCGGCCGAGCAGATTATTGCCAAGGCACGCGAAGCCGCGGAGCAGGACCATCTTCGCATGCTAGCCGATCTTAAGAAAGAGGTAGCACACCTTGTTGTTCAAACGACGGCAACCGTGACCGGCAAGATCTTGACACCACAAGACCAGAACCGGCTCGCCGAGGAGACTGCCAAGGCCGTCACGGGCTAAAGGGACTGCAGAACGTGAGAGTCACCAAAACGATCAAACGGGAAGCGAACGAATTGTTTCGCCTTTGCTTTGTAAATGGCGTTCTTGATGAGGACCGAATCAGGAAGGTTGTGGCGGATCTCGTGGCCGCCAAGCCCCGCGACTACCTAAATACGCTGTCGTATTTTCAACGACTCGTAAGACTCGATTGCGAATTGCATACGGCGACCGTGGAAAGCGCTGCTCCGGTGTCGGCCGAGCTGCGGGCCAAAGTGCAGAACGGTTTAGAGCGGCTCTATGGCCCCGGCCTGCACACTTCTTTTGTTGATAATCCCGCGCTCATTGGCGGTTTGCGCATTCGGGTTGGAAGCGATGTATATGACGGGAGCGTGCGTGGTCGACTTGCGGCATTGGAGGAAAGTATTTGAATAATTCTAACCATTTAGCGATACGAGTTTATGGCTAACATAGTGCAGGAAATCGAGGCTCAAATCGCGACCGCCAAAACGGCGACTGCGAAACAAAACGTAGGCACGCTTCGCGAGATCGGGGATGGCGTAGCCAAAATTGAGGGGCTCACCCGCGCAAAGCTTAACGAGATGCTGGACTTCGGCCACGGCGTTACCGGGCTGGCGTTGAACCTGGAGGAAACCGAAGTCGGCGCAATCATCCTGGGCGATTACACACAGCTCGATGAGGGCGATGAAGTCCGTGCTACGGGCAAGCTGTTGCAGGTCCCGGTTGGGAAAGGCTTGCTCGGCCGCGTCGTGAACATGTTGGGCCAGCCCATTGACGGAAAGGGGCCGATCAAAAGCGATGTCGATTATCCAGTCGAGAAGATTGCGCCCGGCATTATCCGCCGACAATCGGTAAGCCAGGCAGTGCAAACCGGAATCATGCCTATCGACGCAATGATCCCGATTGGGCGTGGCCAACGGGAATTGATCATCGGCGACCGTTCAACCGGCAAGACCACCATTTGTATCGACACGATCATTAACCAGGCGAAACTCAACCGGGCCGCCGAGGAGTCCGGTAACAAGGAGTATCGTCCGCTTTATTCCATTTATGTCGCTATCGGACAGAAGCAATCCAGCGTGGCGCGGGTGATCGCAGTTCTCGAAGAAAACGGCGCCATGCCCTACACAATTGTGCTTTCCTCTCCCGCCTGCGATTCGGCCGCCAATCAATACATGGCACCATTTGCGGGCGCCGCCATGGGGGAATGGTTCATGGATAATGGCATGGACGCACTGATCGTTTATGACGATCTCTCCAAACACGCAACGGCTTATCGCGAGGTGTCACTGGTCTTGAAGCGGCCTTCCGGCCGCGAAGCTTATCCGGGCGATGTCTTTTATCTGCACAGCCGTTTGCTCGAACGGGCGGCCCGTGTTGCCGAGAAGTTTGGCAACGGCTCCCTCACGGCCCTGCCCATTATCGAAACTCAGGCCGGGGACGTATCCGCCTACATCCCAACCAACGTCATTTCTATTACCGACGGTCAGATTTTTCTCGAAACCGATTTGTTCTATCAAGGAGTCCGCCCGGCGATCAACGTGGGCATCTCTGTGTCGCGGGTCGGGTCGGCAGCGCAAATCAAGGCAATGAAGCAAGTGGCCGGAAAACTTAAGGGCGAGCTGGCGCAGTTCCGTGAATTGGCGGCCTTTGCGCAGTTCGGCTCAGATCTGGATGCCAAAACCCAGGCTCAGATCAATCGCGGCAAGCGCATCACGGAAGTCTTCAAGCAACCTCAATACAAGCCGGTGCCGGTTGAGGTTCAGGTGGCGGTGCTTTGGATCGTCCAGAATGGGTATGCGGACGAAGTCCCAGTAGAGCAAGTCAAAGAGTACCAGAACAAGCTGACGGATTACCTCATCACACGCAAAACCGAATTGCTGGGGAAGATCACGAAGGAAAGGGCCCTCAGTGATGCCTTGACCGCCGATTTAAAGAAAGCGGCCGAGGAATTCAAACCGATGTTTACAGTAGCGAAAGCGCCTGAAGCATCATCTCAACCCCAGAAAGTTTAGCCACTGTGAAATGAAACACGCAATACAGTTTCAATTGATCGTTGACACTCTCGCCGTCGAATTGCGCGAAGCGTATGGAGTGCGCCCAGCTTGCTGGCGCTTTGGACCGGGATCCTTGCGACGAAGAAAAGCGGAGGCAAGCTACACGCACTCCATACGCTTCGCGACACAGGTAAGGCGTTAATTATGGCTAGCACTCGCGACATACGCCGGCGCATCAAGTCGATCAAGAGCACGGCCCAGATCACAAAAGCGATGCAAATGGTGGCGGCATCAAAGATGCGCAAGGCCCAGCAGGCCGCTCTAAATGCCCGGCCTTTTGCGCGGATGTTGTATCGTTTTCAGCGCCACGCGACTACCCAGAGCGTCGATTTCACCCACCCGCTGTTGGAGGCGCGTCCCGTGAACAGACGTGCCGTCATTCTCA
>Ga0306920_100011081_pt1 | contig 12142 bp, 11 predicted proteins | sample flu12Cox44000170_FD_204666 | JGI IMG/M metagenome (GOLD analysis project Ga0306920, IMG submission 204666) | Lab enrichment of tropical soil microbial communities from Luquillo Experimental Forest, Puerto Rico - flux4day.12C.oxic.44.000.170 (v2)... | ecosystem: Environmental > Terrestrial >...
ACGACACACGAACTTAATCGAAAAACCAAAGCCCGCGGGAGATTGCTTACTTCGCTCGGAATGACAGGTTCAGAAGTCGCGGTCAGGCGCATGGGGCAGCCTCGCGCAGGGCAAAGTGCTCGATAGCATGGGCGACGCCATTCTCGTCGTTGGTGTGCGTCTCGTGCCAGCCGAAGGCCTTCAGCTCCGGGACGCTGTTGCCCATCACCACGGGGATGCCGGCAAAGGTGAGCATTTCGAGGTCGTTGTGATTGTCGCCGATGGCCATGATTTCTTCGCGAGCGTAGCCGCGCAGTGTGGCCCATTCGGCGAGCGATGCGCCTTTGGAGCAGATCGGATTGAGGACATCGATCATTGCGAATTCGCGGCGCTCGTACATGGTGACAGCCAGTGCATACCCTTCAGCAAATGGCGCGCCGCGCAAGGCGCGCTCGGCGTCGCGCACGGGCGCGACCTTCCCGGAAAGCATCACCTGAATTGGGTCTTCGGTCAAGCACGTCTCCAGCGGATTCGCGAAGCCGATAAATTCTTTGTTTCGTGAGTAATAGGCGTACCGAAGCGAGTCATCAGGGTCGAGCCGCTCGAGCATTAGCTGGTTTGCGGCGGGGCGGTCGAAAATCACTGCGGCGCCGTCGCGCCAGGACTTGGTCAGTTCCAGAACCTGCCTGGCGACGCGGCGCCGAAGCAGGTGCCGCAAATGCGTGCGGCCATCATTCGAGCGAACAAGGGCCCCGTTGTTAACGATCATGGTTAGTGGGGCCTCGAGCTGACGCGCAATGGGCATGGCGAAGTCGTAGCGGCGCCCGGTGACGAGAGCGACTTCGATACCACGCCGCGCAGCTTGGGCGATCGCGTTGCGGTTGGCATCGGAAACCTGCCAGCGGCTGTCGAGAAGCGTACCGTCAATATCCAGGGCAATGAGGCGTACGGACATCCCTCTATTCTAACGGGACGGGAGGGTTTGCGGGTTGAAAAGTTCGCGGGTGGCGCCTGGGAGCAGACCTGGCAAGAAAAGAGGATGACCAGCAGGCGTGGCGTGCCCGAATGAGCGTTCGAGCGCTTCGATCCGGCCACGATCTCTCGCTGCGCCATCTGTGGAATCAGGCGTCAAGGTTGAGCTCGGGTATCAGGGGAGTACGGTGCGATGCGGTGAAGATGGTAGACTGACCGAGTCATGAGTGAACATGCAGGAATTGGGACAGTGAGTTCAAATCTGGTCGAGCTCGAGTGTTCGGCGTGCGGGAAGAAATACGACGCGACGAAAGAGCAGCACTTGTGTACGTGTGGCAAGCCTCTGCTGGCGCGCTACGATCTGAAGCGCGCCGCTGAAACGTTTACGCTCGCGACGCTAAAGGATCGCCCGCGAAACCTCTGGCGATACGCAGAAGTGCTTCCCGATGATCCGCCGGTGTCGCTCGGCGAAGGCATGACTCCGCTCGTCCATGCCAAACGCCTAGGGGCGTCCATGGGCCTAGCGAATCTCTATGTGAAGGACGAAGGGCTGAATCCCACGGGCTCGTTCAAAGCGCGTGGTATGAGTGCTGCGGTCACGCGAGCGAAGCAGCTCGGCGTGAAGGCTTTGGCGGCGCCCACCGCGGGTAATGCTGGAGGGGCGCTGGCGGCGTACGCGGCGGCGGCGGGGATTCCCGCGGTGATCGTGATGCCGGCGGACACTCCCGCAGCGAACGTGATGGAGTGCCAAGCGTTTGGCGCGGAGGTGGTGAAGCTCGATGGCCTGATTTCCGAATGCGGAAAATACGTAGCGGAGAACAAAGACCGCGAAGGATGGTACGACGTCTCCACGCTGAAAGAGCCCTATCGCGTGGAAGGCAAGAAAACCATGGGCTATGAGTTGTGGGAGCAGTTTGACGGGAAACTGCCGCATGTCATTTTTTATCCCACGGGAGGCGGCGTAGGTTTGATCGGGATGTGTAAGGCGTTCGACGAACTGCAGCAAATGGGGCGGATCGGTCGGGAGCGGCCGCGCATGGTAGCGGTGCAGGCAGCGGGCTGTCCGCCCATCGTGAAGGCATGGGAAGCACACCAGAGTTCGGCACAATTCTTCCCAAACGCGGAGACCATTGCTTCCGGGTTGCGAGTGCCGGGGCCGCTCGGGGATCAGTTGATTCTCACCATGCTGCGACAGACCGAGGGAACCGCCGTGGCGGTGACCGATGACCAGATGTTGCACGCGGGAAGGGAACTGGCGTCGCGCGAAGGCATCTTGGCGGCGCCGGAAGGGTCTGCGACCGTGGTAGGGGCGCGCCTCCTTGCGGGGTCCGGGTGGATCAAGCCGCATGAGACGGTGGTGCTGTTCAACACCGGAACAGGGTATAAATACTCGGAGGCATGGCAGAAGGCTTTGCAGGCCTGAAGCAGCGACGCTTCAATCAAACCGCACAGCACACCCACCAGAATCATGGCAACACGCCGGCTTTATTACGACGACTCCTTCCAAAGAGAGTTTACGGCTAGAGTCTTGAGTTGTGATCCCGCCACCGTCTCTCCCTCCCGGGGAGACAGGGCCTCCACATGGCAAGCAATCCTCGATCAAACGGTTTTTTATCCTACTTCGGGCGGTCAACCGCACGACCTCGGAAAGATTGGTGATGCGCAGGTTTTGGAGGTATGCGACCGCGAGGAGCAAATCGTTCACGTTGTTGACCGCAGGCTCGAATGCGTTGAAGTAAAAGGTCTTATCGATTGGCCGCGCCGCTTCGACCACATGCAGCAGCACACCGGCCAGCACTTGTTGTCGGCGGTGTTTCAGAAACATTTTGGTCTACCGACTATCTCGTTTCATCTTGGCACGGACGTTTGCACCATCGACTTGCGTGGACCAGAGCCATCGCAACAAATTCTCGAGGACTCGGAGCGCGCGGCGAATGAGATGATTTTCGAAGATCGCGGCGTGAGCGTTCGCTACGGGACCGCGGAGGAATTGTCGCGGCTGGGCGTGCGAAAGGAAGTAGACCGCCAGGGTGTGCTGCGGGCGATCGAGATCGCAGGCGTGGAGTTGCAACCGTGCGGTGGGACGCACCTAAAAAGCACCGGACAGGTCGGCATGATCCTGGTGCGGCGTTGCACGAAGATTCGTCAGGATTGGCGCGTCGAATTCGTTTGCGGCGGTCGCGCCGAAGAAAGGGCGCGTCGCGATTTTCGAGCGCTTCGCGAAGCTGCCGAAAAACTGAGTTGTGCTCCCGAGGAAGTCGTCTCCGCGGTTGGGCGGGCGCTTGCGGAGCGCGATGCCAATTTCAAGAACTATCGAGAGCTGCTCGAACGCCTGGCGGCAGCGGAAGCAGCGCTTGCGTTGCAATCGACTCCGTCTGATTCCGGCAGCCTTCGCGTGATCGACCGTGTTTTCTCGGGCGTGACACCGGAGTTCCTGGGTTTGTTCGCGGGCGAGCTCGCGAAGAGGGAAAACACAATCGCACTGCTCGGCCGCATGGAATGCGGCCACATTTTCTTTGCGCAGCATCCTTCGTCGGGAAAAGACATGAACGCACTCATCCGAGAGGTGCTTGAGAAACTTGGCGGCAAAGGCGGTGGAACCAGGGACTTCGCGCGCGGGAAGGTCGCCGATTCGTCTCACCTGGAAGAAGCACTGGTTCTGGCAAGGGAGAAGTTGTCCGGGGGCTCGTAGACCCGCCGGCGAAACCCACGGGAAAGTCCTCAGCGCATCTTGCTGAGCTGTTCGACCCAGCGGCGCAGCACGCCATAGTGCGGCTGCTCGAGATCGAGGAACTCAATGCCCATGCCGATGCGCGGCTTGACGATACGCACCATCCCGAGAGCCTCGAGTTTCTGGTCTTTTCTCGTCAGAGTGATGCGTACGCGCGTGTTGGACGGCAGCGGTTTGCTGGTGCACACGAAGATTCCACCCATAGACAGGTCCGAAGTCACACCTTCGGTTCGCGAACCGGTTTCTAGGTCCAAAACGACGACGTCCCCCGCAAAAGGATAGCGGATGCAAAAGCGCCGATCCCGGACCGAGAGACTCCGGGATTCGTCGTTCGACGTTCGCTCACCCATGAAAATTACGTTGCCCACAAGGTTCACGCGGTTCGCAGATCCGTGTCGCCGGATGGCATACGGCCAACGCTATCTAGTATGTACGAAAACCGGACTTGTCAGACGCTTTCCGGTAGATAAGCATGCGAAAGAAGCAATAGCCAGCCCCTGTCGACGCGCCTGGATTGGTCCGCCAGGCGTTATTACATGGAACGACAATCCGCCCGAGAACCTCGGTATGCAGGGTTTTGCGCATGTTAGCCTGAAAGTCGGAACTCCTGTCTAACCGCGCCATGAACACATTATCCGAAGGGCTCCGCCAGAGCGACCGCATCAGCCTCCGCATGCCCGTCGAAGCTGCATGGGCCACGGCGGAAGGAGCCACGTTTTCGCAGACAATAGAAACGCTGCTTGTCAGCCGCAATGGCGGCGTGTTGCGCTTCACCGAAAAGCTGGAGGTCGGTCAGGAACTCCATTTGCGGCGGCACCTCGACGGGGATCAGTGGAAACAGACGCGCGCACGCGTTGTCGCGGAGATCGATCAGGACGCGAACGGTTTTCTCTACGCTATCCATATCCTTGACCCGCGTTGCGACTTCTGGGACATCGAATTTCCTTCATTGCACAAAGCCGAAGAAGCGCTGGCCCGGCTGCTCATGGAATGCAGCTTCTGCCAGCGACGCGAAGTCGTGTACCTAAACGAGATGCAGCTGAAATCTTTCGAAGTTCGCCGATGCGTCGCGCGGCACTGCCGGCACTGCGACTCACCTTCCATCTGGATTGAATCGCTCTCGGAGGCGCCGTGTCCGGATGGCGACGGCACGCGCTCCGTGGAAGAGCGGGTCGTTCCGCGACGCAACCGCACGCGGGTAAGGGCGCGCGTGCTGGCTTGCATCCGGCGGCGCGGCTTCGCCGAAGAGGTGGTGGTCTGCGAGGACCTGTCCAAAGGAGGTATCAGCTTCCGCAGCCGCAACCAGTACCCTGAGGGCACGCGCGTGGAAGTAGCCGTTCCTTTTACTCCCGGGACCGGCGCCATTTTCGTTCCGATCCGTATCGTTTTCTCGCAGGCCATTCCCACCGTAGGCCTTCATCGGCACGGAGCTGCGTATATCAAGCCCCCGATCGACAACTAGATTCAGGCGGATCGGAAAGATTCCTCGATCTTTTCCCCCCGTCGGAGGTCCCGGTGTACAGTTTTAGCTGCTCGTGCTGATGGCGTTTCTTTGCCAGCAGAACTTCCGTTTCCACTATACTGTTCGCCATGACCCGCGTGACTTGGGGCAACTCTCCGGTGCCAAAGCGAGGCGCTCTCCCATGAGGCTGGTCACGTTCAACCGGAAAAGCCGCGAAGACCGCATCGGCGCACTGGTCGCCGGCGAAGCGATCGTGGATTTGAATGTGGCGTTTGCGCTGTATCTGCGGAATGTGCAGCAGGAAGGCGCGTTTTACGCGCTGGCGGATGCGCGCGTGCCTCCGAGCATGCGCGGACTGTTTGAGAATGGCGATCGCGGGTTGGATGCGGCGCGCACGGCGCTCGACTACGTGGTGAAAGAAGGCGCGGAAGCGGGGCCGTCGGGAGAAACACTGCGATTTCAGAAGAGCCAAGTGAAGATCAGAGCGCCGATTGTTCCGAAGAAGTTTTTTCACACGGCGGGGAATTTCCGGGAACATCATGAGGAAGCGCAGAAGTCAGGTTTTTCCCACCCGGTTTTGCCGTGGATCGTGTTTTTTCAAAACGTGGATGCGATCATCGGCCCTGACGAAGCGATCATTTATCCGGAGCATTTGACCGAGGAGCTCGATTACGAACTGGAGCTAGCGCTGGTGCTGAAAAAATCGGGAAAACATTTTGACGCGGCCCGCGCAGCCGATTTCATCGGCGGGTATGTGGTTTTCAACGACATCACGGCGCGCGACATCCAGCGCACGGAGATGAAGTCCGGCGTGTTCAGTTTTTGCAAGGGGATTGATACCTTCTGTCCGCTCGGGCCGCACATCGTCACCGCCGACGAAATTCCGCAGCCCAACAATCTCTCGATGCAGCTGCGCGTGAACGGCAAGACGCGCCAGCAGTCGCATTCGAGCAAAATGTCCGTCACCGTGGAGGAAATCGTGGCCCATTATTCACCGATGGGATACTCGGCGGGAGACGTGCTCTCGACCGGAACGGTCTCCGGGGTGGCGGCGTTCAGCGACGATCCGAAGTCTCTGTATTTGAAACCAGGCGACATCGTCGAGTGCGAGATTGAGAAGATCGGCGTGCTGCGGAACCCGGTGGTTTCCTACAAGGAATTGCACGGCGGAAAAGCCGCGAAAGCCTGACTCCGAAGATGGCGGAAACTTCTTCGCAAACGGAAAACGCGTTCTGGATCAGCGAGCTAAACCGACGTCCAGAGGTGCGAAAAGAGTTTGCTTCGCTCGAAGCAGTGAAGTTTTACGACACTACGCTTCGCGACGGCGAGCAGAGCGTCGGCGTGGTTTTGACGCCCGCGCAAAAACTGGAGATTGCGCGAGCACTTGATGAACTCGGCGTGGGACGCATTGAGGCCGGTTTTCCGCGCGTGTCGCCAGATGATGCGGAAGCATTTAAGTTGATTGCCAGGGCCGCATGGAAAGCGGAGGTCTGGGGCTTTGCCCGCGCGGTAAAAGCAGACATCGACGAATTGCTGCGGCTCGGATGTCACCGAGCGGTGATTGAAACGCCGACCAGCGCCATCAAGCTAAAGGCTTACGGGCTTACCGTAGACGAGGCGAAACGCCGCGCCGCAGAAGCGATTACCCACGCCAGACAACACGGTGTGAAAGTGGCGTTCTTCACGGTGGATGGAACGCGAACGGAACTAGAGACCCTGAGAGACTTTTACAGCAACGCCCTCGACGCCGGAGCCGAGGAACTGGTTGTCGTAGACACGATCGGCGCGTGCGGGCCGGAGGCCGTGGAATTCCTGGTGCGGCAAGTCCGCGAGTGGGCTGGCCCACAAGTGCCGTTGCACTTCCACGGGCACAACGACTTTGGCATGGCCACGGCATGTGCGGTGGCGGCCGTGCGTGCGGGAGCGGCGTGGATCCAGGGGACCATCAACGGGATGGGCGAACGCGCCGGGAATGGCGACCTCGGCGAGATTGCCATGGCTCTAAAAGGGCTATATGGCGTCCCGGTAGAGCTGAATCTGAACAAGATTCGCACGGTTTCCGCGATGGTCCGGCAGCGGGCGGGCCATCCGCTGGAACCGTGGAAACCGGTCGTCGGCGAAAATCTCTTTATGCGTGAAAGCGGCGCGGTGGCGAGCCAGTTCCATATCCCTGAAGCGATCGAACCTTTCTCCGCCGACTTGGTGGGAGCGAAGCGCGAGATCGTGCTCGGGAAAAAGAGCGGAATCGACAGCATCGCGATCAAAGCCAAGGAGCTGGGCATCGTGCTGACGCTCGAGCAACAGAAAGCCGTGCTCGCGGCAGTGAAGCGAGCCGGTGTCGAGAAGCGCGGGCTTCTTACCGACGCGGAGTTTCGATCCATCGTCGATCACGCGCAGAATAAAATCTCCTAACCGCCAAGTTCTGTGTTGCGAAGTTGTCCGCGGCACGAACGGCCTTGCTCGAGACCCATGTGACCCCCCGCCGGCAGTCCCGCAGCAAAGCGAAGCGCTTATGGGAGGTTGCGTCATGCGAGCGGCCCATGCAGCTCGAACGATGCATCTTCGACGCCCGGATCGCATCTTCTAAATCCCGGGGAGCGCATCTTGCTTAGAGTTGCCACGAGCAAACTACAAATCTCCTGACCATCCGGAGCATTTCTGGATCTCCAACCGATTGTAAGTGCAAGATTCAGCGGGACCTAGAGAGGGCGCCTCGGAAGAAGGCGAGCATGCGGTAGCCGGCGAGGTAAGAGAAGGGGAACAGTTCGAGAGAGTAGTGGCCGCAGTGAAGCGCGAGCGTGCGGGGCCGAGCGCCGTGGCGGCGGAGCGAATTGAGCATCTGGCGGGTGAGTTCGGGCAGCATGGTTGGATCGTATTTGCCGTAGACCATGAGGCAGTTGCGTCCGGCACCCATGCCGCACTCCACGTAAGGCATAGGGCTGATGGGCGCCCAGTATTCTCGAAGCTCGTCCACGGAAAGGTGGTGGCGAAGGCCTTCCCAGACATGCTTGGTGGTCATTCCCTGGCTGACGACGTCTGCATAGTAGGTGGATACATGGAAGAAGCCCCCGGCGCGTACGGCCGGGTCGTGGACCAGGGTGATGTAGCCGATGGAGGAGCCGATGCTGGTACCCAGGATGCCGAGTCTACTGTAGCCCTGCTGCTCGAGCCAGCGGAGGCAGCGCCGGGCGTCGAGGACCGCCTGGCGATTGGCCTGGAGCGTCAGACCGATATTGGGTCCGCAAATCGGGTCGGCGCGCTCGTAGCCTTGCGGCATGCGGCGATTGTGATAAGGCAGGCTCATCTTCAGCGCGGTGATCCCGAAGCGAGCGGCCCATTCGCAGAGGCCGTCCTGGCCGTGCCATTTGGCGTTCCAGTTGGGGAGAACCAGGATGGCCGTGCCGCGTGCGGCTTTGATGGGAGGCTTCCAACTGCGGGAGGCAGGCCAGAGGCGGGCATACACCGTGTTGTTTTCGGCCCAGGGAGATTCGATGGCGCTGGTGAACGTGAGAACGTTTTGAGCGTCGAGACGATAATCGGCGGCTGGGGTGGTGGCGTACCAGTCCATGCTGTTTTCGATGGCGTTTTTCACATATTTGCGGACGAAAGCGTCGGGGGCGGGTTCGTCGGGCGAGCCGCCGATGTGCTCAAGGCCCCAATGAAAAGGTTGCACACGGCGGTTGTCGTCCGTGGTCCAGCGGCGGTGCTCGTAGCGGCGGATCTTGCGCTCAAGGAAGTTCATGAAAGGCCAACCATTTACAGTTTACCGTTGACACTTTGCGAAGAAAAGAAAAGGCAGAGCGAGCAAGACCAAGCGTCCAGGACGCAGCCCGCCGTGAAAAGAAGGCGTTAGGGATGGGGCACGCGGGAGAGCGCATTTGTTGAGAGCGACGGGACGCCTGTGGGACAGTAATGAAAGCGGCTGCAAAGCGGCCGACTTCACTTGCGGCCGTATGATGGCCGACTAAACTGTGGTCATCGCCGGCATACTCTTTTTCCTATTCGGGATGGTGATTGGAAGTTTCCTGAATGTCTGCATCACGCGGATTCCGGAGGAGGTTTCCATTATTTTGCCGGGATCGCGCTGCCCGAAGTGCGGAACGGCAATCAAGTTTTACGACAACGTACCGGTGTTTGCGTGGATTTGGCTCCGAGGAAAATGCCGGGCCTGCGGGACGCCGATTTCGGTGATGTACCCGCTGGTTGAACTGGCAACGGGACTGCTGTTTGTGGGTGCATTCCTGGAGTACGGCATTACGCAAGCCACGGTGAAGTGGCTGTTTTTCACGTGCCTCATCATCGTCCTGACCATCGCAGATTTGCGCGTGCGGCTTTTGCCGGATTTGGTCACCTGGCCAGGATTCGCGGTGGGACTGATGTTCTCGTGGTTTGTGCCCCCGGACGAGGGTTTTGCCCGTGCGCTTGGTTGGCGCTTTCTTCACCAGCGTTTCGCGGCGCATGTGGCCGGGCTTCTCGATGGAATCCTGGGAGCGGCCTTTGGAAGTTTTCTCCTCTGGGGACTGGCGGTGGGTTACAAATTGCTGCGCAAGCGTGAGGGCATGGGCCTGGGCGATGTGAAGATGATGGCCATGGTTGGCTCTTTTGTGGGTTTGCGCGGAACGTTTTGGACCATCTTGCTCGGTAGCCTGCTAGGTAGCGTAATCGGATTGGGCGTCGTGGTAACGCTGTACTTGGCAGGCTCGGGGCGGGAATTGGCGGAACGCGCAAGTCGAAGAGGGCTTGGAACCGTGAAGGCACTACGGTGGACCATTGCCAGCCAATACCAGCTGCCGCTTGGGACGTTTTTGGGAATTGGCGCGCTGGCGGTGGTCTACCTAGGGCCCGCGATCACCTCGGGACGGACTGCGATAGGAAGAATCTTCGGATGAGGTTTGCGTTGGAAACTGGCTAACGCGGAAACCAATGTGGGGAACGCTCCAAAGCGGAAACGGCACACAGCACCTGTGGGAAATCACGGCGGGGCTTGGCATTGGAGTCCTGGTAATCGCCTGGCTGGCCGTGTACCTGCTGCGGAGGTTTATTCAGAGCACCAAAGAGGAGCGCGAGGAGAAGATTGCGGCGAGCGCGCCGCGCACAGAAAACCCATCGGCATTCATGGCGGCATCCATGCAGGCAGTGATCAAACAACTACGCGAGCAGGAAAAAGAGCTGGAGCGGCTGCACAAAATCGAAAGGGAGCGCGCCGAGCAGACCGAGCGGCTGAGCGAAGAAGTCACGCGCAATATGCCCGCGGGGCTCGTGGTGGTGAACGCCACGGGGATTGTGTCGAGTTCGAATCCGGCGGCGGAGCAGGTGCTGGGAATTCGCGGGCTGGGATTCCGGCGCTACAGCGAGGCGCTCGGTGAGGATTCAGCACTGACTCAGCTGGTGGCGGAGTGTCTCGAGACTGGAAGAATCTTCCGAAGAGAAGAAGTCGAGCATGTAGCCCCTGCCGGGGATACCCGGCGCCTCGGCGTGACGATCTCCCCCATTCGCCGCAGTGAAGGAAAAATTAGCGGCGTCATCTGCCTGCTGACGGATTTGACGGAGTTGGCGGCGCTCGAGCAGCGCATGCAGCTCAAGGAAAACCTGGCGGCGCTCGGCGAGTTGTCGGCGGGAATCGCCCACGAATTCAAAAACGCCCTGGCCACTATAGCCGGATACGCTCAGTTGATTCAGGAGTCTTCGCCGCGCGAGGCCGCCGATTACGCGAAGAAAATCGTGGAGCAAACCCGGAACATTACCCACATGGTGGCGGAGTTTTTGAAATATGCTCGACCGCTGGAGATTCCAGAAGAGCGCGTGGAGCTGGAAGACGTGGTCGAGCGCGCGGTAGCGGAAGTCGCTGAGACCATGCCTCAGGTGACCATTGAGTGCCAAGGAGATTTTGGCGAAGTGGCGGGAGACGAAGGGCTGTTGCGGCAGGCGCTGTTGAATCTCACGAGGAACGCAGCCGAGGCGTGCGCCGAGGCCGAGGGCGGCGGGCAGGTGACTGTTTGCGGAGAAGTTACGGACGGCGAGGAAGCGGGCTGGCAGCGCGTCGTCGTCACGGACAACGGCCCCGGCGTTGCGCAAGCGGCGATGCCCAAATTGTTCCGGCCATTTTTTACCACCAAGAGCAATGGAACGGGATTGGGATTGGCGGTGGTGCAGAAAATCATCGTGCAGCACGGAGGACAGGTAGAAGTTAGGAACTGTCCGAAAGGCGGGGCGGAGTTTATGGTTACGCTACCGCTGTCGCGAAGAGTTGCGGAGGCAGTACAATCAAAGCAGGGTCGCAGCTAACCATGCAAGAGAGAACAGGGTCTTCAGAACAGCTCTGGAAGGGCGGGACAAACATGCGGAAAAACGGTTGGTTGACAATGGCGGCGGTGCTGGCGGCGCTGTGCCTGTCACCATCGGAAAGCTACGCGCGGCCGCAGAGTTCGTCGCAGCCGGACTCCTCGCAGCAAACGGGTGATCCCGTGGCGGACGCCGCGAGGAAGGCGCGTGAACAAAAAGAGAAGAAGAACGCGCAGAAGCCGAAGAAAGTCTATACCGACGATGATGTGAAGCCGGCGGAGCCAGAGAAACCTTCCGTACAAAACGCAACCGCTTCGACGCCCGCGATCGCTGGGGCCGACGGCGCCGCGGCGGCGGGCGCTGGGAAGGCTGAAGAGACGAAAAAGGAAAATGCCGAGGAGAAGGAAGATCCAAACGGCGAGAAAGCATGGCGCAAGCGTTTCGCTGGCCAGCACCAAAAGATCGCCAATGTCGAGAAGGAAATTGACATTCTTCAGCGCGAATTGCAAAAGGCCCAGTTGCAGTATTACACCGATCCGCAAAAGGCCATGAACGAGCAGAACAGCCGCTCGGAAATCAACGACAAGACCGCCAAGCTCGAGGCCAAGAAAAAGGAGTTGGACCAGCTCAAACGGCAGTTAGATGACATGGAGACGAACCTGAGGAAGTCCGGCGGCGACCCCGGATGGGCCCAATAAGCGAGCCGTTAGGTGTAA
>Ga0306920_100011082_pt1 | contig 12142 bp, 13 predicted proteins | sample flu12Cox44000170_FD_204666 | JGI IMG/M metagenome (GOLD analysis project Ga0306920, IMG submission 204666) | Lab enrichment of tropical soil microbial communities from Luquillo Experimental Forest, Puerto Rico - flux4day.12C.oxic.44.000.170 (v2)... | ecosystem: Environmental > Terrestrial >...
ACGACCTTGTACGGGACGATGGTCATCTCCTCGGTGACCTCGTCGAACTTCCGGCCCATGAAGCGCTTGATCGAGAACACCGTGTTCTCGGGGTTGGTGACCTGCTGCCGCTTCGCGGGGGCGCCGACGAGCCGGTGGCCGTCCTTGGTGAAGGCCACGACCGACGGGGTCGTGCGGCCGCCCTCGGCGTTCGCGATCACGGTCGGCTCGCCGCCCTCGAGGACGGCCATGCACGAGTTCGTCGTGCCCAGGTCGATGCCGATCGTCTTTGCCATGCGTGTGTCTCCCTTGTGTTGCTGCTCAGAAAATCTAAGCCTGGTTATAGCAGATCCCTCCGCCCGCTGTGTGCGATGATCGGCCCGTGGACGACCAGGCGGTGCAGGAGGAGCTGAAGGCGACCGTCGAGGCCCGGCGGGAGCTCGGGCCGGGGCACGACGAGGAGCTGATCGCGGGCTTCCTGGAGCGGATCGACAAGGCGATCGACCGCCGGGTCGAGGAGCGAGTCGCGCGCCGCAGCCCCCGCCCGCCGAGCCGGCCCTTCCGCAAGGAGGAGCTCGGGATCTTCGTGCCGATCTTCATCGTCGCCGGCATCTTCGGCGGCCCCGCCGGGATCTTCGTCGTCGCAGCGGTGCTCCTGGTCGTCTTCCTCGTCCAGACCTTCGCGCAGCGCTGATGGACGAGCCGGAGATCCAGCACGAGCTGACTGCGACGGTGCGGGCGCGGCAGGAGCTCGAGCCGGCGCACGAACGGCAGCTGATCGAGGGCTTCGTCGAGCGGATCGGCAAGCAGATCGATGCCCGGGTCGACGAGCGGCTGGCGCAGCAGGTCCCGGCCCGGCGCCGAGGCTCCGTCCTCCACCCCGGGAACCTGGCGCTCTGCATCCCGATCATCGCGGTCGCCGGCGGGATCGGTCACCTCCCGGGACTGATCGTCGCGTTCGCAGCGCTGGCGGTCGTCTTCATCTACGCCGAGTCGCAGCGGCGCTAGCGGACGGCGCCGATGACGGCGCCGCCGGCGACGACGAGCAGCGCGCCGAGCGCGAGCCGCCGCCCGACGCCCTCGGTGTGGCGGACGAAGACGTACGCGAGCAGTACGCCGAACAGCGACTCCGTCGCGACGAGCGGCGAGACGACGGTCACCCGGCCGCGCCAGTACGCCTCGAACAGCAGGACGTACGAGAGCCCGAAGCAGACGCCCGCCGGCCAGAGGCACGCGAGCTCCTGCCGTGTCGGCGGCCGCCGCGTCACGAGGAACGCGACCACCGTTCCCGCGACCAGCGTCGCCGCGGCCGCCGTCTCCGGCGCCGCATGGCCGTGCAGCGCGCGCACGACGTTGTCGCGTGTCGCGAAGCACACCGCGGCCGCACCGGCGTAGAGCAGCCCGCGCGCGCGCAGGTGCCCGGGCCGGTCGCGCTCGGCCGCGAGCACGACGCCGCCGGCGACGACCGCGAGCGCGCCGAGCAGCAGCGGGATGCGCACGGGCTCGCTGAGGAAGATCAGCGCGATCACGACGGCGACCAGCGGCGCCGAGCCGACCGCGACCGACGTCCGGGACGCGCCGATCTCGCCGATCGCCAGTGTGAACAGGAGCTGCGAGCCGCCGGGGGCGAGGAGGCCCGCGAGCAGGAACGGCCACGCGCCGTGGACGTCGTGCCGGATCGCGACGCCGACGAGCGCGACCGCGAGCGCGGGCAGGATCGTCGCGAGCGCGACGGCGCCGGCCTGGTCGAGCCCCTGCAGGCCAAGCCGGACGCCGACCGTCATCGCGCCGAACAGCGCAGCCGAGCCGAGCGCGAGCAGGACGACGATCACGCCGCCTCCGCGACGACGATGCCGGCGAAGATGAGCGCGCAGCCGATCCAGCCGGCTGCGGCGAGCCGGTCGCCCGCGAGCGTGACGCCGAACAGCGCCGCCCAGACCGGCTCGAGCGCGAACGCCAGCGCGGTCCGCGTGGCGGTGAGCCGCCGCTGCGCCCACGTCTGCGCCAGGAACGCGAACGCGGTCGCGAACAGCCCCGTCACGATCAGCGCGCCCCACACCGTCCAGCCGTGCGGCCACGAGAGCTCGCCGCGCGCGACCGCTACGCCCGAGAAACCGGCGGCGACAGCGAGCATCTCGACGAGCGTGAAGGCGAGCGCGTCGAAGCGCGGCGCGAACCGCTCGAGCAGGACGATCTGCACCGCGAACGCGGCCGCGCCGCCCAGCACGAGCAGGTCGCCCGCGGCGGCGCCCCGGTGCACGCCGGCGAGCAGCGCGAGCCCGACCGTCGCCAGCACCACACCCACCCACACCGCGGCGCCGATGCGCGCGCGGAAGAGCAGCAGCGCGAACACCGGCGTCAGCACGGTCTGCATCCCCGTGATGAAGCCGGTGGCAGAAACGGTCGTGCGCTCGAGCCCGGCCGTCTGGAGCGCGTACCCGCTGCCGAGGAGGCCGCCGAGCAGCACGGCCGCCGCGGCGCCGTCACGGCCCAGCCCGCGCACGCGGCGCGCGCCGGGCAGCGCGAGTGCGCCCGCACCGATCGCGAAGCGCACGGCGAAGAACGCGAACAGCGGGTAGAGCGCGACCGCGTCCTTCACCTGGACGAACGTCACGCCCCACACCGCGGTGACGAGCACGAGGACGAGCAGCGCGGGCACTCGCGCGATTAGATCAGCGAAGCGCCTCGAGCAACTCGTCACGCGTCATCGTCGAGCGACCCTTGACCCCGGCCTCGCGCGCGAGCTGCTGCAGCTCGCGCTTCGACAGAGAGGCGAGGTCGCGCGCGGGCGCGCCGAGGAGGCGATCCGCGTCGAGCACGACGACGAGGCCGTCGTCCGTCTCGACGATCTCGCGCCCGGCCGGCACGTCGCGGATCCCGACCACGGCGCCGACGGCGAGCGCGACCGGCTCCGCAGCGTCCACGACGACGAGCGCCGCGTCGTCGTCCGCGCCGCGCACGCCGAGGCGCACCGCGAGGTCCCAGACGCGGAGCAGCTCGTCGCGCACCGCCACGACGCCGCGCTGCCATGGATCCGCGGCCGGCAGCCGGCGCGGCGCGCGGTACGCGACGACCTCGCGGACGCGTTCGACGGGCAGCGCGTATGGGTCGCCCCCGACCCGGAAGACGAGCACCTGCACAACGCGGAATTAACCACGGCGGGTACCGTCTCCACCGTGGAGCTTCGCGACACATTCGGCCGCCCGCTCCGTGACCTGAGGATCTCGGTCACCGACCGCTGCAACTTCCGCTGCGTCTACTGCATGCCGAAGGACGTCTTCGGCCGCGAATACCGCTTCCTCGACCGCAAGGAGCTGCTGACCTTCGAGGAGATCGCCCGGGTCGCCGGGGTGTTCGTCGGCCTCGGCGTCGAGAAGCTCCGGATCACCGGCGGCGAGCCGCTCGTCCGCCGCGACCTCGAGCGGCTGATCGCCCTGCTCGCCGAGCTGGACGTCGACCTGACGCTGACCACCAACGCGTCGCTGTTGCCGCAGAAGGCGCAGGCGCTCGCCGACGCCGGCCTGCGCCGGATCACCGTCAGCCTCGACGCACTCGACGATGCCACCTTCCGCGCGCTCAACGACGTCGACTTCGGCGCCGACCGCGTGCTCGCAGGCATCGATGCCGCTGCCGCGGCCGGCCTGCCCGTGAAGGTGAACTGCGTCGTGAAGCGCGGTGTCAACGAGGGCGAGATCCTCCCCCTCGCGCGCCATTTCCACGGCAGCGGCCACACGCTCCGCTTCATCGAGTACATGGACGTCGGCCACACGAACGGCTGGCGTCTGGACGACGTCGTACCCGCCGCCGAGATCGTGCAGGCGATCGGCGCCGAGCTGCCCCTGGAGCCGGTCGAGCCGTCGTATCGCGGCGAGGTCGCCCGCCGCTGGCGTTACCGGGACGGCGGCGGCGAGATCGGCGTCATCGCCTCCGTCACGCAGCCGTTCTGCGGCGACTGCACGCGCGCCCGCCTCTCCGCCGAGGGGCGCCTCTTCACGTGCCTCTTCGCCGTGCGCGGCCACGACCTGCGCGCGGCGGTCCGCGGCGGCGCCGCGGACGAAGAGCTGGCAGCGGTCATCGGCGGCGTCTGGGGCGCGCGCGGAGACCGCTATTCGGAGCTCCGCTCCGCCGCGACGACCGACCTGCCGAAGGTCGAGATGTCGTACATCGGCGGCTGAACGCCGCTATTTCCAGCGATTTCCCCCGCCGCCGCCGCGGCGATTAGAATTGCGCTGCATGTCCGCCGTTGTTGCAGTAGGGCGGCGCTATTTGCCGCGCGGTTGGTCGGATCTCGGGCTCCAGCTCGCGATCTGGTTCGGCTTCCTCGGTGCGTACCAGGTGGTGCGCGGCTTCGCCGACCGGAATCCCAGCAAGGCGTTCGCGAACGGCCTCGAGATCGTGCACCTCGAGTCGCACGTCACCAGCCGCCTGTACGAGCTGACACTGCAGAACTTCGTCGACCAGAAGCACTGGCTGGAGACGCTCGTCTCCTGGACCTACTGGAACTCGGAGTTCACCGTGCTCGGGCTCGCGCTCCTCTGGGTCTACCTGCGGCGGCACTCCGCCTTCCCCCGCTTCCGCAATGCGATCCTGCTCGCCAACGTGCTCGGCCTGGTCGGCTACTTCCTGATGCCGACCGCGCCGCCGCGCCTGCTCGGCGTCGGCTTCGCGAACCAGCACCGCGACGGGCTCGTGCAGCTGCTCGCGAACCCCTACGCGGCGATGCCGAGCCTCCACGCGGGCGACGCCCTCATTGTCGGGATCGTCCTCGCCACCCTCTGCCGCTCGACGCTCTGGCGGCTGGTCTGGATCGCGTGGCCGGCCTGGGTCTGGTTCTGCGTGATGGCGACGGGCAACCACTTCTGGCTCGATTGCCTGGCGGGTTCGGCTGTCGCGCTGCTCGCGATGGCCGTGGTCTACCGCGAGCGCATCCGGGCGCCGTTTGCCGTTCGTCCGGCGTAACCGACCGCCTGCCGACGCGCAGGCGGATCCGCTCGGGGACGGTGGTAGCGTCGCCGAGGTGACTACGAGAGCCGCCGCGATCAAGCACGGCTATACGACCGGCGCCCGCAGCCTGGCGAGCAGGTCGGTCACCGGCCTGATCCGGACGCGGATCACCCCCAACATGCTGACCGCCACCGGCGTCAGCCTCTGCGTCCTCGCCGCGGTGATCGTGCTCTTCGAGAACCAGAACGAGATCCTCTTCTACTGGCTGGCGGCCGTCGTCTTCGTGATCGGGTCGCTGCTCGACATCCTCGACGGCGCCCTGGCGCGGGCCGGCGGCAAGACGACGCCGTTCGGCGCGTTCCTCGACTCGACCACCGACCGCGTCGGCGAGGCGGCGATGCTCACCGCGCTCGCCTACGTGCTCGCGCGCCACCACCACCTCGTGTTCGTCGCCGTCACCGTCCTCGCGGTCGCCGGCTCGATCCTCGTCTCGTATACGCGCGCGAAGGCGGAGGCGCTCGGACTGCGCGGCGACGTCGGGATCGGCTCGCGCGCCGAGCGCGTGATCGTCATCACCGCGGGGCTCGTTCTCGCACCCTGGGGCGTGCTCCCCTGGGCCCTGACCCTCCTCGCCTGCACGGCGTGGGTCACGGTCGCCCAGCGCGTCCTCTACGTCCGCAAGCAACTGATGGAGGCACAGCAGTAATGGAGACCAACGGGAACCACTCGACCGGCGGGCGTCAGCAGGAGAAGGTGCGCGTCGCGATCATCGGCGTCGGCAACTGCGCGAACTCGTTCATGCAGGGCCTCACCTACTACAGGGACGCCAATCCCGACGACTTCGTCCCCGGACTGATGCACGTCGACCTCGGCGGGTACCACATCCACGACGTCGAGGTCGTGGCGGCGTTCGACGTCGTCAAGGGCAAGGTCGGCGAGGACATCGCCGACGCGATGTGGGCGCACCCGAACGACACGATCAAGTTCGCCGAGGTGGCGCCCACCGGCGTCAAGGTCTCGCGCGGCATGACGCACGACGGGCTCGGCAAGTACCTGTCGCAGATCGTGGAGAAGGCCGACGGCCCGACCGACGACGTCGTGGGCATCCTCAAGGAGCGCCAGGTCGACGTCGTCGTCAACTACCTCCCCGTCGGCTCGGAGGAGGCGACGAAGTGGTACGCCGAGCAGATCATGCGCGCAGGCTGCGCGATGGTGAACTGCATGCCGGTCTTCATCGCGCGCGAGGACTACTGGAACAAGCGCTTCCAGGAGGCCGGCGTGCCGATCATCGGCGACGACATCAAGTCACAGGTCGGCGCGACGATCACGCACCGCGTGCTGACGACGCTCTTCCGCGAGCGCGGCGTGCACCTCGACAAGACGATGCAGCTGAACGTCGGCGGCAACTCGGACTTCCTCAACATGCTCGAGCGCGAGCGCCTCGAGTCGAAGAAGATCTCAAAGACGAACGCAGTCACGTCGATGCTCGACTACGACCTCGGCGAGAAGAACGTCCACGTCGGCCCGTCCGACTACGTGCCGTGGCTGACCGACCGCAAGTGGGCGTACATCCGCCTCGAGGGCTCGGCCTTCGGCGACGTGCCGCTGAACGTCGAGTTCAAGCTCGAGGTGTGGGACTCGCCGAACTCGGCCGGCATCGTCATCGACGCCGTCCGCCTCGCGAAGCTGGCGCTGAACAACGGCATCGCCGGCTCGCTCGAGGGCCCCAGCTCGTACCTGATGAAGTCGCCGCCCCGGCAGATCCCGGACGACGACGCCTACGAGCTGGTCGAGGAGTTCATCGAGCGCAACCGCCGCTCGGTGACCGCCCCCGCCCCGGCCGAGGTCTAGCCAAGCCTCCGGTGCCAGGCACCTCTTGGTGCCTGGCACCTATTACCCTGCGCGTATGCGGGTCTGTCTGGTCACGCCCTTCGCCTGGTCGCAGCCCCACGACGTGAACGAGCACGTGGCAGGCGTCGCCTCCGGGCTGCGGGCGCTGGGCCACGAGGTGACGGTGCTCGCACCGTCCACGCGCGCCGCCGACCTGCTGGCCGGGCGCCGGGCGCTCGCCCGCGGCGAGCAGCCCGAGGTGATCGCGGTCGGCCCTGCGGTCCCGGTCTCGCGGCGCTCGCAGATGGGGGTGCCGGTCGGCGTCCAGGCCAACCTCGCGCAGGCCCTCTCCCAGGGCCGCTACGACGTCGTGCACGGCTTCGAGCCGGGCCTCCCCTCGCTCTCGTACCTCGCCCTCCGCGACGCGAACGCGCTGACCGTCGCGACCTTCGTCTCCCGCAACCGGCTCTCGTATCCGCCGGCCCGCTCGCAGCGCGAGCGGCTGCTCGGCCGCATCGACGCGCTCGTCGCGCTCTCGGACGAGACCCGCGCGGCCGCCGAGGAGCGCTTCCCCGGCGACTACCGCGTCCTCTCGCCCGGCGTCGACCGCGATCTCTTCCGGCCGGAGCCGAAGCTGCAGCACATCGTCGTCGAGCTGCGGCCGAACGAGCGGCTGCTCGCCCGCAGCGTCCTGCACGAGCTCGCGCCGCTCGACGGCTGGGAGATCGTCCTGCTGCGGACGCGGCCGCTGATCGCGCGGCCCGCGATCCCGCGGACGATCGCCGGCCGCGTGCGCGTCCGCACGGCGCGCGGCGGCGTCGGCCGCGCCGCGATCCTGAACGAGGCGGCGATTTTCGTCCCGGGGATCGACGGCCTCCAGCGCGTCGCGCTCGAGGCGGCTGCCGCCGGCTGTGCGATCGCCCGCCCGCACGGCGTCGCGGAGCAACCCGAGTTGGCCGCCGCGGCAGCGGCGCGGTTCGCCGAGCACGAGGACGTCCGGCGAGAGGAATCGGCCCGCGCACTCGCCTCGGCCGAGGGTCAGGACTTCGCCGCGGTCGCCGGCGCGCTCGACGACCTCTACCGAGGCCTCGGCACGCGCCGCCACGTGCGCGCGCACGCCGACCCGCTCGCCGACCGCCCGTGGATCGTCGCCGACCTGCACATGCACACGTCCTGGTCGCACGACTGCTCGATGGACGCCGAGGAGCTCGTCGACCACGCCGTCGCCGAGGGGCTCGGCGCGATCGCGGTGACCGACCACAACGTCTTCGGCGGCGCCCTCGAGGCGGCCGACTACGCGCGCCGCAAGCCGCTCGTCGTCATCCCGGGCGAGGAGGTGAAGACCGACAACCAGGGCGAGGTGATCGGCCTGTTCCTCGAGCGGGAGATCCCACGCGGGCTGACCTTCGCCGACACGATCGCCGCGATCCGCGAGCAGGGCGGGCTCGTCTACGTCCCGCACCCGTTCGACCGGATGCACGCGATCCCCGACCCGCGGACGCTGCACCGCCACCTCGCGGACATCGACGTGTTCGAGGTGTACAACGCACGGCTGCTGTTCGAGGCCTACAACGACGAGGCCCTGCGCTTCGCGCGCAAGTACAACCTGACGATGGGCGCGGGCTCGGACGCGCACGTCCTGCAGGGCGTCGGCACCGGCGCGCTGCGCATGCGGGCCTTCGAGGGGCCCGAGGAATTCCTGCTGTCGCTGCGGACGGCCGAAGTCCTGCGCCGTCCGAAATCCCTTGCATATCTGCAGTCCTTGAAGTGGGTGGCGCAGGTCAAGGAGAAGGTGCGGTAGGGCCGAAAGGTCCCCAGGCGTGGCGGCCGTGACGACAGACGAGATCTACGAGCGCTACCTCCAGAAGGCGATCACGGAGATCAATCGCCTGTCCCACGAGATCGCGCAGGCGGCCGACGGGGCGCCGGTCGCGCTGCCGACGGGGCACCCGCTCGCGAACATCTTCCTGCTCAAGTTCGGGCCGCAGGCGCAGGAGCTCCAGGAGGGGGTCGCGTTCCACGGCCGGGCCGGCAACGCCCTGATCAAGTCCCTCCAGCGCCTGCACGTCGACCCGCTCGAGGTGTACGGGACGAACTGCGTCAAGTTCGCGGGCGCCGACGCCGAGGTGTCCCGCAAGTGGCTGGCCCGCGAGCTGCGGATCGTCGAGCCGAAGCTGCTCGTCGTCATGGGCGAGGACGCGCTCGAGTTCCTCAACGGCCTCGGGTTCCCGTTCTCGCGCACGCTCGAGGCGGACGAGGAGCTGCAGCGGTTCACTCCGACGATCGAGGCGCTCGTCGTGCCGGACATCGACTCGTCGCTCGACGACGAGGCGGCGAAGACCGCCTTCTGGAACGCGTTCAAGGCCGTCGGGTCGTGGTTCGCCGCGCTGCCGCCCTACTAGGGTTAGTCGCCCTCCTCTGGGCGTACGACATCGTCGCGCCGCATCTCTGGCGCGAGGGCGTCTGGGCGGACGTCGCGTGGATCGCGTGCGTGCTCATGCCCGCGACCTTCGGGCTCGTGCTGATCGCGCTGCCGTGGCGCACGGAACGGTGGCTGCTGCCGGCGGGGCTCGGGCTCGCGGTCGCCGCCGCCGTCTGCACGGTCGCGGGGTTCGACATCCTCGCGAACTTCACGCGGCTCGGCGCGGCGACGCTGCTCGGCTGGTGGTTCCTCGGGTTCTTCGAGACGCTGAGCTGGGTGGTGGTCGTCGCCAGCATCATCCCGTGGGTCGACGCGTACTCGGTGTGGCGCGGGCCGACGAAGTCGATCACCACGAACCACCCGCACGTCTTCACCAACCTCTCGTACGCGTTCCCGGTGCCGGGGCGCCACTCGGCCGCGAACCTCGGCGTGCCCGACCTCTTCTTCTTCGCGCTGTTCCTCGGCGCCTCGGCGCGCTTCGGGCTGCGCGTCTACTGGACGTGGGTCGGCCTGGTCGCCGGACTCGGGATCACGATCGCGCTCACCGTCTGGTGGGACCTGAGCGGGCTGCCGGCGCTGCCTGCGATCGCGCTCGGGTTCCTGCTCCCGAACGCCGACCTGATCTGGCGGCGCCTACGAGGGCAGCCCGGGCTCGGTGACCGCACGGACGTAGCGCTCGGCGGATCGCCGGACGACGCCTGAGCCGTCGCGCTCGATCACCCTTCCCCACCACGCCCCGTAGATCGCGTCGAACGGGTACGGCTCGAGCGCCGCGGCGATCGCCTGCACCTTCGACGGCGGCAGCGGGATCAGGTTCGGAAACGAGTACATGAAGCTCACGTAACGGCGGTCGGGGATCACCTGGACGATGTCGCCCGACAGCAGCGCGCGCCGCTCCGACCAGTGCAGCACCTGCCCGCCCTCGTAGTGGCCTCCGCAGCGGATCAGCGTCAGCCCGCCGCCGAGGCCGAGCGTCTCGCCGTCCCAGAAGCGGATCGCCGGGTCGGGCCGCATCACCCACTTCCGCTCCGCCTCGTGCACGTAGACCGGGCAGCCGAACGTGTGCGCCCACTCGACCATCGCCGAGTAGTAGTGCGGGTGCGAGATCGCGATCGCCGCAAGCCCGCCCTCGTTGCCGATGCGCTTGCGGACCGCGTCGTCCAGGTACGCGGTGCAGTCCCAGAGCACGTTGCCGGCGTTGCTGCGGACGAGCAGCGCCCGCTGGCCGATCGCGAAGTCGGGCGTGCAGCCGATGCCGAGGATGCCCGCGTCGTCGCGGATGTCCGCCTTGTGGTCGTCGAGGAACGCGTCGTAGCGCACCCATTGCTGGCCGGTGTCGTGCGGCACGTACTGCCGCGGGTCTTCGCAGATCGGGCACGCCCCCGGCGGCGCGTCGCTCGGCGGGTATTGCGTCCCGCAGGTCCGGCAGAGCCAGGTTGGCACGTGAAAACCCTAGACTCGCGGACCATGCGCGTGACGTTCATCAAGACCGGGCCACGTCGGTACGGCGTGCTCGTGGAGCGGGACCGCTGGCCCGACGTCGGCGTCAACCCCGCGCCCGGGTACGACGACTACCTGCCGCACGACCTCCTACACTTCGTCGCCGAAGCCGAATGGCGGATGGACGGCGCCGTCTTCGGCCAACTCGCATCCGGCGGCGACGCCGGGATCTTCCTGCCGCTGGATCCCGAGCTCCTCACGCAGACCGTGCGCGACCGGAAGCGCCGCAAGCGGCTGTCGGCGAAGCCGAAGGGACGCCGCTCGGAGTTGCTGACGGGCGTCCTCGAGACGGCATGGGCGGCACGGCGCGGGCTCGCGTCCCTGCCGGCGGATTGGGAGGAGCAACTCGCGGCCGCGCGGGTTGTCCCGTCGAAGCTCGAGCGTGTCGTCGACCGGCTCGACGAGATCGCGGGCCGCTGGCACAAGCTCCACGTCGGCGAAGGGCTGACGTTCGACTGGCCACGGCCGGAGAGCCGTCACCGCAAGCCGCTGCAGCGCGCGAACTCCCACCACTAAGTAACAGACTGTTACTAGCTTGGCACGCGCTCGAGGAGCGCGACGCACTCGACGTGCGGCGTGTGCGGGAACATGTCGACAGGCTTCGCGCGCACGAGCCGGTAGCCGTAGTCGTCGGCGAGGCGCTTGGCGTCCGATGCGAGCGTCGTGGGGTTGCACGAGACGTAGACGACGCGCGGGGCGCCGATCTCGCCGAGGCGGCGCAGCGCCTTCCCCGCGAGCCCGGCGCGCGGTGGGTCGACGACGACGACGTCGGGGTCGCCTGCGCGGCTGCGCAGCTCTTCCAGCACCTCGCCGACGTTGCCGGCGTAGAACGCCGCGTTGCCGATGCCGTTCAGCTCCGTGTTCTCGATCGCGCATGCGACCGACTCCTCGCTGATCTCGATCCCCCACACCGTCAGCGCCGACGCCGCCAGCGAGAGGCCGATCGTGCCGATGCCGCAGTAGAGGTCGTACACCGTCTCGCCGCCGGTGAGCCCGGCGAACTCGCGCGCGAGTGCGTACAGCTGCGCAGCCATCTCGGTGTTCGTCTGCAGGAAGGCGTTCGGCCGGACGCGGAAGCGCAGCTCCCCGATCTGCTCCTCGATCGCCTCGTCGCCCCACAGCAGCTCGGTCGGCAGGTTCGTCACCTCGGCGACGCCGCGGTTGACCGACCAGTGGATCGACCGCACCTCGGGGAACTCGGTGAGAACCTCGATCAGCCGCTCGCGGTCGAAGCGCTCACCGCGCGCGGTCACGAGCTGCACGAGCGCCTGGCCCGTGTTGCGCCCCTCCCGCACGACGAGGTGCCGGAGGTAGCCCTCCTGCGTCCCCTGGTCGTACGCGACCAGCTTCTCCTCGCGCGCCCACTCGCGCATGCGGTTGCGGATCGCGTTGCCGAGGTCGCTCGTCAGCCAGCACTGCTCGATCTCGAGCACCTCGTCCCAGCGCCCTGCCTTGTGCAAGCCGAGC
>Ga0306920_100011083_pt1 | contig 12142 bp, 9 predicted proteins | sample flu12Cox44000170_FD_204666 | JGI IMG/M metagenome (GOLD analysis project Ga0306920, IMG submission 204666) | Lab enrichment of tropical soil microbial communities from Luquillo Experimental Forest, Puerto Rico - flux4day.12C.oxic.44.000.170 (v2)... | ecosystem: Environmental > Terrestrial >...
GGGTTTGCGCTATGAGAGCGATTTGACCGACGAGGAGTATGCGCTGATAGAGCAATTTCTTCCGCCCGAACGCCATGCTGCCCATAAGCGTCCTCCACAACGCCTACATTATGTTGCGCCGCAGCGCCCGGACTGCAAGTTTTGGTTGCATTGGCGAACCTGGTCGTACCCTCGGCTGAAAGCGGCGACCTGGCTGTTGCCCCGCTGGCTCTAGCGCTGTTGCCTGCCACAAGGCTCTGCGCCACCCTGGATTAACAACTCGTCGAGCGGAGCCCGCACCATGTTGAAGCGCATTTCTCCTGGGATTGTGGTCCTCTTGTGCGTCGCGGCAATGACCGCCAAGCCGAGCCTGGCTGCCAAGACGACCGAGTGCACGAAGATCGCCATCTGCTACTGCGTGAGCGCGGACCTCAAGAGCGTTATTGACGCAAAGGTGGCGCACTTCCGGGAGGTTCTCGCTTCCGAACGCAAAGCCGGCAAGGCCGTCGGCTACATGAGCGTGCCGCTTTCAACGATCGGCGGCGGTTTCTTCAACGTCAACATGGAGGTGGCGGCCGCCGCGAGGGCACACATCGAGCAGCGGTTCGGGAACGGCCAAGTCTGGGTTCTCAATCCGGGCGTTCCGCAAGCCAATATCCCAAACGGCTCGGGCGCCGACTACATGCTGATGTGGACGCAGGTTCTTGAGGGCAGGGACGGGTTGGGGGAGGATTTCGATTTTGTGTACTTTGTCGGACCTCGGGATTTTGCCCGTTACTTCGTCCTCGACGGCAACGGCGACATGCTGAAAATTGAGCAATTCTTCGACAAGCGCGTTGCGACCGATGCCGATCTCAGGAAGGCAGTCGACAAGGGTCTCACAAGGTCCGCTTTCCGCAACTACTATGCGCTCAAGGCATCCACGACCTTCAGCAAGGGCGCGCACGACGAATGGAACATCGTGCGCGCGCTGAACGAGCGGCGGCGCGCCCATGATCAATTCGGTATCGCCAACCAACTGGCCGTATTGTTCGACGGAATGGGCATCGCCCCCTCGAGTTCGGAAGGTGGCATATCGGAAGGCTATGCAGGCAAATGCGCCAACTGAAAGGGCTGAGTGCTATTGCCCAAGTGTCTTGGCGAGATAGGCCTCCGCGTCCTGCGCCGTCTTGAACTCGGGCGTCGTATCCGGCACGCCCAGGTAGTAGACCGATAGGCTCGGCGCCTCGACGGCTGCATCCTTTGCGTAGAGATGGACCTCGCAGCTCGGGAATTCAGAGAAACTGGACCGGGGCACGGTCAGATCGATGCTCAGGTCCAACGGACGCGCCGCGACCAACACCCGTCGAGCCTTGCTGAAGGGATCAACGCCGTCGAGGCGCACCTGTTGATAGGCGCCGGTGCGGTTGACGATGCGCAGAACGACGGTGGTGTCTTCCTCTGTCGCGCCTTTCCGGATCGTCCACGCGATCTTGACCGTGGGAGCCACGAACAGTGAGGAGGCTCCGTGAACAACCTCCTGTGACCATGCACCGGGGCTGCAGACCAGCAGTGCCAACGCCAGCCAGAGGACCGAGCCCAGCCACCGCGGCATGGCTACCCTTCAGGAAGGAGGTGGATGCCGGCAGCGGGTAGATTGAGGCGCACGACCGTGCCGGGGACGATGCGGTCGCTCGGCTGGGGGTTCGCCTTGGTGACCTCCAGCGCTGCTCCGGCAAGATCCACGACGTATTCGCACTTGTCGCCGAGGTATGTGCAGGAGGTGACGCGGCCTATGAGCCCACCATCGGTCTTGCCGGCCTCAACGATCCCCAGAGCTTCCGGCCTGATCACCGCGGTCGCAGCTTGACCCGGCCGCAGGTCGCCGCATTGGACCGCGACGATGCAGCGTTCACCGCCAATGTCGAGCTCGACGTTGCCGACGCCGACGCGAGTAACCGAGGCAGGCAGCAGATTAGCATGGCCGATGAAGCGGGCAACGAACACCGAGGCGGGACGCCGATAGAGCTGTTCGGCGTCGCCAATCTGGGCGATCGCACCATTCCTCATCACGGCGATCCTGTCGGAGATTGCCATCGCCTCCCCCTGATCGTGGGTAACGTAGATCGTAGTGATGCCAAGTTTTTTCTGCAGCGAGCGGATCTCCCCGCGCATCTGCACCCGCAGTTTTGCATCGAGGTTGGAGAGCGGTTCGTCGAACAACAGCACGCCGGGTCTGATGACGATGGCGCGGGCCAGTGCCACCCGCTGCTGCTCGCCGCCTGAGAGCTGATGTGGCATTTGCCGCTCGAAGCCGGCAAGCCCCACCAAGGCGAGGACCTCGCTCACCGCAACCGCGATGTGCGAAGCCTGCTGGCGCTGCACCCGGAGCCCATACGCCACGTTCTCGAAGACGGTCAGATGCGGGAAGAGCGCATAGTTCTGGAACACGAAGCCGATGCCGCGGTCATTGGCCTCGATGCCAGTGACGTCCCGATCGCCAATGAGGATGCGTCCCGACGTCGGCTCCTGGAAGCCTGCGATCATGCGAAGCGTCGTGGTTTTGCCGCAGCCCGATGGTCCGAGCAGCGTGATGAGTTCGCTCGGCTGCACCTCGAGGGAGACATCATGCACGGCAGCGACCGCACCCTGCACGCGATGCTGGAATTGCGCGGACACGTGCTCGAGACGTATGGCGAGCGAGCTCAAGCGAGTTGGTCCTATCAAGTGTCCAAAGCGGGGTGTTGGCGGCCGGTCTCAGCCTCCACCTATACCCCATTGCATCTGTTCGCCCGTGGCCGTCGGTAGGCGTCGAACAGCGGCGTTGAGGAGGCCCATGACCACCATCACAACCGCGATCACAAACACCGAGAAGGCTGCCGCTGGTCCGAGCGAAAGTTCGGTCATGTTCTCGAGGATGCGCACCGTAATCAAACTCCAGCCGATCGATACCAAAAAGATGGTGGCGCTGATGGCGGTCATCGAGCGGATGAACAGGACGCCCACACCGGCCAAGAAGGCCGGCATGACCAACGGCAGCGTGACACGCCGGAAAGTCGTGGCGCTCTTCGCACCGAGACTGCGGGACGCCTCCTCAAGACTTTTGTCGATCTGCTGCAGCAGGGCAATGGTCGTGCGGATGCCGGCTGGGCTGTAGCGGAACACGTAGCAGGCAATGATGATCAGCGCCGTGCCGGTTAGGACGACGGGTGGATCGTTGAATGCGATCAGATAGGCGATGCCGACGATGGTGCCGGGCAACGCATAATTGATCATCGACACGACCTCCATGGCCGCACGGCCGCGTGCGGGTCCGCGCACCACAAGATAGCCGACCAGCACCCCATAGAGGCCGCCGAGTGGCATGCCGATAAAGGTGATGATAAGGGTGTCGATGATGGCCTTGCGGCCCTCTGTGAAAATCACCTGGTAGTGCCGCAACGTCCACGCGTGATCGGCTCCGAAGGCGGCCACCAGTGACGCGAACACGAGGAGGGCATAGAGATACAGGATGAACAGTGCGACGGCGGCACAGGCGGCCAGAAGCATTGTCCGCGCCGTGGGCGTCACGCTGCGAACGGCGGACTGTGGGCCCGCCTTGCCGGTCACGGTCACGTAGTGGCCGCGCGCGACCCAGGCGCGCTGCAGGAGGTAGACGATCGCCGCCGGCACCAGCAGCAGCACGGAGAGAATTGCACCTCCCTTGAGGTCGAACAGGCCGGTGATCTGCAGATAAGCCTCGGTCGGCAGCACCGGGAAGACATTGCCGGCCAAGATCAGCGGCGTCGCGAAGTCGGCGAGCGAGGCCGCGAACAGGAGCAGGAACGCATTGGCGAGACCTGGCACGGCCAACGGCAGCGTCACCGTGCGAAACACATTGAAGCGCCTGCTTCCCAGGCTGAACGCCATTTCCTCGAGATTGCCGCCGATGCCGGATAGCACCGGCCGCAGCGTCAGGTAGGCGATCGGGAAGTAGGTCAAAACCTCGGCGCCGAGCGTGCTTGCAAGTCCATAGACGTTGCTGCCCTTGAGACCGAGAAGATCATAGGTGATGAGGCCGCGTGGACCGAAAGAGAAGATGAAGGAGATCGACGTAGTGAACGGCGGCGAGATAAGCGGCAGCAGGGTCGCTGCATCAATGAGACGAACCCATCGCGGGCGCAGGCTCCCACGTGCAACCGTGAAGGCGAACAGAAATCCCAGCGCGGTGCCGAAGAGACCCACCAGGGCTCCCAACAGAAGGCTGTTTATAAAGGCGGCGCGATGGCTGGGCTTAGCGAGGATGGCGAAGAACACAGCGAGACTGAGGCGTCCGTCTTCGAGGAAAGCGGCTGACAGCATCCTCAGCAAGGGATAGATGACGAATAGCGCCAGCAGGAACCATAGGGCAGCCCGCGTGACCCCCAACGCAGGGTCCGCAAGTCGCCGGCGGCGAACTTGTACCGGGTTCTGCGACCCAAGCCTCATCAAGGCGCGGCCTGCGTCATGGCCTCCACCGCCCTCAAGGCAGGATCTCGGCGACCCAGCGGTCGACGATACGCTTGCGGTTGGCCCCGGCAAAAGCGTCGTCGATGGCGAAGATCTTTGCGCCTCTGAGCACATCGGCGAGGCTGGCCTCAGTCTTCACGTCGGGGTGCGCCGGCACGAAGTTGATCTTGTACTTGGCAAACAGACCTTGCATGGCAGGGCTGGTCGCCCAGTCGATCAGCTTCTTGCCGGCATCGGCGTTCTTGGCGCCCTTGATCAGGGCGATAGCCTCGGCGGATGTGCCGATGCCCTCCTTGGGGAAACTGATGACGACATCGTAGCCCTTGGCCTTAGTGTCGAGCGCATCGACAATGAAGAAGATGCCGCCGGCCGCCTGACCCAGGCCCACCGGCAGTGTGCCGCCGCCGCCGCTCTTGGTGTAGAGCTGAACGTTGGCGCGAAGCTTCCTAAGATAGGCAAACGCCTTCTCCTCGTCGCGGCCGTTGACCTCCAGGACGGAGAAGATGCGCGTTACGGCGGTGCCTGACGTGCGCGCATCCGCCATCTGCAGCGTGTTCTTGTAGGCGGGGTTGATGAGGTCATCCCACGATGTGGGCGGCGACAGCTTATTCTCGGTCAGAAACTTCTGGTTGGTCATGAACACCAGCGGATCGTCGGCGATGGCGGTCCAATAGCCGTCGGCCTCCCTGAACCGCGCCGGGAGCACCGTGGCTGCGGGCGGCTTGTAGGGCTCAAAGATACCCTCCTTGATGCCAGCAGCGAAGGTCTCGACCGGTCCGCCGAACAGCACGTCGATCTTGGGGTTGTTCTTCTCGGCGATGACACGCGCCAGGGCTTCGCCGGAGGAGAAGCGCAGGAAGTTGACCTTGATGCCGGTAGCAGCCTCGAATTCCTGCAACATCGGCCGTGCCCAATTCTCTGGCCAGATCGAATAGGCGTTGATGCTGTCCGCGGCTGTGGCCGGAATCAGCCACCCGGAAACGATTGCCATCAGGACGATGGCCATGTTGCGCTGCCAGCGGAACATCGGCGGAAGGCGTCTAACCCGCATACGGTCGATGGGGACGGGACGACCCTCGCAAGTTTCCACGGCTTCCTCCTCGATTTCTTGGGGTGCCGATCTGCAGGTTGGTGCGAGCAAAGTGTATCCGCTCGCAGAGCGACGATCGAGAGCGGAATTGCTGTCCTATGTTGCAGGGAGCCGAGCCCAGGATGCTCGAGGGGACGCCACACCCGGGCGTGCGGCGGCAGACAGCGCCACTCGGCTCAACGCAAGATGCCACCAATAAGGCGTTTGCGATGCGCATGTCCTCCTGGGTGCGCAGCAAGCCCAGCATACGGTATGTTGCCACGTCGCTGCGGCGCACATGTGCTCCAACGACGCACCGTGCCCCAAAGGCAGCGCGGCGCGTGTATACAAGCTGTCGCACGCGCCGCGTTCGAGCAGCGCTGAGACAGCTTGTTGGGTTGGGTAGGATGCGCTCACTCGCAGTTGGGCCTTCGCAGCGATAGGAATTGAGGGAGCACAATGCCAAGTTCGGGGAGGTTGGACCCTCGGTCAATTCTACCTGCGTTGCTGTTAGTGTTGATGACCGCGGCTCGAAACGTCGGTGCTGCTGATCTCTCGGCAATCGACACGATAGTGGTCCTTTACCCTGAGAACCGCAGCTTCGATCATCTCTATGGGCTGTTTCCAGGCGCCAATGGCGTCGCCAACGCAACGAAAGAGCAGTACATCCAACGCGACCATGACGGCTCGGTGCTACCCTATCTACGAGTATGGGACAGTCATGGAAGGCCGGACCCTGGGTTTCCAGAACTGCCAAACGCGCCGTTCCGGATCGACGCGCCCCCCGTCAGCTTGTCCACCGGACAAATGCTCCTGAGCCCCATTCACGCCTACTACCACAACATCGAGCAGATCAACGGCGGCCGAAACGACATGTTCGCGGCCATGTCGACCGTCGGCGGCTACACCATGGGCTATTTCGACGGCAGTGGCATGAAACTGTGGCGGTGGGCCAAGGAGTTCACGCTTGCCGACAACTTCTTCATGGGCGCGTTCGGTGGGTCCTACCTCAATCATCAATACCTGATCTGTGCCTGCACTCCGGTCTTCAAGGATGCGCCGCCCCAGATGCGCGCGCGGCTCGATGCCAATGGCAAGCTCGAAAAGAAGCCGGACTCGCCCTCCGCGCGCGACGGCGCCGTACGCACCTACACCGGTGGGCTTGGAGGTCAGGTCACGCCGGACGGCTTCTCCGTCAACACGACACAGCCGCCCTATCAGCCGAGCGGCATTCCACCCGCAGCCAACGGATCGCTAGATCTGGCGGACCCCGAGGGCACGGAGCGCCTGGGTCTTCCCTTACCACCTCAGATGAATAAGACGATCGGCGACACACTCTCGGCAAAAGGCATCAGCTGGGCTTGGTACGCTGGCGGCTGGAACGCGGCCCTCGTTGACGGGCGCAGGCCCCCATCCGAGAAGCGCGCTGTGATCTACACCCACGAAAACAACTCAATGAATTTCCAGCCGCACCACCAACCGTTCAACTACTTCGCCCGATTTGCTCCCGGCGCTGCCGACCGCAATGAGCATCTGAAGGACGAGGAGGACTTCCTGCGCGACATAGATGCGGGGCGCTTACCTTCCGTGGCGTTCTACAAACCTGCCGGGCGCTTCAACCAGCATCCGGCCTATACCGATTTGCTGAGCGGCGATGCGCACATCGCCGACGTTCTGGAACGGCTGCGGCGAGGGCCGCAATGGTCGCGGATGGTGGTGATCATCACTTATGACGAGAACGGCGGCTTCTGGGACCACGTGTCACCGCCGACGGGTCCGGGCTGGGGTGACCGGTGGGGGCCCGCAACTCGCATCCCAGCGCTCATTGTTTCCCCGTTCGCCAAGCGCGGATACATCGACAGTACGGCCTACGACACCACCTCGATCCTAAAGCTGATCACCGTGCGCTTCGGTCTTGAACTACTCCCTGGTGTTCGTGAGAAAATGGGGGATCTCACCACCGCACTGGACATGCCATGATGTCCCACCTCGGTCGCGGTTGAGATCGTCGTCTAGAACCCCTTACGCCGAGGGAAGTAGGCAAGGCCATAGCGCATTCGCCCGGAACTTCTGGGCCGATCCTGAGCGGCATCGCCGCGGGCGCATGCGGCTGTCGGATGGGCGGCGTGAAATCGTCGCTGGATCTCTCGCGGTCTTGGCGAGCACGGGGCGCCGGGCGCCCCGCCGGGCTTGCCCAGCGGCTTGCCGAAGGGTTTTCGGCCTATCGCGATGAGCACATGCGCCTGTTCCCGGACGCTCACAACGTCATCGACGTGCTGAGGGCGAGCGGCACGCGCCTCGCACTTGTGACCAATGGAGCATCAGAAGCGCAGAGAGCCAAGATCGACCGGTTCGACCTTGCGAATCGTTTCGACCACATCCAGATCGAAGGTGAGCACGCATTCTGAAAACCCGACGAGCGAGCATATCTGCATGCTCTGCGCCAACTTAGAGCCGATGCAACAGATACCTGGATGGTTGGTGACAACCTGGATTGGGAGGTCGCAGCACCTCGGCGGCTGGGCATCTTTGGCATCTGGTTCGACGCAGCGGGCAAGGGGTTGCCCCGAGATACTCCTGCAAGGCCTGACCGTATCGTCGCATCCCTTTCCGAGCTGCTTCCGACAGACGCGGCGGATGGTGTGTAGTCCTGCCGCCGCAGGCTCAGCTCAGCCAGCCTTGCAAGGCGCTGCAGTTATCGACCAAAGCGACTCTTCCAGCGAGAACCTAGTCCACTACAGTCGAAGTTGCGAGAATGGCGCCGATCCTCCGCTCAATGTCTTCGATGACGCGCATCGCACGGGCCCGCTACGCGCCTTTGCCCCATAGATGCGCGGAGGCGCGGCGGGCGCCCTCGGCGAGCGATTGCAGTTTGAGCCAAACAATTTTGGTGTCGACCTGAACGCGGCCCGCGAAGGTTCCAAAGCCGCAATCGACTCCAGCGATGACGTTCTCGCGACCGACCAAGTTGGCAAAATTCAAGATACGGTCGGCGACCAGTTCAGGATGCTCCACCGTGTTGACCGTTGAATCGATGACGCCCGGCACGATCATTTTTCCGGGCGGCAACTTCATCTGGCGCCAGATTTTCCATTCGTGCTCGTGTCGCGCATTGGCAGCGGGGAACGAGACCGCCATCGGCTTGGCGGACAGCACAATATCAATGATGTCGATCAGCGGCACATCGGTGTGATGCGGTGCCACAGTCGAACCCCAGCAGACGTGCATACGCATGCGGTCGGCCGGAATATCGGCGACGGCGTAATTGAGGGCAGCGACGTTTACCGCAATGATCTTGCGGAAATCGGCAAGGCTCTTGTCGAGATACACGGTATGGCGAAGCATCGCGAGGTCGGGACAATCAAGTTGCAAGATAAAGCCCGCGTCGACGATTGCCTTGTATTCACGCTTCATCACATCGGCAAGCGCGTACACGTAAGACTCTTCGGTCTTGTAGTGCTTGTTTTTGAGATAGCGCGAGATCTGGCCGGGTGATGGCGAAGTCATAAACAATTCGGTAGCATCTGCGCCGTTCATCACGTCCTTAGACAAATCGATGTCGGCTTGGGCGGCGGTCCAATTCTTCCAGGTCACCTCGCCGGTGCAAGCGGGCCGATACTGGAATGGCGAGGCGAAGTGTGTGAGCAACTGCGCGAGTTCGGGGAATTCCGGATCGCCGACGCCGAGCGGCGGCGTGCTCTCGCCGGCAAATCCAGCGAGCCGGTCGAGCACATGCACGGTATAGTCGGTACGGCCCTGTTCGCCGTCATTGATGACGTCAATGCCACTTTCGATTTGTTTCTGCACGACGTGCGCGATCGCGTCGGCGACTGCAGCATCGAGCTCAATCTTGCGGGCGCCTGGATTCTGCTGTTCGACGAGCAAGAGTTCGATCACCTTGGCGGTGCGTGGCAGACTACCAGTATGGGTCGTGAGAATCCGGTCGGTACTGCGTTTCATGTGAGTTCGATCTCCACCAGTCGTGTCCTTAGGGCCCTTGCTTGAGCCAAGGCCGATGCGCATCATGGTGTCTCTCCGGCAGATCGGCAATGAACCGAAGGAACGGCCGAGACACCAGATCGGGAGCATGGACGGAAGCTCGTTGCGGCTGCATCGACCGACGCTCATGACACCAAGCTGTCCTCGTGCGAAGCGCCCTATTACCCAACTGCCGGTTCGTGCACTTGCGACGTGCGCCGCGCGCCGGTGACCCGCTAGTCCAAGCTATGTGAATGACTGCTCTGGCCCTGAGCCCGAGTACCAGCGCGTCCACTTTGACGGGCAGCGATGGGGGCTGGGCAGACCAAAACTGATCGTCTGCAAAAGCGACGAAGCAGACCACAGCTCCCACTCAGGTCGGCAACCCCAGCAGCCGGTCCGCGTTCCCGTGCGCGATTTTTGCCCGGTCGGTCGGTGATACGGGTAGCGCATCCAGAAACGCCCGCGCCCGCGCATTGGACGCGAACGGATAGTCGACTGAGAACATGATGCGGTCCGCCCCGAACGTCATGAGCGCAGCCATGAACGGCGCCATCGTGAAGAACCCGCTGGTCGTGATCCAGACGTGATCGAGGATGGTTTGCCGCACCGAGCGCCGGAGCAGCGATTTGGCCTCGGTGGCGGTGGTTTCGTCGATCCGGTCCAGCATGAACGGGATCGCCTCACCCATATGACCGATGACGATCTGAAGACGCGGATGGCGGTCGAGGGCCCCACTCAGAGCGAGCCGAAGCACGTGGATCGCGGTCTCCATGTGCCAGCCCCAGGCCGATAAGGCCAGCGTAAAGCCGAAATTGCCGGGCAGTCCGCCGTAATGCGCCTCCCGCACTTTGTCCGGCGGAATCCCCGGATGGATATAGATCGGCACACCCAGAGCCTCGGCCCGCAACAGGATGGGTTCGAACCTGGGATCATCGAGGAAGCGACCATCCGTCGGACCATTTACTAGGAGCCCGTGGAAGCCGAAATCCTTGATCGTCCGTTCCAGTTCATCCGCTGCCGCGTCGGGCGAATGCATCGGCAAATGCGCGAAACCGCGGAATCGGTCCGGATGACGGGAGGCGGCCTCGGCCAGCGCGTTGTTATAGTCCCGTGCCAGAGTGACGCCCTCGGCGCCTGGCACGACGTCGGCCCCTGGTCCGGCGACCGAGAGCACCTGCACCGTGATCCCGCTCGCATCCATGTCCGCCAGTCGCGCGTCGCCGAGGTGAGCCAACTCGTTCCGCTTGATGACCTGTCCCCAGACGACATCGGGCCCAGGAAAGCCGCGACGACGGATGGCGGCGGGGTCAATGCGGCTGACGATTCCAGGAACGGTGTAATGCTCTTCTAACGCGACCACGCGCATAGTGTCTCTCCGGATCTCCTGGGGCGAGCGAAGCACGTCTCTGGCAGTTGCACAAACTCAGGCAATGAATTCAGAGATCCGTGGCGGATGGGGAGGGTTTCAGACTCCCTATTGCCACAGACCGATCGCGCATACTGCCCGGGCCGCTAAATCCAGTCCCAGTCGTTAGCACTCGGACCCCGTTAAGCGCCCTTCGAGCGGGAATTGGTTAGGGAGGAGTGTGCACGAGCGACTGTCCCAAAACCAGCTGAGTCGCTAAGCACCTGATATTCTTGGTCGGGGCAGCAGGGCTCGAACCTGCGGCCCCTTGCTCCCAAAGCAGGGGCTCCAACTCAGACCAGCGCTCGGGCCGCGAGCGCCTCGCCAGTGCGTTCGTGTGGGGATTTTGCGTGAATCCGTCCTGCGCCGTGGTGCACGGTTGAGCAGAGCTTGCAACGGGCGTCCTGCTAAGCATTTGAAAATTCAAGACTACGTTCACTTGGGTCGGTTTGTAAACCGTTGGTCGGTGGCCGAGCGCATGATCACATTACTCCCAGGCACGGCGCTTTCGCCTTGATCCGTCACGAGGTATACGTGGGGACGGCGATTGGTGAGAACCTTGGGCCGCGTCCAATGTACCAAATGAGTACCAAATCGGGTCTGGGAATCTTCCTCAAAAGCCTAAGTAGTTGAATTCAAAGGAACGGAGCGTAGCGCAGCCTGGTTAGCGCACCAGTCTGGGGGACTGGGGGTCGGGAGTTCAAATCTCCCCGCTCCGACCAATTGAATCAAATACTTATTGCTCTCATGTCTCAGTGGCTGAGGTGAACTATGTCTCAGTCGTGTCTCAGTCTGACATTCAATGAAATTGGCCGGATTGTGGCGCGCCCGGCCCATGTCTCAGCTATGTCTCAGTGAAGCCACCGCTTATGTCTCAATCGCCCAGGCTTCATCACTTGCGCTAGGGAAGTGATAGCGCGTAGGCCATCGAGAGGCGCATGCATAGCACCTGCGAGACGCAAATTTCACTAACGGATCCTGATGCACGGGCGATGGTGTGGACTGCCTGCCTGATGCGGGTTTCGATCGGGGCGTGTGTGACGGGGGTCATTGCAAGGACTGTAGTCGGGACGCGTGCTAGCAGTGCGCCAAGCGGCGCCTCGGGTGGTGCTTTGTTACGACCTAGTGGCTTGTATCACTTAAAATATGTTGTTGCATTACGCAGCGAACACTGATTCTTGACCTGTCGCGAAGATCCGGCAAGGGGGCGCGACATGGCAAACAAGAAATTCGTCGTCAAA
>Ga0306920_100011085_pt1 | contig 12141 bp, 13 predicted proteins | sample flu12Cox44000170_FD_204666 | JGI IMG/M metagenome (GOLD analysis project Ga0306920, IMG submission 204666) | Lab enrichment of tropical soil microbial communities from Luquillo Experimental Forest, Puerto Rico - flux4day.12C.oxic.44.000.170 (v2)... | ecosystem: Environmental > Terrestrial >...
TGGCGCGTTCCACCCCGGGCGGACTGTCGTTCGGCTCGGCGGGCCCCGGGACCGGACAGCATCTCAACGGCGAGCTCCTCAAGATGAGGCTCGGCATCCCCATGCAACATGTTCCCTACAAGAGCTTTTGCACTCTCCAGGTTGCTCCACAGCGCTCCATCATGCTCACCTAAATGCTTGAAAACGCGGGCAGCGGTTCTATCCTTCTCCACGGTAGTCCACCCGGCTCTACTCCCATCACCGGGACACTTTCGGGGGCACCGCAGGAGAATCATGGCCCGCCGCCCTCGTGCTGCACGACTGGAGACTCGCACCGCGCGCTTGAAGCTTAAGGTGCGCAAGAAACCGTACGACTTCACATCAATCGCGCCACGCATCCGGCTAGGATATCGCCGCTGCAAAAGCGCGGGCCGATGGGTGGTTAAAGTCGCCGACGGCCATGGCGGCAACTGGACCAAGGTTGTCGGTATTGCCGACGACCACGAGGACGCCGACGGCGAGCACGTTTTCTCGTGGTGGCAGGCGCAGGACAAGGCCCGCGCGCTCGCTCGCGGCAAGGAGTCTGCCGGCGGGCGGCCGGGCACGGTCGCCGAAGCACTCGTCGATTACGAAGCCGACCTAATCGCGCGCGGCGGAAGTCCCACCAACGCCCGCAGAGTACGGACGCTGCTGCCTCCGACCTTGCTAGCCAAGCCGGTCGCGTTGCTGACGGCGCGCGAACTTAAGCACTTGCGCGATGGTCTTGTGACCAAGGGAGCCAAGCCCTCGAGCGTCAACCGCGACCTCAAGGGCCTCAAGGCGGCCCTGAACTTGGCCGCCGCGCACGATCCGAGAATCACCAACGACGCGGCTTGGCGGACCGCGCTCGCTGCGCTGCCGGACGCCCACCATGCGCGCAACGTCATCCTGACCGACGAACAAGTGCGCGCGCTGATCGCGGCGGCCTATGCCGAGGATTCGGCGCTCGGGCTCCTGGTCGAGACGGCCGCGGTCACCGGCGCGCGGGTGTCGCAGCTCGCTCGACTTGAGGTCGCTGATCTGCAAGCCGACCGTCCCGACCCGCGTTTGATGATGCCGTCGAGCCGCAAGGGGAAAGGCATCAAACGGATCGAGCGGAAGCCGGTCCCGATCACGTCGAGCCTCGCCGCGCAGCTACGGCAGGCTGCCGGAAATCGTGCCCGCACCGAGCCGCTGCTGCTGCGAACAGATGGCGCGCCATGGCAGCCCCCGATCGCGGATTATCGGCTGCCGTTTATCCGTGCTGTCACCCGTGTCGGGCTCGATCCGGCAGCAGTGACTCTCTACAGCTTGCGCCATAGCAGCATTGTTCGCGCGCTCCTGGCCGGTGTGCCGACCCGCGTCGTAGCAGCCCAGCACGATACCAGCGTGCCGATGCTAGAGCGCACCTACTCGCAGCACATCCTCGATCACTCCGACACGGTGGCGCGGCGCGGACTGCTCGATACCGCGCAAAAAAGGGCGGCAGCCAACGTCGTGCCGCTCGCCAAGGGGCGCTGACCGTGGCGCGGCGTACTAAACGGCGGCCGCGCGCAAAAACGCCGTCGCGGCGGAGCCGGGTGCAATCCGCTGTTTTCAGGGCCTCCGGGCAGAGCACCGCCACATTCGTCGGCGCGGCGACCAGGAAGCGCGGCCAGTACAAGAAGCGCGATCAGAAATTAATCCTAGCGCTTGCCGACAAGAAATGGCCTGACGACTCATGGGAGGATCTTTCGACCCCCGTGATCATGAAGGCCCTCGAACCGGAATTCAAAAACAGAGGTCTGCCATTTCCTGAGCGCGACAAGTTTCTGCGCGCGCTCGGCCGACGCAAAGGCTGAAATCTTCCCTCCGTGAAATCGCGCAATTCGCGCAATTCGCGCAATTCGCACAATTCGCATAGTGCGAAAATCCCCGCGCTCGCCGTATCGTCCTCAGTGAGACTTCATGGAGATCCTAACGATGGCTCGCGCAGCAATCACCGGCCGCAAACCGCGCCTGACCCCTGATCGCGCGCAGCGCCGACCCGGCCCGCCGCGCGCCGATGCAGACGCCGTCCAGCCGACGCCACACAGCGATCCGAGTTCGAGCGTCACCGCCAAGCCGCCGCTGATTCGCGGTCCGCCGATACCAACCGCTGCCTACTCCATCCGTGAATTTTGTACGGCGCATCGGCTCTCTCAGAGCATGTACTTTAAAATTCGCAACCAAGGCCTCGGACCGGACGAAATGTCAGTCGGAAGTCGTCGCATAATCTCCTGCGAGGCGGCCGAGCGCTGGCGGCGCGAGCGGGAGGCTGCTGCAATTGATGCCGCCTAGAGAAAGCCTGGCGCTGGTTTCCGCAGCGCCAGGCCAATTCGGTTCCTTGCGCAGAACCATCAAACCGAAAGGTTGACGCCGTGGTAGATGGCAAGTTTCCCACCGAGAATCAAGATAATGTGGTCAGGCCGGCTGTCTTTCACCCGGTCAAGGATCGCGTTCACCCGGACGCCGAGAAGGTTTGCAGCTTCAAACCTTCTCCCTGCATTGCCACCACCAACACCATTATCGAGCGGGGCAAGGCCGCTTTGATCCGGCTCGAACACGACACGCAAACGTGGCCGGATTGGTGCGCCGCCTGCGCGGCGCTGTTAGCGGTCCAGACGCTTGCGATGGCGGCGGCGCAGGCCAATAAGCCGCAGGGTCCACGCTACCGAATGGCGATCAAAAATTATCTCGTCTGCTACGGCTTCGACCGAATCCACAAAAGCACTCGATCGCTTATGTGTGAGGTCGCGCGCAACATAGATGCGATCGAAGCTTGGAGATCCGCGCTTTCAGACGACGAATTGCTCGAACTCAACCATCCGAGGGTGGTTCTCACCCATTGGAGGCGCAGTCTTCGCTCAAGTTCGAATCAGGAAGATGATCCTGAGGACACGAAAGACGAAGAGCCCAACCCGCTGCTCGTGGGGTGGAACAAGGCGAGCCCCGAGCAGCGGACCGTCGGTCTTGGCAAAGTCGGGTTCAACAACTTTCGACAGGCTATGCCAGCCGACTGGTGCAAGCCGATGAAGGATTGCGTCGCTTGTATGCGTGCAGAAGCCCGCGACCCCGATTTCCGGATTACTGGAGCCGTCCAGAAAGCTTTCGCGCATATCGAGATCGCGAACGATCCCAAGACCAGCACGCCTTTGGCGCAAGGCCACGAGAAGGAAGCACTGGACGAGTTACGGGCGGCGCTCAAAGCGCTGCACGCGATCAAACGTCGCGTTCAAGATCTAGGCGTTGGAATTTCCACGACTCCCAAGGCGAAACGCCGCTCCAGCTAACTCCAATTTCGTGCACCTGCACGGACCGCCGCAGCACCTGGCCGGCTGCGGAAGGGGACGGGCTCAGCGCTGAGACGCCGAGCCCGTCGAGTAGGCCAAATGTGAGGCAAGAACCCATGCTTTACAGCATGAAGACTACGGAAACAACCGCGGCGGTGCCGCCCGCTATCGACGCGCATTCCTTGCCGCACTGCAAGCTTTCGAAGGCGGCAAGGGCCTGTCTTGCCGCTGACATCCTCGATGGCCGGCTGACCCTCCAAGGCTTGACGATCAAGCTCGTGGCCGCCGCGGTCGGAGTGAGCGTGGGCTACGTCACTACCGCTTTGCGGGTTTCCCCGGAGCAGCGCGAATTGGTGCGGCAGGACCGTAGGCCACTCGTTCTGCCGCGCCGTCCCGTCGCGTTGCCGTCGCCGCAGAAACGGTTCGCGGACCTCGTCGAAAAGATCGGGATCACTCAGGCGCTCAATCTCTTGCTTGAAAGCGAAAAGAAGATTGCTGCCTAAGCAGCACTGACAGCGCCGTTCCGCACCAATGCGGACGGCGCCCTTTTGTTCGTAGTCGGGATAGGTGTTCCAGTGAGCCAACGCGTAAGTGGATATCGAAGAGTTCCTGACGAGACCTACGAGACCATTGCCTGGCCGGTCGTCGCCTTGTTGATGCAGCTTGGTTCCGTCGGCTGTGCTTGGGACCCCTGCGACCGCGGTTCTGGTCGGCTAGTGGCCACGCTGCGCCGCGGGGGCATCAAAGCTATCGGCACGGCGCAGGATTTTCTTGCCATTACCACAATGCCGACCGGCGTTGATGCACTCATTACTAACCCCCCTTACGGCGTGAATCGCCGCGGCGAGGTGGCGGTACAATTCATTGCGCACGCGCTCGAGCTTAAGGTGCCGCGCGTCGCAATGCTTTTGCGAAATGATTTCGACAGCGCCATCAGCCGGCAACATCTATTTCGTTTCAATTCAACCTTCGTCGGCAAAATTGTTCTGCTGAACCGTATTCGATGGTTCGACGGCCCAAGTAGTCCCTCCGACAATCATTCGTGGTTTCTTTGGGATCGGAAACACGTCGGAATTCCGTCGATCCGGTACATGACCCGCGCGGAGGCGGAAAATGCGTGAACAAGACTTCCGCCACGTGCCGTCGAACGCGTAGGGCGCGTGACGAAGCTGGTGGAGCTGTCCGATCCTTACTTGGTCGACGCCTAGCTCGCGTATTTCCGCGCGTCGATTGGCCGACGGTCGATTGCCCGATTCGACACGAGATCAACATGCTGCGACCTGATGGAGGCGTGAAGTGAAGGCCTTAGGCCTTGATCCTGGCGCCGTCAGTGGCGGATGCGCCATCGTCGAGATCGGCGACGGCGTCGCACCGCAGCTCGTTGACGCGATCGACCTTCCCATCATCGGCGTCAAAGCGAAACAACGCATCGATGTTTTGGCGCTGCGCGCCTGGATTCAGCAACATCGGCCGGATCATGCCGTCATCGAACGGGCGCAAGCGATGCCGAAGCAGGGCGCGAGCAGCGGCTTCAAGTACGGCCGCGCTGTGGGCGCCTTAGAGGCCGCGCTCGCGCTCTGCGAAGTCCCGATGACGATCATCGAACCGCCAGCGTGGAAGAAAGCTCACCACCTTCGCGGCGGCGACAAAGAGAGCGGACGGCAACGCGCACTGCAACTATTCCCCTCCGCGCACGCACTACTCGCCCGCAAGAAGGATCATGGACGCGCAGAGGCGGCGCTGATCGCACTCGCAGGAGTCAATCATGGACCGGCAGAAGTCTGAAAAAGACAAAGAACTCGCTGACAATGCACGCCTCGTACGCGCCTGGCGCCGCTGGCACGCCGAGCAACTGCAGGAGGCGCTTACGGGCATACATGCCGATGTCATGCGCCGGCTGATGGCGCAACTCAAGGATCTGCACAGCGCCCGCGCGCTGATTGACCACGTCGCGAACGAAGACTGGAGCCTCGTCGACGACGACACGCGGGCGATCGCGCTGCGTGAAATCAACGCCGCGATCACCACGTTGCGTGAGCACGCGAACTTAGAGCCGATCGGCGATCCGCTGCCGGGAGAACGTGAGAACGCATTCCGGATCATTAAGCAGATCACACTTCTAACCCGCTCGAGCGGGGGTCTCCATGACCTTGCGCGAGCGACTCCGAAATTCCCGCTGACAGGGAATCGCCCCGGCGTTCCGGTGAAACAGGACACACAATCATGAATAATCAAGTAGCAAAGAAACAGCATAAGCCGCGCCTGATCCAAGGCTTGCTTCTGAAATGCGTCGACGGGAAGTGGACCGACGGCGACGGACTGACACCTCCCGGCGAACTGCTCGTGCTTGGTACTACGCGCGCACTTCAGTGTTGGGGAGATAAAGCGCTCCTCGATGAAATCATAAGTTCCAGGCGAAGAGTTGCCGGACGTCGATGAACTCAATGCACAGATTCCGAAAGAGGAATGGTCAATCGGTCTTGATGGCGAACCGCGCGCTCCATGGTCGCTCAACTTTGTGGCCTACCTGCTCGATACCAATACCGGCACCCCCTACACCTTTCTGAACTCGACCAAGGGAGCGAAGGTTGCCGTTGAGCGGCTGGAGAGCAGGTTCGAATGGGTGCGGGCACTGCACGGCGAAAACCACGCACCGACCGTCAAACTCACGTCACGCCCATTTAAGACGGGTTACGGCATGAAACAGCGGCCGGAATTCGAAATCGCTGAGTGGCGTGAATACGAGGTTCGGATCGGACTGAGCCCGGCCCCCATGAAACAGATCGAGAGCAAGCCGGTCAACGATAACCAGAAGCCAGCATCGAGCGAGGGCAAGAAGACCGACATCAGCAAGCCGGGCAAACCGGCCAAGCCGGTGAGCGGCAAAGAAGCCACTGACGACGAAATTCCATTTTGAATGAAGTCGTCATCCCTCCGAGGCCAATGCCCATGTCATCGCCCGACACGGTGCATATCGACTTCGAAACCAAGTCGACCGCAGACCTCGATGTGGTCGGACCCTGGCGCTATGCCAGCGATCCGACCACTGAGGTTCTGTGCATGGCCTATGCCATCGACGACGGCGAACCAAAGCTCTGGCTTCCAGGCGACCTCATTCCGCCAGAAATCGGCACAGCCAAGAAAGTAGCCGCGCACAATTTCCAATTCGAGCGCGCGATCCTGACGCGCAAGCTCGAACCCCTCGGGTTTCCCCGCATTCCGTTCGAGCGACAAGTTTGCACGATGACGTTGGCCCTCGCCAATGCTCTGCCGGGCAAATTGGAGAATGCCGCCGTCGCTCTCGGTCTCCCGCTACAGAAGGACCGTGAGGGCTACAAGCTGATGCGGAAAATCACGCGTCCCCTACCGCGCCGTAAGAAGGACCCTCCGGAACTGATCCGTTGGTACGCGCCCACTTCGGAAGAGTGCGAACGCTTTCACGTGTACGCCAAGCGCGACGTTGAAGTCGAGCGCCTAGTGTACCGCGCGTTACCCGAGCTTCCGCCTGACGAGCAGGCACTATTCATCCTCGATGCCATCGTCAATCAACGCGGATTCTTCTGTGACATTCCACTCGCCCAAGCCACGCGCAATCTGTCCTGCAACGAACGCATCGCCATCAACGCGGAGATCGCCAAGCAGACCGCGGGCGAGATCACATCCGTCGATCAGATTGAACGCATCAAGACCTTCGTGCGCCGACATGGACATCAAATCGCCAGTCTAACTCAGCGCTCCATATCGGCCATCTTGGCACACAAGCCTAGTGAGACTGTACAGCGTCTGTTGGAGCTTCGACGCGATGGTGCCAAGGCTTCCGTTCGCAAGCTCGATCGACTGCTACTGAGCATCGACGACGACCATCGCCTGCGAGGAACGCTGCGCTTCCACGGCTCGAGTACGGGTCGGTGGTCCGGCCGCGGTTTCCAACCACAAAACCTGAAGAAGACCGAGGGTGCCGACATCGACGCCGCGGTCGACGCCATTCTGGCCAACGACATGGCGCGAATCCGCGAATTGGGCGCCCCGCTCACCATCGCCGCTAACATCTCGCGCGCGATCATCTGCGCTGCTCCCGGGCACGACCTCATAGCGGCCGACTCGTCGTCGATCGAATGTCGGATTCTGGCATGGTACGCGGATGAGTTGTGGAAGCTCGACAATTTTCGCACCTATGACACTACCGGCGATCTGGCGTTCGAAGCCTACTGCGTAGCCGCCAGCAAAGTGCTCAAGCGCACCATCACCCCCGACGATCCCGAGCGCGACACCATCGGCAAAGTGATCGAACTAGCCTTCGGCTACGGTGGCGGGCTTGGCGCATGGCGCCGAATCGATTCCTCCGACACCTACACAGACGCCGAGGTCGAGAACTTCAAGCGCGAGTGGCGCTGGGCGCATCGCGCAACAACACAATTCTGGAAAGATCTCCGACGCGCCGCCGTGCAAGCGGTCTACACCGGAGAGCGGATTAATCTCGGCAACAAGCTCTCATTCTCGATGGAGAACGGAACGCTGCGCATGACGCTGCCGAGTGGGCGAACGCTCGCCTATCCGGAGGCTCGGCTCGGGCCAGGAAAATTCGAGGGCACGCGCGAAGTCTATTTCAAGGACAACGCACGGGGCGCATGGAAGGACCAAGATTCCTGGTACGGAACACTGGTCGAGAATGCCGTGCAGGCGACCGCGCGCGATCTGTTGGCCGCGGCCATGCTGCGCCTCGAAGCCGCCGGCTATCCGGTCGTCCTCCATGTTCACGACGAGGTGGTTTGCGAAGTGCCGGAGGGATTTGGCAGCGTCGAGGAATTTGAACGGCTGATGACCGAGCTGCCAGAATGGGCGTCGGGGCTACCGATCGCCGCCAAGGTCCGGCGCGGGAAACGCTACGCCAAAACCAAGAACATCTCACCGGCAACAACGGCGGCACTCAAGCTCACGCCGGTGCCCGCTCCGCCCCTCGATGACAACGACGACGACGATCAAGAGCGGCAGACCGAAATCCCGCTGGCCGATCTAATTGGCGAGCCGACAATCAACGACAAAGTGCTTTGCCCCTTCCATGACGATCACACGCCAAGTCTGCAAATCTACCCCGACCATTATCACTGTTTCGTCTGTGGCGCGCACGGGAATCACATCGATTGGTTGATGCTGGTCGAAGGGCTAACGCGGAAAGAAGCGGTTCGCGCGCTGGAAACATGGGATGGCAAGCGGATCGCCGCTAGTTACAAGGAACCAACTGACGCCTTCGCCCTGCGACTATGGGAAGAAGCGCATCCGATCGCCGGAACGCTGGCGGCGCGCTACTTGTCCGAAACCCGCGGGATCGATCTCGCCGCACTCCCACCCAGCATAAATCAGGTGTTGCGGTTCCATCCATCCTGTCCGCTCGGCCCCGGCGCCCGTAACCCTTGCCTTGTGGCGTTGATGCGTGATGTCCGCACCGACGTGGTCACCGGCATCCACCGCATTGGCCTGACCTCCAACGCCAAGAAGATTGATCGCCGCATGTTGGGCCGCAGCGGGGCGGTGAAATTTTGGTCGGCCGGCGCGCAGCTGGTTATCGGCGAGGGCATGGAGACCGTGCTCGCCGCTGCAAGCCGAATCCCCTATCACGGCGCGCCGTTGCAGCCGGCATGGTCGGCACTTTCGACCAGCCTGCTCGAGCGATTCCCAATCCTGCCAGGGGTCGAGCGACTTATCATCTTGGTCGATCATGACTTCGTTGGCAAAGCCGCCGCCGCGTGCTGCGCAGAACGTTGGAGCCGCGCCGGACGCGCCGTGGTCCGCCTTACTCCGAAGCGCGCCGGCGCTGATTTCAACGATCTCGTCATGCCAGAGCCGGTGTCATGACCGCGGATCCCGACGACGGATTCACCGAGGAAATATCCGAACCCTGCCCAGAAGGGATCGGCGTGACGATCGGCGACTTCGTCGCCTACCTGCCGAGCCACGTCTACATCTTCACGCCGTGCCGGGAGCCGTGGATGCAGTCGAGCGTGAACAGCCGACTCCCGCCCGTGCCCGTGCTCGACAAGCACGGCCACCCGAAGCGCGTCAAAGGCAAGCTCGTCACCATCTCGCCCAGCCGCTGGCTCGACCAGAACCGGCCGGTGGAACAGATGACGTGGTGCCCGGGCTTTCCCATGCTGATCAAGGACCGCCTGGTGGTCGACGGCGGCTGGATCGAGCGGGCGGATGTGACGTGCTTCAACCACTACCGAGAGCCGCGCATCGTGCGGGGCGACGCCGCCAAGGCCGAGCCTTGGCTCGATCATGCCCGCAAGATTTATCCGGAGGATGCCAATCACATCATCCCGTGGCTGGCGCACCGGGTGCAGCGCCCGCAAGAGAAGATCAACCACGCCTTGGTGCTCGGCGGCTTGCAGGGCATCGGCAAGGACACACTGCTCGAGCCGGTGAAGCATGCGGTCGGGCCGTGGAACTTCCGCGACGTGATCCCAGCGAATCTGATGGGGCGGTTCAATAGCTTCGCCAAAGCGGTCATCCTGCGGGTGAACGAGGCGCGCGATTTGGGTGACGCCGAGCGCGTCAATCGCTTTACCTTCTACGATCACACCAAGGTCTACACCGCCGCCCCGCCCGACGTGCTGCGCGTCGACGAGAAACACCTGCGCGAATACTACGTGTTCAACGTGCTCGGCTTCCTGATCACGACCAACTACAAGACCGATGGAATATACCTACCGGCTGATGATCGCCGGCACTATGTCGCCTGGTCGAATTTCACCAAAGAGGACTTCACCCCGGCATACTGGAATCAAATTTGGAGCTGGTATCGCGCCGGCGGCTTCGAGCACACCGCCGCCTATCTGGCCGAACTTGACATCTCTACCTTCGATCCGAAGGCACCGCCGCCAAAGACGCCGGCCTTTTGGGATATTGTCAATGCCAATAGCGCGCCGGAAGATGCCGAATTGGCGGACGTGATCGACAAGCTCGGCAGTCCGGACGCGCTAACGATCAATCAACTGATTGCCGTCGCGACCGGCGAGGTCATGGATTGGCTGCTAGATCGCAAGAATCGGCGTGCGCTTCCGCACCGGCTCGAGCGCTGCGAATACGTCTCCGTTCAGAACCCGGAGAACAAGAGAGGGCTGTGGGTGCTGAAGGGCGAGCGGCAGGTCATCTACGCCAAGGCGAGCCGCCCGCTCGCGGAGAGGATCAAGGCCGCGCGCGCACTTCTCAGAGCGGCCGGCTGAGCACTGGAAGTACTGAAAGCACTGGTCCTGCTCTTTTTATAATGCCTTTCTCGCGCGCGCGCACGCTCTGCAAACGAAAACAAAGAGTTAGACTGATAAAGATAGAAAGAGGGAGATCAGTGCTATCAGTGCTTTTAGTGCTCTCACCCCTCCCGCTCCCGCGCTCGAAAAAAGATGCGCGCCGGCTCTGAAATCCCTTGCGCCTCAAAATCTGAAATCCCTTGCGCCTCAAAAAAAATCTCGCCGGTGAGTCGCAGTCCGCCATTGTGCATTGCCGCCCTTTGCTGGCCCTCCTTGCGGTGGCGTCGGTTGCCCACCTACGGAAAATGCCCGCCAAGAACGGTTCTGCCGCCGCTCCCGAAATTGCAGTTGAGCCCAAAACCGTAGTTTCTTGCCTTGTGGAGTGTCCCGTAAGAGCCCCTATTCGGGACAGTAGCACGAGGAGAGGTCTGAATAATCATGACAAAACCACATCTGGCGCTGGTGGCGCCGACCACCGTTATTGGGACAGTCCGCCCACCGCGCCGTCGGCGGAACGCCGAGGTCCGTGCGCGCGAGTATTTGACCGACGCCGAGATTGCCCGCCTGATTGCCGCCGCCGCGAGGAATCGCTACGGCCACCGTGATGCGACCATGGTCCTGGTCGCGTATCGGCACGGCCTGCGGTCGGCCGAGTTGGTGACGCTGCGGTGGGACGCCGTCGATTTTGCCCACGGCCGCCTGCATGTCCGGCGGCTCAAAGGCGGCTCCGAGTCGGTCCATCCATTGTCCGGCCGGGAGCTGCGGGCCCTGCGCCGGCTTAAGCGGCAGCAAGAGCCTCATTTACCGTTCATTTTCACGTCGGAGCGCGGTGCGCCGTTCACGCCCGCGGGGTTTCGTAAGATGGTCGCGAGGCTTGGCGTTGCCGCCGATGTCGGTTTCCCGGTGCATCCGCACATGCTGCGGCACGCATGCGGCTTCAAGCTCGCCAATGACGGCGTCAATACCCGGTCGCTGCAGGCCTATTTGGGCCACCGCAACATCCAGCACACAGTGCGCTACACCGAGCTGGCGCCGACCCGCTTCAAGAACTTCTGGCACGATTGAGCCATCCCGACATCCGCGCCCAGCTGGCTTTGGTCTAGACTTGTGCTCACGATGAGCATAATTACCTGGCATGGACACAAGTTCGCCCCTCGATCGCCCCTCGGTCGGCGCTCGTGCGCCTGCGCTCCGGGCGCGCGTAACCAATCACAAGGATCTCCTGCCCGGCCTTGACGGCCGCACCGGCGCGGCGCGCAGGTTCCGCGACCTCGTCAACAGCTACATCGCCGACATGGGCGGCCTCGATCGCTGCTCGGAGATCAGGCTCGGGCTGCTGCGCCGCCTCGCGGCCACCACCGTGCAAGCAGAGCTGCTCGAGGCGCGCATGGTGAACGGCGAAGCGATTGATATCGCCATACTCTGCACCCTGGCTTCGACCACAGTCCGAATTTCACAGCGGCTCGGTCTCGAGCGTCGAGCGCGCAATGTGACGCCATCGTTGGGCCAGTACTTGGCCGCCAGAACAGCACCAGCCACTGGCGATACCCCTAGCATGGATGCGGAGGGGACCGAATGATCCCGCGCGT
>Ga0306920_100011086_pt1 | contig 12140 bp, 9 predicted proteins | sample flu12Cox44000170_FD_204666 | JGI IMG/M metagenome (GOLD analysis project Ga0306920, IMG submission 204666) | Lab enrichment of tropical soil microbial communities from Luquillo Experimental Forest, Puerto Rico - flux4day.12C.oxic.44.000.170 (v2)... | ecosystem: Environmental > Terrestrial >...
TGCGCGTGCAGCGCATCGTCGCGCAATCAGGCGCCGCGCCGGGATTGGCTGTCATTCTTGTCGGCTCCGATCCTGCGTCCAGGATCTATGTCAAAAACAAGATCCGCGCCTGCGCCGACGCCGGGATTCGCTCCTTCCGCTTCGATTACCCGGCCGACGTGAAGCAGGACGAGGTGGTCGGAAAGATTGCCGAGCTCAACGATGATCCGGCTGTGCACGGTATCCTGGTGCAGCTACCTTTGCCGGCGTCCTTCGATATGACGCGCATTCTGCTCACCATTTCAGCAGACAAAGATGTTGACGGCTTTCACCTCTACAATGTCGGTGGCCTCGTGGTCGGTGGCACGGTGTTCCCGCCGTGCACGCCTTATGGCGTGCTGAAACTGCTGGAGCACGAGAATATTTCGCTCGAAGGCAAGAACGTCGTCGTCGTCGGAGCGAGCAATATCGTCGGCAAGCCGATGGCCTTGATGCTGATGCAGCACGAAGCGACCGTTTGCATCTGCCATGCCAAGACCCGCGATCTAGCGCAATTTACGCTGCTCGCCGACGTTCTGGTCGTAGCTGCCGGTTATCCCAATCTCATTCTGCCGCAGATGGTGCGAACCGGGGCTGTCGTCATTGATGTCGGCATCAATCGACTGGCGGACGGCAGGCTCGTTGGCGACGTCGATTTTGCCGGTGTTGCGCCAAAGGCCTCCTACATCACGCCGGTGCCGGGCGGCGTCGGGCCAATGACGGTATCAATGCTGCTGATCAACACCATTAACTCATGCGAGCGCTGGCTGCGGCACATGAGCGTTCCGGTTGCGAAAGAACGCCTGGCCTCGCGGGCTGCCGGCAGCTAACAAAGCCGGGCGCCAGATGCCAACCGGCGATCTGAGAAAAAGGGCTGTCTGGGAAGAAAATCTTGGCCGCCTACGTCCTCGCCATCGATCAGGGCACGACCTCGACGCGGGCGATTCTGTTTCGTGGCAACACCTCGATTGCTGTCGTTGCGCAGCAGGAGTTCCCGCAGCACTTTCCCGCCGATGGCGAAGTCGAACACGAGCCCGACGATTTGTGGTCCTCGACCTTGGCGACCTGCCGTGCCGTGCTCCGCCAAACCAGCGCCCGCGCCAGCGACATCGCCGCGATCGGCATCGCCAACCAGCGCGAGACGACGATATTGTGGGATCGCGCCAGCGGGCGGCCGATGCATCGCGCCATCGTTTGGCAGGACCGGCGCACTGCCGATCTCTGCGCGCGGCTCAAAGCAGCCGGCCATGAAAGCCTGTTCATCGCCAAAACCGGGCTTCTGCTCGATCCATATTTTTCCGGAACCAAGCTCGCATGGCTCCTCGACAATGTGCCCGGCGCTTGCGATCGCGCCGCGCGCGGCGAGCTCGCCTTCGGCACCGTCGATACATACTTACTGTGGCGCTTGACCGGTGGGCGCGTGCACGCAACCGACGCGACCAACGCATCGCGCACGCTGCTCTATGACATTCACAGCGGGCGCTGGGACGATGCGCTGCTCGCGGCACTTAGCATTCCGCGATCCGTTCTGCCTGAAGTCCTGGATTCCTCCGCGGCCTTCGGTGCGACGGAGCCGGATCTGTTCGGCGGTCCGATTCCGATTTGCGGTATTGCCGGCGATCAGCAGGCAGCCTTGATCGGGCAGGCTTGTTTCGCACCCGGCATGGTGAAATCAACTTACGGTACCGGCTGTTTTGTCGTGCTCAACACCGGCACCACACCAGTATCCTCCAAAAACAGGTTGCTCACGACCGTTGCTTACCAGCTCGCCGGCAAGCGAGCCTATGCGCTGGAGGGTTCGATCTTCGTCGCCGGTGCTGCCGTGCAATGGCTGCGCGACGGTTTGAAGATCATCGACACCGCCGAGCGGAGCGGGGCGCTCGCGCAAGCCGCCGACGCATCGCAAGACGTCATTCTGGTGCCGGCCTTCGTCGGCTTGGGCGCGCCGCATTGGCGGCCCGACGTCCGCGGCGCGTTGTTCGGATTGACGCGCGCGACCGGGCCGCGCGAACTGGCGCGAGCCGCGCTCGAGAGCGTCTGCTTTCAGAGCGCCGATCTGCTTGCCGCCATGAAAACCGATTGGCGCGACAGTGCGAGTGCGCTGAACACGCTGCGCGTCGATGGTGGCATGGCGGCCTCGGACTGGACCATGCAGCGGCTCGCCGACATTTTAGGACATTCAGTCGATCGGCCGCAGATCAAAGAAACGACGGCACTCGGCGCTGCTTATCTGGCCGGGCTGCAAGCCGGATTCTTTCCCGAACCGGATCGTTTCGTGAACCATTGGCGGCTAGAGCGTCGCTTCGAGCCGCGCATGGACGCGGCCGAACGCGCGCGCAAACTGGCTGATTGGGCGGCGGCGATGCGGCGCCTGCTGAGTTAAAATCGCTAAATGTTGAACAGTGAAGCGGCTGCACAGCGTGTTTTTGGCCTAGGCCCCAATGGCGCCTAAAATGACTGTCTATTCAAAGAGATCGCGGAGTACAACTTAACCGCGAGCCATCGGGCGGGGCGTCGATGATTCGATCCGACGGGCCAATCTCGCCGGCCTCAGCCGCTGATCCAGCAAATTTACGGTTTCCAGTTCTTGCCCCATGCCGGCGGCGTCTTGGCGTCGATCAGGATAAAGGCGATGCGGCATGGCTTGGTCCCGTTATTGACCCAGGCGTGATTGGTGGCCTGTTGCACTAGGACATCGCCGGCTTTGACGTGGATTTCGCTGTCGTCGAGCAGCATGTCGATTTCACCTTCGAGCACCACGGCGTAGTCGATTGTCCTTGTCCGGTGCGTATGGAGATGGCGCGCATAGCCTTGCGTTGCCGGATCGATTCCCATCGAACGCAGGACCTGAACGTGATCGATGGGCCCCGCATGCGCGGTGGCGGGGGCGAATTCGACGACGCGGAACACGGTACCGTTATCAGACGGCGGGACACCGATCGTCGTTTGCGCTTGGTCCGCGGCAGTCGCCGCATCCACTGGAAATTCACGCGTCACCCACAACAGGGTGACGCCGTTTGCGCCGCGCGGTTGCGGCGCCAAGGCGCCATCGAATAGCACGACGGCTTTGCCTTGCGAATCGTGGCCAGTCACGATTCGCCGCGTCGATTTGAGCTGCATCGCCGATTTCCTCCCCTTGAATTTGCTTGCCGTTGCCGTGGGCGCTGGACAATCATGCCGCTCCTGCCAAGCATAAATGAGCAGGGCCGGCAATAACCGGTGCTATAGCCGCGCGTGTGGGGAACATAGTGAGCGTTAGGACGCCGTCGCCGCCACTCTTGCAATCACCGGACCATCCGGGACCAGATTACGATCGCGCGCCAGAATTCGCGGAAATCGCACGCGACGTTGACGTCATGGTGCCAATGCGCGACGGCGTGAACATCTGCGTCGATATCTACCGCCCGAATGCAGCCGGAAAATTTCCCGCACTGTTGGCCTTTGCCATCTACAACAAAGACCTGCAAGGCCCCGATCTGGCCGACGTTCTGCCACCGCAGCCCGCGTGGTCGGCATTGTGGACAGGGCCGATGGAGGCCGGCGACACCAAGTTCTTGGTCGCGCGCGGCTACGTACATGTGATCGGTTCGCCGCGCGGGGTCGGCAAGTCGCAAGGCGGCGGCTCGCGCGAATGGGACTGCTACGATCTGATCGAATGGATCGCAGTGCAAGACTGGTGCGACGGCAATGTTGGCATGGTCGGCATTTCCGGTTTCGGCGCCGAGCAGCTTGCCGTCGCCAAGCAGCAGCCGCCACATCTCAAAGCAATCTTCCCGTTCGATCCGCGTGGCGCCTATGGCGAATTCGGCGGCTTTCGCGACGAATATCCGGGCGGTGTCATCCATCTGTTCCGTTATCTGGTCGGGCACTTCTCGGCGATGCATCAGAACAAAGGCGCGCCCGTTCCGTTAGCGCCGGAACGCGAACGGCTATGGCGCGAGGCCATGAGCAATCCCGATTATAAGATGTATCCGCACGTCTATAATTTGATTGCGCAAAAAGGTCAGCACATGCCGCCCCTCTTCAATGTGCTGATCGATCCCTTCGACAGCGCGGCAGCGGTGCAGAAGAGCGAGACCGAGTTCGAAAAATAAAGGTCCCGACCTATACCGGCTCAGGCTGGTATGGGTACACCTACAAAACGCATCTCAATGGCTGCCAGGGCTGGTATCGCAACATCAAGGCGGCCAAGAAACTGTTGCTCGGCGGCCCGGCGCATCTTGAGCGTCCGTTTCACACCCTGCACAGTGAAGTGCTGCGCTGGCACGACCATTGGCTCAAGGGCATCAATACCGGAGTGATGAACGAACCGCCCGTGCGGTTCTGGGTCGTGGGCGCCAATGAATGGCGCAGCGCCACCGACTGGCCGTTGCCGCAGACGCAATGGACCAAGCTCTACCTGAAAAGCTGGGAGCGTCTCGTGGCCGATGCGCCGCTGCCATCAAGCGCTACCGAGACGCAGCCGCCGGACGCTTTTGTGCAGATGCCGCCGTCGCAGACCAATACAATCCAGCGCCTGCGCTACATGACTGACCCGCTGCCGCGCGATCTTTTGATCGCGGGGCCGATTGCGCTGACGCTTTATGCCTCGATCGATCAGGACGACACCAATTGGATCATGATCCTCAAGGATGTCGGTCCGGATGTCGGCGTGCAGAGCGCGCGTGAGGGTGAACGCGCGGTGTCGGCGAACTTGCCTGAGCGCGAGCTCACCCGTGGTTGGCTCAAGGCTTCGCACCGGACGCTCGATGCCAAGCGGTCGACACCGTGGTGGCCTTGGCATCCGCTGACGCGAGAAGCTCGCAAACCGGTCACGCCCGGTGTAATCGAAGAGTATCAAATCCAGATTCTGGCGACCGCCAATTTGTTCCGCCAGGGTCACCGCATCTGTCTCGACATTACCAGTCTGGATTTGCCGACTGGCGTTGCGGGCGCGACCAATGCGGAATATGTGCCCTATCACATCTGTTCGAGCAAAACGGTGGTACACAAGGTCTATCACGACCGCGCGCATCCCTCGCATCTGTTGCTGCCGATCGTTCCCGAATAGTCAATGTTGACGAGTATTGCGATGGATCGATTGCCACCCATTCCAGTGATTGACCTGCGCGACGGGGGTCCGGTGCGCTATGCCGAGCGCAACGCCGACCGGGTGCGAGCGCTGCGCGATGCGTGTCTGGCGGTCTTTCCGCGCGCCACATTGCCTTTGGTGCCAGCGCTCGACTCGCTGTCGCGGCGCTGGCTCATGCGCTCGCGCTCGCCGTACCTGTCAGAAATCGAGCAGATCGCCCGCGCTCTCGGCTTCTCGGGCGTGTGGCTGCTCAACGCATCTTACGAGTGGGGCTGCACCGCGCGCGCTTGCGATGAAGATGGCGTGCCGTGGCTCATTCGTACGCTCGATTGGCCGTTTCACGGTCTGGGCCGCCATGCCGAAGTCGCGCGCCTACGCGGCGCGGCCGGAGAGTTCCTCAGCGTTACCTGGCCGGGTTACGTCGGCGCCTTGACGGCGCTTGCGCCGTCACGGTTCGCGGCTTGCGTCAACCAAGCGCCGATGCGCCGCCGCACGCTAAATCGCTGGCTGCGCGCCTATGATTTGGCCGCCAACGAAATTGCGGTCTGGCGTTCCGACGATCTGATGCCGCCGGACCAGCTATTGCGACAGATTTTCGAACTGTGCGCCGACTTCGGCGCGGCGCGGTGCATGCTGGAAACGACACCAGTTGCGCGCCCGGTCATTTACGTGCTGACCGGTTGCGTGGCCAGAGAGCGCTGCGTCATCGAGCGGACCGAGACCGGCTTCACCACACGCGAGCACGAAACCAGCGCCGCCAATGACTGGGTGCCGCGCCAACCCGGTTGGGAAGGGCGGATCGGCACCCGCCGTTTCTTTGTCAGTAGCTTTACGGAAGCCGGGGATTACAGCCGCGACCGCCGCGAATCGCTCGAGGGCTGGACGAAAAGTTGCGCGGCGGCGAATTTCGACTGGGTGCATGAACCGGTGCTCAATCCTTACACGCGGCTTGCGGTGGCGATGTGCCCGGCGCGCGGGGTTCTTAGGGTGGCAGGCTACGAAGTAACGCAAGGACTGCTGCCGGAGCGGGTCACCGGCATTGGTGAAGTGGCGCTGACGCACGAATCGGAACCGGCCTAGGTGCCGCACTAATTCGGGAACTCGCCCCGGCACGCGGAAATTGAGCGGACAAGTCAGACGCTTATTAAATACCGCCAAACTGTGTTCATGGTCACATCTTTCTTCCCCAGGCGCGCTTATGGTTCCAACATCTGCAGTTGCCGGGATACGGAGGCAGCCATGAGCACCATCACCATGACGACCTTCCGGGCTACGCACCTCTCCCGCTGGGATCAGCTCAAATTGCGCGTCACGGAGTGGCAGCGGCGGGCGCGTTCACGACGCGAGCTTGATGGTTTGAGCGATGCGACTCTGCGCGACATCGGCATCACGCGCTGCGATGCCCATCGAGAGATGAACAAGCCCTTCTGGATGGCTTGAGCAGTACAGGCCTTTATCCAGGCACATACCCAGAATTGAGGAAATCGCTGCAAGCCGCCAGCTCCGGGCGGCTTGTCGCCTGTCAGCCGGGCGCATTTGGCGCTGCCTGCGCATTTTGGCTAGCATTGTAGTCGGAACGCAACCACGAGGTTGAAACCCGGCAATGCCGAAGATCAGAACCAGCGACGGCGTAAGTCTCCATTACGAAGAAGCGGGCGCTGGCACGCCCGTCGTCTTCGTTCATGAGTTCGCAGGCGACTATCGCACCTGGGAGCCGCAAATGCGCCGCTTTGCGCGCACCCATCGCTGCGTCACGTTCAGCCAACGCGGCTATCCGCCTTCGGATATTCCCGACGATGCGGCTCGTTACGGTCAGGACATTGCTAGAGCCGACGTTGTCGCGTTGATTGACGCGCTCGGCATAGAAAGAGCCCATGTCGTCGGCCACTCGATGGGCGCATATACCGCGCTGCATGTCGGCATAAAACATCCGCAGCGCTGCATTTCCGTTACCGCGGCTGGCTGCGGCTGGGGCTCGCTTGCCGATCCTGCCGCGCGCGCGGCGATGCGGGCGCAAGCCGCCGAGACTTCGAAAATGTTTATCGAAAAGGGAATGGACGCCGCGGCGGTGCTTTATACCGATAATCCGACCCGCAACACCCAGAAGTACAAGGATCCGCGCGGTTATGCCGAGTTCGTCCGCATGCTCGCCGAGCACTCGGCGAAAGGTCATTCCATGACAATGGCGATGCTTCAAGCCAAGCGGCCGACGTTGTGGGACATGGACGCCGACTTGAAGAAATTCTCGGTGCCACTTCTCATCATCGTCGGCGACGAGGATGAAACCTGCCTCGACGGCAGCGTGTTCCTCAAGCGCACAGCGCCGACGGCGGGCCTGCTCGTCGTCCCGCGCTCCGGCCATACCATCACCAGCGAGGAGCCGGATGTCGTCAATGCCGCGCTCGCCGAGCTCTTCGCCGCTGCTGAAAGCGGCCGCTGGCTCGCACACAAACCGGGCTGATGCGTCAGTTATGCCGTTTGCGCCGCGCGTAAAATGTCCCTTAGGCGCTGCGGCGTGACCGGAAGCTCCGTCACTGCGCCGGGTTGCCCCAGCGCGTCGTCGATGGCAGCGGCGATTGCCGCACCTGCCGCATTCGCGCCGCCTTCGCCGGCGCCTTTGACGCCCAGCGAATTGAGCGGACTCGGCGCGTCTTCGCTGATCAGCACTTCGATCGGCGGAATTTCCCGCGCAGTCGGGATCGTGTAGTCGGCGAAAGTGACGCAGACCGGCTCGCCGCGCGTATCGTAGCGAAACTCTTCGAATAGCGAGCCACCAAGCCCTTGCGCCACGCCGCCGGCGATCTGGCCCTCGACCAGCATCGGGTTGACCGCTTTGCCAATGTCATAAGCAACGAAATAGCGCTCTACAGCGACGCCGCCGGTGCCGCGATCGATGCGTACCACCGCGAAATGAATTCCGTAGGGATAGTTCATATGAGCTGACTCGAACCATCCTTCGGCGGCGAGCCCTGGCAATGTGTCACCGAGCAATTTCGAGCCGGGATTGAGGGCGCGGGCGACTTCGCCGAGCGTCACCGAAGGTCCGTGTGGCGCATCTCTCCGCACGATCTTGCCGTCGATGAGCGCGAGGGTGTCGGGCGGCGATTGCAACAAATTGGCGGCAGCGGCCAGCGCCTTGGCGCGCAGCTTTGCCGCCGCGCGCCGGGTCGCCTCGCCGGCCATCACCGTCACCCGCGAGGCAAACGTCCCCATGCCATAGGCGATCCGGTCGGTCTGCCCGTGCAGCACGCGGATGTTTCGGTAATCGACGCCGAGTTCGTCGGCACAGATCTGCGCCAGCGCGGTTTCCATGCCCTGGCCGACCGACGTCGCGCCGCTCACGATCTCGATGGTTCCGGCGTTGTCGATCGCGGCATGAACACAGTCGAACGGTCCAAGTCCGCTCTTTTCCACGAACATGGCAAAACCGGCCCCGACGGCTTCGCCGGCAGCCCGGCGCCGCTTGAGGTTGTCGCTCAAGGCGTGCCAATCGGCAGCTGCGAGCGCCTTGTCGAGTAGCCCGGCATAGTCGCCGGAATCATAGGTCATGTCGGTGCCGAGCGTGTCGAGATGACGCGCATAAGGCATTGCCGCCGCCGGAATGAGATTACGCCGCCGCACCTCGATCGCATCCAGGCCGAGCCGCTCAGCGATGGCATCCATCAACCGTTCGCGCACAAACGTGCTCTCAAAGCGTCCCGGCGCGCGATAAGTGCCGCATGGCGTCTTGTTGGTCAGGCGGATGCGCCCGACCATACGATACGCGTCAACACGATAGGGCCCGAGCAGCATGGTGGCGGCGAGATCAGGAACCGTCGCGGCATGTGTGCGCACATAGGCACCCTGATCGTGAAAGAATTCGCCATCGACGCCGAGCAACCGCCCGGCCTTATCGACGGCAGCGCGGACACGATAGTGCTGTTCGCGGGAATGATTGGTGGCGACGAGGTGTTCGCGCCGATCCTCGATCCATTTCACCGGCCGGCGCAGCCGCAGCGCGGCGACACAGGCGAGCACGTCTTCGGGATAAAGTTCGCCGCGTACGCCGAAGCCGCCGCCGGTATGGCCTTCATGGAGATGGATCGAGGAGGTGGGGCGCCCGAGCATGCGCGCGAGCGCATCACGATTCCAATGCGGGACTTTCGCCGCGCCGTAAAGCTCGAGCACGTCGCGGGCGGCATCGTAGCGCGCGATGGCGCCGCGCGTTTCCAGCGGCACGCCGGAGTGCCGGCCGGTTTTGAGTTCGAGTGTCACGCTTGCATGAGCCGCAGCGAATGCCGCGGCAATATCACCGTAACCCTTCCGTACCGTCGCGGCTTCGCTGGAAAGGCCGAGGGAAAACTCGCCGGGCGGCGCGTCAACCTGCATCAGTTCGGGCAATTCCTCGATGTCGACAATGACGAGATCGGCCGCGTCTTCAGCGCTATAGGGGTCGGCCGCGAAGATGACCGCGACGGGCTCGCCGACATAGCGGACGCGATTCTTGGCCAGGACCGGCTGCCGATAAGGTTCGAGCCCTTCAATCCGCGTCAGCCGGAAGTCGATTGGGGGAATGTGGGCGATGTCCGCCCCGGTCCAGGCCGCGATGACGCCTGTGGTCGCGAGCGCAGCAGAAGTATCGATCGCGACGATCCGGCCATGCGCATGGGCCGAGCGCACCACGCGCATATGCAGCTGATGCGCAAATGAAATATCGGCTGCAAATCGTCCCTGGCCTGTGACCAAAGGCGGGTCCTCGAGCCGCGTTACCGGGCGGCCGACGAAAGGTCGATCGTCCGACATGTCGCCCGGCATGCCGCTTAGTCCCTCCTTGGCGGCGGCATCATTTCCCATCGTGCTCCGCTTCTATCGCTTCGAGATGTCGCGTGTCGTTGATGCGCCGCACGCAGACGCTGCCCCCGGTCACGTCAATTTCGTTGATACAGCAAGGATCCTGGGCCGCGCGCCAGTAGGCGGACAGCGGCTGGTCGAGAAGTTGCAGCAGCACGGCGCGGTTCACGCTGTCATGGCCGACCAGCGCGACGGTCTCATCGGAATGGCGCGCAAGCACCATGCGCAACGCGTTCGATGCGCGGGCGACGAGATCCTGTAACGATTCGCCATTGGGGAAGCGCACGAGATGCGGGCTGGCAAACCAAGCCGCGAACAATGCCGGGTCGGCGGCTTTGGCATCGTTAAACGTTTTGAATTGCCAGGCGCCGTAATCGATATCGTTGAGATCCTCGCAGGTTCTGGCCGCGATACCGGTAGCCCCGGCGATTGCGGCCGCGGTCGCAATGCAGCGATTCATCGGACTCGTATAAATGTGCGTCGGCCGCCAGGCTGCGGCAATGCGTTGCGCCAGCGCCGCCGCCTCGGCCGTCCCACGCCTGGTCAGTTCCAGCGGTGTCCGCCCGCGAAAGCGTTCGGGCTTGATGCCATCGACATGGCCATGCCGGGTCAAAATGATTTTTGTCATTTCAATCGTTCCGGCGACAGCTCGTGCGCAAGTCGCGGCCCTGCGCGAAATGCTTCACTCTTTATGCTCCGCTTACAACCGCCGCAGCGGCAATGTCCAAGCCAGCAGGGCGCCGGCGCCGGTAAAAGCGGCGATAGTGAGAAACGCGGCACGGAACGCCTCGCCGATCTGCGCATGAATGACATCTTGCCGGGCTGGCGCCAGACTGGCGATGACCTCGGGTCCGTGTTGGATGATGCTGTCGAACAGACTGGCGGTATTGCGGTCGGTCGCTGACAATATGGAAAAGAGAATGGCTGAGACGGCGGCGGTGCCGACTGCGGCGCCCACCGAGCGAGAAAATTGCACCATCGCAGCACCGGTGCCGAGGAGCCGCGGTCCGGAAACGGCCTGAACGGTTACTTGTACCACGCCCATGACAGTGCCCATGAACAAGGCGATCACGCAGAAGGCCCAGGCGAGTTGCGCAGGTGTGAGGTGCGGCGCCAAAAAGGCGATCATGACCAGCCCGACGGTCGCCGCTGTCAAGCCATAGGTTGGGAACACCGCGGTCCAGCCGGTCCTCGTCACCATCTGGCCGGTGAACATCGAACCAATGCCGATACCGGCAGTCATCGGCAGGAGGAACAACCCGGTTTCGGCGGGTGAGGCGCCGCGCACCGCGCGCAGATAGATCGGCAGAAATGTAATCAACGAAACCAGCGCGGCGCCATGACACGCCGCCATGGCGTCGGCGCGCCAGATCGAGGGCTGCTGGAACAAGCGCGGCGGAATGAGCGGGGAAGTGGTGATCCTTTCCTGCCACGTCAAAAGCCCGAGCGCTACCAGGCCGAACGCCAACGAGCCAAGCGCCAGCGGCACCGTGCTCAACTCCATGCGCTGCACCTGTTCGAGCGCCAGAATGACGGGGCCAATGAACAAGATGAACAGCAGCAGGCCCGGCGAGTCGAATGTCGTTCGCCGCCAGTCGCCTTCGCGCGGCGGAATGCGAAAGACCAACAACGTGGCAAGCAGGCCGAGCGGGATGTTAATCAGGAAAATCGACTGCCAGCCGAAGGCCTGGGTTAGGTAGCCTCCCGCCACAGGGCCAAAACTGTTGGAGGTTACCGCCACGCCGGCGAGATAGCCCTGGTAGCGGCCGCGCTCGCGCGGCGGGATGGCTTCGCCGATCAGTGCTTGCGACAGCGTCATCAGTCCGCCGCCGCCAAAACCCTGCACCACGCGAAACGCGGTGAGCATATTGATGCTCGGCGCCAAAGCGCACAGCACCGCGCCCGCCATGAATATTCCCAGCGCCACGAACATCATCAGACGCCGCCCGAAAGTGTCGCCGAGCCGGCCATAGACCGGGGCCGCAATGGTATTGGCAATCAGATAAGCGACTACCACCCAGGACGCGCGTTCGATTTCGCCCATACTGGATGCGATGACCGGAAGGGCCGTGGCGACAATCGTCTGGTCCGCCACGGCGAGAAACATTGGCACCATGATGGGAGGAAAAACGGTGAGGAATTGCGCGCCGGCCCTCGGCTTCGCGATTGCCGGCCCCTCATGCGCGTGGTCCGCGGCAGGAGTCGCGGCAGCGGCTGTGGA